>Ga0255049_10001753_pt1 | contig 11799 bp, 11 predicted proteins | sample JV7_2_3_MG_FD_183615 | JGI IMG/M metagenome (GOLD analysis project Ga0255049, IMG submission 183615) | Seawater microbial communities from Jervis Inlet, British Columbia, Canada - JV7_2_3 | ecosystem: Environmental > Aquatic > Marine > Inlet | place: Canada: British Columbia | collected 2016-10-06
GGATTCCGGCCTACGCCGGAATGACGGAGGAATGTTATTCATATTCATGTCCCCAAAACACCAATCACTCTATCTCCCCGGTATTTAGCCGGCTACACCAAAATAAAACTCAGTTAACGGGACAGCAATGATAGGGGGTGTAAATAATATCTGGCTCTTCGGGATAATTCATGGGTTAATACAAAGGTGGTTCTCGCCAGGGCGCGGAGAACGCAAAGGATTTTATCTGCATATTCAAATAGATAAAGCATTTACTATTCATCTCTTTGCGTGCCTGGCGGCTTTGCGAGAGCATCATCATTTTCAGGTTTACACGTTAGCATTGATTTCTCGATCTTGATGCAATAAAAGTCACATAAAATCATACACTTATCTGTTTTCTCCTGTTCGCCTTTACCCACTAATTTTTCGGACGAGGCTAATATCTAATCGTTCTGTAGTTGGTATCGCTTCATATTAACTCTGCAGGATGAGCTTTATCCCAAGTTCTATATCTGCTTCGATAGAGGCCCGAAAGGCCGGGCAATCGTTGCGTTCCAGTGCAGCAGTCACAGAACGGTGGTGATCCAGATCGGAAGTCGAGCCGCCCCAGCGGGAGCATATAAAGCGCATACTCGGTCCGTATTGCAGCCAGAGTAATTCGATCAGGTGAAGAATGGTCGATGAATCACCCAATTTGTAGATATAGAAGTGAAATTTGTAATTATTCTTCATATACAGGTTAAGGTCGTTGGTTTCGATGGCCCTGTCAATAAGGCCGTCGATGGTTTTAAGAGTATTAATATCCTTTGCGGATATGTTGGGGAAGGCCCGTTCCGAAATTTCTCCTTCCAGAGATTTTCTTAGAAACAAAATATCGGAATACCGGCTATTGGTCAGATTCGGAACGATAATCTTTCGACTGTCTGTAAATTCCAGCGCACCCTCGGCGACTAACCACCGCACCGCCTCGCGGGCCGGCATAACGCTGGTGCTATACTCCTTGGCAAGCCCTCTAATAGAAATAGTTTCCCCCGGAATGAACTGACCCTCACACATTTTCTGGCTGAGTTTTTTGTGCAACTTGACTGCAACGGTCTTCGGAGAAAACGGTATTCTTGTCTCTGTCATGGTTATTAAGAATACTCAGATTATCGGGTAACGGGCGAATTTTCTTTAACAATACCGGCATCATCCTGCACGCATACACGATAAAAACATACAAAAAATAAATAAGCTGCCGTGTGATCACACTTATCATACGATACTTTGAAATAATCGCCTACTTCAGCAGGCATGCGAACTTATTGCAAAACATTAAAAAGAACACTGAATTGATCATGCCGATTGCAAAAAGGATTCGATTCGGTTATACGACAAGGCCTTCAAATTTATTCTTTACATTTTTTTAATACGGAGAAATTGATCATGCTTATAGGCACACCCAAAGAAATAAAAAACCACGAGTATCGTGTCGGCCTGACCCCTGAAAGTACCGCCGAACTGGTGGCCCATGGCCACGATGTCCTGGTCGAAACCATGGCCGGGGGCGGTATCGGTGCGACTGATGAAGACTATAGGACGGCTGGCGCAAAAATCGCCGGTACCGCGGAAGAAGTCTTCGCTGCCGTGGAAATGATAGTCAAGGTCAAGGAACCACTGTCAGTCGAACGAAAAATGCTGCGTGAAGGACAAATTCTCTACACCTACCTGCATCTCGCCCCGGACCCGGAGCAGACAAAGGACCTGGTGGATTCAGGTGCGGTATGCATTGCCTATGAAACGGTGACCGACAACAGCGGTGGTTTGCCGCTGCTCAAGCCGATGAGCCAGGTTGCCGGACGTATGTCGGTGCAAGCAGGCGCGCAGGCGCTTGAAAAGGCCCACGGTGGACGCGGTGTCCTGTTAGGTGGCGTGCCTGGCGTAGCACCGGGAAAAGTGGTTGTCATCGGTGGTGGCGTGGTTGGCTTTAACGCGGCGCAGATGGCAGTCGGTTTACACGCGGATGTCACTATCCTGGATCGTAACCCGGATGTGCTGGAGCGCCTTGAGCACCATTTCGAAGCCTCGGCAAATGTTATCTATTCCACCCAGGCAGCTCTCAATACGCTGGTAGCAGAAGCTGACCTGGTGATTGGGGCGGTATTGATACCAGGCGCTGCCGCACCCAAGCTGGTTACGCGTGAATTGCTCTCCTCGATGCAGGAAGGGTCGGTTATCGTCGATGTCGCGATCGACCAGGGCGGTTGTTTTGAAACTTCGAAGGCGACCACCCATGCTGATCCAACCTATGTGGTTGACGGCGTGGTTCACTATTGTGTCGCCAATATGCCTGGCGGTGTCGCGCGTACCTCGACCTATGCATTAAACAACGTCACGCTCCAGCACGCTGTAGCTATTGCCGATAAGGGATGGAAGCAGGCGCTACGTGATAATGCGCACCTGATGGCCGGGCTGAACGTGTGCAACGGCCAAATTACCTACGAGGCGGTTGCCGACGATCTGGGATACGACTACGTGCCGGCCAACGGTATGCTCGACTGAAGGATTTGAATCTTGCGGGGAGGTTTACTAAATCAGGTTGCATATTTCCCCAATTTTCTAATCAATCAGGAGGCACGCAATGACTGACCCTAACTTACTTGGTAAGGGCACCAATACTTATACCAATATATTTACATTTTTGGGCTGCCCTTTGACCCGTGAATTAGATGATCAAGTCGATGCTGTAGTGATGGGTGTGCCCTATGACCTGGCTACGTCAGGTCGTGCGGGCACACGTCATGGACCCACCAGTATTCGCCAGGCATCTGCAATGTTACGGTGGGAGGAAAAACGCAGGCCCTATACGTTTGCATTGGCTGATAAGCTGCGATTACCATCCTGATAAGGCGTACCTAAAGTGGTTGCTCGGCTAGCTCCGGAGCCACCTTGCTCATAGGTGTTACGAGAGCCAGGCCCGCCATCATTACCAGCACTGAGAGCCAGGCCCAGATGGTATGCGTCTCGGCAAAAATAACGATCCCCCACAGTACACCGGATATCGTCACGATATAAGCACACTGGCTGGCAAAGATCGGCCCAGCCGTTTTTATCGTGTAAAAAAACATCAGGTAAGCCATTGTACTGAATACCGCAATCGCCGAAATTGCCAACCCGGCGGGAGTAAATATCCAGGAGACGGGTACACCGACTCCCATCCACGCGGTAGCTGGAACCAGTACTATGGTTGCGACTATATTGGATCCACTCAGTAGTTCACGAATGTCAATCGCGTCGCTGATACCTTCCGCGATATAAACATTCTCAATCGCGTAAAATACCGCGCAACCAACCACGGCCAGGATCCAGTAGTTGGCCTGTGCACTGCTCAAACCCTGGTCGGGTAGCACTAACAGTAAAATCGCAATCATGCCGAGCATTATGCCTAACGCACGTTTCATTATCATCGCTTCGAAGCGCATCGCCCACATAATCGCGTAGGTGAATATCGGAACAGTCGATACGGTAATCGAGAGAATACCAGCGTTCAGGTGCGGTGCTGCAAAATAGTAAAGCAGGTCAGGAATCACCAGGCCTATTGCCGCGATTAAAATATATACAGGCAGCCTGCGAAAATTAAAAATCGGGACTTTTGAAACCAGGCAAATAATGCTGAATAATATTGTCGCAAGCATCACATGCCAGGTGGTCAGAGCCATCGGATGCGTGCCATCTGCTGTGGCGACCAGTGCTAGTGAAAATGTACTGCCCCAGGCCACCCCGGCAGTGAGGATTAAGAAATAGGGCAGTAGGGGGCTGTTTCGCATAAAGTTTTGCCGGGCAGAGGCTCGCGGGGAAATTAACGCTGGAGTGTATCAGATAAATTTTAGCGGGGTAGTGGTGAGTAGCTTTTGTTTGATTAGTGGCCGCAATTGTTTTATGTTGAACTGTAGGAACCCTAAGGTTATTACTGGCAACCATCAAAATATGCCAGAATACCTATAACATCATATAAATAACCGGAGGAAAACATGAATAATCATGAACGTCGTAATTTTCTAAAAATGTGCGCTGCTGGACTTGTCATGGGGGTACCGGGAATTGGTTTCGGCGCCAGTTTTCCATCACGAACCATGGAGGTGTATATCCCCACTCGTGCCGGTGGAGGCGCGGATCGTAATTTCCGAAGCTTTGCCGGTGTGTGGAAAAATCATCTGGGTGGCGAGTTCGAGCCGGCATTTTATCCCGGTGCCGCGGGTCGAGTTGGCTACGAAACCTATATGGGCAAGGCCAGTGACGACTGCCATGATCTCATCTTTGGCAATATGGGCCCCGAAGTACTCAACTGGGTAGTCAAACAACCGACTTCTTTTTCGACCGATGATTATTTCTATTTCCTGATGGTGGATGCTGACCCGGGGTCGGTATTTATCAGTGAGAAAAGCTCGATGAAAACGCTCGAAGATGTTATCGCCGAGGGTAAGAAACGTACTCTGACTATCGCCACCAGCCGTCTCGCGCACCCGGCATCGCTGGGTATGCTGGTATTGGCCAATAAGATGGGGATGAAAGTGAATCTTGTGCCGATGTCCGGTGGAAAAAATACGCGTAACGGCGTGTTGACTGGCGAGCTTGATCTGGGCGTATTGCCCGCAACCACCGTGATGAAAAGAAAAGGCATCAAGATATTGGGATTATTCGATGAGAAAAACCTGGTGCCGAAGAAAATGCCCGGAGCGGTATTGATCAATACCGAGTATAAACTCGGCATTCCACCTATCGCCGCCGGCGCACGCGCGTTTGGCATCAAGAAAACCGCGGCTGACAAGCACCCCGATCGTTTCAATAAGTTGGTCGAGTCTGGCATGAAAGTGTTTAAAGATCCGGCTTACAAGGAGGCGGTGATTGCAGGCAAAGGCTCATGGGAGTTGATAGCGCCTGGTGGTGTCGATGCCTGCAACAACTACGTTAACAATATCACTGCGCTCGGCAAGGAATACCGTAGTCTGTTAGCCAGCTAATATTTCTCAACAGGCTATAGAAACCGTTCCCGGCACATTGTCGGGAACGAATGCGCTCGCATTTCATCACATTGATTACGTCAATACTGTGATTGATTCCAGAATGAATTATTTCTGAAAACTAATCATCCACGGAGAAAAAGTTGAATAACGAACCACAACAGAGACCGCGCAACATACTGCCGGATTGCATAATCCCGGCGCTCGCGTTGGCATTTACCGTGTATTACCTGACTACTATCACCGAGGTACCGTGGATATCCCAGGCCAGTGCAATTGTTGTTAGCAGTCTACTGTTACTGTCAATCATGGCTTTTGTGATTCGAAGTGTCTGGCGTATACGCCAGCACCAGGAAACTTTGCAGTTTGAAGGGGCATTCCACAAGTTGCTTGGCTATTTGCCCATAAGCCTGAAGCGCATAGTGTTACTGCTGCTTGCCATTGCCTACGTCTGGTTAATCGACAGCCTGGGCTTTACCCTGACGACGTTTATTTTTGTTTTCATCGGAATCGTTTTATTGTCGTCACTGGCCAACTGGAAAAACGCACTGATCGTCTCGTTGTCATGCTCGGTCATCGGTTACATTGTATTTATCTATTTTTTTAAAACCCGGTTTCCAGCCGGGCCCATCGAACACTGGCTAAAAGGCATCCTGTAGATTATGAGTCCCGATTTTAACGTTTTCCTGGGGCTGTTCGTCGACACGCTCGGCTACTGGTGGATTATTATTCCAGCCACCATTCTCGGCATCGTGGTAGGCGCGATACCTGGATTCAGTGCTGCCAACACCATTATTATCCTGCTGCCGATAACCCTTGCAATGGAGCCCGCTACCGGCATGATCTTTATGGTAGCGCTGTATACCTCATCCCGCCTTGGCGCGGGAATCCCGGCCATACTGGTGAATATTCCGGGCACTGCGGGTGCTGCGGCGACACCGCTGGACGGTTACCCGATGGCCGTGGCAGGGCGCGGGCAGCAGGCACTCGCCATCTCGTTTGTATCTTCTGTAGCAGCCGGACTTATAACCACGGTCGCCGCATTATTGCTAATACCCTGGTTGTCGCAGGTAGCTTTTCATTTGCACAGCGTCGAAATGATCGTGGTGATGCTGTTTGGTATCTCGCTGATCGCGACGATTTCTGCCGAAGATAAAATCAAGGGCCTGATCGCTGGTTTTTTTGGTTTAATGATTGGCTATATCGGGGCCGATGTGGTCTACGAGGCCCCGCGTGGTTCGTTTGGTTTCCTGGAATTGTATGACAAGGTGCCGCTGATTCCGGCACTGGTAGGCCTGTTCGCGATTTCCGAGGCCTTTGTGGTGATAGAGCGCAGCACCATCTTGTCAGAGCAGGGAGCGATCGATAAAAAGCAGGCCGGCTGGGGTCCCACCTTCGAGGGCATTCGAGCAACCCTGGTGCACTGGAAAGAAGTCATCTGGACCAGTCTGCTCGGGCTGGTTATCGGTGTTATCCCTGGCGCGGGCGCCGCTATCGCATCGTTCGTCGCCTATCAGCAGTCGCGTTTGCTGTCGAAAACGCCCGAGCTATACGGCACCGGTCATATACCGGGATTAATCGCTCCAGAGTCTGCCAACAATGGCGTCACCTCGGGCACGCTGATTCCGCTATTGATCATCGGCGTACCAGGCGGCGCCACTGCGGCGATCATGGCCGTGGTACTGGAATATCACGGTGTCAATTTCGGCCCGGACCTGTTCGATACGCAACCGATGATCGCTTACGGTTCCTTCACCGCAATGTTCGTGACCTATGTGTTGCTTGGTTTAATGATTCTGCCACTGACGCGTTATTTTTCACACGTTATGGTGGTACCGACGGTATACATGGCGCCGATACTGATTGCGTTCACCCTGGTGGGGTCTTTCGTACCGCGCGCCTACGTGTTCGATATGGGGGTTGCCATTGTCTTTGGCATCATCGGTTATATCGCACGACGTACGGGTTACCATGTGGCAGCGATACTGATTGGTGTCATTCTCGGGCCCCTGCTGGAAAATTATTTTCTGCGCGCGCTGCGTATTTCGCAGGGTGATCTCGGCGTGTTGTTTTCGTCAAACATCGGCAATACATTGTGGGTATTGCTGCTGTTGTCACTATTGGCACCGGGGCTGAAGCGTTATCGCGGCTTGTCGAAATCCAACGGCAAAAAGGTCAATAAGGTCTGATTCGATGAGCGGCACACTTAGCCAGAAAACCAAAGGCCTGGCGCAGCTGGATATTGAGGGTGGTGGACAAATTGTGGTGCGTGATGGCTACGCCTATATCGGCCATATGAAACCCCCGCATGGAACCAGCATCGTCGATATTTCTGATCCGCGTAAACCACTTGTGGTTGCCCGAATCGAATCCAGTCCGTGGTCGCATACACACAAGGTGCGTATTTGTGGTGACATAATGATCACCAATGTCGAGCAGGACCGTCGCCATTTTCTACGCCGGGAAATACAGCGACTTGATGACTCGCGCAAGGCCTTGACGATATCGTCTGGGCGCGAGCCGGAAGCGCCTGAACTTGCCGATGCACTTGGCACCAATCTCGACGATTTGAGTGATATCGAGGCCGCACTGGAAAGAGGCTACGATGAAGGCGGATTCAAGGTCTGGGATATTAGTGACAAAACAAGTCCTCGTCTGCTGTGCCATCAGCGCACCCATGGTTTTGGCGTCCATCGTTTCGATATGGACCAGCGCTATGCTTACATCTCGACCGAGATGCCCGGTTACATTGGCAATATTCTGGTTATCTATGACCTGGCTAACCCCGAAAAACCGCAGGAAGTGTCGCGCTGGTGGATTCCCGGACAGCATCTGGCGGGTGGCGAGACGCCGACATGGGAGGGTTACGGTCATCGTCTGCACCATGCACTGAGGGTCGGCGATGAATTATGGGCATCGGTCTGGCACGCGGGTTTTCGCGTAATAGATATCAGTGATATCACTCAACCACGTACCCGCGCCACCCATACTTACCATCCGTGGGTAGTGGAGCCGACACACACGGTTTTACCGGTCACACCCCGCTTCGATGGTCGGCGTGTAGCGGTGGTGGCTGACGAAGAGCATGCTCATCGTCATGGGCAGCCACACGCCGGGCTCTGGTTATTCGACATCACCGACCTCGATGCCATCACACCCCTGTCTACTTTTCACGTGAGCGAAATGGACTCGCCCTGGTCGCGAGCCGCCGGGCGTTTCGGCATGCATCAGTTTCAGGAGCATATCGACGACCACCTGGTGTACTGTGCCTGGTTTTCCGGTGGATTGCGCATCGTCGATATCGGTGATCCGACACAACCGCAAGAGTCCGGTTTTTATATCCCGACACCAGTTGCCGGCGAACCCAGCCCACAGAGCAACGATGTCGATGTCGACGATCGCGGGCTGATTTATCTATTAGACCGTAACCGCGGGGTTGAAGTGATAGAATATAGCCCTCACGCTTAAGCGCCACCGGCGGCGATAGCAGGGCATACAGGGCGGGCTATAAAAACCAATGGACTTTATGTCCGGGAGGCAGGCAATGCAAACACGTCAATTGGGAACCAGTGGACCCCAGGTATCAGCGCTGGGACTGGGTTGCATGGGCATGACACCGATTTATGCAACACCCGACCCCGATGTGGCCATCGCGACGATAAGGGCCGCGGTAGATTCGGGTATTACGATGATCGATACAGCTGACATGTATGCCGGTGGCAAGAACGAGGAACTAGTCGGCAGGGCGCTTCAGGGCATTCGTGACCAGGTGGTACTGGCCAGCAAGTTTGGCAATATGCGTCTGCCAGATGGTACGCGTAAGGTAAACGGCAAGCCGGAATATGTATTTGAAGCTTGCGACAAATCGCTCACGCGTCTTGGCGTCGAGCATATCGATTTGTACTACCTGCATCGAATGGATCCAACCGTGCCAATCGAAGAGACTGTGGGCGCGATGGGGCAACTCATCGAACAGGGCAAAGTCGGTGCTATCGGACTCTCCGAAGCCGGCGCCGATACGATTAGAAGGGCGCAGGCTACGCATCCGTTGGCGGCCATACAAACCGAGTATTCGCTGGCCAGTCGTGACGTCGAAGCAGAAATACTGCCGACCTGCCGTGAACTCGGTATTGGCTTTGTCGCCTACGCACCACTTAGTCGTGGGTTACTTAGCGGCAAAATTATCTCGCTCGATCAACTCGGCGAGAGTGACCGGCGCCGTGACATGCCGCGCTTTCAGGGCGGCAATCTTGAAAACAACCTGGCGATGGTAAAAGCTGTCGGCGAAATTGCAACCGACAAAGGCGTGTCGACAGCAGCTATCGCAATCGCCTGGGTGCTGGCGCGTGGCTATGATGTGGTACCCATACCGGGTTGCTCGCGGCGCGAGACGCTGGAAGACAGTCTGAAAGCACTCAATGTACAGCTATCTGACGATGATTTGAGCGCTATAGGATCAGCGCTGGATGCCGATCGCATCGTAGGTACACGTTACCCCGAGAAGCAAATGCAACGGCTAGGAATTTAGCAACCTCTGAACATGCAGAAAATAGTGAGACTTCGATGAGCGAAACCGCCGCCGACTATACCATCAAAAGTGAAGAACACTGGACGAACAAAGACGATGTGCGCCTGTTTATGTGGGAGAAATATGTCGACAGTCCCGACGACAAACGCGGTACGGTACTGTTTGTACACGGTTCTTCGATGGCCTCGCAACCAACGTTCGATTTACAGGTGCCAGGTCGCCCGTTCAGCTCCGCGATGGACTGGTTTGCGGCCCGGGGTTTCGATACCTGGTGTGTCGATATGGAAGGCTACGGCCGCTCCGACAAGCATCGCGATATCACCTGCGATATCGCCAACGGTGCGGATGATCTGGCCGCAGCCAGTGCCTATATCCAGTCACTGCGAAATAACCACGGTTTTCTGGTGTATGGCATATCCTCGGGAGCATTGCGCGCTGCGATGTTCGCCGAAGCCCACCCGCAGCGAGTCTCTCGTCTGGCCCTCGATGCATTTGTCTGGACCGGTGAAGGCAGCCCGACGCTGGAACAACGCCGCAAGAAACTACCGCAGTTTCTCGATTCAAAGCGTCGGCCGATCGATCTCGATTTCGTCTATTCCATATTCAACCGCGATCATCCGGGTACTGCCGCTGACGATGTAATCGAAGCCTTCGCCAAAGCGATTACCGCTCTCGATGATTCGATGCCAAACGGCACCTATATCGACATGTGTTCACGCCTGCCGCTAGTCGATCCAAACAAGATACTGTGCCCGACTATTGTGCTGCGGGGTGAGTACGACGGCATTGCTAGTTTCGAAGACCTGATCAGGTTTTACACGGCTTTGCCCAATAATGACAAGCAGTTCAGCGTCATGCCCGGCATCTCGCACGCCAGTTTTCAACAAAAAAATTATCAACTGGTGTATTACATTTTACATAACTTCTTCAGTCAGCCAGAACCATTCTATCGGGGTGAGTAATTGGTACCGGTTAACAAAATTAAATTCGGAGTAAAATATTGAAAATAGCAACATTTAAAAATGGTGAAGAGCGTAGAGTTGGAGTGGTTGACGACCAGTCTGCAAGCATTGCCCCATTTAACCTGTCGGCAGATCAGGCGCGGAAAGGGATTCAACATATAATTGAACTGCAAGTGTCTGGCAGCGAGTTGCCAACTACTGCGGAGCCTATACCACTAAGTAAGGTGGTCCTTGAGGCCCCGCTACCACAGCCACGTCGCAATGTATTCTGCGTCGGTAAAAATTACTATGACCATGCGCACGAGTTTGCCAATAGTGGATTCGACTCCGGTGCCGCTCAGGGTGCCGTGCCCAAGCACCCGATTGTATTTTCCAAAGTGCCCGAATCGGTAACCGATCCGGGGAGTTTTATCGAATATGATCCTGCTATTTCCAGCGCCATCGATTATGAGGTGGAACTGGCGGTTATCATTGGTAAACCTGGCCGTGGCATCAGTATTGAGAATGCGCTTGATCATGTTTGGGGATACACCATTGTCAATGACGTAACCGCCAGGGATTTGCAGGCCCGATATAGTCAGTGGCTGGTCGGCAAGTCACAGGATAGCTTTTGTCCAATGGGGCCTGTTGCGGTTACCCGCGATGACATTAATCTGGCTGATACGCGCGTACGGACCTGGGTCAACGATGAACTCCGCCAGGATTCGAATACCGGACTTCTGATCTTCGATGTCCCTACGATCATACAAACCATTTCCGAAGGCGTGACATTGTTGCCGGGTGACGTGATCGCAACTGGCACCCCGGCGGGTGTTGGCATCGGCTTTAAGCCACCCAGATATATGGTGGATGGTGACGTGGTACGCTGTGAAATTGATGGTATCGGACAGCTTGAGAACAGGTTAAAAGATCGCGCGCATCAAGGGTAGCTTTATGATTAGAGGTTTATCCAGAGACTAATTGCCTTCAATATACCATATCAAAAGTAGGGTGATTGGTTTGTGATAATCCTGTAATTCGCTCATAATAGCGGGGCATGTCAGGACAAACACCATAATATGAAACGGTGAATTGGCATGCTCGGTTAATAACAATAGTAACATCCAATATAGGAGAGGATATCCATGAAAAAAATTATCTTTTTGGCTGCGGTGCTTGCCGTAGCAGTCGGTGGTAGTGGGCCGGCATCAGCACAGAGTAAGGAAAATATCGCCTGGGGCGGTTCTAATCCCGGCGGTGTCATGTATTACATGGTCGGTACCGCCGGCACGATTATTTCGGAGAAATTGCCCCAATACAATATCACCCAGGTGACCACGGTTGGATC
>Ga0255049_10001754_pt1 | contig 11799 bp, 10 predicted proteins | sample JV7_2_3_MG_FD_183615 | JGI IMG/M metagenome (GOLD analysis project Ga0255049, IMG submission 183615) | Seawater microbial communities from Jervis Inlet, British Columbia, Canada - JV7_2_3 | ecosystem: Environmental > Aquatic > Marine > Inlet | place: Canada: British Columbia | collected 2016-10-06
CATCGGGACAAAGCCCGACTCGATGGCGCGCGCGACCTGACGCTTCAACACGGCACGCGGCGCGATCGCAACGGGCTCGCCCGTGGTCTCATCCAACACGTCGCAGAGCACGATCGCGCTGGCCTCGAGCCAGCTCGCCAGCCGCAGGCTAGACCAGTCCGGCTTGCAGAGGATATCGCCGTAGCCTGTGTCCCAGGAGGCGAAGCGATAGCCGGGGACCGGGTCCATCTCCATGTCGCACGCGAGCAGGTAGTCGCAGACGTGCATCCCATGCTCCGCGACCTCGTCCAGGAAGAAACGTCCCGTGATGCGCTTACCGACAAGCCGTCCGTAGAGGTCCGGAAATACAGTCAGGACCGTTTCGATCGCCCCCGAACGAATCCGTCTCTCGAACTCCTCTCGGCTGAGTATTCCCGGGACTTCGGGCTTGCTCTTCGCCATCCATCGGCCCCCTTCGGCGCTTGCCAGCGTAGTAGAATACGGCAATGACTCAAGCCCAAAAGGAACGGGTCCCGATCGAGAAGGGCTTTTTCACCATTCCCGGGGACCCAGCCGAGCCTCCCAAACTCCTGGGCACACGTTGCAACGGCTGTGGCGAGGTATTCTTCCCGCGCCGCGAGGTGTGCGCGAAGTGTCTCTCGCGTGGCACCGCGGACGCGCTGCTCGGACCCCGCGGAACGCTCTATACCTACACCTACGTGCACTTCCCGATGTTCGGCAGCAGCCAGACCGACACGCAGGGCTACGGGGTGGGCCAGGTCGACCTGCCCGAGGGGCCCCGGGTGCAGGCCGTGCTCTCGGGCGGGCCGGCGGACTTCCAGATCGGGATGAAGCTCGAGCTCGAGCTCGAGACGTTGCGCGAGAACAAGAAGGGTCAGGAGGTCGTGATCTTCCGCTTCCGTCCCATGGTCGAGGCCTAGCGCGTGAAGCTCGAAGACGTGGCTGTGTTGGGCGTGGGGATGGGCCGCTTCGGCGTGCACCGGGACGCGACCGTGACCGAGCTCGCGCGCGAGGCCGGCTTCAAAGCGCTCGAGGACGCGGGCATCTCCTTCGCGGACGTCGACGAGGCCTTCGTGGGCTACATGCAGGCCACGCCCATGACGGGGATCAAGATCATGAAGGAGTTTGGCCTGACCGGACTTCCGGTGACCCACGTCGAGAACGCGTCGGCGACGGGGCTCGTCGCTTTTCGGGAGGCGGCCCACGCCGTAGCGAGTGGACGCTGTGATGTCGCGCTGGCGCTCGGCTTCGAGAAGATGACGGAGCTCGCCCGGGGAGGGGGAGGCGGTCGAGGGATCGGGCGCGACTCCATCGACAGCGTGATCCTGCCTGCGGCCTTCTTTGCGCTCTGGGCCATGCGCCGCATGCACGAGCGCGGCACGCAACCCGAGCACTTCGCGAGAATCGCAGCCAAGAACTGGAACCACGGCGCGCTCAATCCCCTGAGCCATCGTCAGCCCGACCACAGGATCACGGCGTCCGAGGTGCTGGCCTCTCCCATGGTCGCGGAGCCGCTCACCGCGATGATGGCCTGTCCCATCGACGATGGCGCGGCCTGCGCCATCCTCGGGAGGAAAGAGCTGGCGCGCAAGCTCCGCCCCGACCGCCCCCCGGTCTACGCGATCGCGTCGGCCCTCAAGACCGAGACCTACACGCCCGGCCATACCTTCCTGGGTCCCGTGGTGGGACCGGCCAGCATGACGCGGGACACGGCGCGCCAGGCCTACGAGGAAGCCGGCGTCGATCCCAGTGATGTTAGCCTGGCGCTCTGTCACGACGCGTTCGCAAACGAGGAGCTCGAGTACTACGAGCTGCTCGGGTTCTGTCCCGAAGGGGACGCGGAAAAGCTCCTCGAGGAAAAGGCGACGGAGCTCGGCGGCCGCATCCCTTTCAACACGGACGGGGGGTTGATTGCCCGTGGCCACCCGGGCGGTCCCACGGGACTGGCACAGATCCATGAGCTTGCGTTGCAGCTCCGGGGCGAAGCGGGTCCGCGTCAGATCGCGAACGCGCGCATCGGCCTGGCCCATCTGGTGGGGGGCGGGAGCGTGTGTACCGTAAACCTGCTCCAGCGCGGCTGAACCGATGAAAGGAGACGACCCGCAGCGTAAGCCGCGCGAAGCGCGGCGCGCAGCGCCGAGGCCGCCCTCGGCCGGGCCCCGCAGTTACTGCGGCTGAAGGTAGCGCTCCGTGAGAAGGTCCTGGCGCGTGCGTAGATCCACGGGCCGGCCGCGCACGAACACGTGAGTGGGCCAGCTCAGCGGCTCGAAAGGATCGCCGTTCCATACGACGATGTTGGCCAGCGCGCCGGGTTTGATGGTGCCTTCGTCGACGATGCCGAAGATCTCAGCCGGCAGACGCGTGATGGCTGCCAGCGCGGCCTCGTAGGGGTAGCCGGACGCGACTGCGTTGCCCGCAACGAAACGCAGTCGGTGGGCGCGGTGGGCCGCGCGACGAAGCGTGAACGCGACTCGAACACCGGCCCGGTGCATGCGCAGGGCATTGTCCTCGCGGCTTTGGAGCGTGTCAAAACTCGATGGAAGGTTTTGCAGCGGGTCGACCAGGACCGGCGCGTGCGCGGCCGCGATCTCGTCCGCCACCAGCCAGCCCTCAGCAACTCCCAGCAGGATCGGGCGCAGCTTGTGCTCGCGCGCGATCTCGAGCACGGTCAAGATGTCGGCTGCCCGATCTACCTCGAAGACCACAGGCATCTCCTGACTCAGCGCGCGAGCGAGCACGTCCAAGTCCAATGCTGAGAGCGAGAGCTCGCGTAGCTTGCCGGAGATGTAGGGACCCCGATTGGAACGAAAGAGGCGCGCGTCCTCGAGCACTTCCCTCAGCCGCAGGAAGGCTCGCGCACGCGAGCCTCGTCCTTTGCCATCGCCCCGCAGCGAGACGTGCAAGGCGAGTGAGGTGCGGCGCACCGGGTCTTGCTCCACGAGATCGACCCAGATCGACTGGCCCGATACGAGTCCTCCCAGGGGCACCACGACCGCGGAGGTGAGACCTCCAGAACGCGCGACCGGCGTGACAAACGAGGCCGGATTAAAGCTGTCCTCGATGCGCAGCGCGGCCCGCACTGGATCATGCGCGCTCCCCGCCGTTCCCTCCACCGCACTGCCCTCGCGCAGGACTTCCCCCACCCCCAGGCGGGACGACGGGTCGATCAGGCCCGGAGTCACGACGGCGCCCTCTAGATTGAGCACGCGAGTTCCGTCCGGCAGCGGGATGTCCTGACCCACCGCGACGACGCGGTTGGCTTCGATGAGCACCGTCGCGCCCTCGAGCGGTGGTCCCTCTCCCGTGTGGACGGTGGCTCCCGCCAACGCGACCGTAGCCAGCAACCGGATCATGGCGCCTTCCGAATTCCCAGCTCGAAGTCCGAAAGCGGGCGTCCACGCGGCTTCGCTCGCTCATACACGCGCTCGCCGGCGATCAGGTTGAGATCCGCGCGCGTGTATACGCTGAAGGGATCCCCGGACCACACGACGAGATCCGCGTCTTTGCCAGGCTCGATCGTCCCCACGCGATCGTGGATCCCCAGCACCCACGCCGGGTTCGCGGTGATCCAGCGGATCGCTCGGTCGCGACCGACGTCGAGCCCGGCTCGTACCCCAGCGGCCAGGGCAGCCGCGGCCTGCTGGTTCAAGCGCTGAATATCACGTGGCGAGTCGGAGTGGAGTGCCACACGCACGCCCGCGCTGTCGAGCAGGGCGGCGTTTGCTGGAACGGCGTCGAGCATCTCCATCTTGTTTCCCCACCAGTCGGTCCACACGACCGCCCCTACCTCCTCCTCAGCCAGCGTACGGCGAATCTTGTAAGCCTCAACCGCGTGATGGAAAGCGCGCGGGCGAATCCCGAACTCCTCGAAGAGATCGAGACGGACGAGCATCTCGTCCGCTCGGTAGCAGTGATTCTGGATCAAGGCCTTGCCGCTCAGAACCCCAGCCAGCGCAGCCTTCTCGTAGTCAACGTCGTCCTTGGGCTTCTCTTCATCTTCGTTCTTGCGAGCGTAGGCGCGCGCATGCGCCAAGGCCTGGCGCAACATCGCCACTTCGCCCATGCGCGTCGCGGGCGCCCCCTTTCGGTTGGTGCCGTGAACGCGCTTGGGATTCTCGCCGCAGGCCATCTTCATGGTCGAGGGTGCACCGGGGAAACGCATCGAGCGGGCGGAGAGGCCTGGCTTGAGTCGAAGCGTCACTCCCTGCCCTCCCACCAGGTTGGCCGACCCGGGCAAGACGTGGATGGTCGTGACGCCGCCCGCGAGCGCGCGCTCGATCGCGGGATCCTGCGGCCAGAACGCTTCTTCGGCGCGCACCGCCGCCTTGAAGGGCCCGCTCGCCTCGTTCCCATCCGCGTGGGCCGCGACACGAGGTAACGCGTAGACACCCAGGTGTGAATGCGGATCGATCAGCCCGGGCGTCACCCAGCGGCCTTCGATATCGATGACCCGCGCCCCAGCCGGCACAGAAAGGTCGGCGCCTACCGCGTGGATCTTCCCCTCGCGGATCCATACGTCGGCGTTCTCGAGCGTGGGACCCGCGGCGCTCATCACCGAGCCGCCGCGCAGGACGAGATCACCCCGGCCCTCTTCCAGGCCCTCGAGCCCGGGCCCTCCCGAGTCCGCCGTGGCGCAGGCCATGATCAAGCCTGCGACCAGTACAACGATGCGTCGCTCACCCATCTGCATGGGCGCGCATTGTAGCGTGCCGCGCTAGGTGCTGTGTTCGGCGGATCCGGGCCGGGTCAGGCCAGGATGTCTAGCAGGCTTCCGAGAAGCTCCAGGTCGGTTTCCACGATCCGTGCCGACGCTTTCGCCTGGAGCGCGGCCAGATCGGATTCGATGAACTCGTGTGCGACCGAGACGGGCTTTGGCTCGGGGCTGACCTCGGCCTCCGCGACGGAGCCTCCGGCCACCCGCGAGGATTGAGCCACCCTGACCGGGTGGAAATCCTCGGTCTGTAGATTCGCAATGTTGTGGCTCGCCGCCTCGATCCGCTTGGTCGCGGAGGCGATTCCTGTGAGCCCGATCGAAGCGGTCGCACCTGGCAATCTTCGGCTCCTCCGGCAAGTCCCCCCTGTGTCTATCGGTACGCAGCTGTTCACGCTTGAGCCACGTTGCACCGCCGGGTCCTGCGTGTGCTCTAATGCGTGGTTCTGCACCAGGCAGGAGGGATGCGATATGCGCTACGGACTCATCCTCATGGCGCCCTCCATTCGGGACCAGATCGCGGCGGCGCGCCACGCGGAGGCACGCGGATTCCATTCTGTGTGGACCACCGAATTTCACAATCACAACGGATTCGTACGGCTGACCGCCATCGCCACAGCTACCCAGCGGGTCCAGGTCGGCACCGCCATTGCCTACGCATTCATGCGCACACCCCTGCTCGCGGCCTCGGCCGCCATGGACATCGATGAACTCTCGGACGGCCGCGTGATCCTGGGGCTGGGGAGCGGCACGCGCTCAATGAACGAGCGCTGGTACTCCATGCCTTTCGACAAGCCTCCTGCGCCCAGAATGCGCGAAGCTGTCGAGCTCATCCGGGAGACCATCCATGCGCAGAAGGGGGGCGGCCTCTCTTTCGATGGCCACCATTACTCGGTTCGGATCCCGGGTTACGCCCGCCCGGGTGCCCCCCGCGAGCGTATTCCCATCTACATCGCCGGCGTCAACCGGGGCATGATCCGCACAGCCGCGGCCGTCGCAGACGGCTTGATCGGGCACCCGGTGTACACACGAAAGTATATTACGGAGAAGGTGCGCCCTGAGCTCGAAAACTCGAGCTGCGAGCTCGCGCCCTACGTCATCTGCTCCATCTCGGACGACGTCGATCAGGCACGCAACGAAGCGCGAGCTCAGATCGCCTTCTACTACACGACCCGTCTCTACCACTCCATCCTGGATGTGCACGGCTGGCGCGAGATCGGTGAAAGGATCGCGCAGGCATTCCGCAACCGGGACTTCGAAGGGATGGCCGCAGCGGTGCCGGACGAGCTGGTGGACGCAATCGCCGTCACGGGCCGTCCGGAGGAGGCTCGTGAGCAACTCCGGCAATGGGAAGGACTCACGGATCACGTCCTGCTTTATCCCGCCAGCATGGGTGCTCAACCCGGACGTCTGCGTGAGAACCTGGCGGCAATGATCGATACCTTCGGACCCCTGCCCTCTTGAGCCCACCAGTCGCACTCGGGCTGCGCCGTCACGGGTGTGCAGCGGTGGGGGCCAGGCTCGCAGCCGTCGTCTGAGCTCGCTGGCTTCGCTCCCTGACTCTAAAGGCGCCCAGCGTCCCTGCCGATTCTATAGTTGTATAGACGACCGCGAACACTATGCGCAGCTAAGGTCGAAAGGCGCCAGGCATGGACCCAGTGGACACTCAGAATTCCTCGAAGGTGGGGAACGCGCAGCCTGCGCCCAAGCCGGCTCCCGAACGCGAGGTCCGTGACACCCACGCAACCCGGCCGGCGCCCGAGCGGCCGGCGCCCGTTCAGCGGCAGCCCGTCATCGCGGTGCGGGTCGGTCCCGCCCCCGAGGACAACCTGCGGGTCGACGTGGAGGAAGCGCTGCGCAAGAAGCTGGCCCAGAACTCCGTGCTGCGACGCGTGGGCGAGGTGCTGTCCATCGAATCCCCGACACCCGGGGCCAAGGTGGAGGTCGAGCTGGTCGGGTCAGGTCGCACCGCAGCCAAAGTCGAGCTGGAGCTCATGGGGGCAAACGCGGAGGCCCCCCCCGAGACAGCGTCCGCCCCTTCAGCGCCAGCCGCGCCCGCACCGCACGTGAGCACCGCTGCCCTCCCGGCCCAGGGCGGCCTCGAGGCTCGCGCGAAGCACAGCGACGTGCAGCGCGACGAGCACGTGAACGAACTCGAGCCCAGCAGGCAGCAGGAGAGCCAGGTCCGAAGCACTGCGGTGGCCTCCCACACGGGGGGTATCCAGAACCCGGACGATCCGCGGCGGGTGGAGCTGCCGAACTCGCGCAGCGAGCCGGCGGAATCAGCCGTGGCTGAGGCGGCCTTCACGCAGGCCGGCCTGGTCGAGGCCAGCAGCGAGGACCAGATCGTCACGCGCTTCTTCGAGGGCTCGCAGCCCGAGAACACGGGACCCGAGCCGCGGCCCGAGGGAAAGCTCGGCGATCGCAGCGTCCCCTTCTCGACCTACGCCTAGTGTCCTGATCCGGAACTAGGAAGCCAGAAGAAGAAGGTCGATCCCTTGCCCGGCTCGGACTCGACCCAGATCCTGCCCGCGTGGCGCTGAATGATCTTCTTGCAGATGGTGAGCCCGAGGCCCCGACCCGCAGGTCCGGCAGCCGCAGCACGCTCAAAGGGCTCGAAGATCTTCTGGTAATGCTCCGGGGCAACTCCTAGCCCGTTATCGCGCACCCAGACGCGCCAGCCTCCGTTGCGCGGGTGCGCCCCGACATGCACGAGCACCGCACCGTCCCCCCGGAACTTGAGGGCGTTGCCGATCAGGTTCTGGAAGACCTGCGCGATCTGGATGGCATCGGCGTTCACAACGGGAAGCGGATCCCGGGTGACCTCGGCGCCGGTTTCGGAGATCAGCTGGCTCAGGTTTGCGAGGGCCCAGTCCAGCGGTGTGGTGAGGTCGGTGGGCTCGAGTGGCTCTCCGCGAGTCGCAACCCGAGCGCACTCGAGAAGATCTTTCAGCAACGTCTGCATTCGGCGTACGTTCTCTCCCGCGGCCACAAGCAGGCCCGGCGCCTCCTGCGCGTCGTCCGCGAGCGCAGCGAGCTGGCTCCTCAGGGTGCGCAAAGGCTCATGGAGATCGTGGCAGGCGGTGTGCACGAAGTTCTCGAGCTCGCGGTTCGCAGCCGAGAGCTGATCCCGCTCGGTCAGCGCCTGCGTGTGGGATAGCTTCAGATCGGTGATGTCGAAGGAGGAGCCGACGTAGCCGGAGAAGCCGCCACCCTCCGCAAAGCAAGGGATCCCGTGATGACGAACCCAGCGGAAGCTTCTCGCGGCAGAACGCATCCGGACGTCGATCCGGAACTCGCTGCGCGCTCGCAGCGCGCTCGCGTAGAGGTGTCTCCAGTGCGCAAGATCCGCGCTGTGCACGCCATCGAGCCAGCCGCTGCCACGCTCTTTCTCCTCACTGCGTCCGGTGAAGAGACACCAGCGCCGACTGAAGTGGCTGAAAGCTCCATCGGGATCCGTCTTCCAGATCATGGCGGGAGCAATATTCAGGGTTCGTTGACCTCGCTCAGAGGACGACACGAGCCCTCCGCGTGGCCCCGGGCCCATGCCGGCCTCCCTGCCGACACAGCCCATCCCTGACCGCGGCCGGAGCGGCGCAGCTCCCCCCAACGAGCCAAAGCCTCAACGGGTCCCAACCCCCACGGCGAGGAAGATAGTCCATCGCTCGCCGAGCGCCTGCCGCGATCTCGCGCAAGCGCGGTACCTTCTACGCATGACCCTCTTTCCCGACTCCGATCCGCTTCTCATCCTGGCGGTGGTCCTTGTCGCCGGGATGGGCCTGGGGCGGCTCTCCCAGTACGCGCACCTGCCGGCGGTCACGGGCCAGATCCTGGCGGGAGTGCTGATCGGTCCTGCCGGGCTTGCGATTTTCGATGCGCAGGGCGTGAGAGGCCTTCAGCCCCTGACTCACTTCGCTCTGGCACTGATCGGTGTCACAGTGGGCGCGCATCTCAATCTGCGCCGGCTGCGCAACGCGGGAAAACGCCTGTTCCTGTTGCTCTTCGCAGAATCCATCCTGACGCCTCTCGCGGTCGGCTCCGCGCTGATCCTGCTCACCGAGGTAGGCTTCAGCACGGTCGCACTGCTCGCGACGCTCGCGATCTCCACCGCGCCTGCCACGATCGTCGCGCTTGTGCGCGAAACGCGCTCGCGCGGCGTCTTCGTGAAGACCCTGCTGGCCGCGGTGGCGATCAACAACATGACCTGCATCGTGCTCTTCGAGCTGGTGCGGAGCGCGGGGCGGATGGGGCTGCTGCCGGACCTTCCGCTGGCCTCGGTCATGGAGGGCCAGCTCTCCGCGGCCTTCATCGGCTCGGCCTCCCAGCTCCTGCTTGCAGTGCTGGTCGGTGCGGGCGCCGCGGTCCTGACTCACGTGCTGACACTGCGCGCGGTGCTACCGACGCGGCTCGCCACGATCTCAGTGATCTCGATTCTGCTGACCTTCGGCCTGGCTTCCTACGCAGAGCTGTCTCCTCTGCTCGCCTGCATGTTCCTCGGGATCGTACTGACCAACCTCAACCCCGCCCGCGACCGGCTGGTCGACGCCGTGTTCATCAACTTCGAGCCCACAATCATGTGTGTGTTCTTTACTGTGGCGGGCATCCATCTGAGCTTCGAGCACGCGGCACAGGCGGGGATGGTCGCGCTGCTCTTCGTCGCCTTCCGGATCGCGGGAAAGCTGGCGTCGTCCGACATCGCCATGCGCCTGGCCGGCGCCACAGAGCGCGTGCGCCGCTCGCTAGGAATGGCGTTGATCCCCCAGGCGGGTGTGGCGGTGGGACTAGTGATTCTGATCCAGGACGACCCCGCCTTCAGGCCGATCCACGAGCTCTTCGTGGCGGTGGTCCTGACGGCCGTCACGGCGAACGAGATCATCGGGCCCATCGCGACCCGTCTCGCGCTGACGTCCGCGGGCGAGGTGGGGCGCGATCGCCCGCGCCTGGTCGACTTCCTGCAGGAGGAGAACATCGTAACGGGGCTCGAAGCCGAGACCATGGAGCAGGCGATCGAGAAGCTCACGAGCCTGTTGATCTCCTCGCACCACCTGGACCACGTGGATCGGGACGAGCTGCTCCAGTCCGTGCTCGAGCGCGAGCGGCAGGTTCCGACATGTCTGGAGGGCGGGCTGGCCGTGCCTCACGGCGAGCTCCCCGAGGGCTCGCCCATGGTGGGAGTGATGGGCATCAGCCAGCGCGGACTGCGCGTGGAGACGCCCGACGGCCGCGCCCTGCACTGCGTGGTCCTGCTGGCGACGCCGCGCGGAGAACGCGAGAGACACCTGGCGGTGCTGGCCGCGCTGGCGCGGACGGTCGGAGCGAACCCCGCCATCCAGCAGCAGCTATACAATGCTCAGAGCCCAGCCCACGTCTACGAGATCCTGCACGGCGAGGCCACCGAGGACTTCAACTACTTCCTCGAGGACGAGGACGATCTCTAGCCTCCCCGAGCCAGAGCCACATGGCCGCGTACGCTCGCCAGGGTCGCCAGCGCTCCGCGCGCGAGCGCAACGCGGAGGACGTGATCGGCTTAGTCCCGCAGGCGAGCGCCTTGCGCAAACCCAGGTCTCCCGAGGGGAAGGCGTCGGGCTCGCCGAGCGCACGCATGGCGATGTAGTGGGCGCTCCACTCGCCGATGCCCGGAAGCTGCTGGAGCCGCGCCAACGCGTCTTCGAGCTCGAGCGTCCCGTCGAGTGGGAGCCGGCCCGCCGTAACCGCCTGCGCAAGACCGCGAATGGCCTCGGCGCGCACGGACGGCAGACCGATCGATGCCAGGTCGGCCCGAGCGAGGACCTCGGGACGAGGAAAGAGATGCGTGAGCGGGAGCGCGTCCGCCCGTTCGACGGGCTTGCCGAAAGCCTGTACCAGGCGCCCGGCCAGGGTCGTAGCACCCTTGACGGTAACCTGCTGGCCGAGGATCGCACGCACGGCCACCTCGAAGGCATCCCACGCTCCCGGGACGCGCACCCCGGGGCGCGCCTGGATCCGCCGCGCGAGCTCGGGGTCATCGGCCAGGTCTGTCTCGATCTGCAGGGGATCGGCGCCGAGATCGAATAGCCGTCGCGTACACCGCACCGCCAACATGAGCCCACCCGGATCGTCGAGCTGGAGACGCAGGATGAGCTGACACGAATCGGGCTCCGCCGACACTTCGAGCAGAGCGCTCGATCCATCCCGCTCGATCAGTCTTCGATAGCGGTCTTCGACGATGCACTCCACGCCGGGAATGGCGCGCGGCGCGAGAAATGCGAGCACAGCCGCCCAGTCGTAGGGCGGCCGGTAGGGGAGCCGCAGCGCGATCTCGCCCTCGGCCGAGGACCGACGTCGACGGGCCGTCTGGCGCCGCAGCTCGGTGGGCGTGCGTCCGAAAGTCGTGCGTAAGGCCTGGTTGAACGAGCGGAGGCTCCCGAAGCCGGAGCCGAGCGCCACCTGCGAGATGGGAAGCGCGGTCTCATCGAGCATGCGCCGCGCGAAATGCACCCGCCGCGTGCGCGCTACGGAAAGCGGCGAGGCACCCAGCTGCTCAGCGAAGAGCCGACGCAGGTGGCGCGACCCGATCCCGAGTCGCTCCGCCAGGTCGTTCACGCCGCCCGCATCGAGCGCACCCTCCGCGATCAAGCGCAACGCACGAGAGACGGTGGTTGAGCTACCGAGCCAGGCCGGCGTGCCCGGGGCGGTCTCGGGTCGGCAGCGTCGACAGGGTCTAAACCCCGCCTCCTCGGCGGCCGCGGCGCTGGGGTAGAAGCGCACGTTCTTGCGTCGCGGGGGCGATACCGAGCAGATCGGTCGACAGTAGACCCCCGTTGTGGCCACACCGATGAAGAAGCGCCCATCGAAGCGTCGATCGTGGGCCATCGCGGCGCGCCAGCAGCGCTCGGGTTCCAGCTGCATACCCCTTCTTATATAGCCTCCACCGAGTCGGATTGGCCATTTTCGGACATCGTCCTCACGGCGGCAGGACGACGTCCGAATTCCGCCAGCTAGAGCCAGCTCGGCCGCCTATTCAAGCGGGCATGAATACACACGTCGCTACACCGATTGGGCCGATCGTTCTCGCAGCCACGCCGGCGGGACTCACGCACGCGAGCTTT
>Ga0255049_10001755_pt1 | contig 11791 bp, 9 predicted proteins | sample JV7_2_3_MG_FD_183615 | JGI IMG/M metagenome (GOLD analysis project Ga0255049, IMG submission 183615) | Seawater microbial communities from Jervis Inlet, British Columbia, Canada - JV7_2_3 | ecosystem: Environmental > Aquatic > Marine > Inlet | place: Canada: British Columbia | collected 2016-10-06
TCAACGTCGTGATGGGCTGTATCGCGGGCATCTCGCTTCTGGTCGGCGGCATCGGGATCACCAACATCATGCTGGCCACAGTGCTGGAGCGAACTCGCGAGATCGGCATTCGGCGGGCCGTCGGCGCGCGCCGCAAAGAGATCCGCGACCAGTTCATGATCGAGGCCTTTGCCATCAGCCTGATGGGAGGACTGGCCGGCGTGGCGATGGGTGTGGTCATCGCGAGACTCGTGGCTGCCTCGGCCGGCTGGGAGACGGTTGTTACCGCGTCGTCGATCCTGCTGTCGACGAGCGTGTCGATGGCCGCTGGTCTCGTGTCCGGCATCTACCCGGCGACGCGCGCCTCGCAGCTCGATCCGATCGAAGCGCTGCGCTACGAGTAACCCGGCGCGCGACCTTCTCCGCGGTGCCGCCGTCGCACGTGCGAGACTGCACCGCTATGAGCGAGCGCGCGACGATTACCGACCACCAGCTGTCCTTCGATGGCGACAGCGACGTGCGCTTTGCACTGAGCGATCCCCGTATTGTGGGCGATCACGGAGCGGTGCCGCTAGTGATCGGCCTCCACTACGGTTGGGACGGCGATATGCCACCGCGCCATGCACACGACTTCATGCGGGCGTTCCTCGAGCCGGTGTTCAGGGGGCAGGACGTCGTTCTCGCGGTCCCGTATTGCCCTGAGCGGACGTGGCATCACCCGCGCAGCGAGAGAGCCGTCCTGGCGCTGCGCGAGCGGATGGTCAGGGACCAGGTTGTGGCAGCGGATCGCGTGGTGCTGGCCGGATACAGCCTGGGCGGCATGGGGACATGGTACTTGGGCTCACGCTATCCGGAGCTGTTCGCTGCCGGAATCGCGGTGGCGGCGGTACCGGTTCTCGACCCCGAAGATCCAGCCGACTCCGGCCTCGAACGATTCACGGCCCTCCTCGCCAGCGGCGCTTTCGGATGGCGGCAGGAGTTGGAGCAATTTCCGCTGTGGGTCGTCAACAGTCGCGCCGACGAGCTCATTCCGTTTGCCACGGTGGAGCGGGCCGTGGCGCAGATGCAGCGACGCGGTGGGCAGATCGAGTTCATGCCGCTCGACGATGTGGGGCACTACGACTCTCGGCAATACGTCGCCGCGCTGCGTCCGCTCATCGCCGACGTTCTGGCGCGCACCACGGTTCGTTGAAGCACCGCGTTGACGCTGCGCGGCTGGCTCGCTAACCTCCCGAAATTCTTCACGTCTGTCCGCTTTTCCTCTGGGAGGCTCCCTCGATGTCTTACCGTGTGCGATCTGCCCTCACCCTGATCCTGTCATTGGCGCTCATGCTCGCTGCCGGCGGTCCGCTGGTCGCGCAGGAGGCGAGCGAACAGACTCCCTCCGCGGAGCGGCTGACGTGGTACGCGGACCACATGGCAAACGCCGGCATGTCGCGCTTCCGCAATCTGCCGTGGCAGTTCGTGGGGCCGACGAACGTCTCCGGCCGGATGACCGACGTCGACATCGTGACCCCCAAGGGAGACAACTACACGATCTACATCGCCGGCGCTTCCGGCGGCGTGTGGCGGAGCAGGAACGAGGGTGTGAGCTGGGAGCCGATCTTCGAACAGGCCGCCTCGACTTCGATCGGCGACGTGACGCTGGCGCCGTCCGATCAGAGCATTGTTTGGGTAGGGACGGGCGAGGCCAATATCTTCCGGTCGTCGATGGCGGGCGCGGGGGTCTACAAGTCGACTGATGGCGGCGACACCTGGGAACACATGGGCCTGGGCGACACGCACACCATCCCGCGGATCGAGATCCATCCCGCCAATCCGGACATCGTCTACGTGGCGGCCTCCGGGCACGAATGGACCGAAAACCCCGATCGCGGCATCTACAAGACCACCGACGGCGGCGATACCTGGGAGAAGGTCTTCTATCGCGACGAGCGTACCGGTGCGATCGACATGGTCATGCACCCTAGTGATCCGGAGACGCTCTACATCGCCACATGGCAGCGAGTGCGCGAGAAGTGGAACGATCCCCGTAACGGCAGCGACTCCGACAGCTCGGCTATCTACAAGTCGACCGACGGTGGCGCGACCTGGCGCGAGCTCGGCGACGGGCTTCCGGAGGCGAGGTACCGCGGCCGCATTGGCCTGGACGTCGCGCGCTCGAACCCCGATGTCGTCTATGCCTTCATCGACAGCTACGAAACGGCACGCGAGGCCGAGGAGGGCGATACCGATGCCTACGGTCGTCCGTCCGGGCCGGTGATCCGTGGTGCCACGGTATATCGCTCCGAGGACGGCGGCGAGAACTGGAAGCGGACGTCCGAATACAACGACTACATGCTCGGCCTGGGCGGGACGTACGGCTGGGTGTTCGGTCAGATCCGGGTGGACCCGAACGATGAGAACAAGATCTACGTGATGGGTCTCGCGCTCAACGTCTCCGAGGATGGCGGCAAGACCTTCCGGCGCCTGAGTGGCATGCACGGCGATCACCACGGTCTGTGGATCGATCCTGACAACTCCGACTACCTTGCCAACGTCAACGATGGTGGGCTGGCGATTTCGTACGACGGGGGAGAGAACTGGCGCACCTTCTACGACAACCTCCCCCTCGTACAGTTCTTCAACGTCGCTCACGACGTGGGTGAAGAAATGTGGGCGTACGGCTCGATCCAGGATCACGGCAGCCGACGCGGCCGGATCGATCTGAGTCGCGGGCGCCACGCGATCCCTGCGGTGGACTGGGAGAACGCTCCCGGCGGCGAGGGGTCCAGCCACGCGGTCGACCCGACCGACCCGAATATCGTCTACGCGGCAGGATTCTACGGCAGTATCTTCCGTGCGGATCTGGGCATGAGCGAGAACACTCAACTCGTGCCGCGCGCGCCCGAAGGCGAGCTGCCGTATCGTGGCCAGTGGCTGGCCCCGTTCATCATCTCGCCGCACAATCCGCGGGTAATCTATCTCGGCCTCAACAAGCTGTTCCGTTCGATGAACCGGGGCGACGACTGGGAGGTCATGAGCGACGATCTGACCTATAACGATGTCGACAAGATCGGCGACATCCAGTATCAGACGATCTTCTCGATTTCGGAGTCGCCCTTCGAGTTTGGTCGCCTGTACGTGGGCACGGATGATGGCCGCGTGTGGACCACCGACCCCGACGGCACGGGCTGGGCCGAGATCACCGGCGAGCTGCCACAGGGCAAATTCATCTCGGAGTTAGTCGCGTCGCGTTGGGACCCGGACACGGTCTACGCAGCCCAGAACGGCAAGCGCGAAGACGACTTCCGACCGTACCTGTGGAAGTCCACGGATCGCGGCACCACCTGGCAGGACCTGGCGGAGAACATCCCCAGCGGCCCACTCAACGTGGTCAAGGAAGACCCGAAGAACCCGAACGTCCTGTATGCGGGCACGGATCTCGGCGCGTACGTGTCGATGGACGGTGGCGCGCACTGGGAAGCGCTTTCGAACGGCATGCCGAACACCTTCGTGCACGACATCGTGATCCACCCCGAGAAAGACATCCTGCTCGCCGCGACCCACGGTCGAGGCGTGTTCGCGCTCGACGTGCGACCGATTCAGCAGCTCAGCGAAGAGATTCAAGCGCAGCCGCTGCACGTGTTCGAGCCGGAGGCGGTGCAGATGCCGCGTGGTCGGTTCGGATTCTTCGGTTCCCGTCCCACCGCGGCCCTGCACGTTTGGATGGCCGCAGCCGGCGACTACGAAGTGAAGGTGGAGAACGCCGAGGGCGAGGTCGTGCAGACGTTCACGGGCGACGGAATCAGCGGCCACAACATGATTCTCTGGGATCTGACGGTCGACGGCGAGGGTCGCAGCTTCGGCGGTCGCCGCTTCCCGCCGACCGCATCGGCAGGCAGCTACCGCGTTACCATCGAGGCCAACGGGTCCTCGGCGTGGGTGTCCCTCGAACTGGCGCGCTAGCGCGAGCGGTCGGCAAGGCTGGAGAGAGCATGGTCGTGAGCTTGCCCGACAGCGAGGAACTGCGCGGCCTGCGCGCGGCCGGACGAGCGGTAGCCCGTGCGATCGAGGCGATGGCAGCTCGACTCGCGGCCGGCGTGACGACGGCGGAACTCGACGCGATAGGGCGCGCCGCGCTCGCCGAGTGCGGCGCCAGGTCGGCGCCGGAGACGGTGTACGGGTTCCCCGGCGCGACCTGCATCAGCGTCAATGACGAGGCCGCCCACGGCATCCCCGGCGACCGCCTGGTCGAGGACGGCGATCTGGTCAACCTCGACGTCTCGGCCGAGAGGGACGGCTATTTCGCAGATTCCGGCGCCTCCTATCCGGTGGGCAACGTGAGCGAGGCGGCGCAGGCGTTGCTGGCGGCTACCGACGAGGCGCTGTTCGCCGCGCTTGCGGCGGTGCGCTCCGGTGAGTTGCTCAATGGCGTGGGCCGAGCCGTCCAGAAGGTGGCGGATGAACGTGGTTTTCTCGTCGTTCGAAACCTGTGCGGTCACGGAGTCGGGGGTGGCCTGCACGAGGAGCCACGCGCCGTGCTCAACTACTACGAGCCGGCCGATCGACGACGTTTCTCCGGCGGGCAGGTACTCACCATCGAGCCCTTCCTGTCGACCAACTCCGACCGCGCGGTCGAGGCTGACGACGGCTGGACGCTGTGCACCGCCGCCGGCGGATTGGCTGCCCAGTTCGAGCACACGATCGTCGTCACCGACGGCGGCGCCGAGATTCTGACGCGCCGCGAGTAGACGCTGGAGAAGAAAGGGTGAGACCGCCGGAGCGGCCCCACCCTCGGTCTCCGGTCAATACCGACTACGCTTCTCCAGCCGTCTGGGCCACCGAGTGCAGCGCGAACATGCCCCCCTGCGGATCCAGCGCCTGCACGATCCGGCTCCCGTCGGGAACCTCCATCGGACCGTGCAGGATCTTTCCGCCGGCCGCCGTGATGGCTTCGGCGGCCACGTCGACGCTGGGCACGCTCACGTAGTAGGTCCAGCAACTCACGGGTACCTCGGGCGGGTTGCTGAACATCCCGCCCACCTGCTGGCCGTTGCGACCGAAGAGGCGGTAGATTCCGGCTTCGCCCATATCCATATCCTCGACGATGTCCCACCCGAACAGCTCGGAATAGAAACCCCAGGCGGCCTCGTAGTCGGCCGACATGAGTTCGTGCCATGAGAAGTGCCCCGGCGCCGGCGCCTGTTCCGGTCCAGGATCGTTCGTCGGTTGGTACAACGCGATGACCGCTTGCTGGGGGTCCTGCATGACGGCGATGAGGCCGATCTCCGGGAGCGTCAGGCTGACGAGCTCAGTCGCGCCCAGTTCCAGTGCCCGGGCCTTGGTGGCGGCGATGTCGTCGCAGTGGACGTATCCGACCCAATGGGTTGGCGCGCCCTGCTCCTGGGCCTCTGCCGGCAACTGCAGGCAGCCCGCCATCGGCTGCTCGCCGAGCATCCATACGTTGTAGTCGACGGGCTCCATACCCACGGGCGGCGGGCTGTCGAGGGGTTGATGACTCCATCCAGCGAGGTTGGCGTAGAAGTCCAGCGACGCTTTGGGATCGGTCGACATCAGCTCGTACCAGGTGAAACGACCTTGATCGGACATACTCGGATCTCCGCAGCCTGAGGGGGAGTGGGCGAGTGGCGAACCGGGGCAGGGTACCTGGCTCACACGTCATGATGCGCGTTCGCGGCTACGATGACAATAGCAGACAAATGTCTGTAATCAAGAGAAAAGATCTTCGCCGAGGATCCCGTCGAGTGTGGTGAGGAAGCGTTCGGCGTCGGCATGGCTGAAGCACATCGGCGGCTTCAGCTTCAGCACGTTGTGCAGCGGACCGTCCGTGCTGATCAGGATGCCGTGATCGCGCATGCGGTTGATGACGTAGTCCGCCTCCACAGCGGCGGGCGTCAGCGTTTCGGGATCCAGGACCATCTCGGCACCGAGATACAGTCCGGTCCCGCGCACGTCACCAATGATCGGATGGCGTTGGGCGATTCCCTGCAGTCCCTCGAACAGGTGAACGCCGACCGCCAGGGCGTTGGCCTGCAGCGCCTCTCTCTCGATCACATCGAGCACCGCGTTGCCGACCGCACAGGCCACCGGATTGCCGCCGAAGGTGTTGAAGTACTCCATGCCGTTGGCGAAGGCATCGGCGATCTCGCGCGTGGTAACGACCGCCGCCAACGGGAAGCCGTTGCCGATAGGCTTGCCGAGCGTGAGGATGTCGGGAACCACACCCTGCGTCTCGAAGGCCCAGAAATGCGAACCGGCGCGACCGAATCCGACCTGTACCTCGTCCGCGATGCACAACCCTCCCGCGGCTCGCACGTGTTCGAACGCCGCCCGGAGATAACCGGGAGGCGGCACGATCTGGCCGCCGCATCCGAGCAGTGGCTCGGCCATGAACGCCGCCGCGCCGCCGTTGGCCTCGGCATCGACGCAGCATTGGCGTACGGCCTCGGCAAACAGTATGCCGGCATCGTCGCGCCCGGCGAATTCACCGCGGTACGGATCGGGCATGGTGGCGATGTGCGCCCACGCCGGGGCGCCGCGCCCGCCGGCGCCGCTGTGCTTGTAGGAGCTGATATCGATCAGCGTCGAAGTATTGCCGTGGTAGGCGCCGTCGAGGGCAATGACGTCGTGGCGTGATGTGGCCGTCCGAGCCATGCGGATAGCCAGCTCGTTCGCTTCGCTGCCGGAGCAGACGAAGTAGCAGACCTCGAGAGGGCCAGGAAGCGTGGCGGTGAGGCGTTCCGCATAGCGCACGATGTTCTCGTGCAGGTAGCGCGTATTGGTGTTCAGTACGGCGTTCTGCGCCGCCGCCGCGGCCACGACATGCGGGTGCGAGTGCCCCACGTGAGGAACGTTGTTGACGGCGTCGAGGAAAGGTTGCCCTTCGTCGTCGTAGAGGAACTGCCGAAAGCCGCGGACGATCGTGAGCGGCCGGCGGTACGAGATGCTGAGCGATGGACCGATCAGCCATTGACGCCTGTTGGCAATCGCCTCTGAGGCCATGCCCACAGGTGCTACCTGCAGCGGCTCGATGCCGAGGACGCGGGCCGGGTCCGGGCTCAGGCTCGTCCACACGTCGCGGTCCCGTGGAGCACACACGCCCGGGAAGTCGGTGACGTAGTCGAGTTGGTCGGCGATCAGTTGGAAGTGCAGGTGCGGCGGCCAGTCGCCGTTCGTGGGGTAATCGCCGATGGCTGCGATCCGCTGGCCCGCCGCGACCTCTGCTCCCGCCACCATGCCGTCGAGCGAATCTGCCGTCAGGTGTCCGTACAGACTCCAGAACTTCAGCCCCGGTTCGGGTCGGTGCTCGAGAATCAACGTCGGCCCGTAGTCGAGCCGGCCTTCGTTGGTGGCCGCGCTGACGACGGTGCCGTCGAGCGGTGCGTAGACGGCGGCGCCAGCATCGAGAAAGACATCCACTCCGACGTGAACCGTCCGGCGCTGCGGGGCCTCGTCACTCGGGGTGGCAAAGAGATCGCCGCCATACCAGGAGCGAATCTCGTCATAGCGTCCCAGGCCAACCGCTTTGCCAGCGGTGCGCATCTGGCCGAACAGCATGTTGCTCAGATCGGCCGTCACGAAGTCCCCAGGCGCCCCTGCTCCCATGTCGGTGCTGCCGACGCCGAGGTCGAACACGTGAACGTGGTCGCCGGCCAGCGGCGGGTCGACAACGTTGGCGAACTGCAGGTCGGTGTCCGTCAGCCAGCGCCGCAGGGAGCGCCCGGTTGGGCAAGGCTCGAGCCCGCAGGCGGCCCGCAGGTGACAGGTGGCCAGGCGGGGATCGATACGCGAGAGTCGCTGCAGCGCCAGCCACGCGTCGGCCTCGCTCACCGTCAGATAGTCATTGCCCGGTTCCTCGGCCGACTGTTCCGCCGAGTTGGCGACGCTGAGTGCCAGCCGCATCGACACCAGACCGAAGAGCGCCGCGATCTCGGCTTCCTCGAGCGCGAACACGTCGTTGTAGCCCGCGGTCACCGTACGGGTTACCCCGATCAGGTCCCGGTGGCCGAGGATCGCGTAGGCGACGGCGACCGCCAGATCGGCCACCACCCAGCCCTGCAGGGCGTCGCCCATGTCGATGAGGCCGGTGATCTCGCGGACCGGCCAACCGTCGTTCACCGCAAGAGCGCCGGTCAGCACGTTGTGGTCGTTCAGGTCGTTGTGGATCACCCCGGTCCGCAGGTCGCCCAGGAGCGGAGCGGTATAGCGCTCGTACCGTTCGAGGGTCTCCAGGAGCAGGTCGCGATTCTTGCCGGAGCCGACCTGCTCGAGCCTCCGACGGACGCGTTCGGCCGCGTGCCGCGGGTCCCACTTCAGCGTGCGGTCGGCCGCGGGGTGTCGGAACCCGGCGAGCGCGGCGCTCAGTGTGCCCGCGAGAGTGCCGAGTTGCCGGTGTAGCTCCGGCGTGTGGCGCCGCACGCCGGCCAGCGGCGTGCCCGGGACCCAGGTGAGCAGGCGGATCAGGTGCTCGGCACCTGCATGATTCGCTGCGGCGATCTGAGAACCATCGAGCGCGCGATGAATCCTGGGCAACGCGTAGCCCGTGTCCGACAGGCGTTCGATCAGCTCATTCTGGAACTCGAGCGTCGTGCGCGCTTCGCGGCTGTTGGCGATCTTGAGCACGAACAGCTTCTCGCCTGCCTCCACGCGAAAGTTCTGATCCCGTTCGCTGGCCAGTTCGGCGGCTGCTCCCTGAACGCCGAACAGCGTCTCGGCGAGGGCCGCGCCCTCCTCGACATCGAGGCTTGATCGCCCTAACAGGAGTTTTCGTTTATCCATCTCTGATAGGCGTAGACCCGGTCGACGAAATCCTCTGCGACCCGATGGTCCTGCAGTCGGCCTTCGTCCTCGACCGGTAGGTTGGGCAGTCGCTTCATCAAGGCGGCGGCGAAGAGGCCGACCCCCGCGCGGGTCGCCGTGTCGCGATCATCCCAGACTTCCACCTGGGACATACCGCAGCTGGGGGAATCCTGCTTGAAGACGAACCCCGACAGGTCTTCAACCGCGAGCCTGTCGGCCCTCGATCGCGAGTAGCTGCGCATCTCGTCGGTCCAATCGCCTCGCGATCGGACCCCGACCATGCGAGGCCCGTTGGCGGCGTCGATCAACCGTACCGGCTCGCGCGGCACACCCATGCCGACGTCGACTTCGGGGCAAACGGCTACCCACTGGAAGCGGCTGCCGAGAACTCCGGTCACGACTTCGCTGCGCTTGTGGCCGCCGTCGTACCGCACGCGTTCACCCAGCAGGCAATGGCTGATTCCGACCCGCGGCAGCACGGAGGCCCGACTCTATGGAGTGGCCGGCGTTTTGGACGTCGAGGCTGCCAGTCGTTCGAGGATCGCGGGAACTGCCACGCCCAGGATGACGAGCAGAACCGTCCACCAGCGCCAGCGAGCCCCCGACGGGAGTCTGAGCGATGCCGCGACGTTGAGTGCCGCACCGAACCAGAACGCGTAGCGGGTGGTAGCCGCGAAGTGCGCGACGCCCGAGTCGCGGAACACCCAAACGTAGATCCCGAGAATCGTCAGTCCTACGATCAGCAGCTCGCCGGCTTCGTGCCACAGCAGCGGATCGGCGAAAGCGGCGAACCCCTCGATACGCAGCCCGGCCAGGAACGCGATGAACAGCTCGAATGCCATCCAGCCGATGACCACGGTGACCAGGGCTCCAACGATGAAGCCCCAGCAGCCGAGTAGCTTGTTGTTCGCCATGCTAGTTCCTCCTGGTGTCCTTGGGATACGCTCCGGAGGCGCTCAGAGTTCCCGCGGGCACCCTTCTCGGCGAGCCCGACCGACAGATTGTTTCACGCCCTGACGGCAAGCAGGACCGCATGGACTTCCAGGACAAGAAGGTACTGGTGACCGGCGGCTCGCGCGGCATCGGTCGCGCCATAGCTCAGGAGTTCGCCGCTGGCGGCGCGCGGGTCGCCGTGCACTACTGCTCGAACCAGGCGGCGGCCGAGAGAACGTTGGCAGCTCTGCCGGGCGCCGGGCACTCCGTCGTACAGGCCGACGTGTCGGTAGCCGAAGCGTGCCCGGCCCTGATCGACGCGGCCGTGGACGCGCTGGGTGGCCTGGACGTGCTGGTGAACAACGCCGGAATCTTCGAACTGCACCGCGTGCTGGAACTCGACTACGCGCAGTGGCAGCAGGCCTGGCAGCGCACGATCCACACCAACCTGATCGGCCCGGCCAACCTCATGTACTGCGCCTCGCGCCGGATGGTGGAGAACGGCGGCGGCAAGATCATCAACGTCTCCTCGCGCGGCGCATTCCGCGGCGAGCCCGACGCCCCCGCCTACGGTGCCAGCAAGGCCGGACTCAATTCGCTCAGTCAGTCGTTCGCGCTGGCGCTGGCGCCGCATGGGGTGTTCGTCGGCGTGGTGGCGCCGGGGTTTGTTGAGACCGACATGGCTGCGGGCCAGCTCGAGGGTGCCGCTGGGGAGGAGATCCGGGCTCAGAGCCCGCTCGATCGCGTCGCCCGCCCGTCCGAGATCGCGCGCGCGGTGGTTTTCCTTGCCAGTGAAGGGATCGGCTACCTCACGGGTTGCGTGATCGATGCCAACGGGGCGTCGTACCTGCGAACCTGAAGCGGGGCTTGCCAGCGTCGTCCGGGGCGAGCCGGGGCAAACCCGGAATTCCCCATAGTCGCTACCCTGGGTTGCGAGTAACCTGTGCGCGAGGCGTGAGGAGTCCAGCCGCCGGCCACTCGTCACCCCGAGGAATCCTCGCCAAAGAACTGCCACGCGAAATCCGGAGTCTTCACCGATGGCCCAGATCACACTGAAAGGCAACCTCGTCAACACTGCCGGGGACCTGCCCGCTGTTGGCGCCGCTGCCCCCGCGTTTGTTCTCACCACCGTGGAGCTCGCCGATCGCGGCTTGGCGGACTACGCTGGCAAGACCGTGGTGCTGAACATTTTTCCCAGCCTGGATACCCCCGTGTGCGCCACTTCGGTGCGCCAGTTCAATCAACTGGCCGCCGAAAGAGACGCCAGCGTGTTGTGCATTTCGGCCGATCTTCCATTCGCGCAGGCCCGCTTCTGCGGCGCCGAGGGCATCGAGAACGTGGAGACGCTGTCCTCGTTCCGTCATGCCGCGTTCGGTGACGACTACGGCGTGCGCATGGTCGACGGCCCGCTGGCCGGGGTCTTCGGTCGCGCCGTCGTGGTGGTCGACGGTGAAGGCAACGTGAAGTACACGGAGCTTGTCCCCGAGATCGTCCAGGAACCCGACTACGACGCCGCGATGGCGGCGCTCTGACACGGGGCCCTCGGTGTCGATGCGACGGCGATAAGGGCCCTCCTGTTCTCGGGCGCCGAGGCCGGCGACTTCGAGTTCGCGATCGACGAACTCCGCGTTTGGTAGCGAACCGGACCGGCGCTCGGCGCCGCTCGAAAGTAGCCCTCACCGCTCGTCGGAGGTCGCTGGCCGTTCAATGGTCGCAGACGGCCGATCGGCGTTTCCGCCGTAGTCGGCGTGCCGCTACGGTCGGATAATCGGGCGATGTCGGAAACAGACCCGGACGGACCGAGGAGCACATGAGTACCCAGCCCAACGATCACACCCTGCGCAATCTCGGCCTCGTTCTTCTTGCGATCGTCCTGGTGCTCGGCACCGGCGACGTATTGCGCGGCACCGGCGGCCGCGCCTGGCTAAGCAGCGCGACGGCCGATGAGTTCGCCGTCGCGGCGGGCTCTGAATCTCCTGAGGCGACGCTGTTTCGCAGCGTTCGCGTCTTCGACGGGCAAACGACGCTTCCCGCAACGGATGTGTTGGTTACCGACGGGCAGATCGCAGCGATCGGG
>Ga0255049_10001756_pt1 | contig 11790 bp, 9 predicted proteins | sample JV7_2_3_MG_FD_183615 | JGI IMG/M metagenome (GOLD analysis project Ga0255049, IMG submission 183615) | Seawater microbial communities from Jervis Inlet, British Columbia, Canada - JV7_2_3 | ecosystem: Environmental > Aquatic > Marine > Inlet | place: Canada: British Columbia | collected 2016-10-06
GGGGGACGCACCGCAATCTGTTCGTGCACGACTGGAAGCTCACAGAACCAACCCGGTCTGCGCCTCATGCCACGAACTGCTGGATCCGCTGGGTCTTGTGCTCGAGAATTACGATGCGGTTGGCCGGTGGCGTGTAAGGGAGCCGGGCGCCGACGTCGATTCAAGTGGTCGTATGCCTGATGGAACTGACGTAGACGGTGTGGTCGAGCTGCGCGAGGCCATCCTGCGCAATCCCGAGCGCTTCGTTGGCATCGTGACTCAAAAGCTGATGACTTACGCGCTCGGGCGTGGTGTGGAGTTTTTTGATATGCCAGCGGTTAGAGATATCGTCACCGAAGCCGCAAAAGCCGACTATGCGTTCTCGGCACTTGTCATGGGTGTCGCAACCAGTGATGTGTTCCGAATGAAGCAGATCCAACAACCCGAAGTGCCGGTGGTGCTCGAGGCGGCAACCGCCAGTCTGTAATAAGAAGTGTCCGTGTGAATGTAATTCGCGACCTTTCATGGCACACAGACAAGGCCGGGCGGGCCTGTTCCGCCGACCGGCAAGAAGATCGCCGCAGACTATGTCTACCATATGGTTTTTGACGTGGATCGCATAAAGCACCTGACGAAAATCTGGAACGACACCATCAGCATGCAACAGTTAGGTTGGGGGTAAATCAACTCATCCAAACGGCCGCTTTTTCTTTCGAGCCGGGCACATGCCGCGATCATTGCGCCAGCGGATTCCCGCGGGGTTCGTAGGTTTCATCGAAGCGGTCAGGCAGACCACTGTCGGAGCTGATGTACCGCTGCTTGATGAGCCACTTTCCTTCGAGTTTCACCAGCTCGGTGTCTTCGCGGCCCTGTTCGTAGATCCTCGGCGGCTCCCCGACGCCGGAGTTCAGTACACCAGTCCAGATGACGTGGGCAGTCGCGGTGTTGCCATTGACCTCTATAACCGGATTGGTCAGCAACATGTGGTTCTGGGGACGCGGCGGAGCCGGCTCTTCCCGGTCGTTACTGCCACCGTACAGCGCAGAAATTTCCTCGTGGCCGACGGCAATCGTGCCGTCAACGTCAAGCAGGGCATCTTCAGTAAAGTACTCGGATAACACGTGGCCACCCTGGGCGAGGTCGTAATAGTATCGGGTCAGAAGGTCCTCAATCTGGATTCGGTCAAGCAAGGTCTCCATGGTGACGTCCTGAGCCATCGACGGTGCTGCTGACACGGTGATCAGGGACACCAGACCCGTGGCAATCGCACGTACAGAACAGGGAAGCTGCCGACGAGCAGTGTGTTGCATGGTCATGTAGGAATCCTCCTGAATCTCTGCTTTTCGATGTTAAAGTCCCAGCCGCCGGTAGAATACCCCTAATCGAGTAACCAGATGCGAAGTCGAGTGATTCGGAGCAATGCTCATACAGGTCGGATGACGACACTGGCTGTTGCACAGCTCGCCCTGGTGTTGGCGGCGCCGCTGCCACTGGTCTCGGGGGTGCTACTCCTCTTCGCACCACAAGCCCATGCTCAGGATGGCGCTGTGATCCGGGAGGACGCAGCCGAGATCCCGAGAGCTCCGGTGTTCTCCGCTCGCGAGCTTGTCGCCTGGCCGACGCGTGATTGGCCGACGAACGGCGGCAATCTTTTCAACCAGCGCTACTCGCCTCTGACGCAGATTAATCGCGCAAATGTCGGGGAGCTCAAGGGCGTTTGGCGAACGCACCTGCGCGGGTCAGGTTTGGAACCCAAGTTTTCGGGTGAGGCGACGCCGATCGTCCACAACGGTGTGATTTACGTCGCAACGGGCGCTGATGACGTCTTCGCGCTTAGCGTACAGAGCGGCGAAATTCTCTGGGAATACGCAGCCAATCTGGATGCGGACATCAGCACTGTCTGCTGTGGGTGGACCAATCGTGGTGTCGCACTCGGTGACGGCAAGGTCTTCATTGGGCAGCTTGACGGGCGGCTCGTCGCGCTCGATCAGGTGACGGGAGAGCCGGTCTGGGCGATACAGGCCGAGCTATGGGAGGAAGGCTACACGATCACGAGTGCGCCGCTGTACTTCGACGGCATGATCATTACGGGTTTTGCCGGCGCCGAGCGCGGTACACGGGGCCGGGTCAAGGCATACGATGCCGATGATGGTTCGCTTATCTGGACCTTCTACACGGTTCCGGGCCCCGGTGAATTCGGTCATGAGACCTGGCCAGCCGACAGCGACGTCTGGCAGCACGGTGGCGCGTCTGTCTGGCAGACGCCGGCCATCGATCCCGACCTCGGGCTTGTCTACTTCTCGACGGCGAACCCGGGTCCCGATTACAGCGGGGCGATTCGTGCGGGTAACAATTTATTTTCTTCGTCAATCGTTGCATTGGATGTTGCGACCGGTGAGTACCGCTGGCACTTCCAGGAAGTGCATCACGACATATGGGACTATGATGCGAGCAATCCGGTTGTACTCTTCGATGTTCGTATCGACGGCCGATTGCGCCGCGGCATTGTCGAAGTCGGCAAGACCGGCTTCGCCTATATTCTTGATCGGGAGACGGGTGAGCCACTGATCGGCATCGAGGAGCGGCCGGTGCCGCAGGAGTCGCGCCAGCTGACGGCAGCGACGCAGCCTTATCCGTACGGCGAAGCGGTCATACCGCAGCAAGTCGATGTGCCACCGCTCGGTTTCGAACTCGTTAACGAGGGCCGCGTCTTCACGCCATTCTATGGCCCCGAGCCCGTTGTCGTACGGCCCGGAATCTGGGGTGGTGCGAGCTGGCCGCCGAATTCCTACGATCCGGTTCGTGAGACGCTATTCGTCTGTACCTCAGATTTTCCGGGCACGTACAGCGGCGGCCACTTCGAAATGGCGTTGCCGACAAACGGTGAGTCGTGGACGGGTGGATTGGCGGGTACCTCGCGGCTGCCGCGGATGGGTCAGCTCGTGGCCATGGACGTCAAGACGAATACTGCCGCATGGCGTGTTCAGTGGCCCGATCAGTGTTACAGCGGCTCGACTGCGACGGCTGGCGGACTCGTCTTCGCGGGTCGCAACGACGGCCGCCTGATGGCATTGGACTCAGACAACGGCCGGCTGCTTTGGGAGTTTCAAACCGGTGCCGGGCTCAATGCACCGGCGAGCGTTTTCGAGCACGACGGCCAGCAATACGTCGTGATCCTATCCGCCGGAAATGCGCTGATCGGTTCGTCGCACGGCGACAGTGTCTGGCTCTTCGGTCTCGAAGGTGCTCTCGAGGAAGCGGCATCCGCTGACACGCCGCTGTTGCCGGTCTTGACGGTGGCGACTTCAGAACTGGACGAGCCAGATTTTGTGCGCGGCGCGGAGCTCTATCGGCAGACTTGTCTGCCCTGTCACGGCGACGACGGGCAGGGCGGCCATGGTGGTGGCGTGCCGCTGAATGCGCTCGGTGAACTCGAGTCGGTGGCTGCAATCGTTCAAAACGGCCGCAACGACATGCCACCTTTTGATGCCGCACTGACGGCGCAGCAGATTCTTGATGTCAGCGCTCATGTGGTTGAGGCGTTTGCGTCTAGCGGAGAAGTCGATTGAGTCAATCCAGCCAGTCCAGCGTCTCAGGCGTCAACATCTTTCAGAAGTATTGGGCGACGAGCCTTCTTGCTCTTGTCATCATTGTGCTCATCGTCGGCTTTCTCGTCGGCGGCGATATGCGCAAGTTCGTCTGGTACAACCTCGTTAACTTACCGCTACTGGGTGGCGCCTATCTTGCCGGCGTGATTGTGGCAGTCGTTATGAAGCGTCAGTTTACGTTGGCAATGGGTGTCACGCTTTGCCTGTCGTTGCTGGCCATCGTGCCCGGTGCCTTGTTGCTTAGCATTGCGCCTATGGCTTATCCGGCTGATATCAGCACGACGGAGCCGACGCTTGCGATACGTGTGCCGACAGGCGAACCAATGAAAGTTCTGCTTGGCGGCGATGGTGTTGAAGGGAATGCCCATGCCAGGACTCCCGATATGCGTTGGGCTTACGATCTCGTTATTGATCCGTACGTCTTGAGAGGCGCTCGCCTCGCGAACTATGGTTGTTTCGGCGTAACAGTCGTTGCCCCCGTCTCCGGTCTGGTTGTGCAGACCGAAAATGAATTGCCCGATAACCGTCCAGGTGAGCGAGCGACCGATGAGCCCGCTGGAAATCATGTGGTCATCGAACCTGCTGGTGGGGGTTACCTGATCATCGGGCACCTGCGATCGCAAAGTGTCACCGTGACCGCGGGTGATCGCGTCATCGAGGGTGAGCCAATCGGCGAATGTGGGAGCAGCGGTAGTACTGTTGAGCCACAAGTACACGTTCATTATCAGCGCCAACATCCGGCCGAAGTCCGCCAGAACTATGCTGATGGTTTACCGCTTTACTTCCGTGATCACGGTGGTCCGGCCATGCCAGTCGGCGGGGTGGCGTCTGAGGGTGGCGAGATCCTTGCACTTGGCGATGTAATTCAGCATCGGGGCCGCTGAGTCTGGAGACGGCTTCGCGCTCGTTTCAGAAGGATGACCAAGCGTGATTGAAAAGACAAAGAAGCAAGGACAGCTTGCATCCGGGGCAAAGAAGCGATCCCACTATATCGTTGCCCGAGTCCTGCACTGGGCAACCGCTTACTTCATCGCTATGAATCTGACTACTGGATGGCCAATCGGGGGTCTTCGGCCGGGTGAAAAAGAACCGCTCGCAATGATTCATGCCTCAATGGGTACAACAATCCTCTTGCTGATGTTGTTTCGATGGTGGTGGCGCAAGTCCCGTGAGCTTTACAGGCGGCCGAAATGGTGGAAAAAGCCTCGCACGCTCGTGCAAAGGGTCTTTTTTCCGCTGCTGTCGCTACAGGTGGTTCTCGGCGCAATGCACGCCGCCTTTTCGGACTATGAAGTTGTTGCATTCGGTTTCATCAATTATTCGGCTATCGCTGCGGACAATCCAGGTTTGCATGACTTATTCCTTCAGGCGCATGGAGTGACAGCTGTGTTGCTTGCTGTACTCATTATCTACCATGGCGTGGCAAGATGAGGTCGCATTCGAGGAAGGCGTTGTAGCTATCTAAAGAACCGGATTCGCAGCATCGCCCGCGGCGACGTGTCGCTCCCTGTCGCTTGCGGGAACTCAGGCGAAGCAGTGAGTATCGGAATCCGCAACGCCTGGGATCTGGGCCGTGTGCTGAGGCTGGCAGTGATCTCAAGATGATCGCGACGTCGCCATTCCAGCTGGATCGATGCCGAGCGGTCGTCTTCCGTGGTCGTCCTCCAGATAGAATTCGGGTTGAGGCCACCGGCTTCACGCACCGGGAAAAAGGTCCGCAAGTTCTGCGTGTCGCTGCGCGGTCCGTCGAGGTTGGTGCGAAGCTTTAGCCCGTCAATCAGTTCCCATTCGACGTAGGCTCCCCACTGGCGGCTGGAAATGAACTCAGAAATCCGGTTAACCGAAAAATTGTCCTCACGGGTCTGGCGTCCCACGGACATTCCCCAGGCGAGCCTGCCGTCTCCGGGGTCTCGACGAAGTTCAACCGCCCAATAGCGGGAGGTGTTGCCCGATACCTCGCGAGTCTCACCGGTCACGGGATCAACCGTTTCAGAGTGCGCGAGCCTGCCCCCCACGCCCAGGATCAGGTCTTCTCTGCCAAACCGCTCCAAGGGGTACTCGATCGATCCTTCGAAGATATCGAAATCCTGGGCAGAGGTGTTCTGGCGAACGATGAGTGTGTCTGTGAGTGCGACGAGACGGACCGGGTTGTCCCTGTGCTCGCGCGAGAATCGAAATCTGAGGACACCGGCATCGCCGAACCGCCGATCGTAGCGTGCAGTGTTCGTCCATCGCCGGACCGGATCGAGTTCTCTGGCACCTGCGGTCACGATCTCTGACGACAGGTTGGACGAAGCAATGAACTGGAGTAAGTCCAATTGTCCGATTTGTCGACTGGACTCGAGGCTCAGCGTCGTCCGTGGTTGCGGTCGAAAGGAGATCGTTACGTTCCCCTTCGGATCAGTCTGAAGCCCGCTAGACGTATCTCTCGACTCGATCTCATAGGATTCGACGCCGAAACTGCCCTGAAATGTCCACCGGTCGCTTAGATTCCAATCCACGGACGCTTCGAGTGAGTGGCGATCCTCCTCAACCCGGTTGCCGGACCCTTCGATCTCCCGCTCGACGCCATTTTCGAAACGCCGAACCTGCCCATCAAGGAAGTTGTAGGCACTCGTTACCGTCGTTCTTACGGTCAGCCGCTCGGCCGGAAAAATCGTCAGCAGCAACCGCAGTGCGGTTTCTCCCGATTCCCTGTCATTGAGGGAGGTTGTGAGCTGCGCATCAGTGTCTGTGAACGAGGACTGGGAGTCACGTGTTGAACGCGCATCCACAAGCGCGAGCATGAGTTCTCCGTTGAGACTGAGGGGTCGGCGGTACTCAGCCGAGATATCCTGCTCGTCGTTGTCGACATCGAATGAACTGCTGCTCGATCCCGTCGTGAGGGAGACAGGTGCCGATGACGAGTCGAAAGAGGAGAATCGGCTAGTAAAGCTTAACGAGCTATCGCGTGGCAGCTCGAAGTCTGCGCCGAGCTGGACGTTTTGGTTTTTCTGTCCTGAACGGTTCAGGCTGTCAATTCGCTGCTCCGGATTCGCTGGGTCGATGTCAACAAAACCGGCAGGCGACCGGTTGGACCCGTCTCTGGTACCTCCCCGCATGGTGAATTCGTGTCTCCTCCAGGAGAACGAACCCGTCGCCTCAAGCTCAGTATTTCTCTCGTTAATTTGGGCGATGTCACCGGTGCCAGCCTTCAGGACTTCGCTGGTCACTTCATAGTAGGCGGGTGGATTGGCCACCGTGACGACGTTGACCACCTGCGGGTAACCTTGCATGTCGATATCAAGGCGGGCACCCGCGTCGATCAGCTCGATGCGAGCAACGCCGTCCACGGGCATTTCCCGCAGCTGCTGCCGGATTGACTGGCCTTTCGGTGGGGGCCGCTCACCATCGATCAGGATGTTGGAGCGTACACCCGATAGGCCCCGTCCGCCTTGCTGTTCCCGAGGATTGAATCCCGGCGTTCGAAACACCAGTTCCAGCGCCGAGATGGGGTCAAACTCGAGATAGTAATCCGGGGCAAACAGGCGGATTCCCTCAGTCTCTGCGCTCTCGTCCTGGGCGAGTGCGGGTACGACCCAGGCCAGGGTCAGCACCATGAGTCTGAAGAAAAATTTGTGCGAGACAAAGGACATGTGGACGCTAAATCAGAACAGATCGATGGTTACGATAGGCTACGGGGCGACTGGTGAGGGTGCCAGGAACAACAGCGCGTTTTCTTCTGGCTACTCAATTGGATGCAGCGGCGGTGAAAAGTTCCCGAATGATACTGACGGGTGACGATAGGTGCACTCTCGCGCGACGGCCCCATTAGCGGGAGAGGTCGGTTCCTCCGGTGCCGTGATTGGCATGGATATGAACCAGGAGATGCTGGATGTCGCCGTGGCCCGAGCCGAATCTCAATTGAACCTGAGGTTTGTTGCGTGTTCTGCGGAAGAACTCGCCTGTCCGGACGGCTCAGTCGACACGGTTACCTGCCAGCAGGGATTTCAATTCTTCCCTGACAAAGGTGTAGCCGCCAGGGAGATTTTCCGAGTGCTGCGACCAGGCGGGACGGCCATCGTTAGTGTCTGGAGGCCAGTGTCAGAATGTCAGTTGTTTGCGGTGATTTGCGATGCACTGGTCGCTATCGGTGAACACGAAATTGCAAACACGATGCGAGCGCCATTCGATTTTATGCCGCGCTCTGAGCTTGTAGCCGCCTTCGAGTCGGCCGGGTTCTCGAGCGTCGATGTGAACACAGAGGAAAAAGCTCTGGTGATGAGCGGTGGAATCCAGCAGGCGATCGAGGCGGCATACTCCACACCGATAGGGCCAGGTCTTCGCGCATTGGCAGGCGATACACAAGACAGGTTTATCGAATTACTTACTGCCAAAGCCGAGCACCTTGACGGCGACAGTTTGACGATGGGTCAGATGGCATCTGACGTACTTGTCGCCACTAAGTCATCAGTGGGTTAGTGAATTTACGAATAATTACTGAGTGTCCGGCAACATGGCGTCCGCGCCGCTCAGCCGGTGCAGGACTACCTCGGTGACAAGCCGTGGGCGCTCGCCAGACGCGGGTGGCGAGGTGCCTTGCAGCGTTACCACGAGTTCATCTGCCGATATGTCGGCGTAGCGTCGAAGGATCGATCCCGTTCCTGGGCTGACGCCGGAAAGGACGTTGTGTGAGACTTCGCCCGGATAGACGCTGAGTGCTCCGAAATAGCCCAGGTAACCGCGGATTGCGGCCTCTGCTTCCTCGTCCGTCGGTGATTCTGCTGCGAAGGCTTCGCGGCCGAGCGACGGGAAATGGACACCCACAAAGCCACCCGGTGTGTAGACGATGACGCTCGGCGCCCGCCGGTTGACGTTCTGTATTTCTCCCGTAGAAGTATCGACCCGGCGTTCTTCAACATGCTGCCAGAAACCGACCACTTCCCGGTACGCCGGGCTCAGGTTCTCCACGGTCGGGACCCGCTGCCACGTCCAGCGCGTGTTGCCCTGGGCCTGCGGTTCTCTCGTCGACGTTAAGATGAGGTAATCGTCGTTGAGGTCGTATCGACGATCAAATGTCAGGCCCCGGACACTGGGGCTGACGCCGTCCTTGGCAACGAACGTGATCTGGCTCGAAGCCTGGTCGATTTCGTATCGACCCCAAAAACCACCAAAGTTCTCAAGTGCACGCTGTGGGTCGATCTGCGGTGCTTCGGGTTGCTCGCGGCTTGCGGTACTGAAGAACTCGAAGACGTTGCCGGCACGGTCGAGGACGAGTAACCCCCGCACGGAACGCAAACGCGTCGACTCATCGCTTCCCGGTTCTCGCTCTACCGCCACGAGCGTCCAGGTGCTCACGAGGTTTGCCGCCGTATCGGCCTGCTGTGCCTCGGCCACCCGTGCCGTCGTGATCAGGACGGCAGCGAATGTGATCGCCAGCACCATTCTCATCAAGTTTCTCCCCGGATCGTGTCCTCAGAGTGATTCGCTAATTCGAAATGTGCGTCAACGTCAGGCGCGCACTGCCCTGTACGCTGCTGGTCACCCCTGCAATCGTGCCGTCTTCAGATATGCTTCCTGAGAACCGCCATGGGTCTACGTTAGGAAACGTGAAGCTTATGGCGCCGTCGGCGATTTCGAAATTCCGCAGCGGCTTGTTGATCGGGCCGAGGGTTGTGCCAATCAATTGGCCGTTAACCGTGCCGTCACCGTTATCGGTGAACTCGAGCGCGATATCGTATTCGATCGTCCGGGTCACCGGCGTACCAACCCAGCGGCCGGCCAGTGAAGCGGCGAGATCTTCCCCAACGGCAACTGGTGTCTGAGGCGGTTCCGGTGTCGGGTTGGCGAGTGCGTAGCGATTTGTCTCGGTGTAATTTCTAACGATGGTGTTGTCCTCGTGGCACGCGTACTCAGGCCACCAGTACTCAGAGTCATGGTGCATCGGGTAGCGCACTGTGAACGAATCAGTCAGGACGCCAGGATCCTCGGTCGTGATCTCATAGAGCCACCAATCGTCATTCAGACGCGTGACGCGCTCGGTCGTTTTCAGCTGGTCACTGATCGGGAAACGATTGCCCGGTGGTGACCCGACCACGGCCAGATTAATCAACGGAACGTTGGCCGACGGATCGGCGTTGTAGTTAGTGGTTTCTATGACGAGCGTATTGCCTTCCCAGTGCCCGCGCGACTCACCGAGATACTGTCTGATCCCCGGTGATAGTGCCGGCGCATCGCCGACGGGAATAACGCGAGCTTCGTGGATCATCTCGATATTAAAGATCACGTAGCCAGGCGACTGATGAATCTTGAACCCACCGTTGTAGCGATACGGCATCATCATCGACGGCATGCCGCGAGTGATGCATCGGTCCCAGCTATCGAAGTCAGCCTGAGACTGGAAGTTGATGTCCTCGCCGGGTAAGGGCCAGTCGCTGCCCATTTCAAACGCCTGCGCTTTGGCCTGCGGCGTCAGCGCAGGTAGCAGTCCGTTCGCCGGATCCACGATCAGATTGGTCTGCCGCTGCGGGAGGCTGGGATCCATCCCGCCTGTCTGGTATGAGAGAGCAATGTCGCCTTCCGCCAACGCTTGCCGGCTGCGATCGACGCGGTTGGCCACCGCTTCCATGCGCTCGTTGTACTCCTCTTCCGGGTTCCACACGTCGTCCAGGCTGCAAGGCCTGGGCGGGCCAAAACCGCCGATACTGGTAGAGCAGCGCTCAAGCGGAACGCCGGCCGCCTGCATCATATTCAGTGTTGCCTGGATGTCCGGGTCACCCCAGGGTGTCCTCGGGTGCTGCCAGCCGGCGGGGGTCGCGATGAAGTGATTCTCCTCGCTCGGGGCACCACGAATGGAGTCAGCTTCGGCGACGGGATCGGCAACGGGTCCGGCCACGCTTTCGGCACCACCGCTGGCTTCATTATCCTGCCCGCAAGCCGCCACAATGCAAATCATGGCTGCACCGGCAGTTAGCTGCACACCTCTTTTCATCGGAATGATCGAGTGCATTTCTTCTCCTGTGGTGTCGGCGCAGAGGAGAAGGCCGACTGTGGCGCATAAATTACCTTGCTGGCCGGCTCAGGTCCACCGGCCCGCGCTCTAAGACCTCAGTCCAGACAGCCGATATGATGGGTCTACGTATCAAACCTCAGGTTCAGGAATTGGTGTGACGCTCAGTATCGGTATTCTTGGCACGGGCGACATGGGGAGTTCGGTGGGTGCCACGCTGCGCCACGCAGGCATTCAGGTCGTAACCGCACTCGACGGGCGGTCCGATGCCAGCCGTGATCTGGCGCGCGGAGCAGGGCTAGAGGATCTTGGTTCGCTCGAAGCGTTGATGGGGCGATGCGATCTCTTCTTGTCCATCCTGCCGCCGGCCGCAGCCTTCGAGTTTGCGAGTCAAGCGGCTGCATTAATTCATGCCGGCAATCGGGAGATTGTCTATGCGGACTGCAACGCCGTCGCACCGGATACGAGCCGCCGCATCGAGGGGCTCTTCACCAACGGGCCGGCACGGTTCGTCGATGTCGGCATTGTCGGTCCCTCACCCGAGCTTCAGACCGCAAGCCCGACACGGTTTTACGTTTCGGGACCTGACCGGCAGATGCTGCTTGATCTCGAGGTGCCTGAAATCGGCATGATCGATATGGGTGACTCGATCGGCCGGGCTTCAGCGATCAAGATGTGTTACGCGGCGATGAATAAGGGTACCGACGCACTGTATGCCAATCTGTTGTTAGCCGCAGGTTGTCTCGGTGTTGAACAGGAATTGATGCGTGAATTTGAGGGAAGCCAGCCCGAAGCCGCTCGGCGTATGGTGCGTCGGGTCCCGTGTCTTGCCGCGACGGCGGAGCGCTTCACCGGTGAGATGGTTGAAATTGCTGCGACGTTTGACGCAGTGGGTGTTTCGGGGGATTTCTACCGTGGTGCCGAATGGTTATACGCCTTGCTGGCACAATCCGCGCTGGCAAAGGAAACTCGTGAAACGCTGTTGCGTGAGCGTTCTCTCGATGAGGCACTGAGCAGCTTTGCCGCGGTGCTCACTGCTCGCTGAAAAAGCGCGGGTTCGTTGCCCGGATGTAGTTCGGGACGACGGTATTGTCCTCGTGGCAGGCATACTCGAAGATCTCGTAGTCATCGCTGCGAGTCCACGGGAACGCCAGCTTGAACGGCCCGGTAATGACCTCGGGGTCTTCAATCCGGGCTTCATATTCAATCGTATTA
>Ga0255049_10001757_pt1 | contig 11789 bp, 13 predicted proteins | sample JV7_2_3_MG_FD_183615 | JGI IMG/M metagenome (GOLD analysis project Ga0255049, IMG submission 183615) | Seawater microbial communities from Jervis Inlet, British Columbia, Canada - JV7_2_3 | ecosystem: Environmental > Aquatic > Marine > Inlet | place: Canada: British Columbia | collected 2016-10-06
CTGCGTACTGGAATCTTGAAGGCCACTCGGCCGAAGCAACCGAGTTTTGGCAGCTTGGCGCAATGGGTGCAGTCCCGCCCGGTCGGAGTGTCATCGAGGGGGGCGCCATCCCGTATCTTCCGGAGGCAATCGCCATACGCCAGGAGAACCGTGCCGGCTGGCCGGCCAGCGACCCGGAAGCCAAGTGCTACCAACCCGGTATACCACGGGCTACCTATATGCCTTACCCGTTCCGGATCGTGCAGGGAGTCGGTAATTTGCTGTTTGCCTATGAGTACGCTACCGCAAATCGTGTCGTACACATGGGCGAGTACGTTGCATCGCCAATAGATAGCTACATGGGTTGGTCAAACGGTCGTTGGGAGGACGATACGCTCGTGATCGAGGTCACCGACTTCAATGGCCTAACCTGGTTCGATCGTGCTGGCAATCATCACAGCGATGCACTCAGGGTGACGGAGCGCTACACGCTGCGTGGTGAGAATCACATGGATTATCGGGCGACGATTGAAGACCCTGAAACATTTTCGCGCCCGTGGACCATCTCGATGCCGCTTTATCGTCGCGTTGAAGATAATGCACAATTGCTCGAATACAAGTGCATAGAGTATGCGGAAGAGTTGCTCTATGGACACCTCAAGAAGATTGAGGATGACTAAGCTGAGTAGAGGAGACTGACGATGCGAACCAAGCGTATCAGTTTAATTATTGGGGCCGCTGGTGCTGTCCTGGCAGCTTTGCCTGTCAATGCCCACCATTCGTTTGCCGCAGAGTTTGACAACGGTAAACCGATTCGGCTGGAGGGCACGGTAACGAAGTGGGAATGGATAAATCCACATGCCTGGATCAGCCTGGACGTCACGAACGAGACCGGTGAAGTCGAACACTGGCGAGTCGAAGGCGGTGCGCCGAATGCGCTGATTCGCAGGGGGTGGACAAAGGACTCCTTGCCGCCGGGAACGGAAATCGTCGTTCAGGGGTTTCTCGCGCGGGATGGCTCCAAACGTGCCAGCGGCCAGAATATCGCTTTTGCGGATGGCACCAGCCTGTTTGTTGGATCGACAGGTCTTGGGGCAGCATCTGGCAGTCAGGAGTAGCCTCGGCTTGTTGGCTATCGCAGCAGATAGTCGATCATCGCCTCAAGTTCCGAATCCGTAATCTCGGTCTTTCGAAATGGCGGCATGACGCCGACGCCCTGACGCACAAACGTTTGCAGATACTCGTAGGTCATGTCGGACCGTTCCTCAAGCAGTGCCGGCAGGCGATCTCCGTAGCGTTGAATGAGCACCATCGTGCCCGGTTTGCCGGGACCGTCGCCGTGGCAGGGTGTGCACCATTTGTCGTATACGGCCTTGCCGGAAGGGTCGGCACCGTCCTGAGCCCAGACAGCCGCCGCCGCAATGAAGGCGGCAATCGCTGTTACAGCAAGCCGCCTCATGCGCGTTGATCCCGCCAACGCGCCGGCCAGATCCCATTCTTACCTGGTGCGAGTACCCCGTTCGGATCGATCGAGTCCTTCATCTGCTCGTGAAAGCGCCGCAGCACATGATCGTTGAACGAATAGCATTCCATCACCTCGTCCATGAAAGCGATATGCGTGCGGTATTCTCCCCAGCCGTGCTCAGCCGCCAGTTTCACGAGCTGTCGATACGTCTCGCGCGTTTGCCGATTGGTTTCGGTATCGGCAGTGATTGGAAAACCGACAAAAATGACGATCGATCGTGGAAAATACGATTGCGGTGGTATCAGTGCACTGGCCGGAACACCGAGCTCGGCCAGGGCCTGGCTAAGCACGTTCACTGCTTCGAGTATGGCCTCACCCGTCATCGGAATAATGGGTGCAAACCAGAGATGCCCCTGATTCTCCCCGGCCCCGAACTGGAAAGCTGAAAGTCCTGGAATACCCAGTGGCACGGCATTGGCCATCCCGGCAATCTTCTCCTCGGATAACGGAAAACGATGCTTTGGACCGTCAATGAACGTCGCCTGCGGTATCCGGCTGCGAATTCTATCCTGGGCGTGTTCCCACTGTGCGTCGACGACTTTGTCGGGCCCATAGAATTGCAGGTCCGCAGCCCAGCCCTGGCTGACGTTGGCATCGTCGAAGGCAGCCAGTGCACTTTGCAGCCTGAGTGTTCCCTGCACCGTATTCGAGTTCATCAGATAGTTGATTTCCTCCATCAACGGAACGAGCGCCTCGTTGGTGGCAACAGAGACAGTGCCTCGGCGGTAGGCTTCGGGTTCCGGTAACAGCCAGACACCCATCTTGGTCACGATTCCAAGGCTGGACTGTGAAAAGATGCCATCGAGATAAGGACCGAAGCCGTAGTTATATTGCTGCCAGGTTTCTGCACCGGGCAGTGCTCCCATACCGGTCCGCAGCAGTTCACCGTTAGGTAACACGACTTCCATGCCGCACTGTGCCGCGAAGTGGTCGCGCATTGGCGTATAGCCGCCACCACGCTCCAGTGAATTGCCTACCAGGCTGCCCCATCCAGGGTCAGGGGGGTCGATCCAGACCTTGAGGCCACGCGACTGAATCTCACGATAGAGATCAAAATAGCTGACGCCGGGCTCGACCAGCGCGTAATGGTTGGTCTCGCTGATTTCGATGATGCGGTCCATTCGCTTGAGGTCGATCATGACCGAGCCGCTGACACGAGGCGCAGAACCACCATAGCCCAGGTTCTTGCCGGTTGAGATTGCCCAAAGAGGCAAGCTGTAGCGATTGGCGATTCGGACGCATTCCTGAACGTGCTCGGTGCTCTGTGGAGCGATCGCGGCACTCGGCACGGGATCTTCGGGTTCGTTGAGGAACGGCGAGTAGGCGTCGCGATAGAGATTGACGTCTTCGTCGCTTGAAAAGACCCAGTCGTCACCGACGACACGCCGGAACTCGCCGAGTGCGGCGGTGAAATCTCTCTCGTTAACCCCTGGTGGCAGCGGCATATCGTCTTCCCCGATAAGATGAGACGCTTCCGGCATCGTACGCCAACGCCCTGTTATCACAACTTTCTGGACGGGCTTCTGACCTATACTTCAACCATGGCTCAAGAAGGCAAAGAAGAAGCGGCGGGTCGGTTCACGGACTTTGGCTACGAGCGTGTGCCGTTCGGTGACAAGAAGGCGCGTGTCCATAGTGTCTTCGATTCTGTAGCGCCGCGCTACGACCTCATGAACGACGTCATGTCGTTTGGGCTGCACCGGCTCTGGAAGCGGTTCGCGGCCGAAAAGACGGGACTCAAGCCGGGCCAGACAGCACTCGATGTCGCTGCGGGGAGCGCCGATCTCAGCGTTTCTCTGGCCCGAAGAGTCGGACCCAAGGGCCGGGTCATTGTCAGCGACATCAATCGGGAAATGCTCGCCGTCGGGCGGGACCGATTGCTCGACCAAGGCGTCGTGGGCAACGTCGCCTGTCTGCTGGCCGACGCTGAAAGCCTGCCATTTGCCGACCGGAGTTTTCATTGCGTTACGATCGGCTTCGGGCTGCGCAACGTCACCGATAAGGATGCGGCACTGGCCTCGATGTACCGCGTATTAAAACCCGGCGGGCGATTGCTTGTTCTCGAGTTCTCTTCACCAACGCTCGGGCCGCTCAACGCCGTCTATGACGCTTATTCATTTCATGTTCTGCCGCAAATGGGCGAACTCCTCGCGAATGATGCCGCGAGTTATCGATATCTTGCGGAATCCATCCGACGCCATCCTGATCAGACGACGCTGAAATCGATGATGGAGAACGCCGGCTTTGAACGTTGCGAGTACTTCAATCTGACTGGCGGCGTCGTCGCTCTGCACCTGGGTTTCCGTCTCTAGGACGATGCTGCTCTCACTCGGTCAGCGAATGCTCAATGAGCAGATTGAGGCGTCGACAGCAGCAAGGGAGCGGCTCGCCGATCTCGATGGCAAGCGCTTTGCAGTCGTCGTCAAGGACAGTGATTTCAGAATTGTCGCAGAGTCGTCGGGCAGCGAGCTGCTGATATCAAGCTCTCAGGATGCTGACTGTGATGTCGAACTCACCGCCGGAACGCTCGACCTGCTGAAACTGGCCCGATCAGCGAATCTGTCCGATTTGAGGCGTGTCGGCGCCAGTCTGAACGGAGATCTCAATGTGGCCGAAGGCTTTGCCGATCTCATGCGTCTTGCGATGCCGGAGCCCGAAGCCCTGCTCGCTGACTGGATCGGCGACATGCCGGCGCATGCTGTCAGTCAGGCTGCACACCACTTCGGTGGCTGGACCGAACGTGCCGAAAAGGCGTTTGAGCAAAGTCTCGCCGAGTATCTGCAGGAAGAAAACCCGACGCTGGTACCGCCACCGCTGGCAAGGCGCTTCAGCACCGATGTCGATCGGATCCGGGATGATGTCGAGCGGGCCGAGCGACGAGTCCAGATACTGGAAAGCCGCCACGGCGGACGAGAAGGCTGACGATGCGCCGGGTTCGGCTTGTGCTCAGACTCATGACGATTCAGCGGACGCTGGTGCGTCACGGTTTAGATCAGGTCATTACGTCGACGCATCCGTTCCGTCTGATGGGTTGGGTCAATCGCCTGTTGTGTTTCGGTGGGCATCGTAGAGGACCGCTTGGCAAGAGGATTCGCCTTGCACTTGAGGAACTCGGACCCCTGTTCGTCAAGTTTGGACAGGCCATATCTGTTCGGCGGGATCTGCTACCGGAGGAGATCGCGAACGAACTTGCGCTGCTGCAGGACCACGTTCCACCGTTTCCTTCGGATGCGGCGATCAGTGCGATTGAGCGCGCCCTTGGTAAGAAGCTCGATGACTGTTTCGATTCGTTCGATCATGAACCGCTGGCAGCCGCTTCGATTGCTCAGGTTCATGGCGCAATTCTCAATAACGGCTCCCGCGTCGTCGTTAAGGTCTTGCGGCCTGATATTCGTAAGAAGATCCAGGCTGATCTCGAGGTGTTCCATTCAATCGCTCGCCTGGCAGAACGGCACTGGTCGCCGTCGAAGCGGCTGAGACCCGTTGCCATCGTCGAGGAATTTGAAAAGACGCTCACCAATGAAATCGATCTCATGCGGGAGGCTGCGCAGGCGTCACAGCTCAAACGAAATTTTTCGGGCTCTGATCTGCTTTATGTGCCGGAAATACACTGGGATCTGTGTCGATCTAATGTGCTTACGCTTGAACGAATCGAAGGCATTCCGATCAGCGACACGAAAGCGCTTGAGGCAGCCGGAACAAATATTCAGCGACTGGCAGAGAACGGCGTCGAAATCTTCTTTACTCAGGTCTTCAAGCACAACTTTTTTCATGCGGACATGCATCCGGGCAATATTTTTGTTGACGTGTCCGACCCGGACAGGCCGAAGTATGTTGCCGTCGATTTCGGCATTATGGGGACGCTGACGCCGGAGGATCAGCGCTATCTTGCAGGTAACTTTCTGGCTTTCTTCCAGCGCGATTATCGGCGGATCGCGAGCCTGCATGTCGATTCGGGCTGGGTGCCGCAACATACGCGCGTCGACGAGCTCGAATCGGCAGTTCGCGCGGTGTGCGAGCCGATATTCGACAAGCCGCTGAAGGAAATCTCTTTCGGTCTCGTGCTGCTGCGTCTCTTCGAAACGGCACGACGTTTTGATATGGAGGTTCAGCCGCAGCTCGTCCTGCTGCAAAAGACGCTGCTGGCAATCGAGGGACTGGGACGTGAGCTTTATCCCGAGCTTGATCTGTGGACAACTGCCAAGCCTATCCTCGAAGACTGGATGCGGCAGAGAACGAATCCAATGGCACATCTGAAGCGCGTGGTCGACGACTGGCCAGAGATCAGCGACGATCTGACTGCTCTGCCGGGCCTGTTGCATTCATTTGTGCGAGAGCAGGAGCGTCGGCGCAGCCATCCAAAGCAATTGGACAAGCGTCACTTTCGGGTCGGGGCCAGAGCGCTGCGGCGGTTATTCGTCGGCGCTACTTTCCTGGTCGCAGGCGTCTTGTGGCTCGGATTGAACGTCGAGCCAGAAGCCATCGGCTGGGCGGCTGCGGCACTTGGCGCCATGAGCTTGCTGTTCAGTGCTTTCAGAGCGTGATCAATCGCCTCGGCCGAGTGCTGCCTGGATTTCATTGAGCACCAGTTTGACGTGAGCGGTGTCCGTTCCGCGGACAACAATGCTTGCGCCGAAGCGACCTTCACGCGAAAAGGGATAACTGCCAATTTCGACATCTCCATGCCTGGCGGCGACCTCCTCCAGCGTCGCAGCGAAATCGCCTTCGCGGGCGTAGATATCAATGCTTTCGGACTGTATCGGGTCTCCACCATCGAGTTCATGCTCAATGGCACCGAACATTGCACGCGCAATGCTGGGTATGCCCGCTAGGACGTAAACATTTTCCATTCGAAATCCCGGTGCATGACTCACGGGATTGTCGATGAGGCTGGCGCCGCCCGGAATCATCGCCATCTTTAGCCTGGCTGGATTGATATCACGTGAGCCGCGGCCGATTCGGCGTGCCGCATCCTCGCTCAGCACGAGATCGACGCCGAAGCCGCGAGCAACGGAATCGGCCGTAATATCGTCGTGCGTCGGCCCGATGCCACCGGTCGTGAAGACGTAGGTATAGCGTTTTCGGCAGTCATTGACGGCGGTAGCAATGACCTCTGGCTCGTCAGGAATAACGCGTGCCTCGGCAAGCCTGATTCCGAGCCGGGCAAAGGCTTCGCCCAGGAACTGGAGATTCGCATCCTGCGTCTTACCGGAGAGGATCTCGTTACCGATGATCAGGACCGCGACGCTTGCCTGTTCCTTCATCCGTTGTCCTGCCAGCGAAGCGACACATGGACAGGATAATGGTCGGAACCGATTCGATCCATGCGTTCGACTGATTCCACCTGCATCGGCCCACGAATCAGGCAGTGATCGATCGGAATGCCCAGGAGTGGCATGAAGGTCGGCCAGGTAAAGCTCAGGCCCCGGCCCCGGCGAACGTCGCGCAGCTCAGTGTTCTCGACAAACTTGTCGAAGCGGGGTGAATAAGGTGTCAGATTGAAATCACCACAGACGAGTAAGGAATCTTCGGTGCCGCTTGCATATTCCGCTAGCTCGTCGAGTTGGAGATTGCGCGCGCGAGTCATGGTGGGGGTCTTTGGCGGTAACAGGTGCACGGCGAAGAATCTCAGCGGTCCCGTCGGCAGTTCGACGATCGTATCGATCGCCTTTGTCTGCACCGTTGAAAAGGATGCCGGCTCGATCAGGGGGTACTGCGAGAGGATGCCGATCCCGAAGTTTCCGGTCGCGGGCGCCGAAAAACGATAGGGATAGACGTCGGCGAAGACATGCAGGGCTTCGTCGAGCGCTGGTGTCAGCTCAACGATCGAAACAAGATCGGAATCTGCAGCACGAATCGCATCGACAATGTCGGCATGATTCGTGTTATTGGAGTTGACGTTGACATTCAGGACATCGATTTGACGACCTGAAAGGTCCGGGGCCGTTGACGGCAGGTATGGCAAGAGCGGCCAGCCATTGAGACCGGTCGCTGCCGCAAGGGGTAAGGCGAGCAGGTGTCTGCAGAAGCGTATGGCCACGGCCAGCAGCAGCAACGCCAATACGACATATTGGGCACGAAAGTGCGACAGGAGTTCGAATCCCCACCAGTGACTTGCCCCAAGCGGTAGCAAGCCGCCGATGATGGTGACAATTAGCAGGCAGTCCAGCGTTGCATTTCGGCTCAATCCGCGCTCCAGTTCCTGCCGCAACTCCAGCAAGCGGCGAACTGGGCTTCGTTGTCCTGTTTGCAGTCCGGACAGCGCCAGTTCTCGCCGCTGGCAGTCTCGCTTTTCAGTTCCGCGAGCAGGCGCTCGGCCCGATCGAGGTCGGCGTCGTTGAGTACCCAGAGCTCGGGGAGACATTCGAGAAACGGCACCTCACCGAGTGCGCCGGACAATTGCTCGTTCTTTATCATGCAGCGAATGCCTTCTTGCTCGAGCACGTTTCTGTAATGGCCGATCTCGGCAAGCGACTCTGTTGAAGCGACGCGTTTCATCAGGCTGGCGCTCGGAGATCGCTCAGAAACTTCGCCGGATCGTCGCCACGCTCCAGCGCTTCAACTAAGGCTGAGGCGACGATAACGCCATCAGCATGCGCGGCAATCTGTCTGATCTGTCTGGCTTCACGGACACCGAATCCAGCGCATACCGGCAACTTTGAGTTTGCTTTGACTCTCGCGAGGTAGGATGTAAGTTTGTCGGGTAGTTCGCCGCCGTCGCCGGTGATGCCGGTTCGGGTGACTGCGTAGACGAATCCTTGGCTGTTTTCGGTGATTGTCGCGATTCTCTCACCCGAAGTCGCTGGCGTTACAAATTGCACTAGCGCCAAACCGTGGGGGTCGAATGCAGCCTTAACCGGTGCACTCTCTTCATAAGGAAGATCCGGTACGAGGAATCCGTCGACTCCGGTCGCGATCGCCCTCTCAGCTAATGCTTCGTAACCGAAGGCGAGCAAGGGATTCAAATAGCTCATCATCAGGAGTGGCGCCGCAAGCTCGTAGTCGCGCGCTTCAAGCCGATCGAAAATCCAGTGTAGATTGACCCCATTCGCAATCGCCTGCTCGCTTGAACGCTGAATCGTGACGCCATCCGCCATCGGGTCGGTGAACGGGATGCAAAGTTCTACAGTGTCGGCTGCTCTGGCAATCTTCTTAAGTGTAGACAGGAACGTATCGGGATCCGGGTAACCCGCAGTCAAACCCGCGATGATCGCAGGTTCGCCATCGCGCGACAGCGCAGTGCTGATGCGCTCACGTGGCAACATTGGTCGAATCCTTTTGCCGGGGATGTTTTGCGAGAATTGGCATGTCCTTGTCACCTCGGCCGGAGAGTCCGATCAGAATACGCTGCCCTGCGTGTTGCATCGCATGACGTCTCGCACCGGCGAGTGCGTGGGCACTCTCGAGTGCGGGCAGTATGCCTTCAGCCTCACAGCACTCGTCGAATGCCGCGAGGGCCTCTGAGTCTGTCACGGACTGATAATCAACACGCCCGATCTGCTTCAGCAATGAATGCTCCGGTCCAACCCCGGGATAGTCGAGACCGGCAGAGACCGAATGTGTTTCCTGGATCAGCCCCTCATCGTCGTAAAGCAGCATGGAGTAATTTCCGTGCAGCACACCGGGTCTGCCGGCACCGAGTGTCGCCGAATTGTCGCCAAGCTTGGGCCCTCTGCCGCCCGCTTCGATACCGATCAGTGTAACGTCGCGATCGGGTATGAAGGCATGAAAGAGTCCGATGGCATTCGAGCCGCCACCGACGCAGGCAATGGCCGCATCCGGCAGCCCACCGGTATCAAGCATCTGGCGCCGCGCTTCCTGACCGATTACCGCCTGGAATTCACGAACGAGATAGGGATAAGGATGCGGCCCAATTGCCGATCCGATGAGGTAGTAGGTTTCGTTCGGATCGCTAACCCAGTCACGAATCGCCTCGTCTATCGCCGCACGCAGGGTGCGGTCGCCGGAACGAACGGCCACGACCTCGGCGCCCAGCCACCGCATGCGGTCTACGTTAGGTGCCTGCCGTTCAACGTCTATTTCTCCCATATAGACGATGCACGGCAGGCCGACACGGGCACAGGCCGCGGCTGAGGCCACGCCGTGCTGACCGGCGCCCGTTTCGGCAACGACGCGTTTCGCACCGAGAGCGCGGGCCAAGAGTGCCTGCCCCATCGCGTTATTAATTTTGTGGGCGCCCGTATGTGCGAGGTCCTCACGTTTGAGCCAGACGTCTGCGCCCCAGCGTTCACTGAGATGTGGCACATGCGTCAGTGATGTCGGCCGACCGACCCACGTCCGAAGCTCTTCACTCAGCTCGCGTTGAAAGTCTTCGTTCGGCAATAGCTCGTGAACCTTCGTCGCCAGCCGAGTCACAGCCGGCATCAGTGTTTCCGGTACGTACTGGCCGCCGTAAGGGCCAAAGCGGCCGCGCTCGTCCGGCAGTCTGCCCGCGATCAGCGCGTTGAGCAGTCCTTCGCTATCGGTGCTCGTTTCGTTCATTGGTTGAACTCCTGGACCCTGACGCGGGCCACAAACTCCTTAATCTTCTTCGCGTCCTTCTTGCCACGCTGGGATTCGACACCGCTCGATACATCGACGCCAAAGGGCCGGACGTGGGCGATCGCCGCACTGATGTTCTCGGGATCGAGACCACCCGCAAGAATGAGCTCCGCAGCTTTCGCGATACGCGCGGCTTCGTCCCAGTCAGCCGTTGTTCCCTTTCCGCTGACCCGGCCTTCAAAAAGCAAGCGTGCGGGGAAATCCGTCATGCGATGGGTTGCACCTTCACGAAAAACGGCAAGCCTTTGTGTGCTAGGCGCCGCCGGCAGGGCCGCAAAGTCCTCGGCATCGGTCTGGATCCAGTCTGGTTCAAAGTTCTCGACCACATTAAGAAAGTGATCCCGGCTCGGGTGATGCATGACGGCAACACGAATCGTGTCGGCGGGCAAGCTGCGGCAGAGTTCACGTGCCTGTGCCGGTGCTATTTCGCGCACCGAGTCGGCGAAGACGAATCCGAGCGCATCGACACCGGCCTCGACGGCTGCGTCAATTGTTGCCTGATCTGTCAGACCGCAGATCTTCACGAACATGCTGCCTGCCCTCGGATAACACGCCGTCCCGCGGCAATGAAGCTGGCCACCGTGTTTTCAGCATCGTCGTCTCGCATCAGTGCCGACCCAACGAGCGCGAGGCAAAAACCAAGCTTTGCGACCGCTTCTATGTCGCTGACATTTTCAATTCCGCTTTCGGCCACTGCCGGAACGTCCTCACGGATCTGGCCAGCGAGGCGCCCGAATCGGTTGAAATCGACATTCAGTGTCTTGAGATTGCGCGAATTGATACCGATCAGCACCTGAGAATCGGATTCGGCAGGCGCGAGTCTCGCAAGTCGATCCAGGTCATCGGAATCAAAGGCTTCGAGCAGGACGAATAGTCCGAGTTCCCTGGCGGTGGCGAAAAGCTCATCGAGTGCGGCATCGGTCAGCATGGCGGCGATCAGGAGCACGCCGCTGGCACCGTTCGCGCGTGCCTCGATGACTTGATAGGGGTCGACGAGAAAGTCCTTGCGCATGACGGGACAAGCCAACGGCCGAAGCTGCGACGCAGCATCCTGAAGATGTTCGAGGCAGCCCTGAAAATCCTCCGGTTCAGTCAGTATGGAAACCGCGGCAGCACCGCCGTTGGCATAGGATTCCAGTTGTCGGCCCGGATCGAATTCGTCACCCGCAAGACCGCCAGCCGCAGGCGAGCGGAGCTTGAGTTCAGCGATCAGGTCGAATGCCTGAAGCTTCAACGGCAGGGGTTCGGGCACCGCCTCGGCACGGGCTGCGAGCGCACCGATCGATTCCCGTTTGCGCCCGAGTCTGGCGCGTTCCCGGCTTGATCTGGCCATTCGATCGAGAAAATTATCCATGGCAACGACGCTGCCCTTTAGTCGGGTCCAGGTGGTGCGGCCGCGGTTTTCTCGGCGGCGGAAAAGGCGTCGAGGCGATCGAGCAGCGTGGCAGCCGAGCCGTCGTCGATCGCCTGGCGGGCCCTCTCGATTGCCCCGGCAAAGTCTGCCTGGGCACCGGTGACCTCCAGTGCGAGCGCGGCCCCAAGGACGAGAGCATCGCGATGCGCGGCCGTGTCGTGCCCACGCAGTGCCTTGAGGAGTCTTTCGGCGTTCTCATCCGGCTCGCCGCCAGCAAGATCGGCTTCGCTGCAAGGTGACAGGCCGAATGTCCCTGGATCCCGGACCTCCCGCACGACTTCTCGTCCGGTCACATCGAAACACACGAAA
>Ga0255049_10001760_pt1 | contig 11770 bp, 10 predicted proteins | sample JV7_2_3_MG_FD_183615 | JGI IMG/M metagenome (GOLD analysis project Ga0255049, IMG submission 183615) | Seawater microbial communities from Jervis Inlet, British Columbia, Canada - JV7_2_3 | ecosystem: Environmental > Aquatic > Marine > Inlet | place: Canada: British Columbia | collected 2016-10-06
CGTCTGCGAAGAAAGATGCGTTTGCAAACCGATCCGACCATAATCTACGGCATGGGCGAAGAATTTGACGGCGATATACGTTTTCGGGATTTAAAAAAGGACACGCCGTACAATACCTATCTGCGTACCGGATTGACGCCAACGCCCATAGCTTTGCCAGGCCTGGAAGCTATTCGCGCAGCGCTACACCCGGCACCATCGAACGCGCTATATTTTGTTTCCAAGGGTGATGGTACGCATCATTTTTCGGACACCCTGCAGGAACACAATGCGGCGGTAAAAAGATACCAGATAAATAATCAAAAATAGGACAAGCAGGCGTAAACTCAGATCGTGAAGACCAAAACCAAGCAAAATCGTATGATTGTTATCGACGGGGTCGACGGTTCAGGGAAGGGCGTACAGACACGAAGGTTATTACAGTCTTTTGTCGACGCCGGTGAACCGGCCATCCTGACGCGTGAGCCCGGTGGCTGCGCAGCAGCAGAGGATATTCGCGCACTCCTGGTTACAGGTGAACCTGAAAAGTGGGATAGCATGACCGAGTTGCTGCTGATGTATGCAGCGCGGCGTTCGCACTTGCGCGACACCATCTGGCCGGCGCTGGAAGCAGGTAACTGGGTAATCAGCGATCGCTATGCCGATTCGAGCCGCGCTTTTCAAGGCATAGCCGGCAACCTGGGTCTCGAGACAGTGGAATCCATTCATCGTGTCGTGGTTGGGGATTTTGAACCGGAACTGGTTCTGATTCTTGATATTCCGGAGTCATTGGCCCTGGCAAGAGCCAGGGATCGCGGCGGTAATGAAGATCGCTTCGAGAAAAAAGGTGCTTCCTACCATGCGAAGGTTCGTGAGGCTTTTTTACAGATCGTAGCGAGCGATTCCCAAAAATACAGGGTTGTCGACGCCGATCAAAGCATGGATCGGGTCAGCGAGAATATCATCGATATCATCAATGATCGGTTTTCGCTCAATCTGAAAATCAAAAGTGAAGCCTGTTAATGGATGAAATCAATCCACAATTTCTGCCCTGGCAGGCCGATGTACTGAAGCACGCACTCGCGCTCAAACACCAGCAACATTTACCACACGCCGTGCTAATCGATACTGCGAGCGAGCAAGATATCAGCAGTTTCGCTCGCTACCTGTCGATGCTGTTGCTGTGCGATAAACCGGATGATCTGGCTACTTGCGGCAACTGCCAGGCTTGCAAAATGATGCAGAACGGTACCTATGCCGACTTTACCCTGGTCACACTTGAACAAAATGAAAAAACGAAAAAACTCAATAAAAACATAAATATAGAGCAGATACGTAAACTAATACATGAAGTTTCTTTGACACGTCAGTATGAGCGTTTAAAGATCGCCGCAATTTATCCCGCCGAAGCGATGAATAAATCCAGTGCAAATGCACTGTTGAAAACGCTTGAAGAGCCAGCCCCGCAGGTGTTGTTGATGTTACTAACGCACAACCGGGGACGGATTCCGGTCACGCTGCGTAGTCGCTGCCAATCCTGGGCGATTGATCCGCCTGCACGGACCCAGGCTCTCGAATGGTTGCGCGGGCAGGGCGTGCAGGATGAAATGGCGACCAGCTATCTTCAATTTGCCGGTGGCGATCCAGTGCTCGCCCTGCATTTGAAGCAACATGGCTACGCTTCCCTGGTATCGCAATTCAAGTCTCGCTTCGGCCAGTTTCTGCGCTCTGAACTCAGTGTGACGGATCTCTGTCGCGGATTATTGTCATCTGAAACCGCAATAGTTCGACGACTCATCAACATGACCCTGATGGCGTATTGTTACCAGATGAGCGGGGTTGATGCCAATGCCGACCTGCGCTCGGGAAGCGACAAACCCAGTGCACAGGCAATAATGGACTTGCGTCTCAAGGCACAGCAGCAATTGCAAATCGAAGAAAATAACCTCGATCTCCAACTTCAGCTGGAAGACGTGCTAATATCATTAAAACAAATACTTACCCGGAGATTGATCTAATGGGAGCCCCCGGCAGTCAAGGCATACTTTCACTCAACATCAAGGACAAGAGCGCGCTTTATGCTGCGTACATGCCTTATGTTAAGAATGGTGGCTTGTTTATTCCAACCAATAAGCAATATTCGCTCGGCGACGAGGTTTTTATGCTCCTGAGCCTGATGGATGACAAGGAGCGTCTGCCGGTTGCCGGCAAGATTATCTGGGTTACCCCGCAAGGTGCGCAGAGTAATAAGGCGGCTGGTATCGGGGTACAATTCAGTACCCAGGACAATGGCACTACGCGCAATAAAATCGAAGGCTTCCTGGCTGGTGCGTTGCAGGCTGATCGCCCAACCCATACGATGTAGATATCGTATTCTCGCCGAAACGCAATGGCATTAGAGAAATAGCGCGAATCAAAACAATTTTTTATTAATATCCTCTGCGCTCGGCGCATCTTCGCGAGAGCCACGTATATTATGACAATCCCAAAACTCTAAAGTGTATTTTGATTCCCACTGTCACCTCGACCGAATCGATCTGGATGACTTTGATAACGATTTTAATCTACTGCTGAAGACGATCGAGCGGAACGATGTCACCCGCATGCTTTGTATCGGCGTCAACCTGGAATCCTTCGATACGATGCACCAATGCATTTCAGATTATGAACACATCTTCTGTACCGCGGGCGTTCACCCCGACTACGAGGAAGTACGAGAGCCCAGCGTTGAAGAACTTTGCAAACTGGCAGAACACGACAAGGTTGTCGCCATCGGCGAAACCGGACTCGATTACTTTCACCAATCGGGCGATCTCGACTGGCAGCGCAATCGATTCGTGATTCACATCGAAGCCGCGCGCGAGTGTGGCTTACCCCTGGTGATTCATACCCGTGATGCGCGCGAGGACACGTTGTCATTGTTGCGCCAGCACCGGGCGCAGGAAGTAGGGGGTGTGCTGCACTGTTTTACCGAGGACTGGGACATGGCACGCGCGGCGATTGAGCTGGGTTTTTACATTTCTATTTCCGGCATCGTCACCTTTCATCAGGCCCAAAACGTGCGCGACATGGCGCAACAGATACCGCTCGAGCGCTTATTGATCGAAACCGATGCGCCATGGCTTTCCCCCGCGCCACACCGCGGTAAAACCAATCACCCAGGTCGAGTCAAACTGGTAGCCGAAAAGCTGGCGGAAATCCGTGGTGAATCCCTCGAAACGATTGCCAGAACTACATTTCAGAATGCCAATACCCTGTTCCGCTTAAGCTAGCACTAAACCCGATAGCCGGTTATGCTTCGATACTCAGTCATTTACACAATGGATAATGCCTGATTCCGAAGCCAATGCTCTGCGAGCGCAATTCCTGGTTCTGCGCGAGTTCATGAACTCCCGAATTCTCGGTCAGCATCGACTAGTCTCGAGAATGCTGGTGGCATTGCTGGCCGACGGACACATACTGGTTGAAAGCCCGCCTGGGCTCGCCAAAACCAGGGCTGTAAAGACCCTGGCCAGCGGTCTCGAAGGGGACTTTCAGCGTATCCAGTTCACCCCTGATTTATTGCCTTCCGACCTTACCGGCACCGATGTCTACCGACCCCATGACAGCAGTTTTGTCTTCCAGCAGGGTCCCTTGTTCCATCATGTAATTGTCGCGGATGAAATCAACCGGGCTCCGGCCAAGGTGCAATCGGCATTGCTGGAATCGATGGAGGAACGCCAGATAACCGTTGGCAAGATGACCTACCCATTACCCGGGCTGTATTTCGTCATGGCAACCCAGAATCCAATCGAGCAAGAGGGAACATACCCGTTACCCGAATCACAACTCGACCGATTTCTACTAAAGGTAAATATCGACTATCCCAAGGTTGATTCCGAAATACAGATTATGCGGCTGGTGCGACACGAGGCTCAACTGGACGAACAAACCCTGGGTATTCCTGAAGGCCTGCCAATACCGCAGCAAACAATATTCGATGCACGCCAGGAGATCCTTGATCTGTACGTATCGGAGCCTGTAGAACAATATATCGCGCAGCTGGTTGATGCCAGTCGATACCCTGAACCCTATTCAAGCAAACTAGCCGGCTGGATTCAGTACGGAGCAAGTCCGCGCGCAACCCTGGCTTTTGATCGTTGTTCCCGGGTTCTGGCCTGGCTGGAAGGCCGGGATTTCGTTTCTCCAGAAGATGTACAACAACTGACGCACGAGATTTTACGTCACCGGATCCTGCTGACCTACCAGGCAGAAGCCGACGGAATATCCGCCAATGAAGTAATCGATGAACTGCTGGCAAAAGTGCCCGTAATCTGAGCATGGATGACAGGGCTGACAACGTCCCCGGGATCGATATCAAGGTAGATGATCTGGTCCGGGTACGTGGGCAGTTATCCGGCCTGGCACTGGCTAACAGCCAGCGCCGTGCAAGTTACCGTTCCGGTGCTCGTGAGGTTCGCGTCCGCGGGCGTGGCATGGAGTACGAAGAATCTCGTGCCTATGTCTACGGTGACGATGTCAGAACCATGGATTGGCGGGTCATGGCACGTACTGGTGAGGCACATACCAAGATATTTGCCGAGGAAAAGGAACGCCGTTTCCTGATCGCGGTGGATTTATCAGCATCGATGTTTTTCGGAACCCGGTTTAGTTTCAAATCGTGGGCAGCCGCCCAGGTCGCCGCGCATGCCGGCTGGTTGGCCAGTTTCGCCGGTGATCGAATAGGGGGACTAATCGTATCACCCGCTTCTCACCATGAAGTCAGGCCAGGGAAGACCCGGTCAGGTTTACTTGGCGTTTTTCATCACCTTGCCGAGGTGAGCAAAATCGGCTTACCACCAGACATGAGGCGTAACCGGCTCAATTTTTTATTACGTGAATTAAATCGCGTGGTAAAACCGGGCTCCATAATCGCTTTAATTACAGACTTTATCGGTCTCGACGACCAGTCGCTAGAAATCCTGTCGTCCATTGTCAAGCATAACGATGTTAACGCCTACTGGATTCACGATGATACCGAGATTAATACCTGGCCCGGTGGGCATTACCAGGTTTTAGTTGATCAACAAAAAGTGGGATTTGATTTATCAGGGTCAGCGAGTGATGCCTGGCTAAGCCAATGGCAACAGGAACATCGCAACCGCATTGAAACCCTGACATCCCGATTTAATATCCCGCTGCTGCCAGTTTCCTGCAATCGCGCAATTACGCCCCAGATTCTGAAGAACCTGAACATTTGAAATGACCGTCGAAGAACTGTTACTGGAACTAAAAGACATACCCCCACCACCGGAGCCTGCCTGGTGGCTGATCGCTCCTGCTCACTGGATCGCAATGTTGTTATTACTCGGCGCTGCTGCGGGTATCTGGCTTTTTTTCAGGCGTCGCAAGGCCAACCGCCTGGCGAGCCTTGCTGACCAGGAATTACAGCGGATCAGTTCATCATTCACCAGCAACGAAGATTCACACCGACTCGCAATAGAATTGTCTAGATGGCTGAAGCAAGTTGCCATACTGGCGTTTCCAGCGCGGCATCTCGAAAGCCTTAGCGGCAAAGGCTGGCTCGAGTTTCTTGATGAAAGCCTTGATGACAAAGGCTTCAGCGACGGTATAGGTCAGGTTTTTGGCAGCACGATTTACTCTAAACAGGTAGATCTGGAGGCAGCCCAACTGGTTCAACTTTGTGAACAATGGTTATCGGGCATGAAACCCCATCTGCGACAACGGGGCATCGGCTGATGCTGGGGTTTGACTGGTGGTGGGCGATGCTGCTGTTGCCGCTTCCGCTGCTGGCGAGGAGACTATTGCCGACAGCCGATAACGTCGACATCGCGCTTGCGGTTCCACTGTTGAATCGCTACCGCTTTACCGATGCTTCGGTCAGCAAATCGACCGCTCAGTTGGCACGTATCTGCTTCTGGTTATTCTGGATTTGCCTGGTCACAGCCGCGAGTCGACCTTTCTGGTTGGGCGAACCGCTTTCGCGAACAGTCAGTGGTCGCGATTTAATGCTGGCGGTGGATATATCCGGCAGCATGAGCGAAACAGATATGACAATTAATTCAAAAACCGCGAGTCGAATCGAGGTTCTGAAAATAGTCGTCAAGAAATTTATCCAGCGCCGTGAAGGAGATCGCCTCGGGCTGATTCTGTTCGGTACCAACGCTTACACCTATGTGCCGCTAACATTCGACCTGGATACGCTAACCGAGCTACTCGCAGATGTCAGTACCGGGTTAGCCGGACGTCACACCGCAATAGGGGATGCGATCGGGCTTGCTGTCAAGACCATGCGTGAACAGGATACCGAACACAAGGTACTGGTACTCGTGACCGACGGCTCCAATACCGCGGGTTTCGAAAATCCAATCATTGCTGCCCAGGTTGCTCGACAGCAGGGACTGACCATTTATACCATTGGCGTTGGTACCGATGCTCAAGCCCTGGGTCGGACCTACGGGCTAAGCACTATCCCCACCGGTATCGCCCTCAACGAACGGGTACTTGGCAGAATTGCCGACGTAACCGGAGGAGACTACTTTCGTGCTACGAATGCTTCGACACTGGAAAATATCTACCTGTCACTCGATAAACTGGAGCCAGTCGAATATAAATACCAGTCACATCGGACCCGAAGTGAGTTGTTTACGATACCCCTCGTGGCGGGAATATTCGTCATGGTGTTTTTTACCGCCTGGTCGATCTGGCATTCACGATCATCCGGAGTCTTATGACTGAACACGCCACATTCCAGTTTTTAGATCCAGGCTGGCTATTATTACTGCCGCTGGCCTGGTGGCTGATCTGGGTGTACTCCAAAAATTCGCAACGACAATCCATGTGGGGCAGGATATGCGATCCACAGTTGCTGGATATAATGAGTGGCGGCCGGCAAACATGGAATACCGCCCGCTTGCTGGCCTGGACGCTAAGCATAATAATGACTTTAGCGATCCTTGGTGCTGCCGGGCCTAGTTGGCGCAAGCAATCATACCCCATACTCGAATCTACCAGCGCCCGGATCGTAGCGCTGGACTTGTCGAGTTCGATGCTGGTTGAAGACGTTAAGCCGAAGCGTTTCGCTCACGCCGTTGCAGCTGCCAGGGAAATAATTTCAACAGACTTTGACGGTGAAACCGGGCTGGTAGTATTCGCGGGTCGTGCCTTCGTGGTATCGCCATTGTCGAGGGATGCAAAAACGCTGCTGGCGTTCCTGGATGCGCTTGATCCCAGTACAATGCCGGAAGATGGCACTCGCATCGATCTAGCCATCGATTTAGCCCGGGATTTACTCGAGGCATCGTTTGCCGGGAGTGGCCAGATATTGATTATCACGGCCGGGGCCAGCAATGGCAGTACAGCAGCGGTGCAGGCGGCGCTGACCGCGGCCAATCAGGGCCATCGTGTTTCGGTGCTGGCGATTGGGACCGCCGCAGGCGGCCCACTGCTGGATTCCGAGGGGCGCCTGCTACGCGACAAAGATGGAAAATTTGTGCTGGCAAAAACTGACTTCGAGTTATTGGAACGTGTCGCCGAGATTGGTAACGGTACGATTGTTGCGCTGAAAGAATTCAGGGGATATGGCGATCTTCTGCTTTCAAGACTTGGTGCGGACGAATTGATCGAATCGGCAAGAACCACCGATAATTCACAGCACGCGGCCGCCAATGACGGCGCCTGGATAGTCTGGCTAATACTCCCTTTTACACTGGTGCTTTTCAGAAAGAACCTTATCTGGATGATTCTGCTAACCGTACTGATTCCGGACGGACGCGAATTATATGCAAAAGAATGGGATTCCTTCTGGAACCATCCGGAGCAGCTGGCCTTTGAATCATACCTGCGGGGTGACTATCGATCATCCTATGAACTATCCAGTAACCCGCTATTGCAGGGTTCCGCTTACTATCAGAGTGGACAGTATCAGCAAGCACTGGAGTATTTTGGTGACGATGATTCAGCGCAATCAAATTATAACCTTGGAAATACGCTCGTACAGCAGAACATGTTCCCCGAGGCCATTGTCGCCTATCAAAAAGCGCTCGTATTGAATCCGGATCTTGAATCCGCAAGGTATAACAAGCGCCTCATCGAGTTATACCTGGAGCAACAATTCAAAGCCAGCAAGGAACAATCCAGTGATTCTGTCGAGGGCGAATCCGTGCCCGATTTTCAGAACCAGGGCGCCACCGAAATGCGTATCGGGGTTGCGGAAACTTCGACAAATCCAGGCGATGATCCTCTATTGGGTCCCGGTCTGGGTGCCTCGATGCAACCGGGGGACCAGGTAGATCCATTTGAACAATTTGATGGCCAGGAGGAGACACTGGAACGCTTTGTTTTACGTGCTCAAATTAGTGATCCACTTCCCGATCCCGAGATCATCGAGCGCTGGATTAAAAGCTTACCCGAAACTTCGACTGACTTGTTCCGGCGCAAGTTTTTGCGGGATGCCCAGCGACAGAAACGACAGGCTAGGTAGTTTTTATGTTTCGAATTTTACTTATTAGTTGTGTCGTCATGCTTACCCAGGTGCACTCCCTCGGCCATGCACGATCAGCTTACCTGCGATCGAATCAAATATATGCGGGTGATATTGCCGAGCTAATAATTGAATTTGACAACAAAATACCCGCCCTTTACGCATTGGATACCACGGTACTGGAAAAAGATTTTGAAGTCCTGAATAAGAATTCCAGTGTTTCTCGGGTATCCGACTTAAATAAAGCCTTGCATCGAATGCAGTGGAATATCGAGATACTTCCACGCCGAATCGGCAGTCTCAGAATTCCATCGTTGCGAGTCGGTGATATCGACACGCCGGTATTGACCCTTGAAGTCGTGCCACAAACTCCCGAGTTAAGTTCAACCAGTAACGTTTATGTCGAACTTGAGGCGCAACCCGAAAATCCTTATGTCGGTCAGCAAATACAAATAGTCATACGCGTCATTCATAACATCCCGCTGTTCGACGATAATTTGCTAGATCCAGAATTCGAGAATGCAGACACTTATCGTACTGCTCCGGAATCCATCTACTCTATTTTTCGCGATGGCAATGAATTCCAGGTACAGGAGCGAAGTCTTTCAATAATTGTCCGCTCGCCCGGTGAAATCAGGATTCCACCGGCTGTTTATCGTGGGCTGATCAAATCCGATGGCAGCACCTCTGCCACTGGATCCATGACGCAATCGAGGCGTATCAGTCGTAGTAGCGAAGACTTGCATCTGCAGGTACGAATTCCTCCACGTGGATTCAGTGGTAACAACTGGTTACCTGCGAAACATCTCGAAATTAATCAGCACTGGGATGAAATAATCGATGAATTACATGTCGGTGATTCGCTTGGGTTCACGTTGAGCATCGAGGCTAAAGGGCTGGCAGCCAAAGCACTACCCGCCGGGCTGTTATCCATCGATTCTGACAAAGTCGAGATTTATGCCGATCAGGAAACGCGATCCAATCGGTTTGATGATCGAGAACTGGTCGGGCGGTTGGATCAGCGCTTCGCAGTGATTGTTACGCAACCGGGCGAAATTGAAATTCCCGCAACCCCGCTGAAATGGTGGGATATCGAACAGGATGTAGAAAAAGTAGCAATACTTGAAGGCAGAAAGTGGACCGTACCCGAACCAGGCACTGGCAAGGACCGCAACCACGATGCGGAAATACCGCTAGCCTGGAATCGCCCGCAGTCAAAAGGATTCGGTATCTCTGCAATCCACAACAACTGGCAATGGTGGGCAATGACCGGCGTGACCCTGGTGATCATTTGCTTGCTGATCTGCGTCAAACCGCTGCGTAATTACTTGCGACAGAAAATGGAAGTCATTTTATTTAGCCGCCGTAATCGTAAAATGCTAAAACAGGCCTGCATCTCCAATGATGCCGCGGGCACCCGTCATGAATTGATTAAATGGGGCAGGGCGCACTGGCCTGGCGATAACATCACCGGCCTGCATCAGCTCGAGACCAGGGCGAAATCCAGTGAACTGGTCGAGCAACTTTCTATGCTCAGCGCGACACTTTATTCAGATCACGGGGCAGACTGGCAGGGCAGGCGATTGTGGCAATTGATTGCTGCCGAACACCGGTATTTGTCGAAGCGACCCAGCGCACACGAGAATGCATTGCCCGATTTATATCCGCAACGGGCTTGATCCTGTCAGGCCATTACTCGGTAACTAATGACCAACCCTCGGCCGGATGAAAACGCTCACCGAATTTAGTTTCGTAATCAGACATCGTGGCAACCAGTGATTCTACCCCTTCCTGCAGGCTATGATGCATCGGGCCTCCACGAAAAGGCGCAAAACCGGTACCGAATATTATGCCGGCGTCCAGCAGATCCTTATCTGTCACGATACCTTCCTTCAGACAGGCCGCAGCCTCGTTGAGGAAACGGAATACAAGCCGGTTCTGGATCATTTTCTGATCTCCGAGATCGGCATCTTTATCCTTAACCGGCTTGCCCTTGTCGTAGTTATAAAACCCGCGTCCGGATTTCTTGCCGAGCTGTTTTGAGCTGACGAACTTGTTCAGGCCTTCAGGCACCTCGATGCCATAAGCCGCGGATAAATTCTGCGCTACCGATTGACAGATATCGAGACCCACGGTATCGGCGAGTTCGATTGGTCCCATCGGCATGCCAAAATCGGTTGTTGCCTTGTCGATCGCCTCTGGCGCGACACCTTCGTCGTAGAGCGTGAACGCTTCAACCAGGTAAGGCATCAGGATGCGGTTAACCAGGAAACCGGGAGAACTCTTCACCGGCAACGGTAATTTGCCAATGTGCTGCGTGAATGCAATCGCGTGTTGCACAGTTTCCTCCGAGGACGAGGCGGTCTGAACGATCTCCACCAGCGGCATCATTGCAACCGGGTTGAAAAAATGAATGCCGACCAGGCGATCAGGCTCTTTTAGCACGGTCGCCAGTGTTTCCAACGGGATGCTCGAGGTGTTGGTCGCGAGCACGGCACCGGGCTTCATGCGCGGTTCGATGTCCTTGTATATTGCGTGCTTGGCATCGATATCCTCAAAAATAGCCTCGATTACGACATCGGCCCTGGTGACGCCGTTACCGTCGATGTCTGGAATCAAACGGTCCAGTGCAGCATTGCGCTCCCGGGTGGTTTTCAGTCGCTTGCCGAACAGCTGATGGGCACGCTTGAAGGCATTGCTTAAATACTTTGCTTCCCGGTCCTGTAAGGACACATTGAAACCACGCAATGCACACCAGGCTGCGATATCCCCACCCATGGTGCCAGCGCCGATGACATGCACATGACTTGGATTAAATGACTTTTTGTCACCTAGTCCCTTTAACCGCGTTTGCAGGAAGAATACCCGGATTAAACTGCGCACCCTGTCGCCCTGAATCAGACGTGCAACCGAATTGGCTTCTTCTTCCATCATGCGCTTGTTGTTGCCGTAAAAATTGGCCCAGACATCGAGAATCGCGTAGGGCGCAGGGTAGTGTTGTCGAGGTGCTTTTTTCGCCACCTGCTTTTTCATGTATCCGGCCAACAAGTTGCGAATACCAGGTAAAGACAGGACTTTGCCAATAAACGGCATGCTCTGCCGGCCTGGTTGAGTCAACGCGATGTTGCGCGCGGCGCGTTCAATCTGGCGCTTTGGTTGTGCGCTATCGACCAGTCCGATCGCACGTGCCGCTGACGCAGTCAATGCCCGCCCGGAAAGCATAATTTCTAATGATTTCAGAGGGTTAATCATCGAAGTGGCACGCACGACACCGCCATAAGCCGGGTGAATACCGAGTTTTACCTCGGG
>Ga0255049_10001761_pt1 | contig 11767 bp, 9 predicted proteins | sample JV7_2_3_MG_FD_183615 | JGI IMG/M metagenome (GOLD analysis project Ga0255049, IMG submission 183615) | Seawater microbial communities from Jervis Inlet, British Columbia, Canada - JV7_2_3 | ecosystem: Environmental > Aquatic > Marine > Inlet | place: Canada: British Columbia | collected 2016-10-06
GAAAAAGCCTTGGTTGGCGCAAAGGTGCATAAGAAGCTTTGCAAAAAATGCCATTCGGATGGCGGAAGTTATGCGGATGATGACGCCAGTATTCTCGCTGGCCAATGGATGCCGTACCTCGAGCAAGCCCTGGCCGATCAAATCAGCGGTGACCGGACCATGCTCGACGAGAAAATGAGAGAAAAAACCGACGAGTTGAGTGAGGACGATAAAGAGTCACTCCTTCATTTCTACGGTAGTCAGCAGTGACGGATAAAGCGTCGGAAGCAGTGAAAAAAAATAGCCGCTGGAAATCTCTCTGGCGCCGGCCGACCAACCGACTGTTACTCGGGATTCCGTTAGGCGGCTACCTGCTGTTCGTCTTCGGCGTCGTCTTTTGGACCGGGTTCAATTTGACGCTGGACTATTCCAACACCGAGGAATTCTGCATCTCCTGCCATGAGATGAAGGATAATCTCTATGTCGAGTACCAAGAGACGATTCATTACTCCAACCGCACGGGTGTGCGGGCTGTTTGTTCAGATTGTCACGTGCCAAAAGAGTGGTTTCCAAAGCTATATCGAAAAATTGAAGCAACGCTGCATGAAATTCCACATTGGGCATTGGGCACTATCGATACCCGTGAAAAATTTGAGGCAAGGCGCATGTACCTCGCCAAACGCGTATGGGGAGAAATGAAGGCATCGGATTCCCGCGAGTGTCGCAATTGTCACGAGCTCCAGCACATGGATCTCGACAAACAGCAATTGAGCGCCAGTAGAAAGCACACTCTCAAACGACAAACCGAGAGAGGCGAGACGTGCATCGACTGCCACCAAGGTGTCGCGCATACGCTACCGGAGGATTGGGAAGATGAGTTCTGAACAGAACATTTATTGGCTGGTTTTAGTATTGCTCCTCGCTTTCGTGGCGGTCACATTCAGCCCATCGTTGGCACAAGTCATGTCTGAGCAGGAGAGATCAGCGATTGCCGATCACATGCATGGGCATTTGACCCAAATCAGCACGATTAAGTCCGCGATAATAGCTGGCGAACTGGAGGACGTGTATGAGCCGGCGCGCTGGCTCGCTGATCACGAAACCGCAGCAGGAATACCGGTCAAATTCGAGTCCTACGTTATACAGATGAAAAGCCATGCGCGTCGTGTGAGCGAGGCCCAGGATCTTGGTTCCGCCGCCAAGTCAGTAAGCAACATGGCGAAAACATGCGGCAACTGTCATTTGGTAAATGAGGTCGACCTGGAGTTTGGCTACGACCAAATGCCGCGCATGGATGTCGAGGACGTTGTCACCCACATGCAGCGCCATCAATGGGCGGCGGATCGATTATGGGAGGGGCTAATTGGTCCATCGGACACTGCGTGGAATAGAGGGGCAGATATGCTGATCGACGTGCCGCTGCTCCCGTCCGATGTCACTCGGGCGACAGACAATACAGAAGAAATCGAAAAAATCGCACATCGAATCCATGCGCTCGGGGGAATAGGTACCGAAACGAACACGCCTGACGCGCGAAGTGAGCTCTACGCGGAGGTTATTGGGCTGTGTGCCCGTTGCCACACATTGTTGGGCAACGGCCCGGCAAATAGATGAGTATTCCAAGTCTACGACCATGACACGGAGACAATAGGATGCAAAAGAAATCTCGTACGACAAGTACTATTTTTTGGGCGGGTATCGCTGGCGGTACAGTGGAGGTTGTGTGGGTGGCGTTATTTTGTCTGTTTTCGCCGCTGCAATCATCGTTGGTCGCCGAGGAGGTCGCGCGAAGTTTCTCGCCGCAAATGATGGGAATGCCCGCTGTAGCGGCTGGTTTGATCATCCATTATGCATTGGCAGTGCTGGTAGCCGGGATGTTCGCAATGACATTGATGCGTTGGCTCGGACAAAGGAAAGACATGCGTTCTGTAATCGGCATGTCGGCGACGGCGCTCGCCGCCATCTGGGCGATCAATTTTTTCGTAATTCTCCCATTGGTCAACGCCAGCTTCGTAACCTTGATGCCGTATGCAGTAACACTGGCATCAAAACTCGGATTCGGCGTCGCCATGGGCTGGGTATTTGGCATCCGGGCCGGGGCGTCAACCGGACGCGCGGCTCACAGCCGATTTGCCCTGCGCTAGCATTTCCAGTCAGCTGGTAGCTAGCCAGGACCCACTAAGCCGCAGCCGTTTGATTACGGCTTCGACATCATTTTTTTCACTGCTGTTCCAGAATACAGCGGCTCGCTGCTCCTCCTGGGTGAGAGGTTCTACATTTTCCAACTGATATTTCAGTACGGCAAGGTTCGCTTCTGACGAATTCTTACCACTGCCCACCCGTTTGTGTAGACGATCGCGAAGAGTACCTACCGGTGCATGAGTCTGGATCAATACGCAGCCGGCATCGCAATTAGCGGCAACTTCGCGTGCGTGTTCGCGCTCTGAGAACCTCAAATATGCGGCGTCGAGTATGACATCGTGCCGCGCCCGAAGAATTTTTGCCGCGATGCCGTGAATACGTTTGTAGACCTTACTATTGGCTGCTGCTGTGTAGATACCTTCCGCTACGCCGGAGCCGCTATCTGCGGATTCGCCTAACTCGAACATTCGCTTGCGTTCGATGTCCGAACGGATTCGCACGGCCGGCAACGAGGACATCAGCGTGGTCGACAATCTGGTTTTGCCGGACGCAGACAAACCATGCATGACGATCAGTTCAGGACGTCGGTTCGCGGACCATCTCAGTGCCATGTCGCAGAACTTCTTTACTCGAGAACGATCGAAACGCGCGTGCGTGCCGTGTTTCCGCTCCAGCTTTCCGATTACGGCAACCTTGGCCCGAACCAGGCACCGATAGACGAAATAGAGCGTAAACATCTCCATCCCGTCATAGTCACCAGTGGTCTCCAGGTAACGATTGAGGAATCGATAGGCAAGGTCTGACCGCTGTCTGGCAACCAGATCCATTACGAGAAATGCGATGTCGCCCATGACATCAATGTTGCGTAAATCTGCGCTGAATTCGATGCAATCAAAAGCAGTAATTCCCGATGACAGACGCACGAGATTGGACAGATGCAAGTCACCGTGACACTCACGAACAAATCCGTTATCAAAGCGCTGCTTTAGTTTTTCGTCAAATTTGCCAAGTTCCGTTGTCGTCCAATTGCGCAGCGTTTGTAAAGTATTTTTCGAAATTTGCCCGTCGAGCGCCTCGAGGTTGTCCCACATGGCGCCTTTGATTAGCAATATTTTCTCATCGCATCCATCGGGTCCGATTACGCTGGCTGACTGATGGCGCAATGCAATGATGTTTGCCAACTCATGCATATCGTCCATGGATAGCTTGTTCGAATCTAGCTGCGCATCCAGACGACAATCTTGGTCGAACTGATGCATTCGGACTGCGTATTCAACGGCAGCGCCTCTTCCGCCGACATATGCTTGCCCCCCCCGTACAGTTATCGGCACCACGTCGACATAAATATTGGGCGCCCATGGCCGATTAAGGCGAACCTCCTCCTCGCAATAGAACCGGCGCTTACCTAGCTTGTGAAAATCTAGAAACCCGAGTTTGACGGGTTTTTTGATTTTGTAGGCGAATGGTCCTGTCAGAATTACCCAGGAGATATGAGTTTCGATCATTTCAATCGATTCGACCGGGTGCGGGAACGCACGTGGGTCCATTAACGAAGTAACTATAGATGACTCGCTTTGTTTCGCAATATTTGGGCGTGCCATTCTCGTGTCTTCTTACTGGTTCGGAAACGGTATCGTCAATACACCAATTATCAGAACTCTCGGGCAATACCCCTATACGTATCGATTTCCTATTTGTTGTGGAAATTACTGATTCACTACGTGCATGTACGACCATATATTTCAGTTGGTAACAAGGAACAATAGGTAATTCTGATCGCTGACAGCACTAACTTAATCGCGCGAGACGCCCATACTCGGGGCGCGGCCTGGCTCGCCGTGCTTGCCGGTACCACGATGGCAATAGGAGTCATTGTTGTCTGGTATGTAATCAACGATCGCGCACGTGAGCACATTGATTCAACAACCAAATATGCGGCCCGCATTAATCAATTGCTGATTCGACAAGACATTGACAATCGGTTCTCGGCCGTGGATCGGCTGGCGCAGCGCTGGACAGCGGCCGGTGGGACACCGCGTCCTGTCTGGGAATCCGATGCGGGGCGCTACGTAACAGACATGCCTGGATTCCAGGCCATAGAATGGGCGGATGCCACATTGCATATTCGATGGATCGTGCCTCTGGAAGGGAATGAAGGCGTGCAGGATCTGGATATCACCCAAAACGAACAGGCGCGGATTGCGGTAGCGGCGGCACGCGAGAGCGGCGGGCCAACGCTGACTCAACCCTTTGAGCTCGTGCAGGGTGGCTTGGGAATCGTTGTTTATTTTCCCGTAACGCGAGAGAGTCAGTTTGACGGCCTTATTATGGGCGTCTTGCGACTGGAATCTTGGCTTGCAGCCGTCATTGCACGTGTGCAAAGCACAGACTTTCACGCCCGTATCTTTCTGCAGGGCCACGAGGTCTACAGACAGGGCGCGGGCGACGCCTCAATAGACGACTCATGGACACAGCGTAGTGAATTCACGATTCAAGGGTTGACTTGGACGATCCTGGTTACGCCGACTAGAGAGTATGTGTCAGCGATTCATGCGCGCTCATCAACGCTTATTCTGATCGTTGGGCTGCTTTTTAGCATACTAGTCGCCGTCGTTGTGTATCTGGCCCGGGTAGCGAGAGTTCGATCTCGTCAGCTCCAGGATACCGCGAGCCGGCTTGCGACACTGTTTCAGAATTTGCCGGGCATGGCCTACCGCTGCGCAGAGCAACCGAACTGGCCTTTGGAGTTTGTTAGCGAGGGTTGTTACGAACTGTCAGGTTACTCGCACAGTGAATTTGAGGACCATAGTGTTTATTGGAGCGAGCTGATTCATCCAGATGATCGCGATTACGTACAGCGAAGGGTACGAAAGGCGATTGATGCAGCCGATGCCTTTGAAATCGAATATCGTATCGTCACACGAGCCAGCGAAGAGCGGTGGGTATGGGAGCGTGGCCGAGCGGTAACTTCGGAACTGAGTGATAGTATTTGTATTGAAGGATTTATCAGTGACATTACGGATCGCAAACGGGCCGAGACTGCCCTGGTAGAAGCACGTGCATTTTCCGAAGCGGTAGTCGACACGGCTGCGGAAGCGGTGATTACCATTGGCAGCAGCGGGACCATAGAAACTTTCAATCGGGCAGCGCAAAAGATGTTTGGTTATTCCTTTGAAGAAGCTCAAAATATGAATGTAGGCATGCTGATGCCGAGGCGGCACGATTCTGACCACGATCGATACATTGCGCGTTATCTGGAGACTAACGAACCCCGAATAATCGGTACAGGCCGCGAAGTCAATGCACAACGCAAGGACGGCGTAATCTTTCCCATTCACTTGTCCGTTAGCGAGGTCCGTAATCGAGAGGATTGCAAGTTCGTGGGGCTAATACGCGATATATCTCGTGAGCGTGCGGCCGAGAACGAGGCGAGACAGCACCGTGAACAACTGGCGCACGTGGACCGTCTTAATATGCTCGGTGAAATGGCTGCGGGGATTGCTCATGAGATAAACCAGCCGCTTACTGCGATTTCCTTATTCGCGCAGGCCGGCCAGCGCATGCTGGTTAACGATGATCCCGAACGACTCCCCGAGTTATTCGAAAAGCTGACTACCCAGGCGCAGCGTGCTGGTGCCGTGATCGAGCGCATGCAAACCATGGCGCGGCAACGCGACAGCAAAAAAGAGATCGTCGATTGCAACGTGCTTGTCGAGGAGGTTGCCAATCTTGCCGAGACGGAAGCGCGTATCCGGGACATGACGATCAAAGTAGTAACGGAACGCGAACTACCATCTGTTGCCGTCGATACGGTACAGATTCAACAGGTTGCACTGAACTTGCTTCGCAACGGAATGGAAGCCATGCGCTCGGTCGATTGCCGTCACGGCGACACGATAACGCTTGGCACGCGCTTGCGTGACGATGGGGATGTTGAGATCCAGGTGGTTGACAGCGGTTGCGGTGTCTCAAAAGCTGCAGCGCAAAAAATCTTCACGCCCTTCTCGACAACGAAGGAGACTGGAACGGGCATGGGTCTGTCAATCAGCCGATCAATCGTTACATCGCATGGCGGCCAACTCGATTTCCAAAACAACAATTCGAGCGGCGCGACATTTTTCTTCACTTTACCTGTGGCTGCGGAGGAATCCGATGACGAATAACGAGCAAACCGTATTCGTGGTTGATGATGATGAGGGAGTGCGCGATGCACTGAGTATGCTGCTTGATACTGTTGGGCAAGCCTATGAGCTATACAGCTCCGCACCGGAATTTCTGCAATCCTACGACGACAGCAAGAGTGGTTGCTTGGTGCTCGATATCCGAATGCCGCGGATGAGCGGCCTGGAACTCCAGGCGAAGCTCAAGGAAAAGAATTCATTATTGCCGATCATATTTATTACCGGGCACGGAGATATTGCGATGGCTGTCGAGGCTATGCGGCAAGGTGGCCTGGATTTTATTCGCAAGCCGTTTCGAGAGCAGGATTTACTCGATCGAATCAATGAGGCGCTGGATATTGATGCAGGTAAACGCAAAAAGGGGCACGACCGGCAAGAACTGTTGGACAGTATCGCTTCCCTTTCCGAGCGCGAGCACGAGGTTTTTCGCCTGGTGGCCGAGGGAGAGTTGAACAAAGTGATCGCATATGACCTAGGTATCAGCCAACGGACCGTCGAGGCGCACCGCACTCGTGTTATGCAGAAACTGGGTGTTCGAACGCTTGCTCAACTCATACGCATGAAGATCGAGGCCGAGCAAACGCTCGGCTCTGACTAGTTCCATTGAATTTACCCGATAAGGCGATCCTGACCGATTTATCGTGCTAACCACATCGCATTACGGGAAATTCCGAATAGTCTAAGTGCCGCCGTCGAACCATACTTTCTATTATCTTGGCAACCACGAACCGAAAATCTGGCATGCGCCGCGAACAGGACATTATTTGTGTCATCGATCCCGATGAAGCCGTTGACGACGCGTTAACAATTCTGCTCGGTGCCAACGGTGTCCGGGTGGTGTGCTACCCGAACGCCGAGGCGTTTTTTGACTCAGCTTCGGCTCACAGTTCGGGTCACGGATGTCTCCTGGTAGAGGCGAATTTACCTGGCATGGGGTGTTTGGCGTTCCTGAAGCGGTTACGAGCCAATGGTATCGATCGCCCCGTACTGATTCTCACGAGCACGTCCAATCGGGAAATTGCTAATCAAGCCTTGAAGGCCGGCGCCGCGGACGTCATTGAGAAACCCCTGGTGGGCAGCCGCTTATTGAAGCGATTGCGACATCTGGAGCACCATAACGGCAGCGCTCACGCGGACCCAAATAGATAGAGGAAAGTACAATTCGCCTCAAGGGCACGTTACTTCCGCAACATCTCCTTGAGTCGACTTAAGCGTGACGGCGTGCCAAGCCTGATATTATGCGCCGCTAATTCGTCTCGATCGTTTTGCAGGTAGTCTGAAAGTTGTCCGGCTAACTCTGAGAGATACGGTGCGTAGTTTTTCCAGCGCATGATTGAACTCTGGTAGATCGGTTGACGCACCTGCCACAGGCTCGCGGTCTTCACGATCTTCTCTTTCCGGTAATCGTCCAGGCCGTCACCACGCCACTCGAGGCCGCAACGTTCCAACATGTGCTTGCCGTGGGTCTCCGGATCGGCGACGAGTTGCTCGTAATGAACGTCCACGATTTTTCCTTCAGGCAGTACACGCTTCCAGTAATCCATCACCTCGCGACGGAAACGATACTCCTCGCCGATCTTTTTGAGGTCGTCGGTCCAGGGGAGTGCTGCAAAATTCTGGAAATAACAGGAGAGCGCCGTGTCGAATGGGTGGCGCTGGGCGAATAGAATCGTTGCGTTCGGGAACAAAATCGAAATCAGCCACAAATGAAGGTAGTTCTCGGGCATTTTGTCGACAACCCGATCCATGCCCGGCCCGGCCTGCTGCAACAGTTCCAGGTAGCCGTCGGCATATTTTGAAATGTTTTCGGCAGTGAGGTTCTTACGCGCGTTCGCGCCGAAATGTCGTGTGTCATCAGGTGGCGAGATGAGTTCCGCAATGCGGAGAATTTCCTCCAACTCGCCTGCGCCGGCTGCCCGATCACTGCTCGCGATCATTCTTTCCATGAGCGTCGTGCCGGAACGCGGCATGCCGACAATAAATATTGGCATCGCTGATGAATTGCCCAACGCCTGGTACTTCGCGAGTGACTTCGCATCAAAAAGTTTTTTCAGCTGGCGAAAGAGCTTTCTCTTGCGCTTGAAGTCGTAGCCCTTCTTTTTCAGCAAATTGGCCTGGCGAAAATGTTCGAACGCCTTGTCCCACTGTTCACAGTCGTCATACATTTTGCCGAGCGCGTAGTGCAGGGCCAGCCGTTCTATTGCGGGCATTCCCTGGTTCAGTGCTTTCTCGGCCTTGTCGATAAACGGGCGATCCGCCGCCGTGAACCTCTTCAGGCGCGCGAGTTGATCGTACGCACCGCCGAAATGCCTGTGTTGCCGAATGGTTTTTTCAAAATGCCGAACCGCATCGTCAACGCGCCCGAGTTCCGCCAGGATTCTTCCATAGGTGTAGTGCGTACTCGCGTTATCGGGATCTAATTTCAATCCTTTCTCGGCGTGTTGCAGTGCAATTTCGTGTTCGTCCAGGCGAACCAGCACCATGGCAAGATTAGACTGAATGCTGCCATCGCTCGGTTTAGCCTGCTGTGCTCTGTCCAAAAAAGATCGAGCCTTTTCATTATCACCGCGATTGAGATAGATGACACCGAGGCCGTTAAGCACTGCCGGCAGTTCATCACCATCTGCCAACGCCCGTTCGAAAGACTCGACGGCCTCGTCCACGTGACCCTCGGCCTGCAACGCAAGTCCCAGGAAGCCATGGTACTGGCCACTATCGGGCTTTTCGTTGAGCGCGTTCCGAAAATGGCCGACGGCCTGGCAGGGCTTGTCGAATGACAGGCAGAGACGGCCCAAAGCGACGTCAACGGCCGGATCGAGATCAGTTTGCTGCGCGACGTCCTCGTAGATCAGCGCGGCGTCGATTCGACGGCCACTCTGTAGCGCCTGGCTCGCTTTCTCGATCTCTTTGAGGAGTGTGTTATTTCGCGAATCCATCTACTGGTAGCCCTTGGCTTGCAGCTTGAACAAGTGGGCGTATTGCCCGTTTTCTGCGAGCAGGCTTTCGTGATTGCCTTGTTCGAGGATTTCACCGTTGTGGATAACAATGATTCGGTCGGCCGCGCGTACCGTTGAGAACCGATGCGAGATCAATATTGTCATCTTGTTGTGACTTTCTGTCTGGAAATGATCAAATATCGCCGCCTCCGACTCCGCGTCCATCGCCGCCGTCGGCTCATCGAGCACCAGTATATCCGCATCGTTGCGCATGAAGGCTCGCGAGAGCGCAACTTTCTGCCATTGTCCGCCGGATAATTCACGTCCACCTTTAAACCAGCGGCCCAGTTGCGTGTTGTAGCCGTCGGGCATGTCCTCGATGAACGGCGCGGCCATCCCGGTCTCGGCCGCCTTTGCCCAGCGTTTGGCGTCATCGATAAATCGTACGTCGCCAGCACCAATGTTTTCGCCGACCGAAAACTGGTATCGGCCAAAGTCCTGGAAAATGACGCCAATGCGTTGGCGTAAAGCCTCGACGTCCCACTCCTGCAAATCCAATCCGTCGAGAACGATGTTGCCCTCGGTTGGATCGTAAAGCCGCGTTAGTAATTTAATCAAAGTAGTTTTGCCCGATCCGTTCTCACCGACCAGTGCAAGACTCTCTCCCGGGGAAATCTGGAAGCTGACGTTCGCGAGCGCCTTGGCCGTTGAACCCGGATAAGTGAAGGACACATTTTTGAATTCGAGCCCACGTTCCGGCTCCGGGCCCTTTTTCGCGTCGCCCAGGCGTGCCGGTACAGCTTGTCCCAGGTATTCGTACAGGTTTGAAAGGTACAAATTGTCCTCGTACATGCCACTGATCGCCGACAAACTGGCGGCCACGGCGGTTTGACCTTGCCGGAACAGCACGAGGTACATCGTCATCGCGCCGAGAGTAATGTCGCCATTGATCGTGGTGATGACAATCCACGCATACGCGCCATAAAAAGCGGTCGTTGACAACAGCCCCAGCACAAAACCCCAGCCATCGCGGCGCAGGGTCAGTCGACGGTCCTCCACGAACAGCTTTTTGAAAATGTCGCGATAGCGTTGCAGGAGTCTCGGGCCGAGTTGGAACAGCTTCACCTCTTTAACGCCGTCCTCGCGGGCGATGACGGTTTCGAGATACATCTGCATACGCGTTTCCGGCGAGCGCCAACGAAACAGCCGGAAGGCATCGCCAGAGAACTTGGCTTCGGCAAAGAACGAGGGCAGGCCGGCACCGATCAGAATGACAACGGCCCACGGTGAAAACGAGAACAGCAACACGGCGTAACTGGTCAGAGAAATCGCGTTCTGAACCAGACCAAACGTGCGATTGACCAGGCTGAGCGGGCGGCTTGAGGCCTCGCGCCGGGCTTGTGTCAGCTTGTCGTAAAATTCCGAGTCTTCGAAGTTCTCGAGTTGTAACGTTAACGCTTTCTCGAGGATCATGACATTGACGCGTTGGCCGAGCAGGGCGCGCAATAACGACTGGCTCACCGACAAGCCACGCTGACTGGCCGCGACCGCGATGACGACGAGCGCTTCGAGCACAATTAACCGCAATACTCGATACGTGTCCGGGTCGGCAGCATTCATTGCCGCCACGACGCCATCGACAATCAATTGCCCGATGTAGGCGATTACGGCCGGTAGCACGCCTGCGACGAGCGTAAGAACGGCGAGTGTTATGGTTAGCGCCCGACTCGTCGTCCAGACGAGCTCCATTGCACGGCGGCTGTAAACGAACACGCCGAGGAAGCGGCTGGGGAAGCTCGCGGTGGGTTGTTGCTGTTCGGCCACGCGTAAGACCAGTTGCTAATAACTGGTCTATTGTGTCCTAAATTTGATCAGGTGTTTAATGTACATACGAACAAGAATAGCGCTTATTCTCGGCTCGCCCGTTCACGCTCGATGACATGGTACAAGGCCTTCGTATATCGGTCGGCTTCGCTACCTGACATGTGCGACCACTCGGGCATCCAGTAGCCTTGCAATTCTTCGTGATCCTCCCAGTGGATGCCCAGCGCACCGCTCTGTTCGATCAGCACATCCCAGGTTTCTGCGCGCGGGTTGTACATTGGTTCGCTGATCGCGTAATGCCCCTCGGATGGATTGCGCACAAAGATGACTTCGATGCCACGCTCCTGTAATTTTCTGGTTGCGGCGACGGCTTGCTCAATTTGTGTCTCGCGATTCTCAAGCGCTTCCTCGATCCACTCGTCGTCACGCTCTTCGATCGGCGTAAATCCCTCCGCCCAGATCTCTTTCGCTCGGATGGCATACGCCTCGTCGGTTTCAAGCTTGTGCCACATGCGCGTGGCGCGATCTTTTTCCTGGGTGGACAGCCTGCGCACATCGGATTCAATTTCGACACTGTCGCGTTCCGGAAATGACTGGCGTTTGATGACCGTAAACAGGCTGTAGTCGTAATGGTAGAAAGCCACGTAGGGCTCTATCAGCATGGAGATCTGTTGCCCCAGCCATTGCGAGGGCGATTCCTCGCGA
>Ga0255049_10001763_pt1 | contig 11762 bp, 12 predicted proteins | sample JV7_2_3_MG_FD_183615 | JGI IMG/M metagenome (GOLD analysis project Ga0255049, IMG submission 183615) | Seawater microbial communities from Jervis Inlet, British Columbia, Canada - JV7_2_3 | ecosystem: Environmental > Aquatic > Marine > Inlet | place: Canada: British Columbia | collected 2016-10-06
CCTTTGAATGTAAATGAGGACGTCCTCGCAGCGACCAGCAGGTCCGGGGTGCGAGCCAGTGAATTGAGAATCTCCTCGGTAAGACCATCCGCAAACCATTCCCGCTCCTTGTCCGGGGACATGTAAAGGAACGGGATGACCGCGATCGAGCGCTTCTTCGACGTCTCTGTTATTTCGATGGATTCTGCCGGAGCAGAAGTGGCTTCTCGGGCAACGGGTTCCGATTCGCTAACGGATTCACTAACCAACGACTGGCGCTCCCAGACGAAGTAAGTCAGTGCTATCACCAGCACAGTAATGACCGCGTAATCCAGCTTGCGCCCTGTGCGACGCGTGATCGACTCCGAGCGATCGACATCCTTCTCTCGCTTGATGCCCTCAGGCGTAAGTTCGAACGCCCAGGCGAAGATCAATGCCGGAACGAGGCCGATTGCAAGAATCACGAATATGAGTTTTGGGGCCCAAACCGGCAACTCGAGGATGGGTGTGATGACCTCCGTCAGCTGTAGCAATACCCACGTCGCGACGGCATAGGCTATGCCGACGCGAAATACATTGCGTCGCTTGAGTTCGTCGAAGAAATTCCCCATAAACCCCGCCCTGAAGCGCGATAGTCGGCGCTGACAATAGCATTAAACGGGGCCCTCGCCGAGACCAGCGACTGCCTGGCTTGTGCGGATACGGCGAACGCGGCTGCCTTAAGGATCAGATCGATGCGTGAATTGCACCTTCAACGACCAGTCGACCAGTCACGACAGGAAAATCCGGTCGTCGCGCCCGTATCAAGATCCATCAACCGAATAACGACATACGGCCCGTCTGTTCCATCTATCACGCTGTGGTAAGCGAGCTTGAGTCCATCCGGCGAGAACTTGGCATAACCGTCGCGTCCCTCACGCTCTGTCAGTCGCCGTTCTTCTCCACCCAACACGTCCCGCAGGTAGATCTCCCGGTCTCCCGTTCTCTCGGAGCTGTACGCCAGCAAACTGCCATCGGGGCTCAGGGTGCCCACAAAATTAGGCCCATCGCCCGTCGTCAATGCATCGATTCGATCGGAGGAAAGACTCCTTATATACAGCTGCGTCCCGGAAGGTTTTCGCGCATAAAAAATAATCGCATCCCCGTCCGGATGCCACGACGGGAAATTCTCCGCAAACTCGGTCTTCCACACCCGGCTCACACCGCCACCAGCAAGATCGATCAGAGCGATATCCAGTCCCTTTTCGCCTTGCTGCGAGTAGACCAACAAATTGCCGTTAGGGGAGGGTGCCGGCTCGATATCGAATGGGCCCTCACTGATACGCCGAACCTCCGAAACTCGACCATTAAGTGAGAGATCAGCCAGAAACAAGCGTGACTCGCGCTTGTCATTGATCTGATGAAACGCAATGCGCTCGCCATCAGAGAGCCAGCGTGGATAACCCTCGGTAAACCCTCCGTCCCAGACGAGTTGCACAGAGCCTGATTCCAGATCGATCGCATAGAGATCAATGCTGCCCGCACAGGACCCTTCGGCAACGAGGAAGCGGCCATCAGGATGCCAGTCAGGATGTTTCAGGTCGCCCGTTTCAGCAGCGCTAACTCCTGCCACGAAAAACAATCCTATAAACGTATATTTGAGAATATGAAGAGGCATCGATTCAGCTTGCAGTATGACTCAGCAATTTTCGATGCGGCATTCTCCGCTTAGTTCCGCAGATTGTCGCCCTGCGTGATCAAAAGCCTACTTGCAGGCCGATTGCAAGCAAATCGGCGTTCGTCCCATCGAGATCGAATCGCGACCAATCGACAGTAACCGACAGGTTCTTGTAGACCATTGCCTTTATGCCTGCCGCAAGATGTGCATTGACGTCGCTTACGTTGTCATCGACATTGCTGATCAGGCTTTCGCCGTCCCAGAAGAATGCGCCAAGCCTGCCGTACAGACTGAGTTTGTCATTAATCGGTATCGAGCCGGTCGCGGCAAATAGGAAACCATCGGCGTCTTCCGATATCTGAATCGGGTTCCCGGCGGAATCGACGAAGGCGTCAAATTGACCGAAGTCAAGGTAACCACCGTCCAGGGAGAAGTGCTCATTGAAGCTGTAGCCGCCATAAAAGCGCATGGCGGTGCTACCTGAGTCGAACTGGAATCCATCGATCCCATTTTCGAAGTCGGCGGAGCCAAGTGAAGCGCCGACGTACCATTTACCGTCTGCCGCAGCAACCTGCATCAGGATTATCTGGGCCAAAAAGGCAATCGCTGTAATACGTATCGTTGAACTGATCATTTTTTCGTTCCTCGCTGGATTAATCATGTGTTGATATCGGCCGACCGGCATCATTGGCTATTCTGTATTCGTTGAACAAGCAGCTGGCCGAGTTCCTCGCTACCGTCTTGAGCTGCATCGTTTGCAGCATTGGTGACCGTCAGTACGCCGACATTCAAGCCGGGTGCGAGGCCGGCGTTTGCCCACCATCTACCATTGCTGCCACTGTGGGAAAAGACCGGACCCTCGGTCCCGGGCTGGTTGTTATCGGTGCCCCAGCCGAGTGCATAAGATGAATTACGTACCGGCGTGTGCAAAAACTGGAATGTTTCGGCCGACACCAGTCCCGGTATGCCACGCTCGCCTTCGAGGTGCGCGAACATGTATTGTGCGTAATCGCTCAGTGTCGTGTGTATTGTGCCGGCGGGTCCGAGCGCTGGCGGATTGTCAGCGTCGGGGCCAGGGGGAATCGCGACTAGCGATCCGGTTTCGTCGAGATGACCATATGGCTGATCAAACTGCCCCGACGTCCCCGGCGCACCGAATCCGGTACTGGTCATACCCAGCGGCCCGAGCAGCAGATCCGTCATCAGCGTTTCCCAATCGGAACCGGTAACGGTCTCCAGCATCGAGCCGACGATGATGTAGCCGGCATTGGTGTAAAGAAAACCGCCTGTGGCGTTTACCGGAGTGAGCTCGAGCAACTCCTTTGCCCACAGCCGCCGCTTGCTAACCACGCCACCACCTCTTGCGGGATTGACCACTTCCGAAATGGACGGAATCGTGTCTACCGCGACTCGAAGTCCGGCCTGGTGAGATAGCAAGTCGACAACGGTCACCGACGCGTATTGGGGATGCATGCTTGCCGCAAACTCCGGCCAGATATCCAGTGGTGTCGTGTCCCAGCTGATTACTGACTGCTCGACAAGTATTGCTGCAAGCGTCGCAGTCATTGCTTTGGTCACCGACCCAATGTGCCAACGGTCGGTCGTCGTCACGGCTGCACCACTAGTAATCGAACGCACACCCGAGGCTCCCTGGTCGGCAATTTGCCCACCATTGACGATAACTGCGGCGAGTGCCGGCAAGTCATGCCGATCTCGGATAGTCTCGACCAGTTCAGTCATACGCCCGTCACCGAGCACACCCGGGTCAATCGGGCTTGGAGGAATGCCCGGGCCGCCGCCAGACGGTGGTGGTTGCGGTGCAGCTCCTGAGCCGCCCCCGCCGCATGCAGCGACGAAAACCAATATAGAAATGGCGAAAATTGCATTCCTGATGTGACTAGATTTCATTTCGAAACTCCCGGGCCATTCAGGCCCAACAAAAGTCGATTCATTCCCTGCGTGTTCTTAAACAAGATGCAAGCTTCTCTGGATAGGACGCAGGCGATCTACGGGGCTGGGACGAACACCTGATTCTGTGACGCCGGTGGGTGGTAGTGGGGGATACGCGGACCTCGCGGTCCGGGAAAAAGACGGCTTTTGCGCCTGTTATTTCAGGCCGAGCTGCCGTTTGACGTCATCACGGTGGCGATCACTGACCGGAACCTGTTCGCCACTACGAAGCCGCAGGGAATAGTTGCCGGTATCCGTGTTCAGCAACTCGGCGACATGATGCCGGTTTACGGCGGCTGACCGATGAATCCGCATGAACTGATCGGGATCCAACTGCTCAACCAGGCTGGTCAGTGTCTGCCGGTGTAATACGCTGCGCTCGTCGATATGCAGTTCCACGTAGTTACCCGCAGAAGAAATCCAGGCAAGTTCGCCAACGTCGATAAGTTGTACACGACCCACCGAACGCACGGCGATCCGACTCAGGTAACGACCGATGTCCTCACTGTCATCCGACAAACGCCCAATGACGCTCGCGACGCGATCGGTAAAAGTATCGAGTTGATCCTGATCGAGCGCATCCTCGACCCGACGCACCGCAGACCGGAAGCGATCCTTTCGCAACGGTTTGAGCAGATAGTCAACCGCATTGACTTCAAACGCCTGCACTGCGTACTGACTATATGCAGTCACAAATATAGTGAAGGGAAGACAGTCCTGTTGCAGTAATTCCTTGGCAACCTGCATGCCGTTCATGACAGGCATCTCGATATCGAGAAATAGCGCCGTAGGGCGGTGTTGCTTCACGAGATCGACAGCCGCTTCGCCATCTGCCGCTTCCGCAACCACTTTCCAGCGCTCAAGGCGATCGAGCAGAGCTTTCAGGTTACTACGGCCCAACTCCTCATCATCAACGACGATCGCGTCAATCTGATCGGTCATTACCGTTTCCAATGATGCCACTCGGTAACGATACTGATGCAACGAACCGCTCCGCATCAATCTTCGTGTCGAATGTATGTTGCTCTGGGTATAGGCAGGCAAGCCGTCGCTCGATGTTGGCAAGGCCAACCCCGAATCCAGCAGAGGACTTTTCACGACTTTTCGGCGCTACTGTATTTTCAACCTCAATGTGTAGTGCCCCATCCTCGCAAGTCACATTCAGACGTATGTTGGCGGGCTCGAGAGTATCGCGCAGCCCGTGCTGCACCGCGTTTTCAAGGAGTGGCTGAAGCAGCATCGGTGGAACCCTGGCATCCTTCGTACCGTCACCCAGTTCGACAGTGTAGACCAGGCGGTCACCGAAGCGCAGTTTCTGTAAGCGCAGGTATTCATCGGCTGCCGCCGACTCTTCTGCCAGCGTCACCGTATTCTCCTGCCCCGATTCGATCGCATATCGAAGCAGCTCACTCAGGCTCTCCAGCGCATCCGTCGCTGCATCGGTTTTTGCCGAACGTATCAGCGCCGAAATCGAGTTAAGCGCATTGAACAGAAAATGTGGTTCGAGTTGAGCCCGAAGCAAGTCGAGTTCCAGACGAGCTAATTCGGCCCCGAGACGTTCGTTACTGACAGCGAGTTTGGCCGCCCGTTCGTTTTCAATAGCGTAGCGGTTGTAGTAGGACCAGGCGTAGCCAATGCCAAGCAGAACGAGGAACAGCGTCGCATCCCAGAACCAACTAAATGCCGACACGGAACGAACAGACACCAATAAATCACCAATCGGAGCCTCACTGGTAATGCGGTTGAGCGTCCCCGCAACCGGAACATAGATGGCGGCAACCGCAACCGTGAATACGACCGTGCTGGCAATGTTCTTCAAATTGTTTTGTACACCGGAGAGATAGCGCGGCACCCAAAGGAACACCGCCGTCGTGATCAGCACCCACGGCCAGGTAGCGGTGCTGTATGTGCGGACAATATACAGCCAGTCGCCGAAATTCGCGTCATCAGCCTGATCCGCAAAAGCGGCCGCTGCGGCAATGAGGACATAAGCAGTCCACCCAAGTACTGTTATCAGCAGAAACCTGGGCCAGCTCCCCAACGGAATGTTTGGCTTCGTAGAGATCTTTGTTTCCTGACTAACAACGAGGTGCCCAAGCTTAGCCGCTGACATCAGTTTGGAAAAGCAGCTTCATCCCGTCAATCGTCGCATTCACGTATTTCCCGGCCGTTCTTTTTGAAAAAAGCCCGTCCGCAAAGAGAATTCAAACCGGTCAAAGGCGATAACTAGTCAATTACCGGTTCGATCGCTTTGTCTAACAGATAGATATTGGCGGCGATAAACGGCTGATCGGGATCGCCTTCCACAATGATGAAGCGCTCCGAGTAGGGGAACCCGCCAACCGTGCCGTTCTTATAATTATCCGGCAGGTAGACCATGATATGCGGCGGCCCCTGTTGGCCTCCCCCAAAGGTCATCCCTGCTGACAACATATAGCTGAAAGAGACCGATTCAGTCCGTTGAAAACGCCCGGTACGAAAACCCTCTGTCACCGCCGCCTCTATCTCCGCCGGCGGTGTCTTCTTCGTTCCCAACTCGGCCCGAAATAACTGCATCGGCAGGATTGTTTTCACCGCATTCTCATCAAGACACTCCGGCACGATCAGGTTCGGATCGTACAGGTACGCATGATCATGGGTCGGGTTGCCCCAGGATCGCATGACAATACAGACAAAGGAATTTGTGCCCTCGATCACGGTCTCGTAGCCATTCTCGGCCAGCACCATGATCGTCGCATCTTTCGATACCCGATCGGGCGCAGCACTGCGAGCCAGTGCTATCTCACGATCCTGATCCATCAGAAATCCCGAGACATCGGGCAGATCAAGATCTGCCGCGTGAACAGCGAACAAAGGAGCAAGCAACAAAGGCGTGATTGAAGCGAGCACGACAGATAAATTCGGCATCATCTTTCCCCGTTGAACCGCGTCTGGTCATCACTAGATGGCCCGCGGTATTGGCCAATAACGGCACAGTCCGCACTAAAAAGTCAGACACGCGCCTGACTGGCGGGTTCCGTTTATGCGTTTCCATGCTAAGCAGTGCAGGATTTTCGCGGTCGGCCCGGCTGGTCGCAGCAAACAATCGCTTTATCTCATCCACAATGTTGCAATCTGGCGTAGGCTTTAATCTTGGTACAGAATGGTTTGGGACTGATGCTTAGATTCGGGGCTAGAGGATTTTGATATGAAAGTGTTGTTAAGCGTTGCAATCTTATTGCTTGTCGGATGCTCATCGAGTGAACCGGAAATTTACAGGACGTCAGTGAACGTCGATCTGAGCAAGCTCTCCGCCTTGCTCACGGCGGTAAATCAAATTACTGACGACGAATTGGATGCCGAACATCTGGTTGAGCTCGCGAATTCGGTAGCAATGGATGACGAAAAGCAAGAAACGCTGCCAATTGCTTACAACGGTAAGGAAACGGAGATTCTTTACCACGTCTGGCGCGAGCAGGCCGACTGGGTTCATTTATACGTCTCCAGTCCGTCGGAAGATCTGATCGGCGCAATTGAGAAAGCATCGGAACCTTTCGCCCGTTCGGACCCCTAGCTGGAATAATCGACAGTTGGTCAGACAAACATCGTCAGACAAAATCGAAATCGAGCGACCGCCAGATGCCCGATCTATTTACTGGTTAACAAAGCGGTGATGTAGTCGAACGCTTCATCGGAGCCGGACTGGGCGAGCCAGAACAAGGCCTGTTCCCGCACATTCATCTTGTGGCGGCGATTCTCCAGAACGGCGATGAGCCCATCGACGCCTCTTTCGTCCGGTAGCAGCGACAATGCAAACACAGCATGCTCCCGCACATCGGAGTTCCGGTCGCTGGCGATGGCGCGTTCGATTTCTGCCTCACTCTGGTGACGTCCGGTTTCCGCCATCCAGAATATCGCTTGTTTGCGATTTTTGGCGTTACGGTCGGATCGACCGGTGTCACGAAGCACTGCGAACGACTCTTTTCCTGCGTGCCCTGCAATTGCGGCGATGGCATCTTCACTCAACTTTGAGTGCGGAGTGACGTAGGCACTTAACCAGGAAACGCTGTCCGCGTTTTCGATCATGCCAAGATCCTGGATTTCGGTTCGCGTTTCAACCGGGCACTGCGGACTCAACGCACGAATCTTCTCTACGCTTCCCGCCTCGGTGTAGGCATAGATCTGTAGTTCATCCGTTGCCTGCACCGGCGAGTTGCTGCCAATGAATGACATTCGACCGGTATCCAGGTCGCAACCTCTTGCAATGGTCTTGCCCTGGCTCCAGGTGACACAGCAGCGAACCGAGTCGCTTTCGATGTCTTCGACCCGCCAGGAATGCCAACCGTCGTCAATCAATTCGGAGAGTGGCGCAGCTTTCGACTGGCTGTCGACAACGGCGACCAGTAACATTGCCGCCATGACTGCTCGTAGCAGCGTTCTGAGCGCTTTCCTCATTGCTGATTCCCGAGCGTTGCATCGATAACATCCCAGACAGCATCCGAGTCCATCATGACCAGCATTTGCAGCAGCCTACGTTTCTCTTCGGTATCCTGGCTCGCACGAAAAAGTTCCAGCACGCCCTCGTCGTAGCCAGCGATCATCATGCCATCGAGTGCCGCTTCCCTCACCTCGGGGGACTCACTGCCGCGATAGATTTCGACAAGGCTCGCATTCACTTCAGGTCCACCCACAATGCCGAGCGCCGTGATTGCCTGCACCTGGATTTCCGGATTGCTCGCGTCGTTGGCGTGCACCCGGAGTGATTCGACATCTCCGGCAACGGCGTAGGCGTTGATCAGTGTTTCGGACATATCACCGCGTTCACCAAGTGTGCGCAGGTGCTCCAATGCGCCCATCGCGCTGAGCATATGTACGGCAATTTCATATTCTTTCGGATCCTGGCTATTGATGGCAATCTGATAGATCGCATCACTGTCGCCAGCGATCAAATACGCTTCCAGTACTGCGTCTCTGACTTCGCTATCTCCCGACTCATACAAGTCAGACAGGCCACTCAACGCTTCCGGATTGCCGCTGATGCCAATCATTCGAATGGCCTCCATTCGGAGTTCACCCGATGTGTTGCGCGCAGCATCAATCAGCGCTGCCTGTGCTTCCGGCAGACTAATTTGGCTGAGGATGAACAGCGCCCGCGACTTGATCTCGTCGCTGTCGTTTCCGCTCAGTACTTTGTTCACAATAGGCAGCGCCCGCTCTGGCGGCGCCGACATCAGCGCCTCGAGTGCTGCTATCTTGAGCTCTTCGTTGTCGTCTGTCTGCGCGAAGCTCGCTCCAACGAGAAGCAACAGGGCGCAGGCAAGAAAAGTCTTAACTATATTTTTCATTTCAAAAAATCCTATATATCAATTGAATCTGTCTTGTCTGATACCTGGCGCGCCAGTTTGGTTAGCACGATGTTCAGCTCGAACGCGAGCTGTGCCTGCAACTTCTCGGCGTCCTCGGGCGATATGTCATCGGCGGCCAGTCGCGTGAGGATTGGCTCGAACGCCCGCAGTACGCGTGCAAGATCCGGCGACTCGTTTTGCGATGCCATGCGCTCGAACAGCCGGTTTTGCTGGATGATGTTCATGATCAGCTGACTGCGGGCACCATTTGCACCGGCATCAAGCCCGGTTAGCTGATCCCTGCTTTCCTGGAAGTGCACAAGCAAGCCTCGCGAGAATGCCGTCGGTGCTCTTGCTTCAGGCGTTTCAATAATGTCTGTGTAGGTGTTCGCAGGAACGGAGCCATCAACACTGCTACCGGACATGTAAATTCCAATCGCGATGCCCAGTGCCAGCGCGGCCGTTACGGCTGTGCCCCAAAAGAACGAGCCAAAATGAAACGAACTGCTCGGCTTCACGACCGCAACGGCCTCTCGTTCCCCGGCCTTATCAATTACGTCGTGCCAGCGGGCAACAAGATGAGAGGGTGCGGGCAGGGAATCGAATTCTTTGAGCCCGTCCAGTTGCTCGCACAGTTCGCGGTAACGCACCGCTAGCGCCGGATCGGATCTCAATGCCGATTCGACCTCACGCCGTTCGGCGCCAGTCAGCCCGTCGTTGTAATAATAGAGTGTCAAAGTATCGTCATTCATAGTGCTTACTCCGCAAGTCCACCATGCTTACGCGCAGCTTCTTAACTGCACGAAATATGGCCTGCTTGATCGTGCCTTCACTGCATTTCAGCTCGGCCGCAATTTCCTTGATTCGCCATTGCTCGAGGTGCTTCAGTACAAAACACACGCGCTCGATTTCTGTCAGTTTCTGCAGCGAATCAGACAGGCTGGTCTCAAGCTCCGCGTCCGCGTGTATGTCGTGTGGTGTAACGGACTCGTCCGGTACCTCGAACTCGAGTTGATCGAATCTTTCCGGTTTGCTTTTCCGCACCAGCTGCAAGGCAGCATTGATCGCGATGCGGTGAATCCAGGTCTCCAGGCGTGAGGACGACTCGAACTGATGGCGCTTGTTCCAGGCGCTAAGCAGAGCATCCTGCACAGCGTCCTCCGCCATGTCCTGACTACGCGTTATTCGCAAGCACGCCCCATACCAACGATCGGCCCGATTTGCGATAGCCTCGTGGAAATCCGCCTTTGTGGGCGGAGCGTCCTGTTGAATCGCCACTTCCATCCTTACTTTGATGCCGGATACCCGGATTTGGTTAGCTCAGTATCGCTCAGACGGCGTCATAAGTGCCTGATCCGGGGAATAGGCGGTTTCCCTTGACTGGATTTAGCGGTGCCGGTAAACAGAGGCCTCATGTTGTTGACGCAGAAACTTGCGGCATTGAGAGACTTCAAGGGAGTAGATGATGAGTATCTGGTCTCAAGCTAGCAAAATGGCGGCGCTGACGCCGCAAGACAGAAATCGCTATGTCGATTTTCTGCGTGCGATCTCGATACTCGTGGTCATTACCGGCCACTGGCTGATTGCGACGGCGTATTACGTCGATGGAACCCTTACGCCCGGGCATCTTCTTAAATCTCAACCGCAGACCCAATGGCTGACCTGGTTGTTCCAGGTAATGCCGATCTTCTTTATCGTCGGTGGCTACTCGAACGCCGTTTCTCTTGAAAGTGCGCGTCGCAAAGGGGTGGGGTATGCGGGTTGGCTGGCGGCGCGCCTCAATCGACTCGTGGCACCGTTGCTGCTGTTGCTGTTCGCCTGGACCGCGATCGCGGTCGTCATGCATCTCATGGGCGTCAGGCCGGAGGTGATTCAGTTTACCTCTCAAGCTGCCCTGATCCCTACCTGGTTTCTCGCCATCTACATCATGCTGGTCATCCTCGCACCGGCCGCCTACAAGTTCTGGCAACGCCTTGGTTTCGCATCGTTCTGGATCTTTGTCGCGTTAACGGCGCTCATGGACATTGCATTCTTTGCAGCGGACATGCGATGGCTTGGCTGGAGTAACTACTTCTGGGTATGGCTCGCGGTTCATCATCTGGGGTTTGCATGGCGCGGCGGCCGATTGGGCAGCCCCATGATGCTCGTTGCTTGTTCCGCCGTTGCTTTTCTGGCTTTGTATCTGCTGGTTTTCAAGGGCCCGTATCCATTAGCCATGGTTGGTTCGCCGGATGAGGGTCTGAGCAACACCCTGCCGCCGAAAATAACCCTGCTAGCGCTCGGCGTGTTTCAGTTTGGCCTGCTACTCGCGTTCGAGGGTCCGATGCGGCGGGCATTGTCCGGCCTGCGACTATGGACGGCCACGGTGCTCATCAACAGTATGATCATGACCGTATACCTCTGGCACATTACGGTCATGGTCGTCTTCGGCGCCGTGCTTTACCTCGCCGGCGGATTCGGTCTCGGCATCGAGCCAGGCACCACGGAGTGGTGGCTTTCCAGGCCTGTCTGGATTTCGATATTGCTGGTATTACTGGCACCGGTCGCGTTGTTACTTTCGCCACTCGAGCGAAGCTCGCGCAGCCCAGACTCGGCCATTCCATCACCGGCAAGGCAGATAACTGGCGCCATGATGCTTTGTCTTGGAATCTCGCTGCTGGCGATGTATGGCTACGGCGGCGGGCCGCTGCCCAGGATGGATATCGCGTCTTTTGCGCTGGTGGTTGTCGGAGCCGGTGTCAGCGGTTTGCTTCCCCGGTTCAGGTAGCGTCGAATCAGCTGCCGACGCCGAGCAGACAAGGCTCCGCATGCGCGCGTTACATTCTTCTATTTGACCGGAGCGCCAATAATCG
>Ga0255049_10001767_pt1 | contig 11753 bp, 10 predicted proteins | sample JV7_2_3_MG_FD_183615 | JGI IMG/M metagenome (GOLD analysis project Ga0255049, IMG submission 183615) | Seawater microbial communities from Jervis Inlet, British Columbia, Canada - JV7_2_3 | ecosystem: Environmental > Aquatic > Marine > Inlet | place: Canada: British Columbia | collected 2016-10-06
GGACGGAATTGCAAGATCATGATGGATCTGGCTGGGCCGAAACTGAGAACGGGTAATCTACTGCCAGGGCCCGGTGTCATTCGTATTCGCCCGAAACGAGACTCGTTGGGCAGGGTGATAGCACCTCGACGAGTGCGTTTCGTAGCGGAAGACGAAATGAAACTGGTTAGAAAAAGCCCGGTGATCCCGGTGCCGCGTAAGTTTATCGATTACGCGAAGGTCGGTGACGTTGTCCGCTTTCGGGACACGCGCGGCAAGAAAAGAAAACTTACAGTCGTTCACAAAGACAATAAGAGCCTGCAACTCGAATGCTACAAGACTTCTTATGTATCGACCGGTACGAAGCTCAGGCTGCAGCGCATGGAGTCCGGTGAAACGCTCAAGTTTCGCGTCGGCAATCTGCCTCCAATTGAGGAACCTATCATTCTTACTCAGGGCGACACGCTTGTCCTGCATCGAAGCAGCACGCCCGGTGAGCCGGCAACTTTCGACCGTGACGGGTCTGTCCTGGAGCCTGCGCACATTTCCTGCAGGCAACCTGAGGTGTTCAACTTCATATCGGAGGGCGATCCCATTCGCCTCAATGATGGCAAGATCGAAGGCATCGTAACGTCCGTTTCGGACGAGAATCTGCTTGTCGAAATCACCCACAGTAAGGCATCAGGTAGCAGACTACGTGGCGACAGAGGCGTCAATTTCCCGAAAAGCGACATCCAGCTTCGTGGCTTGACGGAAATAGATAAGACAAATCTAGAATTTATTGTCGAACACGCCGACGTAGTAAGTCTGTCATTCATCAGGAAGCCCAAAGACATTATTGCGTTGCAGGATGAACTCAAGAAATATCCGGCGCAGCGGCTCGGTATCATCATTAAGGTGGAGACGGTCAAGGCGTTCAACAACCTGCCGAAGCTTCTCCTGGCAGCAATGCGGCATCATCCGGCCGGCATGATGATTGCGCGTGGCGACCTCGCCGTTGAGTGCGGCTGGGAACGCCTCGCAGAGATACAGGAAGAATTGCTCTGGATGTGCGAAGCGGCACAATTACCGGTTATTTGGGCAACTCAGGTGCTGGAGCGCGAGACAAAAAAGGGGCGGCCGTCGAGAGCAGAAATTACTGACGCCGCAATGTCGCAGCGTGCCGACTGCGTGATGCTTAATAAAGGCCCCCATATTCTTGCTGCGATCAAGATGCTCGATAACATATTGAGGCGAATGCAAAACCATCAACACAAAAAAACGCCAATATTGCGAAAGTTGAGCATCACAGAATTCTGACACTCAGAAAGTCGATTAACGCTAGCAGTCCGACAGACTGCTAGCTCATCATATGCATGTTGTGATCGCAGCCGAACAGGTAATGGCAAATCGGAATCACGTCATGAAATATGCACGACGCCGCGAAGAATACGATCACGAAAAGCAACGAAAAGATAACTGGTCTGTGGTATTGCGCCAGTGATTCGTTCAACGAATTCATACTTATTCCTCCATTCACCTGGTTAGCTGGAGCGGCAACTTAAGGTGTCAGTCCTTTCTCGCCGTTCGCACCACACGCCAGTAGAGAAGCGCAATACCGATCGCAATCAGAATAATCGGAGCAAGCGGGACATTAATATTCCACAGCTCCCAGAACCCGGCAACGACGAATCCGGCGCCGAGAATGACCCAGAATCCCTCGACCTTGACATCGAAAAGCCGTCTTGCACCCTGCATGCCCAGCGTAAGGATCCCGACGCCCAGCAGGCCCCAGCCGAGGCCGACTTCCATAAGCCAGGCGACACCGATCCAGATAAAAAAGAGCGCCCAGCCAATGCTGTCGAAGACGCTGGCGCGGTCCTGCTGCTCCATGAACTCGGACATCTTGTCGAAGTCCGGCTTGCCGTCGGGGCCGCAGCAGTGTTGCATCATATGCTTCATCATTTCGAAACTCCTTGCTGCATTTCGCGCATCAGTTCATCGACGGGACAAACTCCGGTGACCGTGATATAAGCTCCGGCAACCGGTATCAGCACGGCAATAACAAATGCCCAGATCGAAAGCGCCTGTCCGAGTGTTCTCAGATGGCCATCTGCCCTGCTTGACGCGAAGAGGACGAAGTAACCGACGATCGCCCAAAACGTGGCGGGCACGAAACTAATTACGAAACACATCGCTTTGCACCTCTAGGATTACTGTGTGCCTCGTTATTTGAGATATCTATTCGCGCTTATACCTACTGATGTGCAAAAGAGGCCCGGTCTGCCCACCGATTCAAAAAGAGGCGCTACGATCGGCGCGGACTGACCTTTAGTAATGCGCAAAAAAAAGCCCCAGTCCGCTTACGGCTTCAAAAGGAGACGCTACGATCAGCGCGGACTGACCTTTAGTAATGCGCAAAAAAAAGCCCGGTTCTCACCGGGCTTTTATTTTTCGCTTAGGCGAAACGACTTACATCATGCCGCCCATGCCACCCATGCCGCCCATGTCAGGCATAGCTGGAGCAGCTTCTTCCTTCGGTGCCTCTGCAACCATTGCTTCGGTTGTCAGCAGCAGGCCGGAGACTGATGCAGCATTCTGCAGCGCATATCGCACGACCTTGGTCGGGTCGAGAATACCCATCTCGATCATGTCACCGTACTCGCCGGTCGCAGCGTTGTAACCGTAGCTACCTTCGCCTTCAACAACCGCGTTTAGAACGACGCTGGGATCACCGCCGGCGTTGCTGACGATCTGCCGCAGCGGTTCTTCAACTGCACGCCGCAGAATATTGACGCCAACTGCCTGATCAGCATTGTCGCCCACGACCTTGATCAACGCTATGGCGCGAATGAACGCGACACCACCGCCTGCAACTACGCCTTCTTCCACGGCTGCACGGGTCGCGTGCAACGCATCCTCGACGCGCGCCTTCTTCTCCTTCATCTCGACTTCGGTCGCAGCGCCAACCTTGATAACGGCAACACCACCCGAGAGCTTAGCAACGCGCTCCTGCAGTTTTTCCTTGTCGTAATCAGAGCTCGACTCTTCGATCTCCGCGGCGATCTGATCGACACGACCTTTGATGTCTTCCGCACGGCCTGCGCCGTCGATGAGCGTCGTGTTTTCCTTGGTGATCTGAATCTTCTTGGCTTCCCCAAGATCGTCCAGCGAAGTCTTCTCCAGGGATAATCCAACCTCCTCGGAAATTACGTTTCCGCCGGTCAGAACAGCGACGTCCTGCAACATGGCTTTGCGGCGGTCACCGAAACCAGGTGCCTTTACAGCCGCGACCTTGACGATGCCACGAATGTTGTTGACGACCAGGGTCGCCAGGGCTTCGCCTTCGACGTCTTCGGCAACGATCAGGAGCGGACGGCCAGACTTGGCGACGTTCTCGAGAATCGGCAGGAGATCACGAATGTTCGAGATCTTCTTGTCATGCAGGAGAATCAGCGGATTCTCCAACTCTACAGCCTGACTCTGCTGGTTGTTGATGAAGTATGGCGAAAGGTAACCGCGATCGAACTGCATACCTTCAACGACATCCAGCTCGTTAGCCAGTCCGGAACCTTCTTCAACCGTAATGACGCCCTCTTTTCCGACCTTCTGCATTGCCTCGGAAATAACTTCGCCAATCTCGGTGTCGGAGTTAGCTGAGATGCTACCGACCTGAGCAATCGCTTTGTCATCCTCGCAGGGCTTCGACAGCTTCTCGAGCTGTTCGACGATAGCAATCGTCGCCTTGTCGATGCCGCGCTTCAGATCCATCGGGTTCATGCCTGCAGCAACAGACTTCAGTCCCTCGCGAAGTACGGCCTGGGCCAGCACTGTTGCGGTCGTGGTTCCGTCACCTGCGACATCAGACGTCTGGGAAGCAACTTCCTTGAGCATCTGTGCGCCCATGTTTTCAAAATTGTTATCCAACTCGATCTCTTTAGCGACAGACACACCGTCTTTGGTGACGGTGGGTGCGCCAAAACTCTTGTCGAGCACTACGTTGCGACCTTTGGGACCGAGGGTCACCTTAACCGCATTCGCCAGGATGTTTACACCTGCAAACATCTGCTGGCGTGCGTCGTCGCTGAAACGAACTTCTTTAGCAGCCATTTAAATATCCTCTTAGCTTTGATTCAGATGAGCTTTGATTGGTGAATCCGACTATCAGCCTTCAATAACGGCCATAATGTCGTCTTCTTTCATTACCAGAAGCTCTTCGCCGTCGACCTTGACTTCGGTGCCGGAGTACTTGCCGAACAACACTTTGTCGCCGGCCTTGATATCCAGTGCCCTAATCTCGCCGGATTCCAGGATCTTGCCATTGCCTACGGCAATGACTTCACCCTTGATCGGCTTTTCGGCCGCGGCGTCCGGAATGACGATACCGCCGGGGGAAGTGCGCTCCTCCTCCATGCGTTTTACGATGACTCGATCATGAAGCGGACGAATCTTCATGGTTTAGATCTCCTTTAAGCTGTTGATTATTAACCGACTTCGCGGTTTATTGGGCCAGAGACTGTTAGCACTCTGCCTCGGGGAGTGCTAATGATAGTGCCGGCCCCGGAAAATTCAAGCGTTGCATGGATATTCGATGGTAAATGTCGAACTGGATCAATGACACCGAAGGCCTGGGCCGGTATCCTGCTGGTCCGATTTGCGAGCCTGGTTCACATAATCGGTAACAAACCTGATGTATTTGGGGTCAATTCATTAATACCACGCCCGAAAAGAGACCCGTTCACTTGAGCACAAAAACCACCCGATTTCTGACCCTCCTGGGCAGCCTCATGTTGCTGTGGCCCGTAGCGTCGGTCTTTAGCCTGGGCACGGAGGACATTCTTCGGCCGGAGGCGGCCTATCGGTACGCCGTGACCGATACGGGCGATGCCCTGGAGATCGATTGGGTAGTCGAGGACGGCTACTACCTTTACCGGCAGAAAATGTCCTATGAGACCAATACGTCGGGCATCGTGTTTGGCGAGGCGGAGATGCCGGACGGCGAAATGCATGAGGACGAGTTCTTCGGAGCCCAGCAAATTTATCGCGGTCGGTTCTTCGTCCGCGTGCCTTATACAGTAGAGGGCGAGCGGCCGGATTCGATGGAACTAGTGCTGAAGTCGCAGGGCTGTGCCGATCTGGGAATTTGTTATCCACCGCAGATCTGGACCGAACCGGTCCGGTTCTCGGCTCTGCATGTCGCAGCGGACGATAAGACGGACAAGTTGCAACTCGGCAGTACATTCGGCAATTCACTGGGCGACTTCCTGCCGGTGGACGACGCCTTCAGACCAATGGTCATTGCCCTCGACGGCAATACCGTCGAAGTATCGATTCGGGTCACCCCCGGTCACTACCTTTACAAAGACAAGATCACGGCAAGCGCCGCGTCAAACCGCGTGCGACTCGGCAAATTGGACCTGCCCGTTGGCGAAATGAAGAACGATGAGTATTTCGGCGACATGGAGGTATACCACAACGATGTGTTCGCAAAACTGCCATTGATACGTGCGACGCCGGAGGCAATGGACCTCGATATCGATGTGAATTATCAGGGTTGCGCGGACGGCGGCATCTGCTATCCGCCCACGACCCGGACGTTGAACATCACGCTGCCGACAGCGACTGCGGTATCGGCACTCGCTGCGGTCAGCGATCGCGCACCGCCGGTAACGGAGCAGTCGAAGCTTGCGCTGGTGATCAGCGGCTCGAGTATCTGGGTCACAGTTGCTGTGTTCTTCGCCGCCGGTCTCGGACTTGCGTTTACCCCATGTGTCCTGCCGATGGTGCCGATTCTCTCGGGCATTATTGCCGGCGAGGGTGAAAACGTCAGTTCGACACGGGGTTTCATGCTGGCCCTTACCTACGTGATGGGCATGGCACTTGTTTATACAGCCGCCGGCGTTGCCGCAGCAGCAGCCGGGCTGCAACTACAGGCAATGTTCAATCAGCCCTGGGTGCTGACTTTGTTTTCGGGACTTTTCGTCATACTCGCGCTTGGCATGTTCGGCCTGTTCGAGTTACAGATGCCTTCGGCCATCCAGAGCCGCCTCACAAGTATCAGCGGCGATCAGAAAAGCGGCACGGCAGTTGGCGCCTTCATAATGGGTGCGTTGTCTGCCCTGATAGTTACGGCCTGCGTTGCCCCGGCTCTTATCGCTGCATTGACCGTCATGGCCAAGTCCGGCGACATGGTGCGCGGCGGCACCGCCCTGTTTGCGATGAGCCTCGGCATGGGGGCACCTTTGCTTCTTGTCGGCGCTGCCCAGGGCAAACTGCTACCAAAAGCCGGGCCGTGGATGATGGCGATCAGGAATGCATTCGGTTTCATGATGCTGGGACTGGCCATCTGGATGATGTCCCGGGTCCTACCCGGCACCGTCACGCTGGCGCTCTGGGGTGCGCTGATTTTTGTGGCGGGCATCTACCTCGGTGGCCTGACGAAGTTGACGCCCGAATCCGCCGGACCACAAAAACTCGGCAAGGGATTCGGTATTCTGGCGATCATGTACGGCGCTGTATTGTTGTTCGGCTCTTTCGCGGGCGGCGACAGCATGCTAAAGCCTCTGGCCGGACTTGGCATAGGCGGACAGGTCCACGAAGATCATGGGCTCGAGTTCAAGCGCATCAAGACGGTCGCCGACCTGGATCAGGCAGTGGCCAATGCAGCCAGCGAGGGCAATACTGCGATGCTGGATTTCTACGCCGACTGGTGCGTGTCATGCATTGAAATGGAGAAACTGACCTTTCCGGATGCAACGGTGAAGTCGGCGCTTGCGAACGCGGTCCTGTTGCAGGCGGATGTCACCGCGAACGATGACGAAGACCAGGCACTGTTGAAACGATTCGGCGTGTTTGGCCCGCCGACGATAATTTTCTTCGACAAGAACGGCCAGCAACGTGATGGTTATGAAGTTGTCGGATTTATGAAGGCGAAGGAATTCGCTGCGCACGTACATCTCGCGTTCGATACATCGGATACACTGACGGCACAGAAAAAAGAATGAACAAAACCTTTTTTGTAATCCTAACGCTGATCGTGACCGTCGCCATCGGATATTTCGTATTCAGCGAGCTTGGTGAAGACGCACCAATGGTGCCATCCGATTTGGTCACATCTGAACCAGCGGGCAGCAGTATCATCGATTTCTCGTTGCCCGACCTCGACGGCAAAGTCCGTCAAATATCAGACTGGGACGGTAAAGCACGCCTGATCAACTTCTGGGCGACCTGGTGCGCACCGTGTCGGCGTGAGATCCCGTTGCTCAAGAAAACGCAAGATGCACATGCGGAAAATAACCTGCAGGTAATCGGCATTGCGGTCGACTTTATCGATCAGGTATCGGCGTATGCGGAGGAAGCCGAATTCAACTACCCGATACTCATTGGGCAGGAAGACGCCATGGCCGCCGCGGAGGCGACCGGAATCGATTTCATCGGCATGCCTTTCACAATGGTCGTTGCGCCAGACGGGCAACTCATAAAGACCCACATCGGCGAGATTCTCGAAGAGGATATGGAATTGATCGTCGAGGTCTTCGAGCAGATGCAGACCGGCAAGATCGACCTGGCGAGCGCCAGGTCTGCTCTCAAGGCGCTCTGAACCCCCCGGAAAATCCACTTAAGATCAAACCATCAGCGGTCGTTCTCGGTTGCCGACTCGGGCGGCCCCCCATATTCAGGCGGCATAGCTTGCCAGGCTTCGAGCAAATCCAGTTTGGCCAGAAACACCGGCCAACGGGGGTCGCCGACGAGATTGGCGAGGAAAACGTTGCCGAGCACATAGGAAAGCCCGGGGTCTCGTCCTTCCCAGGCCTTTTCCAGCCATTCAAACGCCAGGTCGGATTCGCCACGCCAGCTATGGGCTTCGGCAACCTTGGCCGGACGTAAGTCCCCGGCATCAGTGGTCACTTTGGCAAGCAGCAATCGTGCGTCTTTCTCGCGACCGAGCGTGGAATAGGCCATCACGGTTGCAAAGTCACGCATCTCGTTTTCGGGATTCCTTGCAATCTCGATGATTGCCTGCTCAGCATCGCCATTCAGAAGATGTGCGAGACCCAGATTCGCGTAGTCCCATTGGTAATCCGGGCGCGATCCTGCCAGCTGCCCCAGCATTGATATGGCGTCGTCGAAGCGCCGCGCCCTCATGTAGGCTTGTCCCAGAGAACTCATACCTGAGAAGCTCATTGGGTCCAAAACCCGGGCCTGTTCGTAGAGAGCGATCGCTTTATCCAGCTGCCCAAGAGTGGTTGCCATGGACGCTGCGGCAATGCTGATTGACGCAGACTGTGGGTTTAATTTCCGGGCTTTGCTGATGGCCTTGTCTGCAGTTTTCCAGTCCCATTCCCAAAACTTCTTCGAGAAACCCAGACCCGACCAGGCTTCCGCAAGTTCCGGGTCGATGGCCAGGGCGCGATCGTTTGCTGCCCGGCTTAAAGCCAATCCCTCTTCGCGGGGCCGCAGGCCTGCTGCGGTCTGGAAACTATAGGTGGCGCCCAGCAAGCTCCAGGCCGGTGCATATTCCGGGTCGAGCTCCACCGCCTGTGTAAACACATCAACCGCATTCTCCCAGTTCTTATCTCCTTTAAGATTCATCGATCGCTTCCCCTGCAGATACAAATCATAGACCGCCGGAAGTGTCAGCCTGCTCCTGGGGACTTGATCCATCAAGGTCATTTTAAGGGCGGCCGTTACGGCAAGCGCAATTTCATCCTGGGTTGCAAAAATGTCATCCAGTGTTCTGTCATAGGTTTCCGACCAAAGGTGAAAACCATCGTCGGCCTTGATCAGTTGCGCAGTAATGCGCACCCTGTTTCCGGACTTGCGCACACTGCCTTCGAGCACATTGCTGACACCCAATTTTTGAGCGATTTCGGATATCGTAAGATCCTTGCCCTTGAACGAGAAAGAAGAAGTACGGGCGGCTACCTGTAGTTGCGGTATTTTCACCAGCATATTGAGCAGCTCTTCCGACAAGCCGTCAGCGAAGTACTCGTTCCCGGCGTCTTCGCTCATGTTGACGAACGGCAGAACTGCGATAGATTTTTCAGATTCCGTTACGACCTTTTCGGTCACCGCCTGGGTGGTCTCCTCAACCAGGGCGGCATCGCGTGACGCATCAAGCACAAATTTGTCATAGGCAAAATACGTCAGTGCTACGACCAGCACGCCGATGATCAGGAAGTCCAGCTTGCGACCAGTGGTCTGGGTAATGGACTGGCTACGATCGACGTCCTTCTCTTTCTTCAGGCCCTCTGGTGTGAGTTCAAAAGCCCAGGCAAAGATCAATGCCACGGGGAAGCCGATCAATAGCAAGACGGTGACCAAAGTGGCGGACCACTCGGGTAGCCTGAGCATGGGAAACGTAGTGGCGGAGATCTCGATCAACAACCACGTCGCGACCCCGTAGGCGATTGCTACCTTGATGACGTTGCGACGCTCGAGTTCTTTGATAAACGACATGGGTGACGGTCGCGCTCTGGCCGGATCCTTTCAAGTCGGATTTCAGAGCATGGCCCGATCAGGGCCATATTTCTAGTTACCGCCCGGATATTCGTCCGTCGGCTTTGCGCCGGGATCGATTTGTCACGAAAATTGCCCTATCTCCTTCGAATAGGGTTAGAATTGCTGCTATCTTCGGTTAACAGGTACCGATCTAAGAAAAATGGCAAGCCTTTTGCTGATAAACGGGCCGAACCTGAATCTATTGGGCAGTCGCGAACCGGGCGTCTATGGCGAGACCAATCTGTCCGACGTCGAGAGCCGCCTGACGAGCCTCGCTCAGAAACAGGGCCATGAGTTGCAGTGCTTTCAAAGCAATGCCGAGCACGAGATTGTCGATCGCATACAACAGGCCGCGGGCGACAAGGCCGATTTCATCCTGCTGAATCCTGGCGCGTTCACGCATACGAGCATTGCGATCCGCGATGCGTTGTTGGCCGTCAGCATTCCCTTCATCGAGATTCACCTGAGCAACGTTTTTGCCCGCGAGGAATTTCGACACAACAGTTATTTCAGCGACATCGCCGCAGGCTGCCTGTTCGGCCTTGGCGCTTACGGTTACGAACTTGCGCTCAATGCCGCTACTCGTCAACTCGAGGATGCCGGGGAGAGTTAATGGATATTCGAAAAGTAAAAAAACTAATCGAACTTTTGGACGAATCCGGAATTGCCGAGATCGAGATAACCGAAGGCGAAGAATCGGTTCGCATAAGCCGTAACCCGTCGAACTTTGCCGCCCCGGCACCGGTCTATGCAGCACCACCTCCGGCAGCGGCGCCAGCAGCATCTGTAGCGCAGGCTCCGACAGCCGCAGCTCCTGCCGCACCGGCCGCAACAGATGATGCGGAAGGATTCGAAGTTACCGCGCCGATGGTGGGGACTTATTACTCCTCGGCGTCGCCCGGTGCACCACCGTTCGTGCAGGTCGGCGATCAGGTCAATGAAGGTGACACGCTTTGTATTATTGAAGCGATGAAGATGATGAACCAGATCGACGCCGAGACGTCAGGCGTCATCAAGTCGATTCGCGTGCAAAACGGTGATCCCGTCGAGTACGGGCAGACACTGCTCGTCATCGACCAGCGACATCCCGAGTAAACGGCCAACTCCGATATGCTGGAAAAGGTCGTAATAGCTAACCGCGGCGAAATCGCCCTGCGCATCCTGCGTGCCTGCCGGGAGATGGGAATCAAGACGGTCGCCGTCCATTCGACGGCGGACAATAATCTCAAGCATGTATTGCTCTCCGACGAGACCGTGTGCATCGGGCCGCCCGCATCGACAGAAAGTTATCTCAACATGCCCGCGATCATCAGTGCCGCCGAGGTTACCGATGCGGTTGCTGTGCATCCCGGATACGGATTTCTGGCGGAAAACGCGGACTTTGCCGAACGCGTGGAGTCGAGTGGCTTCGTATTCATCGGACCGCTGGCCGACGCGATCAGAGCCATGGGCGATAAGGTGTCGGCCATCCGGTTAATGAAAGCGGCGGGCGTGCCGTGTGTGCCGGGATCTGACGGACCGTTAGGGGACGATGCGGATGAGAACCTGCGCATCGCGCGTGATATCGGTTATCCAATCATCATCAAGGCATCGGGTGGTGGTGGCGGCCGGGGCATGCGGGTCGTGCATTCAGAGGCATCGTTGATCAGTGCCATCACCGTCACTCAGGCAGAGGCTCGCGCAGCGTTCGATAATGACGTCGTCTATATGGAGAAGTTCCTGGAGTACCCGAGGCACGTAGAAGTCCAGGTGCTTGCGGACAATCACGGCAATGCCGTACACCTCGGTGAACGGGACTGTTCCATGCAACGCCGGCATCAGAAAGTGATCGAAGAGGCGCCGGCACCGGGAATCACGCCCGAACAACGCTCACACATCGGTGAGCGTTGTGTACGGGCTTGCCAGGAAATTGGCTATCGAAGTGCCGGCACGTTCGAGTTCCTCTATCAGGACGGCGAGTTTTATTTCATCGAAATGAATACCCGTCTGCAAGTCGAGCACCCTGTCACGGAGATGGTCACTGGCATCGACATCGTCAAAGAGCAGATTCGGATCGCAAACGGTGAAAAGTTGAATGTCACCCAGGATGACATTCAGATGCGCGGGCACGCAATCGAGTGCCGTATCAACGCCGAGGACCCGAAAACGTTCATGCCATCGCCAGGGCTTGTAACCTTATGGCATGCGCCGGGCGGACCAGGCATACGCGTTGAGAGCCATGTTTACAGTGGTTACAAGGTGCCGCCGTTCTACGACTCGATGATCGGCAAGGTCATCGCCCATGGCAACGATCG
>Ga0255049_10001768_pt1 | contig 11744 bp, 11 predicted proteins | sample JV7_2_3_MG_FD_183615 | JGI IMG/M metagenome (GOLD analysis project Ga0255049, IMG submission 183615) | Seawater microbial communities from Jervis Inlet, British Columbia, Canada - JV7_2_3 | ecosystem: Environmental > Aquatic > Marine > Inlet | place: Canada: British Columbia | collected 2016-10-06
GTGATGTTTCGGGGCCACCGCTGGCGACGGGGTACGCTGGCCGCGCTGGCGCTGGCGGGCTTGTGGATCACGCTGGGAAATACGGCGTGCTCCCATGGAGAGCCGGCACAGCAGATCGTCCTGATTGTTGTGGACACCCTGCGTCGGGATCACCTCTCGTGTTACGGGTCGACCACACCCACTCCCCATCTCGACCGCCTCGCCGAGAACGGTCAGATCTTCACAAACGCCATCGCCTCCTTTCACCAAACCACCATGTCTATGGGGGCACTGTTCACGGGGCGAACACCGAGCCTCGAGGCCTCCCGTGGGGCTCTGAGCTGGAATGGACGCAGCTGGTGCGGCCTCACACGTTTCGCTGGCCCGTCGGAAGAGCAGGGGTGCATACCGAAATCGGTACGCACTCTGCCCGAGATCCTGCGCAACGCCGGCTACCGAACGATCGGAATTGTCTCAAACCGGCTTCTCTTCCAGCCGGCCGGGTTCGAACGGGGATTCGCCGACTGGGTCGAGGTCGGCGGCAGGACTACCTGGCAGGAGATCAATGCGGCCGCCCTCGAGGCAATGGAACGCCGGGACCGAGACAAGGTCTTCCTCTATGTGCACTACATGGATGTGCACAATCACCGCTTCGGCGGCCGGTCTTACGCGTCCCTCGTCAACAGTGTCGATGGCGGCATCGGTGCGTTGCTGGACGCCCTTAAGCAGCGGGGGCTGCGAGATGATGCCACGATCGTCTTCACCTCGGACCACGGCGAGAGGCTGGGGGAAACCCATTTTACGCCAGGCAGTCCCTATCACTACGGCAATCCCTCCTTCGAGGAGGTACTCCGGATTCCGCTCATCGTTTCCCCCCCGCGCTTCGCTGCGACCTCCGAACCCGTGCGTAGCCAGGATGTGTTTCGGCTCATCCTGGAGCTAGCGGGTGTTCGGGACTCCAGCCCCTCGGAGCTCGAGCCGGACGAGCTCATTCTCAGCGAGGTACACTGGCGGATCTACCGCAGAGGACGTTGGAAGAGCCTCATGCCACGGCTGGGTAAGGCGCACTACCTTATCGATCTGATCGAGGACCCAGGAGAGCAGCGGAACGTGGCAGACGAACACCCCGCGATCCTAGCCGAGCATCGACAGCGAACCCTGACGCTGGTGCGCGATCTCGCAGCAGCGAACCGACCTCTGAGCCAGCTCACCGCTGAAGACCAGAAGCGCCTGCGAGCGCTCGGCTATCTCGAGTAGCGCGTACCGCTCATTTCGGTACCACGAGGAGCGGGAAGATCAGCCCGTTGGTGAAGACGGCGGCAGCGACCAGGCCCGCGAGGGCCGAGATCACCAGGGCAGCGACCCGCATCCGCGCGCTCATCAGGCCCACTCCGCGGGAGAAGAAGACCGCAGCCGGCGTCGCGAGCGGGAGCAGGTAGGAGGCCTTGACCGCGACCGCCGAGGGCGCCCTGAGCGTGAAGGCGATGAAGGTGAGCAGGCCCAGGCTGGCCATGACTACCAGCGGCGCATCCGGCGTGCGCCCCCGTCGTCGAATGAGCTCCCGCAGGGCGATGCCAAACCCCACGAGGAAGAGCGCGGTCGGAACGATTCCCAGTAAGGTAAGGAGGCGTCCGGAGTAGATCCCATCCCGGTGGAACTCGATCGGGATCCGATGCCTGAACGCGTCATACCATACGGACGCATAGGCGAGCCCCCAGACGTTCGTCATCGCAGGGTTGCGATTATCCAGCGACCCCTCCTGGCCTCTCACGTGAAAGAGCGTCGGACGCCAGAGGCTCTCGGGGTTGAGCCAGAGGTAATCCCAGACCCGACGCTCGCGGATGATGAACCTGTCCTCCGCGCTCTTCATCGGCTCGAGGTTGCGGGTCATGGGAACCGGGGAGCCCGTGAGCACGATGTTGCGCACGTAGACAGGTCCGGCGACGATCGCCCCCACGACTCCACACAGAACCAGCGCGCGCAGCATCCGGCGGTCGAAGTCGGCTCGAAAGAACGGAACCACGCAGGCCGCAGCCACGAAGAGCCCGGTGTACTTCGTGGCCAGCGCGAGGCCGGCCATCAGCCCGGCGGCGGCCGCCATGCGTAGATCGCGCGGGTCAGCCTGAAGCCTCACGAGCGCGAGCAGGGCCAGCGCCCCCAGTCCGACTCCCAGCGCCTCGTTTCCCACCGCCGTCGCGGCCATGATAGAAACAGGCACGAAGAGCACGAGCGCAGCGGCGACGCTCGCCACCGCCAGGCTTCCACCGAGCCGAAGCACGAGCAGGAAGCCCGCGAGTCCGGCGGCGAGCATGGCGAGCGCGCTGAGCTCACGCACGCCCAGCAGCGCAGCGGGGATTCCGAGCGGACGCACGGCGGACCACACGAGGGTCCCCAGCAGGTAATAGAGAGGCGGATGAAACGTGGACCAGCCCTCGAGGGGATGGGGAAGCCGCTGCTCGTGCACCAGCGTGAGGATGTACTCGACGTGGTGGGTGGCATCGTATCCGACGAGGCCACCGATCGTAGCTGCATTCCACGAGTAGTCGACGGCGGCCACCAGCAGAAGCCCCACGATGGCAAGGGCGGCGCCGCGTTGCTTGAGCCCGGCGGCCGACCTCCCCGCAGGCGTCACGGACGATGTCGAGCGCTGCGGCTGGCTTGAACGCTTCCGGCGCCGCGAGCCTGTTTGGGATTTCTTCGCCACAGAGATCCGGACGCCCCCGGTCGCTACTCGGTCTCGAGGTAAGCGCGGAGCACGTCGATCATGGGCTGCACGTCGGCCGTTCCCGCCATCTCCCGGCAGGAGTGCATCGAGAGCATCGGATTCCCCACGTCCACCGTACGGATCCCAACGCGAGTCGCGCTGATCGGGCCGATCGTCGAGCCACAGGGAAGGTCACTCCTGCTCACAAAGTGCTGCGGCTCAATGTCGAGACGTGCGCAGAGTGAAGCAAAGAGCGCCGCGCCCTCGGCATCGCTCGCATAGGCCTGGCTTGCGTTCACCTTGATGACCGGACCACCGCCGAGAACGGGGCGATGGCCAGGCTCGTGGCGGTCAGCGTAGTTGGGGTGAATCGCGTGGGCCATATCAACCGAGATCAGCATAGAGCGGGCCAACGCTCGTGCGAGGCCCTGGGCCTCACCACCCTTGTAGCCCGTGATCACCCGTTCGAGCGTCTGCGCCAGGAAGGGACCTCCGGCGCCGTGCGCGCTTCGGCTGCCGATCTCCTCGTGATCGTAGAGCACGACCACGCGTGTGAAGGGTGGAACGGTCATGGTCGTCGTGAGAGCCGTGAGTGCCGCGTGGCAGGAGGCCAGGTTGTCCAGCCGGGGCGCGTGGATGAATTCGCCGCGGGCGCCGGACACGATGGAGGGCTGCGCATCGTACAGCATGAGGTCGAAGGCCAGGATCTCCGCGGGCTCCACCCGGGCCAGCGACTGCGCCCGGAGCTCAGTGGCTACGAGCTCCGCCAGCTCGGGGCCATCTTCCAGACCGATCAGCGGCACGCCGTGCTGCTGCGGGTTGAGCTTGAGGCCCTCCGTCTTGATCTCCCGAAAGAGATGGATGGCGAGATTGGGGATGCGTACGAGCGGCCGACCGAAGTCCAACAACACATTCCGTATCTGACCCTCCGCGCGCAGGCTCACGCGACCCGCGAGTGAGAGGTCGCGGTCCAGCCAGGTATGGAGGAGCAGCGAGCCATAGGGCTCCACGGCCAGCTGTCGGTATCCGTGTCCGGCGACATCGGGGCGCGGCTTGAGCCGCAGGTTGGGGGAGTCGGTGTGGGCGCCGAGAATGCGAAAGCCGCCCTCGATGGGTGAGGTATCCCCGACCGCGACGGCCGCCAGAGTTCCGTCCCCGCGCACCACATGGAAGCGATCGCCCGGAGAGAAGCTCCAGCTCTCGGTCTCAGCGAGAGGCCGGAATCCCGCCCCCTCGAGCCGACGCACCGACTCCGCGACCGCGTGGTAGGGCGTGGGCGAACGATCGATGTAGCCCAGCAGATCTGTCACCCAGTCCGTCATGGCTGCGAGGTTAGCTCGAGGCCCACGTGGATTCAGGAGGCGAGCCTCGGAAGGATCTCCTTGCCAAAGGTCTCGCACAGCTCCGGGGTGGGCGACGAGATCATGCAGGAGCGTATGCCCCAGCGCTCGCGCCGCTCTTCAAGCGCCGTGACGATCTGCTCGGGCTGACCTACCAGCACCATAGGATGAGCGCGCAGCGTAGCCTCATCCAGCTTGAACATGGCCGCCGCTCCCCGGATTACCCGCTCGGCATCCGCCGCAGTCTCGACGACCCTACACAGGGGCGCGAAGAGCATCACCTCGATCTCATCGGAATTCCGCCCGGCTTCTTCGGCGACTCGCCTGAGGAAACGCACCCGTTCTCCGAACCTCACCGCGTCGAAGGTCTTGACCGCCTCCGGCTCGATCCGCCCGTTGGGCGCGGGTGGGATCAGCGAAACGATCTCGGCGTAACGACCAGCGAGACGTAGGATCCGATCCCCGCCGCCTCCGATGTGGAGCGGCGGCCGGGGGCTCTGAACGGACGCCGGTCGCAGCGCGAACTCACGGACCTGGTAGAACTCTCCCTCGAGGCTGACCGTCTCTCCTCCAGCGCGGGCAGCACGATCCGAAGTGCCTCCGCCAGCATGCGTATGCGGACACCCGGCCTGGGAAACGGAAGACCGGTGCGCCGGAACTCCTCCTCCATCCAACCCGCTCCGAGCCCCAGCTCCAGTCGCCCACTCGAGATCTGATCCACTGTCGCAGCGATCTGCGCGGTCAGACAGGGATGGCGAAAGAGGTTGCACATCACCGCTCCGCCCACGCGGATGCGTTCGGTGCGAGCTGCGAGCGCCGCCACGCTAGTCCAGGATTCGCCGATCCCCTCGCCGCTGATCCGCGCTTCGCCGGTGTAGAAGTGATCCGGCACGAGCACGGCTGCGAAGCCCGCGCGCTCCGCCGCCAGCGTCCGCTCCAGCACGTCTTCAAAGCCCCGGTCGAGTACGACCTGCGCCACCAGCCGAAACCCTCGTTCCGCCATCGTTGAGCCTCCCGAGACGATTCTACACCCCCGCCTCAGCCGGCGACGGCTCGGGTAGAATGCAGCCGTCCCAACATAGAACGCCGTTCGCCCCAGGGAAGGAGAGCCGTGAGCACCGTTGCCACTTTCGCCGAGAAGGATCCCGATCGCATCGCTTTGATCTACGGCAACGGTGAGAGCCGTGAGACCTATGGAGAGCTGGAGCTGCGCTCGCGCCGCATCGCCCACGGCCTACGCAGATGGGGCCTCGAGCCGGGGGACACGCTGGCCGTCCTGCTCGGCAACGAGGAAGGGCTGTTCGATCTCTACTGGGCGTGCTTTCGTACGGGACTGTACCTCACGCCGGTAAACTGGCATCTCTCCGAGCCCGAGGTGCGCTACGTCATCGACAACTGTGACGCGAAGGCCTTCGTTGCGAGCGCCGCCTTCGAGAAGCTCGCGGGCAGACTGAGCTCCCAGCTGCCGAAGGTCAAGACGAGACTCTCGCTCGGCGGCGAGATCGAGGGCTTTATACGCATCGAGGACGCGCTCGCCGACGTCCCCGTAGACGCGCCGCTCGAGAACCAGCTCGAAGGCTCGGTGATGCTCTATTCCTCCGGCACGACGGGTTTCCCCAAGGGGGTGCGCTATCCACTGCCCGGCAAGCCCGCGGGACATCCGGACGTCGCCCGAGGAAGCACGGCATTCATGCTGATGTTCGGCATCGGCGAGAATGACCGCTACCTCTGCCCGGCGCCTCTCTACCACGCCGCGCCGCTCACGTTCTCGGCCGCGCAACAGCGTCTGGGAGCCACTGCCGTGGTGATGCGACACTTCGAGCCCGAGGAGGCCCTGGGCATCATCCAGGACCAGAAGATCACCTCGTCGCAGTGGGTCCCGACCCACTTCCGCCGCCTGCTTCAGCTCCCGGAGAAGGTAAGGAACCGATACGATGTTTCGAGCCTCAGAATCGCGATTCACGCGGCCGCGCCCTGCCCGGTCCCCGTCAAGCGGGCCATGATCGACTGGTGGGGGCCCGTGATCGTCGAGTACTACGCCGGCACCGAAGGCGGGGGCACGTTGATTCGCGCGGACGAGTGGCTCGAGCACCCGGGCTCCGTCGGCCGGCACTGGTCGGGAGGCCGCATCCACATCCTCGACGACGAGGGGGAAGAGATCGAGACACCCCAGCGCGAGGGCGCGGTCTACTTCGAGGCGCCTGAGGATCCCAACCGCCGCTTCCGCTACTACAAGGACGACAAGAAGACCGGGGATACCTACCGCGGAGACCTCTATACGCTGGGTGATGTCGGCTATCTCGACGAGCAGGGCTACCTGTTTCTGACCGATCGCAAGTCCAACATGATCATCTCGGGGGGGGTCAACATCTACCCCCAGGAGACCGAGAACTGTCTCCTCACGCACTCGAAGGTGGACGATGTAGCGGTGATCGGAGTCCCGAGCGAGGACATGGGCGAAGAGGTGAAGGCAGTGGTGATCCCCGCCGTCGGAGTGCAGCCCGGCCCCGAGCTCGAGCACGAGCTGATCAAGCACTGTCGGACCGCGATCGCACACTACAAGTGCCCGCGCTCGATCGACTTCGTCGAAGAGCTGCCCCGGCTGCCCACGGGAAAACTACTGAAACGCAAGCTCCGCGATCGGTACTGGAAGGAGCACGAGGGCCGCCTGGTCTGACGTCAGTAAACCCGGCGGCTGGGAACCTCCTTCCGCTCGTAGGTGTAGTCGACGACGGTCCCCTCGGCGTCGAATTGGACGGCCAGGGCATCGCGGGTGGTGTTGGCGTAGGCCACGTCGACGGGCGGGAAGTAGGTGCGAACCCCGAAGATGGATGCGATCGAGCGTCCGATCTTGGTGAGCGTGCGCGTATCGCGTCGCTCCTCCTGCTCGTAGACGTAGCCCCACTCGGCGCCCCCCGAGCCCCACACACGCACGCTGTTGGGCTCCCCGAACCACGCCAGGACCTCCTCCTGGTTCGTGTAGCCGGGGATGATCTTCGGGACGGCGTCTACGTTGAAGCGATCGCCCCGGGTGGCACAGGCCGCCAGCATCACGAGGGCCGCGCCGCAGACTGCCCGCAGTAGCCGCAGGTCTCGTCCGATCAACCGGCTCCTGCCGCCTTCTGCAGGTAGTGGCGCACGAGCTCGAAGCGGTCGTTGCCCCAGAACAACTCGTCGCCGACGAAGAGGGTCGGCACACCAAACACACCCCGCGCGATGGCAAGCTGCGTGTCCTGCTCGAGGCGCTGACCGATCTCGTCCGAGCGCGCGCGCTCCAACGCCGCTTCACCCAGCCCTGCGCCCTCGAGAAGACCCCGCACCACATCGGGCTGGGAGATGTCGCGGGCCTCGGCCCAGCGCGCTCGATAGGCGGGGTAGTGGAACTCGCGAAACCGCCCCTCGTCCTTGGCCACCAATGCCGCGCGCAGCAATAGCCTCGGATCGGTCTTGAGGTGCTTGATGGCATCAGGCGAGACCTCCGCTCCCACCAGCTCGGCCCAATGTTTGAAGTCCCCGACGTAGTTGCGCTTCTTGCGCTCGCCTAGCTCCGGTCCCTTCCCCGCGGCCGGTTCCTTGAGCTTGGCCAAGATGACGGGGCGAAAGTCGATCTCCACCCCGAGGTCTTGGAAATAGGCCTCGACCCGGCAGCTGCCAAAGTAGGCCCAGGGACACGCGTAGTCGTAATAGAACGGGATCTTCACGGGAGTCCTCCTTGGGTTCCCTCAAGCTTAGCCCGGCTCGTGCGCTCCCGTCACCTGACGCCAAGACGGCTTTCCCCGGCGCAGTCCACTGTGCAAGACTCCCCCGCGATCGGACGGAGGAGTAGACATGGATGTTCGGAACCTGGACGGGAAGTGGGCCCTGGTGACGGGCGCCGGGAGCGGGATCGGCCAGGCCACGGCCCTCGCCCTGGCGCAACGAGGCGCCGACCTCGTGCTGTGCGATGTCGATGAAACCGGGCTGAAGCAGACCGAGACTCGCGCCGCTTCGCTCGGCCGCAAGACCCTGGCTCTACGCGTAGACGTCTCCCGGCGTGAAGAGATGGCGAGCTTCGCGGAGGCCGTTCACCGCCAGCTTCCGGCGGTGGACATCCTGGTGAACAATGCCGGCGTGGCCGTGGGCGCGAGATTCGACGAGACCTCCCTCGAGGACTGGGACTGGGTCATCGGTGTGAACCTGTGGGGCGTGATTCACGGAGTACACTTCTTCGTGCCGCGCATGCTGGAACGGGGGGCGAGCGGCCACGTGGTCAACATCGCATCGATGGCGGGGATTGTCGCGTTCCAGACGCTGGGCGCTTACTCGACCACAAAGTTCGCCGTGTGCGGGCTCTCGGAGTCGCTGCGCGCCGAGCTGCTGCCGCACGGAATCTGCGTCACCGCCATCTGTCCCGGTTTCGTCGACACCGCGATCTTACAGTCGGCACGCATGCGGGGTCGGGCCTCGCAAACCCTATCGCAGGGCGAGCTCCTCGATTTCGTCAAGCGCCATAATCATACACCGTATCGCGTTGCACGGAGCATCCTCCGCGCCATTCAGCGCAACCGTGCCCTGGCGCCGGTCTTTCCCGAGGCCTGGGTGGGTTACTACCTCAAACGCTTCGCGCCCCGCGCACTGACCTGGGTCATGCGCCGGGCGAGCGAACGCACCGAGCGAGCCGCCGCGCGGCGCTGAGAGGCGGCGCCCCTACGATGGACGAGCGCTTTCAGGCGGTGCTCGCCGAGATGCATCGGCAGGTCGATGCGGGCCTCCGGCCGTCCATCCAAGTGACGGTCGACTGGCGCGGCGAACGCGTCTTCGAGGCGGCCTACGGCGATGGCGCTACGCCGAAATCGCTCTATCTCATGTGGAGCACGACCAAGCCCTTCGTAGCGATCGCACTGCTCCAGCTCGTCGAGGAGGGCCGCGTCGAGCTCAAAGAGCGCGTCGCTCACTACCTCCCGGAGTTCGGACAGCGCGGCAAGGAGACGGCAACGCTCGCGCACGTGCTCTCGCATCGGGGAGGCTTTCCGGACAATACTCCCGAGCTGCGCCGCAATCTCTTCCGTGTCATGCGGGACTGGAAGACCGCGCTCGAATACATCTACGAGATGGAGGCCGCCTGGGAGCCGGGAACGGATCGGGGTTACCACGCGATTACCGGCTGGTTCGTGCTGGGGGAGCTGGTCCAGCGTCTCGACGACCGCCCGCTCGCCGAGAGCTTGCGCGCCCGCGTGCTCGATCCGCTCGGGATCGCGCCCGGCGCCTTCTCGCTCGGCGAGCCGGAACGGCTGAGCACAGCGCCCATGCGTGTGCACACCTCGGGCACGCGCGGAGCTCCCGGCGAGGCGGAGGCGGCCTTCTGGAACGATCCTGCAACACACGCCGCCGTAATTCCCGGAGCGGGCGGGATCTCCTGCTCGGGCGAGGTGGTCAAGCTCTACCGCACGCTCCTCGACGGGGGGCGCGGACCGAACGGACAGCTGCTCTCCGCAGAGATGATTCGCGTAGCGACCTCGCCGCACGTGGTGGGCATTCGAGATCGCACGTTTCTGCGCGACATCCCGTGGGGCCTGGGTTTCCACCTGAAGCACGTCATATCCTCGCTGGACGACTGCGGTGAGAGCGCGACGCCCGGTACCTTCGGTCACGGCGGTCACTTCCTCGTCAACACCGCCTGGGCCGATCCGGGGAAGGACCTGGCCGTCTGTATCCTCTCGAACGGCTTGAGCGAGCCTCGCGCCGGCATTCGCGCGGTGTGCGCGCTCTCGCAGTCCGTGCACGACGTCGTCGACCGCTCCTCGCGGCCCGCTTGAGCTCTGCCGCGCCGACGCGTACTGTGAAGCTTCGTGACGGGGGTCGAGACTCCGTCGAAACGGGAGAGCATGGCTTGACCACCCGTGGGATCGCCCCAGGCCTGTTGTTGGCTATGCCGCAGCTAGAGGATCCCAACTTCGAGCGCTCGGTGGTGCTGATGGTGGAGCACACGGACCATGGTTCCTTCGGCCTGATCGTGAACCGTCCGACCTCCATCCAGGTCCGTGAGGTCATGAGCAGCATGGACGTGGCCTGGACCGGCCACCCGGACACCGTGGTCTGGTACGGAGGGCCTGTGATGCCCGGCACGGGCTGGCTGCTGCACTCTCCCACGAGTGGCGCCGCAGACGAGGGCCTGATTACGGTCGCCCCGGGCATCGCGCTCTCCAGCTCGCCGGAGCAGCTGCGGGAGCTGGCCGCCCACCCGCCCCCGCGACTGCGATTCCTCATGGGCTACTCGGGCTGGGGCTCGGCCCAGCTCGAAGGCGAACTCGCCACGAGCTCCTGGCTCAGCGCGGAGGCCACCCCCGAGCTCGTCTTCGCGACCCCACCCGACAGCATGTGGCAGGCAGCCATGCACTCCCTCGGGATCGACCCCACCAGCCTGGTTCCGGCCGTGGGCGTCCACTGAGGGATTCGCTCCTGATATTACAGTAACTGGCAAAAATCGTTGATTCTTGTAATATACCGGGCGTGACTCCGTCGCCCAAGAGCCTGATCCTGGACCTGCTCTCCAGCTTGCAGCGCGGGACCGTACCCGTGCGGAGGCTGGTGAAGGCGGCTCAGCTGTTCGGCATCGAGGAAAACAGCCTGCGCGTAGCTCTGGCACGTCTGCACCGGGCTCGCCTGGTCGAGCGGGATGAGCGCGGGCGCTACGGCCTCGGGCCCCAGGCCCAGGCCATCAATCATCAGGTCACGGCCTGGCGCACGCTCGAGGCGCGCATGCGGCCCTGGCGTGGCGGCTGGATCGCGGTTCAAACCGCCGCGTGCTCACGAAGCGACCGTCCAGCGCTGCGTCGGCGCACGCGCGCTCTGAACTTCCTAGGCTTTCGCGAGCTGGTCGCTGGACTCGAGGTTCGTCCCAACAACCTGACCGGCGGCGTCGTCGCGGTCCGCAGCCAGCTCCGGGCTCTAGAGCTCGAGGCCCCGGTTTTCGGGCTCTCGGAGCTGGGCGAGGGCGACGAGCGCCGGGCGCGCGGCCTCTGGAACATTCGCGCGCTCTATGCGGGCTACGCGGCTACCCGCCGCGAGCTCGACGAAAGCGCGGAGCGCCTGCGCCAGCTCGAGCGCCCTGGGGCCATGGTTGAATCCTTTCTGTGCGGGGGCCGGGCGATCCGTCGACTCGTGCTCGACCCGCTCCTGCCCGAGCCCATCGCGCCCGCCGCGCCGCGGCGGGCGCTGGTGGAGACGATGCGGCGCTACGACCGGCTCGGCCGGGCCTGCTGGGCGGACTACCTGGGCGTGTCCCCGGCTGTGCACCGCAGCACACCCGCAAACTTGAGCTCGTTGGGCGTGTCGCGCCACCTGGCTGTCGCGGCACCGGGAGAGTCGATATGACGACTTCGGAAGGCTGGCTGGACGCACTCTCACCCGCGGAGCTGCGCGAGCTGATGCGGCTCCACGACTGGCGCTCCTGGCTGTCGATCACGCTCAACTGGGGACTCGTATTCGGGTCGTTCGCGCTCGTGGCGTTCGTGCCTCATCCACTCACACTCTTGCTGGCGCTGTTCGTGATTGGGGCGCGTCAGCTCGGTCTGGCAGTGCTGATGCACGAAGCCTCGCACCGGACCCTTTTCCGCAAGCGCCGTTTGAATGACTGGGCGGGCAACTGGCTCTGCGCATATCCGATCTGGGCCGACCTACGCCCCTACCGGCACTATCACCTCCAGCATCACGCCAGGACCTGGACCCAGGATGACCCCGAC
>Ga0255049_10001769_pt1 | contig 11740 bp, 9 predicted proteins | sample JV7_2_3_MG_FD_183615 | JGI IMG/M metagenome (GOLD analysis project Ga0255049, IMG submission 183615) | Seawater microbial communities from Jervis Inlet, British Columbia, Canada - JV7_2_3 | ecosystem: Environmental > Aquatic > Marine > Inlet | place: Canada: British Columbia | collected 2016-10-06
GGAACTTCTAACTACGGCACGGATGCCCCCCCCCAGGGGAGGCTCTTGAGGCATCGCTTCGGGAGCTTCCCCGTTTTTTTGTTCGCGATTTGGCGTTACTTCTCTACTTCTCGCCGACGTTTCAGGCGTCGTCTTCGAGTGCCCGTCGGATGACGTAAAGGACATTGTCCGTATGCGCCTGAGTCTCGATATCGCCGCGACGCCTGCCGTCCATCATCTCCTCTATCGTTCGCAAGTGGTACAGCGCGATCGACTGTGACGGGTAGTCGTAATCGTCATCGTCACTGACAACATCGATCAGTTTGGAGACGTACTCCAGTTGCAGATTCTGCCGGAGTGTATTGACGTCTTCCCGCAAGTCTTCGGCGAATACCGCGTCGGTGAGATCGGCCATGAGATCGGTCAACGCGTACTCATTACCATACAGTCTGGAGTCTGTGATGCGAGTCATGACGTTTGGGTGCAATAGATGCGTGAGAACGCCGCGTTGCAGGGAGAGCAGCCACTCGTGAATCTTGGGGTCTTCGGTCTCGCCATAGAAATTCCAGAGTCTTCGTTGTTCCTGGAGATGGCTGTACAGTTCCGCGGACCCCGCGAACGCGTTCGGCGCGAACAGATGCGCGGCTAAACCGGTCATCGCGCGTCGCTGATCGTCGAGACTCACCGGAGTGAAGGGCGTCGTCGCACCGGCCTGGCCGACGACGGACCGGTTGATATAGACGCCGCCGATGTATCGTGACATGACCGTGATCGAGCGCGCGATCTGCGCGAGCATGACAACATACGCGTCCCGAAGTTGATGGTAGGACTCGCCTTCCGTCGCGTTCTTGTCGCGGGCAATAGTGAGCAGATCCTCAATGAGTCCGAGCCGTTCGTCCGCGTAGCCGATCGGATCGCTCGTCATGTCATACGTGAGCACGCGCGGGTCCATCGCCCATCCGGCTCGCGCCATGACGTGATCGTCGGTGCCGAACAACAGCGCAGGCTCCGTCGAGCGAGCGGCTATTCCAGCAAGCCGCTGCGCCTCCACTGTTGCGTCATCCGAGCCGGCCGAGTAGCTGTAGTCCACGATCCAGTCGTCGTACGGGCCCGGTTGGGTCGTAAAGAATTTCGTGTGCTCACGACCGGGCGGCGCAATATGAATATCGGTGTAATCCATGACAGACGCGTACAGTCCCGACCGGCCAACCGCGTCTGGATCATAAGACTCGTCCAGTCCCAACATAGTAGAAGACGCGAAGTTATGGGCGAATCCTAAGGTGTGGCCAACCTCGTGCAGAACAAGATCGATGAGGAATTCTTGTGTGACCTGTTCTTCGAGCGCCGAGTCCATGCCGAGGGCATTGACCGCGAAGCGGCCGAACACCTGGCTCAACTGCATCTGGTAACCGAAGGAGCAATAGCCGAGCTGTGACTCGGACAAGGATGCCGGAAGCTCAGCTCCGGGGACGCCGAGGCCGTCGAGAATCTGCTGGTAGCGAACGCGCCGGATCACGCCGGCGTATTCGAGCATGATGTCCGCGCCGAGTATCTGTCCCGTACGTGGATTCGTGAAGGAGGGGCCGTAGCCCGAGAACGGTGGATTCGGTGATGATGTCCAACGCAGTACGTTGTAGCGAATATCACCGGCATCCCACTCGGCGTCATCGGGTTGCACTTCGACGACCAGGGCATTCCTGAAGCCGATCTTCTCGAACGATTGATTCCAAGCGAGCACGCCTTCTCTGATCGCGTCCCGAAATTCGAGTGGCGTTGTGTTTTCGATCCACCAGGTGATCGGTTCTACCGGCTCCGAGATCGTGGCTTCAGGGTCTCGCTTGACGAGATGCCAGCGTTCGACGAGGTCGCGGTAGGGAGTTGGGCTATCGTCCGTTAGGTCCGTGACCTGCTCGGCGAAATAGCCCATGCGATGATCGGTCAAGCGCGACTGGTAATCACCGTCCGGCATGGCGATCAACGAGTGTTGTACATAGATACTCACGTAGCGACTGTCGGTAATGTCTCGGTTACCCGATACCACGGGAGCGGGATTCTCGTAGACGTACTCGACCTGGATGGCGGTATTCAGCGGGTAATTTCTAATTTCGATTATTTTGCTTTTCTCATCGCTCAGATCGCCGAGGCGGAAGCGGTCTCCGGGCGAATCGTCGGGGTCAGGCGATGCCTTGATCTGGTTCAAGGTCTCGTTGACGAAAATATTGTCCGCATCGATAAGAATGTTGCCGCTGACCTCATCCTCCGCCAGTATGCTTTCCGACGCCAATAACGCGGGGCTGATATTCGCGCCGGCCGCGCGGCTAAGCGGGCTATCCGGGTCGAAGTAGAAGGCCGTGTTTTCGGAACGAATTTCGATTCGGTCGAAATGGCGCGACAGGGAAAGAACGCGGTTGTCGCGGTAGCTGCCGCGAAAGTGTCCGCCCTGTACGACGCCATCCGTACTCACGGCTATATAGAGGTATTCCTGGTCCAGCTGAGCGACACCGATTTCTAGATAGCTCTGGCCTGTTTCGCGATCGCGATAGAGCGTGAACAAGCCGTCGAAGCGCTCGCTGTTCTCGGTCAACTCAGCGATGGTCTTGGTTGCAGCCTCGTCATCGTCGTCCGTTTCCTGAGCGACGATCGAGGTAGCGGCTCCGGCGAGGCAGAGCAACAGTGCTGTCCGTAGATAATCTGGGTATCTCATGATGACGACCTCCGCAACGGTCTCGAAGCATAGAGAATCCGGGGCTGATGGGCCAGCGTGAATTTCGCGGGATATCGCGGCACACTAGGGGCTTGTCGCAGGTGCTTTTCGAGGGGAAGAAGGATAAGAATAAGCCGTGGAGCTGATCTCTTTCGCTGAGTTTTCCGCGTTTGTCCAGGTCGTCGTTGTCGATCTGATACTGGCTGGGGATAACGCTATCGTTGTGGCGATGGCGGTGGTCGGCTTGCCGGCCGAGCAACGGGCCCGTGTGTTGATTATCGGTATTGTGGCCGCGACGCTCATGCGGGTGCTTTTTGCGCTGGTGACGATACAGCTGCTGAACGTGCTGGGCTTAGGCCTCGCCGGCGGCGTGTTGCTGCTGTGGGTGAGTTGGAAGCTCTGGCGCGAGCTCAAGGCACAGCGTGAGGAGGATCAGGCGGCCGAGGATATAGACGACATCGTGCACGGGATGCCACTGGGGCACCCGGATGCGCCGAGAAAGACGATGCGCCAGGCAGTAACCCAGGTCGTGATAGCCGATGTCTCCATGTCATTGGACAACGTGCTTGCGGTTGCCGGGATCGCGCGCGAGCACCAGTGGGTGCTTGTCTCCGGCCTCGTGCTCTCGGTGGCATTTATGGGCCTGGCCGCCGCGCTTATCGCTCGCCTTCTTGCCCGCCATCACTGGATCGGCTTCCTGGGCCTGGCGGTCATTTTCTATGTCTCATTGATGATGATCTGGGATGGCGCGAGGCAGGTCATTGACGCGACGTTGTAACCGTAGCAAAAAAGCCAACGGCGACAGAGTCGGAACACAACATTGCAGAATCGTAACATTAGACAGGGTCTAGACGCGTCCCGAGGCCTGCCGGGTATGCTAGACTCTTCGGACACTCAGAGTGTTGTATTAATACAACGAATCTGAGACAGAATTGGGGAGTGGCGTTATACACCGGTCGGGGACCGGTGACATTCTCGAGGGGCGGCCCGCATGCGCCCCTTTTTCTTTGCAGTCAGTCTCGTCCGGCCAGCCCTGGCCGATCCCGCGCGAGGCGAGCGACTATTGAATCACGACGCCGTTCGCCCGATCATAGCCGTGTCGGAATCGCCTCCCCGTGTCATAACAATAGGAAGAACGCCATGCAATCCAATAACCTGAATCGTTGTGTCTTGTTAGGTCTCGCCGGTCTGGCGATTGGTGTCGCTAGCGCGCAGGAGCCCGTCGACTGGGACGCAATCGATCTTCGCATCAGCCACGTGGCCGGCAGCATTCATATGCTCGAAGGCCGCGGTGGCAATATCGGGCTATCGATCGGGGACGATGGCGTCATCATGATCGATGATCAGTTCGCGCCGCTCACGGACCGGATCGTTGCAGCGATCAGTGAGGTGACCGATGAAGAGATCCGCTTCTTGATCAATACTCACGTCCATGGGGATCATGTCGGCGGAAATGAGAATCTCGGCAACGGCGGCGTTCTGATATTCGCCAACGATCGCGTCCGCATGCGTATGGCTGATGCCTCGACTGCGCATGCTGCCTTACCCGTCGTGACCTTCAGCGACACCGCTACCTTGCACGTGAACGGGGAAGAAGTGCACGCGTTCTCGGTGCCGCCCGCGCATACCGACGGTGACAGCTTTATCCACTTCCGCGGCTCCGATGTGCTGCATCTGGGCGACGTGTTCAGAACCAACAACTTTCCGTACATGGATCTGAGCAACGGGGGCGGGTTGCCCGGCACGCTCGATGCGCTGGCGATCGCGATCGGCATGGCCGGGCCCGATACGGCGATCATCCCAGGCCACGGTAATGTTTCGACGCGTGACGACGTCGTTGAGTTTCGTGACATGATCCTGATCGTGATGGATCGCGTTTCAGCGTTGATCGACGATGGCAAGTCTTACGCCGAGGTCGCCGCTGCCGGGACGACAGCGGAGTTTGAAGCGAAGTGGGGTGACCCGGAGCGCTTCCTCACCGGACTCTATCAGGAGCTCGGCGGTCAGCTTTAGTGTTCGGCTTGCGCCGTCATTCTTTGTCCTGATGCGACATGCGGGCTAGTTCAGAAGCGAAGCCCCGCGTCTGTATTTATGTCCCGATCGACAAGTCCGGCGACTCTCATCGGCTGATCGAGGCAGCGGGTTGTGAGGTGGTGCTCGGCGACGCGTCGTGGCGCAGTGGGATCGATCGGGACGCGTTGCTGAAGATAGCCGCAGGGGCCGACGCGTTGATGGGTGCGACGATCAAACGCATGCCGATCGATCGTTCGTTTTTCGAGCGGCTGCCGGATCTGCGCATCGTCTCCAAGTATTCGATCGGAATTGAGGATGTCGATCTGGACGCGGCGACAGAGCTGGGCGTTCTCGTTACCCACTGCCCGACGGAAGCCAATTGGGGCGGTGTGGCTGAGGGCACGATCGCGTTTATGCTCGCGTTGTTGAAGCGCGTGCGCGAGCGGGATCGACACGTCAAGGGCGGTGGTTGGCGGGATTCCTCGCTGCTGGGAACCTATCTCGGCGTACGTCAGGACGGCTACCCGGGGATCACGGTAGGGATCGTCGGCTTAGGCCGGATCGGCTCGCGCGTGGCGGATTTGCTCGCACCCTGGCGAGTACGGCTCCTGGCCTGCGACCCCTATGTCGATGATGCTCTGTTCGTCCACCATAATGCCCGGCCCGTCGATCTCGCCGAGTTGTTGGCGGAGTCCGATGTCGTCACGCTGCACTGCAATCTCACCGCAGAGACACGTGGCCTTATCGACCGGGAACACTTAGCGCTGATGAAGTCGTCTGCATTCCTGATCAATACGTCCCGTGGGCCGGTCGTCGATATCGATGCGCTCTGCGATGCGCTGGCGGCAGAAAGGCTCGCCGGCGCGGCGTTGGACGTGCTGCCTAAGGAACCACCCGAGATGGACGACCGGCTTCTCGGGATGGGCGACAAAGTATTACTCGCTCCCCATATGGTCAGCGCCAACGTGCCGGGAACGCTCGTGCCGGCTATTCCGTGGGCAACGGCCGCGACGATGGCTGCTTTGAGGGGGGAAGTGCCGGATCATGTCTGTAATGTGGACGCAATACCGTTGTGGCTCGATCGTTTTGGGGGTAACCCGCTCGTGCCCGTCGTGACGAGTTAGCGAGAGGGCCGTGTGAAACCGCTGTCGGCCGAGCGAGATAGCTCATTGTGAATCTCAACTCCGATGGGTCGCGAGCCGTCTGGTCCTGGGCGTTCTACGACTTCGCTAACTCGCCATTCACGACGCTGGTGGTGACTTTCGTCTACGCCACGTACTTCACCCAGGCCATAGCGCCTGATCCGATTATCGGCACGGCCCTCTGGTCTCGGGCCGTCGCCCTGACCGCTGTTGTAGTCGCCGTCTGCTCGCCGATACTCGGCGCGCTCGCCGACCGTGGCGGTTATCGCAAGGTGTTTGTTCTGCTGTCGACGCTGATTTGCAGTCTCGCGACCATGGCGCTCTATCGTGTGATGCCCGGAGAGATCTGGCTCGCACTGGCGTTGCTGGTCGTCGCGAACATCGCCTTCGAGTTCGGGACAGTTTTCTATAACGCGTTTCTGCCCGACCTGTCGTCGCCGGAACGTATTGGTCGTATCTCCGGCTACGGTTGGGGCTTGGGCTATCTCGGAGGATTGCTGGCGCTGGGCATCGCGCTTGTCACACTGATTCAGCCCGACACGCCGTGGTTCGGCTTCTCGACCGAGGCAGGTGAAAACATTCGTGCGACCAATCTACTGGTTGGAGTGTGGTTTCTGGTTTTCAGTCTGCCGATGTTTCTGTGGGTCGCCGAGCCGACACCGGCGCGCGCGCCCGGGCGCCGGGTTATTGGCGCCGCCTTCGCACAGTTGAGCCAGAGCTTGAGGGAGATCCGCAAGTATCGTCAGTTGGTCCGCTTTCTGGTTGCGCGAATGATCTTCAACGACGGCCTCGTTACGATTTTTGCATTCGGCGGGATCTACGCGGCCGGGACATTCGGGTTTTCCCTCCAGGAGGTCCTGGTGTTTGGGATCGCTCTAAATCTGGCTGCCGGACTCGGGGCGTTCGCGCTGGGGCACCTCGACGACTCGATCGGCGGCAAGCGCACGCTCGTGATATCCCTCGTCGGGTTATTCGCGGCGACGTTGCTTGCTGTCGTCGCGCCGAGCAAAGCCTGGCTATGGGTGGCCGGAATCGTCATCGGTATTTTCGTCGGACCGAATCAGGCGGCGAGCCGTTCGTTGATGGCTCGTTTCGTCCCACGTGATGCGCAGAACGAGTTCTTCGGATTTTTCGCGTTCTCGGGCAAGCTGACCGCCTTCATGGGACCACTCTTATTGGGTCTGGTCACGCAGTGGAGCGGCTCGCAACGCGTCGGCGTGTCGGTGGTCTTGTTATTGTTTGGAGTTGGACTTGTCTTGCTGGCGACCGTTGATGAAGAGGAAGGAATAACGGCCGCGGGACGTGTTTAAAAGGATGCGTCGCTCCATGGGTCGACGTCGATGATGTCGACAGGCGCCGCGGTCTCGGCATCGATGACAAACGCGTAGGACTTACCTCTCCCGATCAGCGGGAGGTACGCGAGCCGATCGATATCTGTGTCGCGTGCTGCAGTAATTCGCGAGATTTCATTGCGGGCCTCGGGTCTCGTATCGAGCAACTCGGAGAGGCTTCTCGCGCGCGCGAGAATATCGGCGCTGCGGGCTGCGTAGGGACTCCAATACTCCGGTCGCCTCTCGATATCGGGTTTGCCCTCGAAGAGCACTTCCTGGAGCAAGTTTTGAAACTCCGCCGGATCCTCGGGAAGACTCGCTACCGCCAGTATCGGCCCGACCAACGGTTTTCGTCGCAGCTCGTCGTGCTCGATCATAGAGCGGTCGACATCGCTGTAGCCGAGAATCTCGAATCGATCGACGGCAAAGACCGTGTAGTAGGGACGCTCCTGAAAGATTACGGTCGTACCGTAAACAAGCGCTGTCAGTTGGATCGTTGCGATGACAGAGAGATCGAACAGCAACCCGCGTTTGCGCGGTCTAAACAGCACGAGTGTTAGCGCGGGTCCCAGGATGAGATCTACTCCGACAAGAATACGAATAACGCTCCATGCGCCCCTCGCCTCGAAGTAAGGCGCCGGATACCAGAGGAAGAAGATAATCGCGCAGAGCGTTCCAACTACGAAGGCGCTCGCAGAAAGATGAATGAGGAACGCGCGCCGCTTGCTGATGGAGAGCAGGTTATGCGTCGGGGTTGCAGTATCAGCCATGGCCACCTTATTTAGCGCAGGGTCTCCGGAATATCAATGGCGCCCGTCAAACTTTGCGTTTACGGTGCCTGGCGTTTACGGTGCCAGGCAAAAGCTGGCACCGTAAACCCGCTGAACGCTGAGGACTGAATCTGCGTATGAAGATCATTCCTGAAATCGCCGCCAACAAGGATGAGATGGTCGCCTGGCGCCACGATATCCACGCCCATCCGGAACTCGCTTACGAGGAGGAGAGAACCGCCGGTCTGGTCGCCGAGCGCCTTGAGGAATGGGGGTTAGCCGTCCATCGGGGCCTCGCGACGACGGGTGTTGTTGGGACGCTCTCCGCGGGCAACGGCCCGACCGTTGGGTTGCGCGCCGATATGGATGCGCTGCCCATACAGGAGACGAATTCGTTCGGCCATCGCTCGCGCCACGATGGGAAGATGCACGCGTGCGGGCACGACGGTCACACGACGATGTTGCTCGGTGCCGCGCGCTATCTCGCCGAATCCCGGGAGTTTTCCGGCACGATCCGGTTCATATTCCAGCCTGCCGAGGAGGCTGCGGGCGGAGCCAAGGTCATGATGGACGATGGCCTGTTCGAGCTGTTTCCGGTGGATGCCGTGTTCGGGATGCACAACTGGCCGGGCCTGTCTGTCGGCCGTTTCGCGATGCGGCCGGGTCCCATGATGGCGTCTTTGGACTGTTTCGATATTGTTGTCGAAGGGCTCGGTGCTCATGGTGCCCTGCCTCATCAGGGCGTCGATCCAGTGCACGCCGCTGCGCAAGTCATCACCGCCTTGCAAAGTGTCGTGAGCCGCAACGTCGATCCGCTTCAAGCCGCGGTCGTCAGTGTGACGAAGATTCATGGCGGTGACGCGCACAATATTATTCCGGGCCAGGTGCTGCTCGGCGGCGGCATCCGTTGCTTCGATTCGGAAATACGCGAGCTGCTCAAAAGCAGAGTCGTCGAGATCGTCGAAGGGATTTGTAGCAGTTTGGGTGCGCGCGGCACGGTTACCTTCGTGAGCGGTTATCCGGCTGTCATCAACGGCGTCGACGCGGTGGGTCTGGCTGCCGGCGTCGCGGCCGAAATCGTCGGCACCGAGAACGTCGACGCAGAGGCGGAGCCCGTCCTGGGCTCCGAAGACTTCGCATTCATGCTGGAAGAGAAACCCGGGTGTTACATATTCATCGGCAACGGTGCGGGCGACGGTACCTGCATGATCCATAATCCGGGCTATGATTTTAACGACGATGTGGCCACACTCGGCGCGACGTATTGGGTCAGGCTCGCACAGGCGTTTCTTCGCGACCCGATCGGCTGAGTGCGGCCGATCGAGTCAGTTGAGATAGGTCGGCCGTCGGCGTATCCTGGCCGGCTTTCTATGGCGAGCCATTAGGGGCTTTTCTCGTGTCTGAGGCCGAACGCAAGATCTTCTTCATTTTTCCTGGGCAGGGTTCTCAGTATCGTGGCATGGGCTCCGACCTGGTGGGAGAGTTCGATGCCGCGAGGGAGATCTTCGGCAGGGCCAGCGAAGTCGTGGGCTACGACATGGCCGAACTGTGCTTCCGTGACCCGGACGGGCAACTGGACCTCACCCACTACACGCAACCCGCTCTGGTTACACACCAGATGGCCTGCCTGGCGTCGTTCCGGAGTTTGATCGGAGCAGAACAGGCTGTCGTGCCGATGTTAGCCGCCGGTCATAGCCTCGGTGAGTACACGGCGCTCGTAGCGGGTGGCGCGCTGAGTTTTGAGGATGCCGTGATGCTCGTGAAGCACCGGGGCGAACTGATGAGCGAGTTCGGCGAGGGCAGCATGCTCGCCACCACGCTGGATTTACCGTCCGCCGCCGCGTTGGCGGCAAAGCATTACTGCGCCATCGGCGGTTGTAACCTGCCGGATCAGACGGTCATCGCTGGGGAAGACGACGACCTCGATGCGTTGACAGAAGATCTGACGGCGAATTACCCACGGAAGCGGGCATTCCGGTTGCGAACCGGCGGCGCGTTTCATACTTATCTTATGGTCGACGCGGCGAGGCGATTTCGAAGCATCCTCGCGGAGGCCGAGTTCGGGGCTCTCGACCTGGAAGTATTAGCGAATTACACGGGCCAAGCTCATGAGTCGGATGCAAAGGCGATACGATCGCGGTTGTTTTTTCAACTCTTCAACCCGGTCCGGTGGCTCGACTGCATGACGTCGGCGCTGGATAAGGGCGTCGACACGATCGTCGAGTTCGGCGGCGGTATCGGTAAGGCTGAAGGCCCGGCGGAGAAAAGGCCCAATCTTGAGAGCATGGTCAAGAAGACGCTGAAAATTCGGGATCAAGAAGCCACTTATCTGCCCGCGATCAATGCCGCGGGAATTCATCTGGCTGCCGAGCAGCTATCTGGGGACTAGTACACAGCGATCGACGCCTCTGGCGGCGATAATTCATCTTTCATTAAATCGGCGGAAAAGCCGTGTTCAGGGATAGAACCTAAGGAGACCTAATGGGCGCGTACAAGAAACCCCACGGAGGGGAGTTAAAGAATCTATATGTAGAAGGGCAGGAAGCCGAGGATGAGAAAGCCCTGGCGCGGGATATCCCGTCCTGGGACCTGACCATGCGCCAGCTATGCGACCTGGAAATGCTACTCAACGGCGCTTTCTCTCCGTTGGAAGGATTCATGGGCGCTGACGACTATCAGGCGGTACTCGCGGATATGCGTCTGGCGAGCGGCGTACTGTGGCCGATGCCGATCACGCTGGATGTAACAGAGGACTTCGCCGAGGCGATCGAGCCCGGCAAACGTATCGCGTTGCGAGATCAGGAGGGAGTCCTGATCGCGACGATGGAGGTCGACAGCAAGTTCAGCCCCGACAAGAAGGCCGAGGCACTCGCGGTATTCGGCTCAGCAGATGAGGCGCATCCCGCTGTCCATTACCTCAACAACGGGGCCAATAACGTGTACCTGGGCGGGACTCTGCGAGGGGTCGAGGCACCGCATCATTACGACTTCAGACACCTGCGCGACTCACCGGCGCAGGTCAGAGCGCAGTTCGAGAAACTCGGTTGGCGGAAGGTCGTGGCGTTCCAGACTCGAAACCCGATGCACCGGGCGCATCAGGAGCTGACGTTTCGTGCCGCAAAGGAGTTTCAGGCGAATCTATTGATTCAACCGGTCGTCGGGATGACGAAGCCCGGCGATGTCGATCATTTCACGCGTGTACGTTGCTACGAAAAGCTGCTGGGTCATTATCCGGAGCAGACCACGACACTGAGCTTGCTGCCGCTAGCCATGCGCATGGGCGGGCCGCGGGAGGCTCTATGGCACGCGCTGATTAGAAAGAACTACGGTTGCACGCATTTTATCGTCGGCCGCGATCATGCGGGACCCGGCATGGACAGCGAAGGGAAGCCGTTTTACGGTCCCTATGACGCACAGGAACTGATGCAAGAGTATGCGGATGAACTCGACATCACGATGGTGCCGTTTAAGAACATGGTGTACGTGGAAGATCGCGCGGAGTATCAGCCGCAAGACGAGGTGGCGAAGGACGCGAAAGTCTTACAGATCTCCGGTACGGAGCTTCGCCGGCGCCTCCGGGAAGGTCTCGAGATTCCCGAGTGGTTCTCATTCCCTGAAGTCATCACGGAACTCCGAAAAACACATCCGCCGCGCCACAAGCAGGGTTTTACCGTGTTTTTCACCGGGCTGTCCGGATCCGGTAAGTCCACGATCGCCAACGCCCTGATGGTGAAGTTGATGGAGTTGGGCGGGCGCCGGGTTACGCTGCTCGACGGTGACGTCGTCCGTCAAAACCTATCG
>Ga0255049_10001771_pt1 | contig 11738 bp, 10 predicted proteins | sample JV7_2_3_MG_FD_183615 | JGI IMG/M metagenome (GOLD analysis project Ga0255049, IMG submission 183615) | Seawater microbial communities from Jervis Inlet, British Columbia, Canada - JV7_2_3 | ecosystem: Environmental > Aquatic > Marine > Inlet | place: Canada: British Columbia | collected 2016-10-06
CGTCGGCATTGGTGCTGGACCGGAGAAGGAGGCTGGAACAACCGGAGTGGTGAGCTACGTAGTGACCAACCTCTACTCAGAGAAGGCCTATTCGTTGTACCTCAAACAGGGAGGGTTGGGGCGCATTGCATGTCCGGATAATGCTCTCGATCCGGGCGAAGTCGTCGTGTGCGAGACCAGCGTCACCTTTGAGGCCGGCCCTGTCTCGGAGGTCGCTGCTGCAAAAGCGTGGCCCGAGAGCGTTGATTTGATGGCGACCGCCTCGCTTGCGTATACCGGGGTCGCCGACGCTTCTACCGGGATGCTCAACGTTGCGCCGCTCGGGATTGCGACCCAATCGAGTACGGGGTCTTGGGACTCCGGTACTCCGCCACAGCTGGCGAGCGACGGCAACCGCGACGGACATCGCGATGGCGGCTCTGTGGCCATGACCTACCGCGTCGCCGATCCATGGTGGGAGGTCGATCTCGGGCAGGTATTCGATCTCGACCACGTGACTTTGTGGAATCGCACCGATTGTTGCGGTGAGCGACTCAACCAGTTCCACGTGTTTGTCTCTGAGGTTCCGTTCGAGGTGCGAGACATAGCCAACACCACGACGCAAACTGGAGTGGTCGACATATATCACCACGCTGTGGCAGGTCGACGAACCGACATCCCAATCGGCGCCACCGGTCGGTATTTGCGGGTTCAGCTCGGGTACCAGGACGCGGTGCTACAACTCGCTGAGGTTGAGATAATGGTCGTCGATACGACCCCCGTCGTACCGCCGCCGGTACCTTCGTTGGATCTGGTGGTGTCGACCGATGCCGCAACGTACGCGCCCGGGGATGACATCACGTTTGGCTACGAAGTGACCAACACCGGTCCCGCCCGGTTGTGGGCGGTCTATCTGCGTCACCTCGACCTCGGAGTTGCCGACTGTCCTCCTGGTCGACTCATGCCGGGAGAGACGGTCAGCTGTTCCCTGGTCGCGACTCGTTCCGATGGGGCGTGGACCGACTCGGTGACCGTCAAGGCCTGGGACGACGATGGCCTTGAAGTGGCAGCTACCTCGGTCGTCGGTTACTCGGTCATCGATCCTGCTGTGATCGACAGCCCGGCGATCAGGGTCGGCGTGCTGTTGAACGGCGCTCCGGTGTCCGGTCTCGGACCCCTGGTCGAGTTTGGCTCGGAGCTGCCATGGACGTATGTCGTCGCGAACACTGGGAACACGAATCTTTGGGCGTTGTATCTCAAGCACGGCGCAGCGATCGTCGATTGTCCGACGCGACATCTGGAGCCAGGTCAATCGATCGAATGTGGCCGAACGCTTACGGCTGCGGCAGGAGACCATCTGGACGACGTCCTTGTTTCGGCCTGGGACTCGAACGGCAACCAGGTAACGGATCAGGCTGTGGCGCCCTATCGGTCCGATCTCGCTGCCGATGCGCGATCGATGACCTTGACCGCCACGGTCAATGGTGACGACGCCGAGTCGGCCCCCGGGCCGGTGGTCGACGAAGGCACGCCGCTGTCGCTGGAGTTTGCGGTTGCCAACACCGGCGCGGTCACTCTCTACGGGCTTTGGGTGTCCGTTCCCGGGTTCGGCCTCGCTGTCTGTCCGGATCGCGACATCGCACCGGGTGAGGTGGGCCGCTGTGCGATTTCGTGGCCGGCCTCGCCCGGACTCTATGCGACGACGGCACGAGCTGTGATGTACGACGGCGCCGGTGAGCAGATCGTGGCATTCGATCGGGCCCACCTGTTTGTGCCCCAGGGACTTGGTCCGGCGCTCCGCCTCGATGTTTTGGTCGACGGTCTCAACGGCGACCAGCACGCCGGGCCTCGTATTGCCGAAGGCCAAACGATGACGTTCTCGTACCTAGTCAATGGAACGGGATCAGTGTTGCTCGAGGACGTCGACCTCGAAGACACCTCCCACGGCGTGATCGGGTGTCCGGCCAACACGATCGAACCCGGAGCGATGCTGGTGTGCACCCACCAAGAGGTGGCGACCCTGCAATACACACACTTTGACTCGGTTGTGGAGGCGCTTGGTGGTTCGCAGATCGTCTCTGATACGGAGCGGCTCTATTACCACGTGCGGGAGCGGGGGCGGGAGGAAGCGCTTTCTCTCGACGTGACGATCGACGGCATCGATGCAGACAACTCGCCGGGTCCGGCTCTAGAGGCGGGCCGCTCGGTCCAGGTGCGATATGTGCTGACCAACACCAGTTCTGAAACCAGGATCTACTCGGCCTCGATCCTCGACCCGCGGGTGGAGGAGTCCCGGATCTCCTGCAGCGGCGGGCCGACGCTGGAGAGGGGGCGATCGATGATTTGCACGGCGACGATCACGATCGAGTCGGGGGATTGGGCGAATATCGTCTCGGCCCGCGGCTACGGACAAAACGGAGTCCGGATAGACACCAGCGACAGACTCCATTACACCGGAGTGCTTTGATTTGCCCGGGCCGACTTCGCCACCTGCGGCGGCGAACAGGCGTAGGTCGGCCCTCCTCCGCCGGGTGGGGCCCCATCCCCACCGGCGGCCGTGATGCGATTTGCCCGGGCCGACTTCGCCGCCGGCGGCGGCGAACAGGCGTAGGTCGGCCCTCCTCCGCCGGGTGGGGCCCCATCCCCACCGGCGGCCGTGATGCGATTTGCCCGGACCGACTTCGCTCCCGGCGATCAAAGTCGACTGAGCCGGATACGATGCCACCGACATGAGGAGCCACGGGGGTTAGTGAATGACCAAGATCGTCCACGTCGTTGGCACGGGGACCATCGGTGAGCCGCTCATCGGGCTGCTGGCCGATGACGCAGAAGCGTTTGGGATCGAAGAGGTCACCTTTCACAAGAGGACCCCGCTGATCGAGGAGCGCGCCAAGGTGCGCGACCTGGTGGGACGGGGGGCCGCGTTGGTGGTCGACGCTGATCGGCGGTCGTCGTTCGAAGAGTTGGGGCATGCTCCCAAGTTGGAGTCTCGCGAGGCAATCGAGCGGGCCTCGGTGATCATCGACTGCACTCCGGCGGGCAATGCCAACAAAGAGGCGTATTACGACTCGGCCCGTGGGCCGTTGGGGTTCCTGGCACAGGGTTCGGAATTCGGGTTCGGCAAGATGTATGCACGGGGTATCAACGACGATGCCTTGATTCAGGGTGAGGACCGATTCATCCAGGTGGTGTCGTGTAACACCCACAACATCTCGGTGTTGATCAAGACGCTGGCGATGGATCCGGATGGCGCCTCGCACCTGGAAAGCGGGCGATTCCTGTGCCTGCGCCGGGCCAACGACATCAGCCAGGACGGGTCGTTCATCCCCAGCCCGGTCGTGGGGCGTCACGACGACGACCGGTTCGGAACCCATCACGCTCGCGATGCGCATCATCTGTTCGGGACGCAGGGGTACGACCTGCCCATCTTCTCATCGGCCGTAAAGCTGCCCACCCAGTACATGCACGCCCTTCACTTCAGCCTGCAACTCGACGAGGAGATGTCGACGGCAGACGCAATTGAGCGGCTGGCGGCGAATCCCAGAGTTGCGCTAACCCACAAACGTTCCGCCAACCAGATCTTCTCTTTTGGACGCGATCACGGCTACTACGGCCGGATTCTCAGCCAGACGGTGGTTCCGGTGGAGACCTTGGCGGTGCGCAACCGGTCAGAGCTGGTCGGCTTTTGCTTTACCCCGCAGGATGGCAATGCTCTGCTCTCTTCGATCGCGGCAACCCTGTGGTACCTGCACCCGGACGGGATCGATGATCGGTTGGAGGTCATACGTCGTTACCTGTTCGAAGAGGTGTGACCGTCCTAATCCCTGCCAGGACGGACATCGAGGCAGCCGCCGCCCGGATCAGCGGGTACATCCGAAGGACCCCGGTCCTGGATTTGCCGAGTGGCGTCGGCGATGGTCCGGCGAAGGTCACGCTGAAACTCGATCTGCTCCAGCCAACGGGTTCCTTCAAGGTGAGGGGTGCGTTTTCGCGGCTTCTCGGTGCGGATCCGACTCCGGAGCGGGTCGTGGCCGCCTCAGGTGGAAACTTTGGTCTGGCGGTCGCTTATGCCGCTGCTGAATTGGATATGTCGGCCGACATCTTTGTCCCCGATAGCTCGCCACCGACCAAGATCGAACGCCTCAAACAGCATGGAGCGACGGTGCATGTGATCCCCGGCCACTACGCCGATGCCCTCGAGGCCAGCGAGGCGTGGGTCGAGGACAACGACGCGTTGTTCGCGCACGCCTACGACCAGTTCGACGTCGTCGCCGGTCAGGGCACCTGCGGGATGGAGATGGCCGAGCAGATTCCTTATGCAGACACGGTGCTCGTCGCCGTCGGAGGCGGCGGTCTGATTGGCGGGATTGCCTCTTGGTACCGCGACGACATGACGGTCATCGGAGTAGAAACCGAAGGGACCCCGACGCTGCATGCGGCCCGCGAAACCGGGGGACCGGTCGATGTCGAGGTCGGCGGATTGGCCGTCTCCTCGCTTGGTTCTAAGCGTCTCGGAGATATCGCCTGGGAGGTTTCGCAATGCTGGATCGACGATTCGATCCTGGTCGGTGATGAAGCTACCGCCACCGCCCAGCATTGGTTGTGGGAGACCTGTCGGCTCGCAGTCGAACCGGGTGCGGCGACGCCGGTGGCGGCTTTGTTGTCGGGTGCCTACGTGCCCGAAGCGGGTGCGCATGTCGCAGTGCTCGTGTGTGGTGCCAACGTCGACCCGGGATCGATTGTCGGTTGAATTGGGAGCGGGTGCGTCCGGCGCCGGTTACACCAGTCCGGTTACGGAATCGATCAACGTCTGGTTCTCGGCTTCGGTGCCCACCGTCACTCTGATCCACGGACCCATTGCCCGAACCATGATCCCCACATCGAGGAGTTCTTGTGCCAGTTGGGCTGCGTCGGTGGCGGGCTTCCACAGCACGAAGTTGGTCTGGCTGTCGATAACGAACTGATCGAGAAGACGGAGTTCGTTGGCGAGGAAATCCCTGCCGGCTGAGTTGGCTGCGACCCGCTGCTGGACGCGGTCCTGGTGGCGCAGCGCTTCGGTGGCGGCTATCTGGGCGAGAGCACTGGTGGCGAAGGGGAACTGCAATCTGCGCAACGACCGCACCGTTGTCGGATCACCCAGGGCGTACCCAACCCGGGCTCCGGCCAACCCGTACACCTTGGAGAAGGTGCGGCTCACCACGACGTTGTCGCGCTCCAGGGCCAGCGGGATGGCCGTGGCATAGTCCGCCGCGGTGGCGTACTCCGCATAGGCCTCGTCGATGACCAGCGTGATGGAGTCGGGAACTGCAGCCACCATTCGCGCCACGTCGTCGCTCGAGCGATGGGTGCCGGTTGGGTTGTTCGGATTGCAGAAGTAGATGAGGGTGGTGTCGGGCCGGACGGCGGCCAGAATGGCGTCGGGATCGAGTCGCCACTCGGAGTCGAGCGGGACCGGGATCGGTTCGGCTCCCGCCAGCAGGGTGGCCATGCGGTAGACGACGAACGAGGGATCCCCGAACACGACCGATGTGCCCGGTCCGGATGCCGCCAGTGCGACCGTGGTGAGAATGCCGGTGCTGCCCGGTCCCACCCACAGTCGATCCTTATCGAGTTCGTAGTGGTTTGCCAGGGCGTCCGCGAGGTAGCTGGCGTCGCTGAGCGGGTAGCGGTTTAGCGAAGAAGCCGCCGCGGCAATGGCCTCCTCTACCTCCGGAAAGGGCTCCGTGGGGCATTCGTTGTCGGCCATTGCGATGATGCGTTCCAGGCCGAGGCGGGCGGCTATCTCAACGGTGGGGGGGCCCGGATCGTAGGTCGGAACCGTCTCCAGATCGCTGCGGAAACTGGGCAAATAGCACCTCCTGACGGAACCCGGACTGGTGCGGCCGGCTCGGCGCGAACCGTTGTGGAGTCTACCGATCGGCGTCCTGAGCGGCGGTGGCAGATCCCATTGACAACGGTTGCCGGGAGGGCGTATGCTATTACCGACCGACTGACCGGTCGGTATGCCGATGGGACTACAACATGCCGGGACAAGACACCAGAGCAGCCAACACGCAGGCTCGGATCATCGGTGAGGCTCGGGGCCTGTTTCTCGCCAAGAGCTACGCCGAAGTGACGACCGAGTCCATCGCCAGCACCGCGGACGTCACCAAGGGCGGGCTCTACCACCACTTTCCTAGCAAGGAAGCGCTCTACATCTCGATGATGCTGGGCCACCTTGCGGCGATGAAAGCGCTATTCGAGGCGGCAGTTGCGATGGAGGGGTCTTCGCGTGACCGGTTGGCCCGTCTGACCAGAGACTTTCTCGAACTCCCCACCGAAGAGCGCGAGTTGATGCGGCTGGTGCGACGCGACATCAATATCTTCTCCGGCGACGATCGAGACCGACTGGTGCGCGCCTACCAGGAGGCCCTCCCGCAGCGGGTCGAGGAGATAGTTGCCGACGGTATCGGCGCCGGCGAGATCGAGACCGCCGATGCTCGGCTTCTGTCCTGGTCATTCGTGGCGCTGGTTGAAGTGGTCATCGGTGATTATGCCCGCGACGTGCTCGGAGACGAGACCACCGCTCGCCTCGACCATGTCTTGGAGCTGTTCTTTGGAGGGGCCGCTGTGCAACGGGCGGAGGCAATGGCATGACCATCACCACCACCAGAGTGTTTCCTGAGTGGCTGGAGAAGTCGCTCGACGATGCTTTGCTCGAGTGTCGGGAAATGGTGGAGTCGCCCGAGTTCGAGACTGTCGCCAGGTGGCGTGAAAGTGGTGGATTGGTCGCCGGCCACTTCCAGGTGTACTTCCCTGAGGAGATCGCCCATGCCGCCGGGATGCTCCCATTCAAGCTGCGAGGGGCGCCGCTCGAACCCGACCAGGCAGACTCGCATTTCGGCTCATACCTGTGCTCGATCCTTAAGACCTCGCTCGAGCTTTCTCTCAGCGACCGGGCGGAGATCGACGTGTTCTTCTCACACCCGATCTGCGACGCCGCTCGCAACCTCGCCGCTATATGGGGCCGCAACCACGACTATGCAAGCCAGATCGTATATCTGCCGCAGAACCCCAATTCGGGCGGCAGCATCGACTATCTGCGCCATGAGTACGACCGGGTGCGCCGCGTGGTGGAGCAGGTTGCCGGGCGCGAGATCGGCGACGAGGACCTGCGGCAATCGATCGAGGTGTTCAACGAAAACCGCCGACTCATGCGGGAGCTGTATCAGATCAAATCCGAAATGCCGTGGTTGATCGCGGCTGAGGATGCCTATGCCCTGGTGGCGCTGGCGGGGATGATCCCGCGGGAGGAACACAACGAGCTGATGTCGACTCTCCTGCCCATGATCCGAGAGCGCACCAACAAGAAAGAGGATCGCATCCGCCTCGTCTTCGAAGGAGGGTTCTGCGAGCAGCCGCCATTCGACCTGGTGAGGATGCTGGGTCGGACCAGCTATGTGGTCGACGACGATTTCATGATCGGTTTGCGCTGGATCACCTCCGACGTCCCCTGCGACGGCGACCCGCTGCGGAACCTGGCCGAGGCATACATCGAGTCGTCCAGCTACAGCCCGGTGCAGCACGATCTGCGCAAGCCGAAAGAGGAGATGCTGCTGCAACGAATCCGGGAATCCGGGGCGGAGGCGGCCATCCTTGCCGCCGCCAAGATGTGCGAGCCGGGACTCGAGGAGCAGGTGGCCTACACCCACGCTCTCGACGAAGCAGGGATCTCCTACTTCGTGACCGAATTCGAAGAGAACATGAGCTCGTTCGACCAGCTGGAGCTGCAGCTCGAGACCTTTGTCGAGAACCTGCTCTTTGCGTGATGGAGGTTTCATGACCATCGACACCGCAACCACGGACCTGGTCGGAAGGGGTAACCGGGAAGGGGCAGCTCTGTTCCGCGACTGGTTCACCGACTTGAACGAGACCGCAGAAAACGGCGGCCAGGCTGCCTACGTATTCGTCATGGGAAGCTTCAACGAGATTCTGAAGACGTTCGATCTCCCGGTCGTGTTTCCCGAGATCAACTCGCTGCAGACCGCGGTGCGCCGGGTGGCTCACGAGTACCTGGAAGAGGCAGAGGATTATGGCTATTCGCCCGACATCTGCGGATATGTAAAGGCCGATGTCGCCACCCAACTGCGCGGCGGTGAGCATCCAATGGGCCAGATCCCGCCGCCGGCGTTGTCGGTGCTGACCAACGCCTGCAACACCTACATCAAGTGGGCCGAGATATGGGAGAGGTTCTACGACACCCCGACCTTCACCATCGATGTGCCCGGCACTCGCCAGGCGGGTGGACAGACCTGGCCCGGCGACTCGGACTTCGAGGCCGATCGAAAATATGTCGAGGTTCAAGTCCGAGAGCTGATCAACGTTTGCGAGGCGGTGACGGGCAAGAAGTTCGACATCGACAAGTTCCGTGAGGTACTCACCCACGCCAACACGATGAGCCGTTCTTGGAATCGGATTCTCGAACTAAACCGTGCCAAACCGGCGGTGTTCAGTGCACTCACCGACGGCACCATCTTCCTGGGAGTCGCCAACGGGTTCCGTGGGACCGAGGCAGGGGCTCGCTATTTCGAGCGGCTGGTCGAAGAGATGGAGTACAAGGCCGCCAACGGCATCGGGACCACTATCGAAGAGGATTACCGCCTCTTGTTCGTGGGAGTCCCGTGCTACCCGATCTTCCGCCGGTTCAACGAGCTGTTCACCGACTGGGGTGGCACGTTCGTCAACTCCACTTACCTGTGGTTCGCCTCCGGGGGCACCAACCGTGGGTTCGAGTACGACCTAAAGGATCCGATTGCCAGTCTGGCCGAAGGGGTATTGGTGAGCGTGCGGGATGCGATGGACTCTATGTTTCATCAAGACGAAGCACTCGAAGGCATGATCGACGAGTTTGATGCCGACGGTGTGATCTATCACCCGATCAAGAGCTGCCGGACCGTCTCTACCGGCCTGGCCGACGGGCGGCGCTACCTCACAGAGGGTCGCGATATCCCGACGCTGTTTCTCGAGTCCGACATGATGGATCGTCGGGTCGTGTCAGAAGCCCAGATGAAGAACCGAATCGACGCCTTCTTCGAAGGCCTGGCCTCGCGTCGTCGCCTGGCCGGAGCGAAAGGATAAGGAGGCACCCGTGGCGTATGCAGCAGGGGTAGACGTCGGATCGACCCAGACGAAGGCCGTGATCATTGATGAGGATCGAAAGATCGTGGGGCGGTCGCTGCTCGACACCGGAGCCAACGTCATCAAGGCCGCCGAGTCTGCTTTTGTAGCCGCCCTCAAGCAGGGCGGTGTAGACGAGGAGGAAGTCGAGTTTGTGGTCGGAACGGGCTACGGCCGGTACCGAGTCACGTTCGGCAACACGCAGGTGACCGAGATCAGTTGCCACGGGCGAGGAGCGGTTCATCTCTTTCCCGAGACCCGGACCGTGGTCGACATGGGAGGCCAGGACACCAAGGCGATCAGCGTCAGCGCAGAAGGTGAGATCACCGACTTCTGCATGAACGACAAATGTGCCGCCGGGACCGGGCGATTTCTGGGCGCCGCGGCCGCGGCTCTAGACATCCCGATCGATGATCTCGGCCCGATCTCACTGCAATCCGACCGACCCATCAAGATCAGTACGACCTGCACGGTCTTTGCCGAATCCGAAGTGCTGGCTTGGATCGGCAAGGGCAAGAAGATCGAGGACATCCTGTCGGGAGTGCATAAGTCGATCGCCTCCCGGTCGGCGTCGCTGATGCGGCGAGTGGGGATCAACGATCAGGTCACCTTTACCGGAGGGGTCTCCCGCAATGAGGGGATGGTCAAGGCACTGGAGGAACGCCTCGGCACCGCGCTCAACATCAGTGAGGACTGCCACTACATGGGAGCGCTGGGGGCGGCGCTTTTTGCACACGACCATGTGGTTGCCGGCCGGGCTCCCACCGAAGCGGGGGTTTCGTCATGACCGTCACCGCTGGGATCGACGTAGGTTCGACCTATACGAAGGTGATCATCCAGTCCGACGACGGGTCGATTCTGGGAAGGGCAGCTGCCCCGACCGGTTTCCGGCTCACGGAGCTGGCCCGGGAGACTTACGAGCAGGCACTCAGCGACGCCGGCCTGGCGGAGTCCGACATCGAATACGTGATTGCGACCGGGATCGGGCGGCACCAGGTCGACTTCAAGGATCTGCACGTCACCGATCTCACCGCCAGCGCTCGGGGAGCAAACTTCCTGTTCCCGCAGACGCAGACGATCCTCGATATTGGCGGGCAGACGATGAAGGCCAGTCGGATCGACGATGCCTCCAAGGTCATCTCGTTCCGGCTCAACGACAAGTGCGCAGCTGGTACGGGTGCCTTCTTGGAGAAGACCGCCCGCTATATGGGGTACACCACCACCGAGATCGGGCCGTTGATGTCGACATCCAAGGACCCGGTGCCGATTTCCGGAGTGTGTGCCGTGTTCGCCGAGTCCGAGGTGATAAACCACCTCAGCCTGGGTACCTCGCCTGCCGACATCATGCAGGGCGCCATCGAGTCGTTGACCGGGCGATCGGTGCAGCTCATGAAACGGGTCCGGGCGCAGCCGGAGTACACGCTGATCGGCGGCATTCTTCGGTTCGAGACCATGGGCAAGGCTGTGAGCGACCTGCTGGAGGCAGAAGTCAACGTGCCGGAACCCGAGATGGTGCAGTTCGTGTCGGCGTTGGGGTGCGCCATCCTCGCCCGGCTCCGGCTGCAGAAGCTGGGCGTGGCCGCGGGAGCCTCCGTTTGAACACTCCTATTCGGATCACCGGACTCACCGTCGCCGAAGACCCCGAGCTATTGGAGGGTGGTTGGGTGCGTCGCACGGTGGCCGACGCCCGGCGGGCCGAAGAGCAGTCTCAGCTCTATTCCGAGATCGGCTTCGAGGTGATGATCCGACCCCTCGATGATTCGAGCTACGCCGAAGAATGCACTGGTTGTGCCGGACCCGCATCGGTCGTGTTGTACACCCGCAGGCCGCAAAAGGTCTGACGCTCGCGATTCAGAGGTATTGCCCTCCGTCGACTCGAAGCACCTGACCGGTTATGTGGCGGGCTCCGTCGGAGGAGAGAAAGGCGATCACGTCGGCGACGTCCTCAGGCTCACCGATGCGGCCCAGGGAGGTGTCCTGGCGGGCCGCCTCCTGGATCTCCTCGGGCAGCGAGATCGTCATCGCGGTGCGGATCATTCCAGGGGCCACAACGTTGACCCGGATACCGAAGCGACCCACCTCCCGAGCTAGAGATTTGGCGAGTCCGTGGAGACCGGATTTGGAGGCGGCGTAGTTGGATTGACCGAACTTGCCTCGCTCGCCGTTGATCGACGACACGAACACGATCGAGCCGCCCTCGCCCTGACGCATCAGCGGGATCGCGGCCCTGCTGAGGTAGAACGCCGCATCCAGGTTGACCGCCAGCACCGACCTCCAGGCGTCATCTTCCATTTTCCAGGAAACACCGTCGCGGGTGATCCCGGCAGCATGAACTAGAACGTCGAGGCCGCCGAAGGCTTCGGCGGCGGAAGACACCGCGGCGGTGCAGGCGGCAGGGTCAGACAGATCAGAGGTGAACAACTCGACCGCCCCGGACGGTGGGTCACCCTTGGTGATGTCGGCAACGGCGACCATGTGGTCGGCGTCGGCCAGCGCCGCCACCGTCGCTCGACCGATGCCGCCGGCCCCACCGCTGACCAATGCTCGTCCGCTCATTTGTTCTTCCACTCGGGATCGCGCTTGTCGATAAAGGCCTGGATGCC
>Ga0255049_10001772_pt1 | contig 11737 bp, 9 predicted proteins | sample JV7_2_3_MG_FD_183615 | JGI IMG/M metagenome (GOLD analysis project Ga0255049, IMG submission 183615) | Seawater microbial communities from Jervis Inlet, British Columbia, Canada - JV7_2_3 | ecosystem: Environmental > Aquatic > Marine > Inlet | place: Canada: British Columbia | collected 2016-10-06
TTCCTGGCTGGATTTAACCTCATCGCCTTCTACCGCAGCGGGATGTCCCGCGAAGCTGAGGCTTTAGGACCGGGTGCGGAGGCGTCGTCGCGAGTCAAGACCTTCGCGGGCGTTTCGTTGGTTTGTTGGATTGCCGTTATGTATTTTGGTCGGTTGGTCGTGTGGGGGCAGCTCAGCGGGTAGGTGAGCAAAAAGACTAAGCAGGGAACATCCTTGGTGGCCTCCGACTGAAGACGTCGCTAAGCGTCACCGGCTGCAAGTTTTTCTTCTTGGAGAGTCCGCAGTCGTCGGATGATGTTCCCGAGTTCGCGGTCTAATTCCTCGGTTTTGTAGCTCGGAATGTCGTACTCCTGCCTCACCTGATCCACGACCATGCGAACGGTTTCTATCTGTCTCAGCTTGAACTCGATGGCGCTCGCTGTCACGTCGAGTCTGCCGTCGATCGCATTGTCCACCTCGTTATCGAAAACGTAGAACAAACGGCGAGCGGTCTCGACGACATCGATGGCATCGCCGGCTACGAAAGCTGCCGCGACGCGCATACTGTAGAAATCCGGATCGCGGTATATTGAAATGGTGTTATCGATAAGACGTATTGCCTCTCTTGCTAGACGGGGCTGATACTCCGGCGTCGTTACCTTGATACGCCAGTCCGCCCGCAGCTTGACGGACTCAAGGTACCATTGATCCGTCGGACGAACCCTGGCAAGTTCGGCGTCGAGGTCAACGAGTGCCTGCCAGTCTTGCAGGGCGGCCGCCTTCCAGCTCGCAAGCACGGCGGCTTCTGACCCGGATGCCGACTCGGCGATTTCCTTTACGTACTCCGGTGTACTGTCGAGTTCCAGTCTGTTCAGCCATGGTCTGAGCAGCGCGAATCGCACCTGACGGTTTTGCGGGTCAGCCCTGTAGGCCGATAACAACACACGCTGAGCTTCCTGCTCCTCTCCCTGACGACGTAGTCCCATCCCTACCAACATCAGATACTCTGGCGAGCCTAAGTCGTCAAGCGTGTCTGCGAGATCAACGGCGTGCCTTTTGAAACCCGTTCTCTCGAGACGGTCGGCGATGTAGCCGAAGTTCAGGTAGCTGGGAAAATCTTGATGCACCCAGCTATCGGACTGCAGTCTCGGATCATACGGCAGAGACAGATCGACAACTTCGCGGAAGGTAAGCGTGTCACCTCTCTCCATGGCGACGGCCGATTCCGTGGCCATCCGGTTGAAATTGTCGGTGAGCAACGGCGCATTCCCGGCAAACCGCCTGACATTCTCTTCGTCCATTGCCAGTGCAGTCAGGACATCTTCGACGGACCCTATCCCTTTCTCGAGGTAGTGAACGGGGTTATCGCGCAAGGGGCGCCCTGTCATGCTCATGTTGCGTTCGATGTCCAACGGTTGGTCAGAGCCCAGAAAAAATAGAACTCCGCCCTCCCACTGGTACAGGCGGACATAGGCGTAAACGTCGAGGAGCGTCGCGCACAAACTTTCGAGTAGCGATCGCGTGACGAACTCTGTGTTCATCCATTGAAGAAAGACTCCATTAGGATTCAGATGCTCTTTCGCGAGTGAGATGAATTCATGCGTGTACAGGTGAGAGGCGCCTGCGGTCCAGGGATGCGAGGGTTGGGACACGATCGCGTCGTAGTGTTTCGATGTGAGAGCTAAAGCACTCCTTGCGTCGTTGACGACGACGCGAACTCGGTCGTCGGCCAGTGGATCGACTTTACGTTCCGGCGCGATAAAGCGATTCGCGTCGATGACTTTGGGTTCCAGTTCTATGACGTCAATGGATTCGACGGAAGGTGGTACGCCCTCGACGGCGACGCCGCCGCCGAATCCGACGATCAGCATCTGGCGTGCGTCCGGGCGGGCGAGCACCGGCACGGTCGACAAAAGGTGTTGGTTGTGCTGATAAGGAGGGGCGCCCTTGAGATTGGTGGATGCCTCCGGCAGCCCATTCGTTCGGAGATTGAAGTAGCCGTCTTCCTCGAGAATCAGGACAGTGGCGGACCGGCCGACTTCGTAGAACCGGATCTCCCCGCCGGCCTCGTTGGTCATCGGGGAGGTGCGCAAAATTTCCTCGGGAAGCTCCGGCCGGTAAACGAGAGCAACCACTGCCAGGCCGATACCCGCGACCAGGGCTGTGCGATATTGGCGCTCGAAAATCAACAGACTCGCGGCGAGAGCTAAAGCTGCATTGAGTGTTACGGCGAGTTGAATTGCGCCTTCATACTTCAGCAGTGGAATAAGGATAAAGCCGGCGATGGTTGCGCCGACAATGGCGCCGAACGTGTTCCAGGCGTAGACGCGAGCGGATGCAGGGGCAGCGTCCGTTTCATCCTTGGCAAGAATTCGAACCGCGAAAGGAAAGGTAGCGCCAACGAATAATGTCGCCGGTAGCAACACGGCCATGGCCAGCGGCACGTTGCCGCGAAGGCCGGCATTCTCCGGTATCAAGATATACAAGAACTCATAAATAATAATCGAGGTGATCGCGATTCCGCCCTGGGCGATGACGAATCCCTTCAGCGCGACTTGCGTATTCTTCGAGAATTTGGCGGCAATCGCACTGCCGATCGCGATGCCGGCCAAGAAGCTCGCGAGCATCGTGGAGAATGCCGCGATACTGCCGCCCAGGATGTGTCCCAGCAGGCGTGTCCAGAGTACTTCGTAGGTGAAGGTGTTAGCGCCGGATAACAGCATCAATGGCAGGATCCAGAAGGTACCTGTGAAGCTGAACCCCGAACTCGCGGTGACGAGATCTTTATCCACTGCCTGCGCCTCGGTGCGTTTCGCATCCGGAATCCGGGCAGGGGCCATCGAGCGGGCAAGTGTGGCGGCGATGACGAACACGAGAAAATTCACGAACACGCCGACCCAGACGGTGCCCGCGAGACCGAGCGCCGGGACGAGCACGAACCCCGCTGTCACGGTACCCCCGACGGCGCCGACCGTATTGAATGCATAGAGCATTCCGACGCGCGGGCCGACCTGTTCCTTGGAGCGGACGACATACTTGATCAGCATGGGTAACGTCGCTCCCATGCAGCCGGTGGGAATCGCCAGGACGATGAAGGCGACGATGAGATAGAACAGGGACTGGCCCAGGCCGCTGGCATCCGGCGGTTCAGGCTGACTGCCCAGCAGGCCGGCATAGAGAATATTCGCCAGCGCGAGCAGCAGCGGCACGGCCAGCGCAGAGAGGGCCACCCCGGCTTCCAGCAGCCCGTAAACGAGCACCGGCCGTGTAATTCGGTCGACGAAACGTGCTGCTATGGCGGCTCCCAGGGCCAGGCCCGCCATGTAGGCGGATAGCACGGTGGCCACGGCCAACTCGGACGTGCCGAAGACAACCGAGAATTGCCGCATCCACGCGGTCTGGTACAGCAACGCGGCGAATCCGGACAGCACGAAGCACGCGATGACACCGAGCAACACGCCCGCACCGGAATCAGGGGAGGGGGGCGTTGTTTCTTTCGCGACCGGGTTCGCGCGATTTTTGTTGCGACGTTTTCTGCTCATGGTGACGCGTTCAGGAACTGCTCGGCATCATCGGGCAATCCGAAGGACGCTGTCAACACGTTGAGCGTCAGCTAATCGTCTGATTATCAGAGGAAAACCGTCAAGAGTCGCTCCCACACTCGCTATCGGAATCTCCTGACTCCATCACTGTTTGTCAGTGTGAACTTCTGCGCTCGTTTGCCCATGTAGACCTCCCCCGTATACATGTTGCCGAAGGAGTCCAGAGCGATCCCATCGAGCCAGTAGAATTGGCCTGCGTTCCTGCCGGGGCTGCCAACTTCACCGACTTGCTCACCGGAAAAACGATCGTGGATCCAGACGCGGTGATTCGTGCCATCGGCGATCAGCACATATTGCTGTCGCTCGTCGTGCGAGAAGGTCATGTTCCAGGTCGTTCCGCATCTCGCGAACTCGGGATCACCGATGCGGCCGCACTCGGGACCGCGAGCGGGCGTGTGGTTGGCCACGTGGAACTCAAACACGTGCTCCCCGGTTTTCGTGAATACCTGAATCCTGTTGTTGCCACGCTCGCAGACGTAGACCAGCCCGTCTACCGAGATGTGGACGCAGTGCAGTGCCGGGGCGAACTGATCGAGATCCGGCGGCGGGCCCGTTCTCCAGTCGTAAGGGGCAATTGAGTCGTTAGTGATGTCATCGAGCGGCATACCGCGTCCGCCCCAGCCGCGCTTGTAGTCGGCCGTGTCCATGTCGTAAACGAGTACGCGCTTGTAGTCGATGATGTAGATCTCACGCTCGTCTTCGTCGAGGTTGAATACGAAAACGCCGTTGGGCAGCACCTCCGTTTCCGTATTGTCCTCTACGAGTTGAGGTAACTGTTCGCCGGGTGCGGGTCTCGGTCCGCGATGGCCGAAGTCCCAGAGAAATTCGCCGCTGCGCGAAAATTTCATGAGACCGTCTCCACGTCCGCGCGCCGATACCCAGACGTTGCCGTCGCGATCCACGACGATGGTCTGCGGCCCGGCCGGCCACAACGGATGATGACCGGGACCCCCCCAGGCATTGACCAGGTTGCCTTCCGTGTCGAACTCGAGAATCTCCGGTGCCGCGACACAGCAATCGCCGCGCGGCGGTGTCGTCGTAGCCATGGCCTCGTCGGGGCGTAAGTCTCTCGCCCGGCTGATTGCCCAGATGTGGTCGTCGTGATCCGTCGTAATAACGGGCACGGCCTGGATGAGCCATTTGTTCGGTAACGGAACCTTGGGCCAGGAAGCATCGATCTCGTAAATGGGAACGGGAATCTCTTGCGCTTCGGCCGATAGAAGACCAACGGACACTACCAGGCAACAGAGGCGAAGAATCATCCCCCTCGACTTCCGATTGGCCGGCATTTCGGCACGGCGCTCGATAATCTTTTTCATCGTGATTTCCTCAGCCAATATTGTTGGGCTACATCGTTTCCGAGTACCAACAATAGGCCAAATGCGAGAGAATGCGTACCGGTTCACCCGCGGGTATGGCGTCAGATGCATGAGCTGCGACGTATTAGTAATCGCTACTGCTGGCTGGTTCTAAGTCTCGGCTGGCCCGTTAGCGGCGCAGCCCAAGCCGATCTCGAGGCGGTATGGATGCTCGACGGCTCCTACGGCGAGGGCGGATTCACGTGGTCAGAGATCGCTTACACGGACGAGGGACAGCGTCGTTACGAAGCTTTCGATATTCTGAGTGACGATCCGAGCCTCCAGTGTATTCCATCCGGTCCGGGCAGGATCTGGGACAATCCCGGCTCGCCCATCGAGATTGTTCAACTCCGCGATCGCGTCGACATCCGGTTCGAGATGTTCGATCTGCGACGAACCATCCTGCTCGATCAGACCGGTCACCCGCTCGAACCCGTGCCCAGTACCCACAATCTCCAAGGAGAGCCGATGCCCACGATGGGGCATTCGATCGGCTGGTACGAGGGCGATCAGTTAGTCGTGGAAACGCTCGCTTATGCGCCCGGCTTTATAACGACCATACGGCGTTATATTCCTCACTCCGCGGCGATGCGTAGTATCGAGCGCTTCTATCGCGACGGTGATCGGCTGGCGCTCGAGGTTACTTACGTCGACCCGATTACGCTCCGAGCGCCATTGACGTTCGATTACCGCTTTAGGCTATCGGATTTCGACGTCGTGGTTTACGGATGTACCGCAGAGAATGCGGGCTACGACGATAGATAGCTGCCCGCCGGTCCGCGCTCCTGAAGATGAGAATTCGGATGCACCGGAGGAGCGCCGCTCAACCGCTGTTGGCAGCTCTGTATGCCTGTATCGCTTCGTTGAGCTCGATGGCGAGAGTTTCTTCGGTCTCGACTGACTCGTTGTAATCTCCGATCACCCGCCGCTGTTGCTGTGGTGTAATCTCCTCGCCGAGCTCTTCCTCATAAGTCGTCAGACATTCTCTGAAGTCGATCAACTCCTGCTGATAGGATTTGAACGCCGTGACCGTATTGACCAGTTCCTGCTCGCTGGCGGCGCTGCCGTCCGGGATTGGTGGAGCCTCAGGTACGGCGCACTCCGTTTGAGCATGAGTGACTTGCATAGCAAGCAGTATGCTCATGCCAATCGCGAGCTTAAAGGCGTCTTTCGCTATACTCATCTTAGATAATCCTCAGTTCCTGATCAGTAATTGTATTTTGTCCGTGCCTTCTAGTTATAGGCGGCCCATTGCGGCGATAGATTGGAGCATTATCCAATAGTCTATTCAAGTAGGTAGTATCGACCTTCTCAACTATTTTTATACCGGGGAGCACTAATTATGAAGTCTTTGAAGATGATGATCTTGTTGCTGGTTTGCGGCATAGGCCTGGCAAACGCACAGACGCTGCCAGCTACGCCAAACTTCCTTTTCATTTTTATTGACGACCAGGCCTGGGATGCCACCTCGGTGAAAATGCTCCCCGGTGAGGACTTTAGCCACACTGCGAGCTACAGGATGCCCAACCTGGACCGAATCGCATCACAAGGCATGATTTTCTCACAAGCCTATGCGACACACCCCAAATGCGAGGGTTCACGGTCTGCCTTCCAGATGGGCCGCACATCGACCAGCCTCAACGCGGTAGACAAGGATGCTGACAATTGGCGTGCACCTCCCGCTGATTCGATTGCCAACGTGCTCAAACGCGCCAACCCATCCTACCGTGCTGCGCACTTTGGCAAGTGGCAGTGGCCGGCGCCGCAATCACCTGACGCCATGGGCTACGACGTGAGCGACGGCATTACCATGAACGCAGACGGCACGTCGCAAGATCCGAATGATCCAAAGTTGACGTTCGGTATTACCCGTCGTGCTGAGAGTTTTATGGAGGAACAGGTAAGCGAAGGCCACCCGTTTTATCTACAGCTTTCTTATTATGCGACGCATGGCCCGGACCAAGCCCTGGCTTCCACTCTCGAGGGATACAGCGGTGACGGGGCAGTACGGGCGGCGATGACCGAAGATCTCGATACCGGTATTGGGATGCTGCTAGAGAAGCTGGATGAGCTCGGTATCACCGAGAACACCTATGTGATCTACATGTCAGATAACGGCATGAATTCAGGAATTTTAAGGGGTGCAAAAGCCCTTTTGGATGAAGGCGGCCTGCGTGTGCCGCTTGTTGTCAGTGGTCCTGGAATAAGCGCCAATGTTTACAGCAATGTTCCTGTTATCGCCTATGATATTTACCCGACCATCATTGACTTTGTTGCCCCGGGCTTTGCCGTGCCGGAAGGTGTTGAAGGCGGTAGCTGGAAATCCGTGTTGCTCAATGGAGGGAAAGGCGAAGTAGAGCGTCCAATTGACCGCATGGTTTGGCATCACGATGTCGAAATTGTCCATCCCCAGACTGCCATGCGTAAAGGTGACTATAAGCTCGTTTACTATTGGGACACGAGAGAAAGTTTTCTTCATCATCTGCCCACGGATTTGACTGAAAGCAATAACCTTGCCGGACAGCAGCCCGCACTGGCAGAAGAAATGCTCGCGGAACTGCAAGCGCATGTGAAAGCCGGCATCGATGCCCCGCGCTACGCCTTATTGGAGAGCGGCCAACACGGCGCAGTAGATAATCGCCCGCCAGAGCGTCGTGGCATGGGCGCCGATTCCAACCGGTAGGAGCGATCCGAAAGGCCGCGGGTGGCATTGGCGGCGGAGGTTGATACGTCGCCGAGGGAAATTCTTTGAATAGTAAAAAAGCAAAGTTGATCTGCGGAGCAATGTTTTGTGTAGTTCTGACGCCTTTAATACTCCTGGCATGTTCTGGAGGCACAGTACTTCGCAGCAGCGACGCTACGTCCACGCTATCCCCGCGTGAGCATTGTGAAGCAGTTATCGCATCAGTAGCAGACGCCGGTTTCACTGACGAGGCTGAGGTTACCTGCGACGATGAACATGCCTTCATCCATTCCGATAGCTATGCAAGCCACGAGATGATGACAGGTATTGTCGGCACGAATGAACAAATACCCGTCCCAGCTCACGGTTACTTCGCACCCATACGGTCTAATCCGGTACTGACTACTGAACCTAAAACTCGTGATTCCTCGCTAGCGATCGCGGTCAATGGCATACCAATTTTTGACTATAGCGCCGGCGGCGAAATGAGCATCGACGATCTCTACTACCATCAGCCACATCTGGACACTCTTCTTCGCGGGGAGCTCGATATATGCGGCGGACACACAGGTAGAGGGGATGACTACCACTATCATGAGTTGCCGCGCTGCATGATTGAACAAATGGATAACGCGGGCGACGACGCCATTATCGCCTGGGGCTTTGACGGCTTCCCTCTGTACGGAAATAACAACCCGGACGGCTCAACAATTTCGGCGGGCGCCTTGGACGTTTGTAACGGTCAGGTTGATCCGGTATTTGGCTACCGCTACCACACTTCAGACGAGTACCCTTACATTCTCCAATGCTTGATGGGCGAAATAGCTGATCTAAGCTCAGTGCCCACCATTGGCATAGGCAGGCCATCTGGAAGACCCGTGGCCGTGGAAAATTTGACCTTTGTCCACGATGATATTGGGACGGGGGTGTTGACCTATGACTACGAAGGCGACGCCTATTACATCAAGTCCACGCCAACCGGAACGGAAAACTGCTTCGACTTCGAATGGAGAACCATCACCAATGGCGGAATGGTAGAAACCGGGGAGTATTGCCATTTTGTTAGGACAGATGGCGGAATGGGAGCGCCTCCTGGCGGAGGAATGGGAGGCGGAGGCATGGGCATGGGAGGCGGAGGAATGGGAGCACCATGAAGCCGGTTTATAGAAAAATGCAACTTGCCCTGCTGGCTGCAGGCCTGTTGTCTTTGACCGGCCATGCTTTTGCACAACGGGGCTCACCACCCGGTCCTCTTCGATTCCGGCTGAAAAGCCCTGTCGTGCGGAATAATGGCAGCGCTTTGCCCGTTAAGTACACCTGCGATGGCGAACAAATTTCGCCGCCGCTGACCTGGGAAAATCCACCAGCTGGCACAAAATCGTATGCCATCATCATGATACACATTCCGCCAGATGATGAGGCAGAACATGTTTATATGGTGTTGTATAACATTCCCGCCAACGTAGACGCCCTGCCAGAAGACTCAAGAGACATTGGCGTCTGGGGTCGGCATTCAATGCGCGGGCAGGAAACCGGCTACACCCCGCCCTGCTCTGGTGGTGGCGGAATCAGAATCTACACCGCAACAATCTATGCCTTGACTCTGCCGGAGATCACCATTGATGCCCCACCCGGGCTGGCAACCATGGCGCAACTCAAGGCAGCGATCTACGGCAAGGTAATAGATTCCACCTACCTCGATGTTACCTATCAACGTGGCAGTAACGCACCGAATGCCGCAGCAGGCGGTATGGGCGGTATGGGCGGTATGGGCGGCTAGAATTTGTCCAATGGATGAACGAGAGCGTCAACGATACATCGTGTAGAAATGTACGACCCTTTGGGACACTTCCTGTACTTTGATTCACACGGAGGGTTCAGCGATGAAAGCGGAGAGGACGAAATCTACGGCGACATTTTAGGGGAGCCAATATCGGAGGTAATATGGAGCTGTCTAGTCGTTTCTTATCCGGCCTGATTCTTACAGTCGTTCTCGTTCTTTCGAGTTCCGCTCTGGCACATCACTCCCATGGCAACTATCAGATTGGTCAGGAAATTCAGCTCGAGGGCGTGGTTACCGAGTTCCTATTCGCCAATCCTCATGTGTGGGTTTTTATGGAAGTCGAAGATGAAATGGGTGAAGGCGTAGTCTGGGCTTTGGAAGGCGGTGGTACGAGCTCATTCTCAAGAGCTGGATGGGACGGAGTTGCAGCCGGAGATAATCTTTCTGTTGAATGCACACCCACGCGCGATGGTGCGAACGGATGTTTTATTACTGATATTGCGATTAACGCATCTCATTCAGCGCCGATTGGGTCTTCAGTTTGGACAAACTTTACCTTCGCTGATCAGCTGTTTAGTGCCAACTTCCCCAGCGAACCAACTATCAGAAAAGCACCTTACGAATCAGAATACGGTGGCACTTTCCCGTCAACTGTTTATGAAGCATGGTCCGGAGATAACTATTATTCGATGACAGTGGTTGATTTTTCAGACGCCAAGGATGTTTACCTGAAACTCGCGGAAACCATTAATGTTGCAGGCGCACATAACTTTTGGCTTTATGACCAAATGGGAGCAATCTCCTATGCAGCCCAGCAATTCCGATTGCGCGGTGGAGAAGTAACCTACGACGCTTGGCACCATGTGGATTTTGTCGGCGGCCACCAACTCTTTCTCACCAATCCAGACCAAACCCGAACTTATGCTGGCATGTATAGACATGCTGACAGGCTTTATATTCTGGAGGCAACGGTCTCCGAGAATGCGCCACCGCAGGGTGTTTTTCAGCAATCCCTGACGGTACTGGATGAAGAGGGCAAGCGTATTCGTTACGAATTACAGCCGGATCATTCCAGGGTAAGGATCGATGCCGATTAATCGGGGATAACGATTGAAGAAGCTCGCTGTAACTCTGGTAATTGGTTGCCTGCCGATGATGGTATCGGCCCACCACGCTGTTGCCCCCCATTATGACACGGGCATGGATCTGCTCATCGAAGATGCCGTGATCTCGGAATTCAGGATGGTTAACCCACACTCCTTTCTCTATTTCGATGCGCCCGGAGATGATAACGAAATGTCGAGTTGGCGGTGTGAGCTGAGGCCGGCCGCGGTTTTGCGGCGAAACGGCTGGACCGATGAGAGTTTTGTTGCGGGGCAGATAGTTACCGTCAGAGGGCATCCGGCGAGACGCGAAGACAATGTCTGTCTACTGCAGGCCGTCGCCCTCTCCGATGGTACAGAAATAGGACCCCGTTCGAACCTGGGTGGTGCAGGTTCCGGCCAAGACTCGGCGCAGGGCATTGAGAATGAGCCGAGAGATCGGTCCGTCTCACTTGCTAATGGGCAGCCTGATATAAGTGGTGACTGGGTATCCCTGTCGTTCGTCAGGGGGGGGCTGGGGGGTGCAAGCCGGGAACAGAACAATGGGTTTGATCCCTCAGAAGCCAATCTCGCCGCGGCCGAATCCTACGATGTCCGATTTGATGACCCCGGACTCCATTGTCATCCCATCAATATAGTCCAAGGCTGGAATCATGACGCGAACGTAAACCAGATTACACAACTGGATGATCGTATCGTCCTGGCCTACGGTTTCGTGGATTTCGTTCGTACCATATATCTCGATGCAGAGCATCCGGACAGGATAGAGCCCACGATTGGAGGCCATTCGATCGGCACCTGGGAAGACGATGGGCTGGTGGTCGATACGACGGCATTTTTACCTGGAGTACTGTCTCATCGCATCGGAATCCTGCACAGCGACCAGATGCACATTATCGAGCGCTTCTATTACGATGAGGCCAGCCGGGAACTCGTTCGGGACTATGTCGTAGAGGATCCGCTCTACCTCAATAGCCCCTATGTCGGCCAGGATCGACAGAGAATCCCGACTGAGTCCTATTCGCCATACAATTGCGCGGATCTGAGTGGTAAAAACAATATCCGGCCAGGGGCTTCGGGATTCTAAGCCTGAATCGCTGGATCTCGCCCGTCGCAGTCTTGGGTATCTCCGGGACAAATTCGATCCAGCGGGGCTGAGAGCCGCCTGCTCGGATCGAGCTTCGAGCGGAATCTGCCGGTACACTGTGGGAGCGACGGCCTGTGATCAT
>Ga0255049_10001775_pt1 | contig 11728 bp, 22 predicted proteins | sample JV7_2_3_MG_FD_183615 | JGI IMG/M metagenome (GOLD analysis project Ga0255049, IMG submission 183615) | Seawater microbial communities from Jervis Inlet, British Columbia, Canada - JV7_2_3 | ecosystem: Environmental > Aquatic > Marine > Inlet | place: Canada: British Columbia | collected 2016-10-06
AGGGCACCGAGATGGTGATGCCGGGCGACAACGTGCAGATGGTAGTGGACCTGATAGCGCCGATTGCGATGGAAGACGGACTGCGCTTCGCTATTCGTGAGGGTGGCCGCACCGTGGGTGCGGGCGTAGTCGCGAAGGTTATCGAGTAATTAAATGGGGTCAGACCCCTTTTGCAAAAAGGGCTCTGACCCCGAATAGAATCGATTAGGAAAAAATATGACAACCAATCAAAATATTAGAATTCGCCTGAAGGCGTTCGATCATCGTCTTATCGATAATTCTGCGCGCGAGATCGTGGAAACCGCCAAGCGTACGGGCGCCACGGTCAAGGGTCCGATACCGCTGCCGATGAAAAAAGAGCGGTTTACGATCCTGATTTCGCCGCATGTCAACAAGGATGCGCGTGACCAGTATGAGATCCGTACTCACAAGCGGCTGATGGATATCGTCGACCCGACGGACAAGACCGTTGATGCCCTGATGAAGCTGGAATTACCTGCAGGGGTAGATGTTCAGATCAAGCTCAATTGAAGCTCCAAAAAATCCAGCATTAAGCCTTGAAACCGCTTGATTATGGGGTTTTCGGAGGTATAATTACTGGCTCGCTGGGTTTGGCCGGGCCGGGAGTCGGCCAGATTCAGAAAAGGCGTCACAAAGCACTGCTCTGTGGCGCTTGAATGCACTAGGTCGCCGGGAAATCGAAGGTGACACGGCAAATCCCGGAACGGCCGGGCCGAACGGAAGTTCGGGTCGGATTGCAGGGTCAGCCCCAGAGCACAGAGAACAAGATGTTCTCGGCAATGGCTGGCCCTTTCGCGTGTCTGGAATTTGGGCACGTAGCTGGAGCACGCCTTGGCGTGCGACTGAGGCAGGGCGAAATCGTAGTCCGATTAGTGTCTGTCTCATTCGCGCCTCGAGAGGCGCTCCAACTGGCAAGGGCTCGGCCAATCGTAGTCGAGCCGGTGAGAGAGATTTTAGGAATTAGGCGCTGACCAACCGAAGTCAGTGTGAGGTTTTGAAGATGACGATGGGTATTGTTGGTCGCAAGTGCGGCATGACACGTGTCTTTACGGAAGACGGGGAATCAATCCCGGTGACCGTGATCGAGGCACAACCAAACAGAATCACGCAGGTGAAGACTGTTGAGAATGACGGCTATCGCGCGCTGCAGGTAACTGCTGGCAGCAAGAAGCCTTCTCATGTGTCGAAGCCTCAAGCGGGCCACTTTGCAGCAGCAAAGGTTGAAGCCGGTGACTTACTTGCTGAACTTCGTCTCGATACAAATGATGAGACGGAATATCAGACCGGCTCGGCTCTTAATGTTGATCTGTTCGAGGAAGGCCAGAAAGTTGACGTTATCGGAACGTCAATTGGTAAGGGATTTGCAGGCGGGGTCAAACGCCACAACTTTTCAATGCAGGACGCTACCCACGGCAATTCGTTGGCACACAGAGCTCCTGGGTCCATTGGCCAGAACCAGACACCGGGCCGCGTCTTCAAGGGTAAGAAGATGGCAGGCCACATGGGTAACGCTCGCCGAACCGTACAGAACCTCGAAGTCGTACGTGTTGATGTTGAGCGTAACCTTCTCTTGATCAAGGGCGCAGTCCCGGGTCATCGCGGCGGACAGGTTGTTGTTTGTCCAGCGATCAAAGCCACGAGCTAATGGGCGCTGTCATGAAATTGAAAATGCAAGGCAGCGGTTCGGTCGATGTAGCAGAAGCTGCATTCGGCGCTGATTTTAACGAAGCGCTTATTCATCAGGTTGTAACGGCATATCTCGCAGGTGGTCGCGCCGGGACGAAAGCCCAAAAGAATCGCTCGGAGGTTCGCGGCGGCGGCGCCAAGCCGTGGCAGCAAAAGGGCACTGGTCGAGCGCGTGCTGGTACGATTCGCAGCCCAATCTGGGTAGGTGGTGGACGTACTTTTGCAGCAAAACCGCGCAACCATGAACAGAAGGTCAACAAGAAAATGTATCGCGCCGCACTGCGCTCGGTTCTGTCCGAGCTCGTGCGCCAGGACCGCCTGGTTGTTGTAAAAGAACTCGCGCTAGAAGCACCGAAGACCAGGTTGCTTGCAGCCAAGCTCAAGGAATTCGATCTTCGCAGCGTGCTGATTCTCAATGAGGCCTTTGATGAAAAGCTCTATCTGGCGGCGCGCAATTTGCCGGACGTAGGCATCTGCGATGCGGCATCAATCGACCCGGTCGTTCTGATCCGATTTGAAAAGGTGCTGGTCACATTAGCGGCGCTGAAACTGCTTGAGGAGCGCCTGTCATGAGTGCCGCCGGTCACCAGGAACGACTAATGACGGTTCTGCAAGGACCGCTGTTCTCTGAGAAGAGCACGATGTCTGCCGAGATGCATAACCAGGTCGTCTTCAAGGTTCGCACGGATGCGACCAAAGCCGAAATTCGTCAGGCCGTCGAATTGCTTTTCGAGGTGAAGGTCGATGGCGTACAGGTTGCCAACTACCGCGGCAAACTGAAGCGCTTTGGGCAGACTCGTGGGCGCCGGAATAATTGGAAAAAAGCCTACGTCAGGCTGGCTGAGGGAAGTCAGATTGACTTCCTCGGCACGGAATAAGGGTCCTAGTCATGTCACTTCATAAAGCAAAACCGACATCAGCTGGACGCCGATTCGTAGTTGCCGTTAAGACGCCCGGGTTGCACAAAGGCAAGCCGCACGGCGCACTTCTCGACAAGAAGACATCGAAAGGTGGCCGCAACAACAACGGCCGCATTACGGTTCGCCACCAGGGCGGTGGGCATAAGCAACGCTATCGCATCATTGATTTCAAGCGCGACAAAGACGGCATTCAAGGTGTTGTTGAGCGACTTGAGTATGACCCGAATCGCACCGCACACATCGCATTGGTCAAGTATAGCGATGGCGAGCGCCGTTACATCCTTGCACCGAAAGGTATCAGGGAGGGCGCACAGATCATCAGTGGCGAGGATGCACCGATCAAGCCTGGTAACGCATTGCCATTGCGGGCGATACCGGTGGGCACCGTCATTCATAACGTCGAGATGAAGCCGGGTAAGGGCGGCCAGCTGGTGCGTTCGGCCGGCGGTTATGCACAACTCGCAGCTCGTGAAGGCGCATACGCAACTCTGCGCTTGCGGTCTGGCGAGACTCGCAAGATTCATGCTGACTGCCGCGCAACGATCGGCGAAGTCGGCCATAGCGAACACAACCTGCGCAAGCTTGGCAAAGCCGGAGCATCGCGCTGGAGAGGTGTGCGCCCGACCGTTCGTGGCGTCGCGATGAACCCGGTCGACCATCCCCACGGTGGTGGTGAAGGTAGAACGTCTGGCGGTCGTCATCCGGTAAGCCCGTGGGGCACGCCGACCAAGGGTGCCAAGACGCGCTCGAACAAGCGAACTGACAGCATGATTGTGCGTCGTCGCAAGCGGAAATAGAAAAGAGTAGGAGCGGCTTCAGTCGCGAAAATGGATTCACGTAGGTACGGCTTCAGCCACAAGAATAGATTCACGTAGGAGCGGCTTCAGCCGCGAAGAGAGATTAAGGAACAATAAGATGCCACGCAGTGTTAGAAAAGGCCCGTTCGTCGATACGCACTTGGCGAAAAAGGTCGCAGAGGCGGCAGCCAAGAATGACCGGCGCCCGATCAAGACCTGGTCGCGACGTTCGATGGTGCTGCCCGACATGGTCGGACTGACTATTGCCGTGCACAACGGACGTCAGCACGTGCCTGTATTGATTTCAGAAAACATGGTTGGCCACAAGCTTGGCGAGTTTGCAGTCACCAGGACGTTTCGCGGTCACTCCGGTGATCGAAAGACGAAGTAAGGGAGCCGGTTCATGCAAGTTGCAGCAACACTTCGATACGCGCGAATTTCGCCGCAGAAGTGCCGTTTGATGGCTGACGCCATTCGCGGCAAGACTGTTGACGACGCGTTGCGGACTTTGACTTTTGCGCCACAAAAGAGTGCCCGCATCGTGAAGAAAGTGCTTGAGTCGGCTATTGCCAATGCTGAGCATAACCACGGCGCGGATATCGATGAATTAAAAGTATCTAACATTGAAATAAATGAGGCGCCGACTTTCCGTCGTTTTCGTGCTCGGGCCAAGGGCCGGGGTGCACGCATTATCAAACGGAATAGCCACATCACTGTTCGCGTTGCGGACGAGTAAAGAGTATGGGTCAAAAAGTACATCCAACTGGCATTCGCCTCGGTATCGTCAAGGACTGGACGTCCAAGTGGTATGCCGATTCGAAGACGTTCCCCGATCATATTAAGTCTGACCATCAGATTCGTTCGCTGATCAAGAAGAAGCTTAAAGACGCGTCGGTCAGCAAGATCGCGATAGAGCGCCCATCGAAGAAGGTCAACATTACGATTCACACGGCGCGTCCGGGAATCGTGATCGGCAAGAAGGGCGAGGATATCGAGAAACTGCGTGCGGAGATCGCGAAGTTGATTGGTATGAACATCTCCGATGTGCGCATAAACATTGCCGAAGTTCGCAAGCCAGAGCTTGATGCGCAGTTGGTTGCCGAGGGTATTGCTCAACAGCTCGAGCGTCGTGTGATGTTTCGCCGCGCGATGAAACGTGCCGTAACGAATACGATGCGCGTTGGCGCCGAGGGTATCAAGGTCAAGGTTGGCGGTCGTCTGAACGGCGCGGAAATCGCGCGTTCGGAGTGGTACCGGGAAGGTCGGGTTCCGCTGCATACACTGCGTGCAGACATCGACTACGGATTGGCTGAGGCGCATACAACGTATGGCGTTATCGGCGTCAAAGTTTGGATTTTCAAGGGTGAAGTCTTTGACAAGCCCGAAGCGGCAGCGGCAGAGCCCGCTGAAGCTGCAGCAGGCGCACGTTCCTGAGAACCGGCGTTTACTGGGGATAAGAGATGTTACAGCCAAAACGAACAAAATTTCGCAAACAGCATAAGGGGCGTAATCGCGGGCTTGCGTTGCGTGGCAGTACGGTCGCTTTTGGGACTTATGGCCTCAAGGCAACTGGTCGCGGCCGTATGACTGCACGCCAGATTGAGGCGGCTCGTCGCGCAATGACGCGTCATATCAAACGCGGCGGCAAAATCTGGATTCGTGTATTTCCGGACAAGCCAATTACGAAAAAACCGCTGGAAGTACGTCAGGGTAAGGGCAAAGGCAATGTTGAGTATTGGGTCTGCCAGATCCAACCCGGCCGTGTGCTCTATGAGATGGAAGGTGTGACGGAAGAGGTTGCGCGTGAAGCGTTTCGCCTGGCCGCGGCCAAGCTTCCCTTCCAGACAGAATTTGTAGAACGGCAGGTGATGTGATGCAGGCTAGCGAACTTCGTGGCAAGTCAGTCGACGAACTTAACGAGGAGCTATTGGCTCTGCGACGTGAGCAGTTCAACCTGCGCATGCAAAACGCAACGGGCGAGTTGTCGCGGAATCATGAGCATCGCCGCGTTAGAAAAGATATTGCGCGCGTCAAGACGGTGCTCAGCGAGCTCGGGCGTGTAGCGGGTGACAGTGAATGAGTGAAGACAACAAAAAGGGACGGCGCAAGGTCATTGGTCGCGTTGTCAGCGACAAGATGGACAAGACCGTGTCGGTTGCCATCGAGCGTCTGATCAAGCACCCGATGTACGGCAAGTATATTCGCCGTACAACAAAGGTGCTTGCGCATGACGCGAGTAACGAGTGCAAGCCGGGCGATCGCGTAACGATTGCCGAGTGTAAGCCGATTTCGAAGAACAAGTCATGGGCTGTCGTCGGCGTTATTGAACGCGCGGCGGACCGGTAACGATTTAGGAATGCAGTCATGATTCAGATGCAGACAGTTCTTGATGCGGCCGATAACTCTGGTGCTCGGCGTGTGCAGTGCATCAAGGTATTGGGCGGATCGAAACGTCGCTACGCAGGCGTCGGTGACGTGATCAAGGTCAGCGTCAAAGATGCAATTCCGCGGGGCAAGGTCAAGAAGGGCGAGGTTTATAACGCCGTTGTTGTCCGCACGCGCAAAGGCGTACGCCGTAAGGACGGATCGTTGATTCGTTTCGACGGTAACGCCGCTGTGTTGCTGAATGCACGCCTCGAGCCAATTGGCACGCGTATTTTTGGCCCAGTCACGCGTGAACTGCGTACCAATCGTTTTATGAAGATTATTTCGCTGGCACCGGAGGTGTTGTAGGAGCAGCTTGAGCCGCGAAAGTTCTGGCCTGGCCGCTCTCACGCGTCCACGCGCTTCGCGACATAAGGACTTCGTGTCCAAAAAGGTCCTCCTGCAGAAGGGAATAAATTATGAACAAGATCAGAAAAGGCGACGAGATAATCGTACGAACCGGCAAGGACAAGGGCCGTCGCGGCACCGTCCTGCAGATATTCGATGATGGTCGTGTGCTCATCGAGGGCGTCAACCTGGCTAAGAAACACACCAAACCCAATCCGAATGTCGGAGAGCAGGGTGGAATTGTGGACAAGGCAATGCCGCTCGATATTTCGAATGTGCTCGTTTTCAACCCGAAGTCGAAAAAGGGTGAGCGGGTCGGTATTCGTGTTGAAGATGACGGCAGCAAGGTTCGCGTATTTCGTGGCACCGGCGACGTCGTGGATATCTAAAAGGATTGCTAAAGCATCGTAGGAGCGCTGCAAGACAGCGCGACAGCAGAGACGAAAAGAATGTCAAGATTACAGGAACAATTCAAGAATGAGCTAGCTGGCGAAATCCAGAAGAAGCTCGGCCTGGAAAACACGCAAGAGGTGCCACGCATCACCAAGATCACGCTCAACATGGGTGTGGGTGCTGCTGTTGCCGATAAGAAAGTGATGGAGAAGGCGCGAGGTGACATGGAGAAAATTGCCGGGCAACGGCCGAAAATCTGTCTCTCTCGTAAGTCTGTTGCCACATTCAAGATCCGCGATGGCATGCCGATTGGTTGCAAGGTGACATTGCGTCGCGAACGCATGTACGAGTTCCTCGATCGCCTCGTGAACATAGCAATTCCGCGAATTCGCGACTTTCGGGGCCTGAATCCCAAAGCATTTGATCGCCAAGGCAATTACAGCCTGGGTGTCTCCGAGCAGATCATCTTCCCGGAGATTAATTACGACGAAATTGACGCGATTCGTGGCATGGATATCACGATTACCACGAGTGCACGTAGTGCCGAGGAAGGCAGGGCGCTACTCGAAGCGTTCAACTTCCCGTTTAAGAAATGAACAGGAAAGCGAGAACTAATTAGCATGGCCAAAAAATCGATGATTATGCGCGAACTCAAGCGTACGAAACTCGTCGCAAAGCAGGCGAAAAAACGTGCGGCCCTGAAGGCGGTCGTTCGCGGTATCCATAGCTCGGACGAGGAACGTCAGGAGGCACAGGCAAAGCTGAATGCCTTGCCGCGTGACGGTAGCCCGACCCGGCAGCGGAATCGTTGTGCAATAACGGGACGCCCGCACGGCGTTTATAGCAAGTTCGGCCTCGGCCGCAATAAGCTCAGGGAAGCTGCCATGAATGGTGAAATCCCGGGGCTGACAAAGGCCAGTTGGTAGGCGGAGATAGAACATGAGTATGACCGATCCAATCGCAGACATGCTGACCCGTATTCGAAACGGCCAGAAAGCTCGAAAGGTGAGCGTTTCAATGCCGGCATCAAATGCGAAAGAAGCACTTGCGAAAGTACTGCAACAAGAAGGTTACATCACCGGTTTCTCGACCGATGGTGAGGGTGCCGGGAAGTCGTTGAGCGTTGAGCTCAAGTATTTCGAGGGCGTGCCGGTCATTGAGCGTATCGAGCGTTCGAGCCGCCCGGGCCTGCGTATTTATCGCGGCAAGGAAGATCTGCCCAAGGTTTTAGGTGGTCTTGGTGTTGCAATTGTGTCGACCTCGGCGGGCGTGATGTCGGACCGTCAGGCAAGAGAAAAAGGTATTGGAGGGGAAGTTCTCTGCATCGTTTCCTGATGCGTAGGAACTTACCTGGTTGAGACGAGACTATGTCCAGAATTGCAAAAGCACCGGTTGAACTGCCGCAAGGCGTTGAGTTCAAGCAGGAAGGCAATGTTGTCACGATCAAGGGCAGCAAAGGCTCTTTGTCGCTTGAACTAAATACCGAAGTGCAGCTGTCACAGGAAGAAGGGGCGCTCATCGTAACGCCGCGTTCGGGTTCGAGATTCGCAATTGCGGTTACGGGTACCTCACGTGCGTTGCTCGCGAACATGGTTCAGGGTGTCACCGAGGGTTTCGAGCGCAAGCTCGCACTCGTTGGCGTCGGTTATCGCGCACAGGTGCAGGGTAGCAAGTTGAACCTGACGCTCGGTTTTTCACATCCAGTGGTCTACGAAGTACCCGAGGGCGTCAACGTGGAGACGCCGAGCCAGACAGAGGTCGTCATCAGGGGAACCGATAAACAGAAGGTCGGCCAGGTTGCTGCCGAGATTCGTAGTTTCCGGCCGCCGGAGCCTTATAAAGGCAAAGGTGTTCGCTATGCAGATGAGCGCGTGATGCTCAAAGAAGCGAAAAAGAAATAGATTAGCGAGAACAATATGAAGCTCGATAAGAAACAAAATCGCTTGCGTCGTGCCCGCAAAGCCCGCGCAAAGATTTCACAACTCGCAGTGAACCGGCTTAGCGTTCACCGCACGCCGCGTCATATCTATGCGCAGGTAATCGGCCCCGACGGCGGTACTGTTGTCGCAGCGGCATCGACGCTGGAAACGGAAGTCCGCAAGGGCGTCAAGAGTGGCGGTAATGTTGAGGCGGCAGCAATTGTTGGCGCACGGATTGCCGAGAAAGCGAAAGCTGCCGGTATTGATACGGTCGCGTTCGATCGTTCGGGTTTCCGCTATCACGGTCGCATCAAGGCATTGGCCGACGCCGCCCGTGAGGCGGGATTGAAGTTTTAAGGGAAAATTTCGGAAAACGACAATGGCAAGAAACGAACAAACACAGTCAGGCGACGACCTCATCGAGAAACTGGTAACGGTAAATCGTGTAGCGAAGGTTGTTAAGGGTGGTCGTCAATTTGGTTTTACAGCGCTGACAGTAGTTGGTGACGGACAAGGCCAGGTTGGTTTTGGATACGGCAAGGCACGTGAGGTGCCGATCGCTATTCAGAAAGCGATGCAAAGCGCCCGCAAAAACATGATCAACATCAACCTGGACAACGACACGTTGCAATATGCGAAGAAGGGCCGCCACGGAGCGACCAATGTTTACATGCAGCCAGCGTCTGAAGGTACCGGAGTAATCGCTGGTGGTGCGATGCGTGCCGTCTTTGAGTGTGCTGGCGTTCGTAACGTATTGGCCAAGAGTTACGGTTCGCGCAATCCAATCAATGTTGTTCGCGCGACGATCAAGGCGCTTTCGGAGATTCATTCTCCGCAGGCGATCGCTGCGAAGCGCGGCAAGAAAGTAAAAGAGATCGTGGCCTGAGCCGCGATTGTTACCAGGAAATATCAGAGATCTAAGTAATGGCGAAGGCAAAAGAATTAAAGGTCACGCTTGTCAAGAGCAAGTTTGGGCGACTCAGGAGCCACAAAGCCTGTGTTGCAGGACTGGGTCTGCGCAAAATGCATCAGACCGTGACGGTTATCGATACGCCTGAGAATCGCGGCATGATTAACCGCATCTCGTACCTGGTCTCGGTAGAGGAAATCTGACATGCGTCTGAATGAACTGTCACCCGGTAAGGGTGCGAAAAAAGTAGCTAAGCGCTTTGGGCGAGGCCATTCAGCGGGCCAGGGCAAGACCAGTGGTCGTGGCCAGAAGGGTCAGCATGCTCGCTCGGGCGGTTACCACAAAGTAGGTTTCGAGGGCGGTCAAATGCCGTTGCAGCGCCGTTTGCCGAAAGTGGGATTTAATTCGCGGATGGCACGCCTGACAGCGGAATTGCGCTTGCACGAGCTGACTATTCCGAGCGCTGATGAGATCACTATTGATGTATTGAAAGCAGCCAATCTTGTGCCGGCCTGTGTCACCAAGGTCAAGGTCATCAAGTCTGGCGTTTGTGACAAGGCAGTGAAGCTCAAAGGTATCGCTGTAACCAAAGGTGCGCGCGAGGCCATTGAAAAGGCCGGCGGAACCATCGAATAAAGAATAGGAAAGTATCGTAGGAGCCCGCCCCAGCGGGCGATAAACAAAGATAGGTAATTCAGGAAAGAACGTGGCAAAGAAGCCCCAACAAAATCCGGCAGACATCGCTAAAGCGGCGAGCAAACTGGGCGAACTCAAGGTTCGTATCCTGTTTCTCATCGGTGCGTTGATCGTGTTCCGCACCGGAACCTACATCCCTGTGCCGGGTGTGGACCCTGTTGCGCTGGCCGAGTTTTTTGAGCAGCAGGCCGGCGGCTTGCTGGGCATGGTCAACCTGTTCTCGGGTGGTGCTCTGTCACGTTTCGGTATTTTCGCCATGGGCATCATGCCGTACATCTCGTCGTCGATTATCATGCAGATGGCGAGTCATATTCTGCCGAGCCTGCAGCAGCTCCGAAAGGAGGGTGAGCAGGGCCGCCGGCAGATCGTCAAATACACACGTTACGGGACGGTTGCGCTGGCAAGCTTCCAGTCGGTTGCCGCGGCATCCTGGTTACAGAGTCAGGCAAACCTGGTCGTTAACCCTGGTCCGGCATTTCTCATAACAGCTTGTATCACGCTGGTGACGGGAACGGTGTTCCTGATGTGGCTGGGAGAGCAGATAACGGAGCGTGGAATTGGCAACGGTATCTCGATGATTATTCTCGCTGGTATCGTCGCCGGGTTGCCAGCCGCGATCGCGGGTACGGCTGAGCTCGTTCGCAATGGCGAAATGTCGCCAGCCACTGCAATCCTGATGTTGGTCGGTGCCGTTGCGGCAATCGTCTTTGTCGTATACATGGAGCGTGCACAGCGACGTATCACTGTGAATTACGCGAGGCGCCAGCAAGGGCGCAAGATGTATCAGGCGCAAAGCACGCATCTGCCGTTCAAGATCAATATGTCGGGCGTTATTCCGCCGATCTTCGCATCGAGCATCCTGATGTTCCCGGCCACGATTGCACAGTTTTTCGGTCAGGCGGTCGATCCGAACGCATTTCAACGTGCGTTGCAAACCATAGGCGCCAACCTCGGTCCGGGCCAGCCGATTTATGTGCTGATGTATGGCGCCATGATTATATTCTTCTGCTTCTTCTATACCGCATTGATGTTCAATTCGAAGGACACGGCGGACAATCTGAAGCGGTCGGGTGCGTTTGTGCCTGGCATACGGCCCGGTGCACATACAGCCGAGTACATCGACAAGGTACTGACACGACTGACATTCTGGGGAGCTTTGTATATCGCGGGAGTCTGTTTGCTTCCTGAGTTCGTACGAATGTTCTACCCGAGTATGCCGTTCAGTTTCGGTGGTACCTCATTACTTATTCTCGTCGTCGTTACTATGGACTTCATGTCGCAAATGCAGGCACATGCGATGAGTCATCAGTACGAAGGCATGATGCAGAAAGCCAATCTGCGCAACTACGGCAGAGGCGGACAAGTGCGCTGATCTGATCAGCGGGCAGGAGTGATCTCATGAAAGTTAGAGCATCAGTAAAGAAAATCTGCAGAAATTGCAAAATCATTCGTCGCAACGGTGTTGTGCGGGTGATCTGCACCGATGCCCGGCACAAGCAACGCCAAGGTTAATCGATAAGGGCGTCGGAAGCGCGGCAAAGCCCAAAATGAGGAATTAGAGTGGCACGTATATCAGGCATTAACATACCGCTGAACAAGCACATCGTGATCGCA
>Ga0255049_10001782_pt1 | contig 11685 bp, 2 predicted proteins | sample JV7_2_3_MG_FD_183615 | JGI IMG/M metagenome (GOLD analysis project Ga0255049, IMG submission 183615) | Seawater microbial communities from Jervis Inlet, British Columbia, Canada - JV7_2_3 | ecosystem: Environmental > Aquatic > Marine > Inlet | place: Canada: British Columbia | collected 2016-10-06
TACTTGTTCTTTCCCATCAGGGAGGGTCGTCTCATCACGATGGATGCGAAGGCCGACCCGGGGAAACCGCTCGACACCTACTTCGGCGATTACGTCTTTCAGTCCTGGCCTCTCGATGCGGGGGAGCCGACGACGCTGGGCCGGCTTCCAGCCGAGGGCGGGCGCGGCTGGACCAAGAGCTACCTGCACTTCGCCCTCGACGTGGACCCCGGCGCCACACGATTCGTATACGCGCAGGGCCGTGAGCTTTACGTGGTTCCGTTCGAAGAGATGGGATCGACGGCGCCACGGCTCGTGGCAACCCACGACGAGCCAATCCAGTGGGTGGCGTTCCACCCTGACGGCGAAAGGGTCGCGTTCGCCGCCGCGGATGGGGAGATCCGGCTGCTGTCCACGGACGGCAAGGAGACGGCGGGCACGAACAGTTTCGGCGGCGCCAAGGACCCGGCCCTGATCCGCTTCGACCGACGCGGGTCGCATCTGGCGGCCATCACCTATGGACGGGAGACCGTCCAGGTCCGGGACCTGGCGTGGCCGCCGGAAGCCCGACCGCTCGTGGTCGGCCTCGGCGGCCAGACGTGGGACGCGGCCTTCCACCCGAGCGGCCGCTGGATCGCCACGGTCAATGCAGCCGGCCCGGCCGTCTGGCCGCTCGACGGCCCCTATCCGCGGATCTTCAGCAACTCTTCCGGTGTGGGCACGCCGGTCCTGGCACCCGACATGAGCTGGATCGTGACCGGCGACGCCGGAGGCGCGATACGGATCCAGCCCCTGACGGCCGAGCCGGAGGAACGCGGCCGGGTCCTGTACCAGGGGCCGCCGGTGGAGGTGAACGAAATCGCCGTCGACCCTGCCGGTCGACTACTCCTGTTTACCTCCAAGGATCACAAGCCAAGAATCCTCACACTGGAGGACGGCCGGGTGCGTGAACTTGTCGACGAGGAATGGTTTTCCCAGACGGTGGCGTTCGGACCGCGGGGCCGGCTGGCGGCGGTGGGCGGTGGGTTCGAGGACCTCATGCCTGAACATGCCGTCATTCGCGTTTGGGACCTCGAGTCTGACGAGTTGCAGGTCCTCGACGCGGGGGACGGTCAGGCGATCCTCGATCTCGAGTTCCTGCCCGATCGGCGTCTGCTCTCGTCCGGATCCGGCGGCCTGCGGCTATGGGACCTCGAATCCAACACGAGCGAGCTTCTCCGGGAAGAAGGAGTCAGCGGTCTGGAGTTGAGCCCGGACGGCCGGAGGTTGTTGATGACGCCAGGAGGAAAGACTTATCTACTCGATCTCGAGACGGGAGCCCTGCAGCATCTCGACACCGGCGAGAGCGCGGTCATGAACGCCGTTTTTGATCCGACGGGGACGATCTTGGTGGCCGGACACGAGGACGGGACGGTGAGCGTGGGCCCCGTGACCGGTGGCGAACGCCACCTGCTCTTCGGCCACCGCGGCCGTTGTTCGGTCGCCGTCTCCCGCGATGGACACTGGATTGTGTCGGGCAGCGGTGTCGACACCACGATTCGTGTGTGGGCGATGCCCGACCTGACGACCCCGCCGCTACACAGTCTTCCGCACGAGGAGTTTCTCGACCGGATGGGCAAGCTGACCAATCTACGGGTCGTCCCCGACGAGGAGTCGCCGACCGGCTACGGCCTGCATCACACCCCGTTTCCCGGATGGGAGAGCTTGCCCGACTGGTAACCCCCAAACGGTTGGAAAGACCTGCCACTCAATTGCTCGCGATCCGAATGATCCGACCGTTGCCGGAAACACTTACCCGCGGGCTTCGCAGAAAGACCGATCACGCGGAGGGAAGAACCGGGGTTACTCGGAAATGGGTTAAGATCCGCCAGTTGCTCGGTAAGGAGGCCTGATGCGAGCCAAGCAAAGGGTCGCCGTCAGACGATGAATGACGAACGTTGGAAGAAGGTCAATGAGCTGTTCAGCGCTGCGCTGAAGGTTACCGACTCGGAGCGCGACGCCTTCCTTCGCGAGCGCTGTACGGACGATACGGAGCTTCTGGAAGAGGTGCGATCTCTTCTGGGGCACCAGGACGAGAAGTTCCTCGCCGATCCCAGTCATCTCATGCCTCCGACCCAACAGCACGATCCTCAGACCGAGGACGACCTGGGGCCGACCGTCGTGGCCCAGCCGGGCGAGACGTCACCCCGCGAGCAAGCAACCCCGCTTCCGGAATCCATCGGCAAATACCGCATCCTCTCCAAGCTCGGCGAGGGTGGCATGGGCGTGGTCTACGAAGCCCAGCAGGAAAGCCCCCGACGCAAAGTCGCCGTCAAGGTTGTGCGCGGCGGGGAATTCGTGGACGAGCAACGAATCCGCTTGTTCCAGCGCGAGGCCGACACCCTGGCCCGGCTCAAGCATCCCAACATCGGGGGTATCCACGAATCGGGCCGCACGGCGGACGGACAGCACTTCTTCGCCATGGAATTGGTGCGTGGCCAGACGCTGGACGTCTACATGAAGAGCCGGCCCGCGATCGTCGACACGCAGGAATTTCGTTTTCGCCTGGCGCTCTTGCGCAAGATCGCCAACGCCGTGCACTACGCCCACCAGCGCGGCGTGATCCACCGCGATCTCAAACCGTCGAACATCATCGTCACCGACGACACGACGTCGGAGGTCACGCAGACCACCCTATCCGGCGCACGCCTCCCCGAGATCAAGATCCTCGACTTCGGCCTGGCGCGGATCACCGAGGGCGACGTGGCCGCCGCGACGATGGTCACCGAGATCGGCACGATCAAGGGCACGCTCCCCTACATGAGTCCCGAGCAGGCGCGAGGTAACCCGGAAGACATCGATTATCGAACCGACGTCTATTCGCTGGGTGTGATCCTCTACGAGATGCTCGCCGGCCAGCGTCCCTACGACGTGCTCCGCAAGTCGGTTGCCGAGGCGGTCCGTGTGATCTGCGAGGAGGCGCCGCAATCGTTTGCCTCCTCGATCATGGGGATCCGCCGGCTCGACCCGGACGTCGAGACGATCGTCGGCAAGGCGTTGGAAAAAGATGCGGACCGGCGCTACCCGAGCGCCGCGGCGCTTGCGGAGGACATCGATCGGTACCTGGCCTCGCAGCCGATCCTGGCGCGGCCACCGAGCACGATCTATCAACTCCGGAAGTTTGCGCGGCGCAACAAGGTCCTCGTCGGTGGCGTCCTGGCGACTTTCATCGTGCTGCTGGCCGGAATCGCGGTATCGACGATCCAGCGTCGCGAGGCAGTCCGGCAACGCGACGAAGCGATCCGACAAAAATATGTTGCCAACATCATCGCTGCCGAATCCGCCCTGAGGCTGGAAGAAGTCGCGGAGGCCAAGCGACGGCTGTCCGCGTGCCCGCCGAATCTGCGCAACTGGGAGTGGTTCTATCTCGAGGGGCGAGCCGACCAGAGTACGGCGACCCTGACGGGACACGAGGGCGAAGTATTCTCCGTTGCCTTCAGCCCCGACGGCACGCGCATCGCTTCGGCCTCCGCGGACGGGATTGTCCGGCTGTGGAATGCAGCGTCGGGCGAGCTATTGGCGACCCTCACACACGAAAAATCGGTGGGGTCCGTTGCCTTCAGCCCCGACGGTACGCGCATCGCTACGGGCTCCAGCGACAATACCGTGAGGTTGTGGGATGCGGCATCGGGGAAGCTACTGGAGACCCTGACGGGACACGAGGAAAACGTGATGTCCGTTGCCTTCAGCCCGGACGGCGCACACATCGCTTCGGCCGCCCGTGATCAGACCGTGAGGCTGTGGGATGCGGAATCGGGCGAGCCACTGACGACACTGACGGGATACGAGGTCGCCGACGACCTACGCGTGGCGTTCAGTCCGGACGGCATGCGTTTCGCTTCCGCTTCCACATCCGCCAACAACACGGTCAAGCTGTGGGATATCCCGTCGGGCGAGCTACTGGGGACCCTGACAGGACACGAGGGGCCGGTGTGGTCGATTGTCTTCAGCCCCGACGGCACGCGCATCGCTACGGGCTCCAGCGACAATACCGTGCGGTTGTGGGATCCGACATCCGGAGATCTATTGAAGACTCTGACCGGACACGACGAGTACGTGGCCTCCCTTGCCTTCAGCCCCGACGGGACGCGCATCGCTTCAGGCTCCTACGACACGACAGTGAGGCTGTGGGATGCGCTGTCGGGCGGCGCGCTACGAACCTTGACCGGACACGACGAGAAGGTACGGTCCGTTGCCTTCAGCCCCGACGGCACGCGCATCGCTACGGGATCCGGCGACAAGACCGTGCGGCTGTGGGATGTGGCGTCGGGAGAGTTAATGGCACACGGCGAGTACGTGTCCTCCCTTGCCTTCAGCCCCGACGGCACGCGCATCGCTACGGGATCCGGCGACAAGACCGTGCGGCTGTGGGATACGGCGTCGGGAGAGCTACTAGCGATCCTTCCATGCAAGGGGCAGGTGCCCGCCGTTGCCTTCAGCCCTGACGGTACGCGTATCGCATCGGGCTCCTGGGACGCGGTCAGTCTATGGAATGCAGCCTCGGGCGAGCTACTCGCGACCCTGACGGGACACAACGCCTATGTGCGGTCCGTTGCCTTCAGCCCCGACGGCAAACGCATCGCTGCGGCCTCCGAAGACAAGACTGTGCGGTTGTGGGACGCGGCATCCGGCGAGTTACTAATGACCTTGACGGGACACGAAGGCGACGTAGTTTCCGTTGCCTTCGGCCCCGATGGCACGCGTATCGCTACGGGATCCTTTGACAAGACCGTGCGGCTGTGGGATGCGGCATCCGGCGAACTACTGAGGACGCTGACCGAACACGACATGGTGTACTCCGTTGCCTTCAGCCCCGACGGCAAGCGAATCGCTTCGGGCGGCGGCGGCGGCCAGCTTTCGGGCGCTGGCGTGAAAACGGTGCGGCTGTGGGATGCGGCATCCGGCGAACTACTGACAACCCTGACGGGGCACTCAGATCAGGTGCTCTCCGTTGCCTTCAGCCCCGATGGTACGCGCATCGCTTCGGGCTCCGGCGACAAGACCGTGCGGCTGTGGGATGCGGCATCCGGCGAACTACTGACGACCCTGACGGGACATGACAGAGCCGTGTTGGCCGTAGCCTTTAGCCCGAACGGCACGCGCATCGCTTCGGGCTCGGGCGACAGGACCGTGCGGCTGTGGCGTGGTGAGACAGGCCGGCAACGCGAAGACGCTAAGAGAGAGCAGAGAGAATGGTACGTTGCCCAAATCACCGCTGCCGAGTCCAGCCTGAGGCGAGGAGAATTCACGCAGGTCAAGCGATGGCTGTCGGGGTGCCTGCCGAAGCTGCGTCAGTGGGAGTGGTTCTATCTCAAAGAAAGAGCCGATCGGAGCATGGCGACCATGACGGGACACGACGGGGATGTGAACTCCGTTGCGTTCAGCCCGGATGGAAGGCGCATTGTTACTGCTTCCGAGGACACGACCGTGCGACTGTGGGGTGCGCTGTCGGGCGAGCTACTGGAGACCCTGAAGGGACACGCGGATCAGGTGTACACCGTGGAATTCAGTCCGGACGGTTCGCGCATCGCTTCGGCGTCCGCCGACACTACCGTAAGAATATGGGACGCGGAGTCGGGCGAGCCTCTGGCGCCCTTAAGGGGGCACGCGAAGGAAGTATCCGCCGTCGCCTTTGGCCCGGAAGGCACGCGCATCGCTTCGGCCTCCGACGACAAGACCTTGCGACTGTGGAACGCCGCGTCAGGCGAAACATTGGAGATCTTCACGGGACATGAAGACTGGGCCAACGCAGTTGCCTTCAGCCCGGACGGAACCCTGATCGTTTCCGGATCCAAGGACAAGACCGTGAGACTGTGGGATGCCGTGTCGGGTGAGCCACTGGCGACCCTGACCGGACACGACGGCTGGGTGTGGTCCGTTGCCTTCAGCCCCGACGGGGCGCGCATCGCCTCGGCCTCCACCGATGGCACCGTGAGGCTATGGGATGTGGCATCTCGCGAGCCAGTGACAACCCTGGAGGAACACGACGGCGGAGTGTGGTCGGTTGCCTTCAGCCCCGACGGCACGCGCATCGCTTCGGGCGCCGACGATCAGACCGTGCGGTTGTGGGACGCGGAATCCGGAGAGCTTTTGGTGACCTTGGAGGGACACGACGAATCCGTGTACGGCGTTGCCTTCAGCCCTGACGGGTCGCGCATCGCTTCGTCCTCCGCCGACGATACCGTGCGACTGTGGAATGTGACATCGCACGGGCTACTGGCGAGGCTGACGGGACACGACGAAGCCATCGTTGCTCTCAGCCCGGACGGCACACGCATCGCGTCGGTCTCCGACGGCAGAACCGTGCAACTGTGGGATGCGGCATCCGATGACCTCCTGGCGGAACTCACGGGGCACGAGGAAGCCGTGCATTTCGTTGCCTTCAGCCCCGACGGCGCACGCGTCGCTTCGGCCTCCGACGACAGGACGGTGAAGCTGTGGGATGCGGCATCGGGCGAGCTACAAGCGACCCTGACCGGGCATGAGGAAGCTGTGTTGTCCGTAACCTTCAGCCCCGACGGCACGCGCATCGCTTCGGGGTCGGAGGACAAAACGGTTAGGCTGTGGGATACGGCATCCGGCAGACTACTGGCGACCGCGACAGGACACGAAGGCGCGGTCTCGTTCGTCGTCTTCAACCCGGACGGCACGCGCCTCGCCTCGTTCTCCGAAGACAAGACCGTGCGGCGCTGGGATACCGAATCCGGCGAACTGGCGACCCTGACGGGACACGAAGAAGGGGTGTTGTCCGCACACGATGAACGATAAACGTTGGAAAAGAGTCAATGAGCTCTTCAGCGCTGCGCTGAAGGTCTCCGACTCCGAGCGCGAGGCCTTTCTCCGCGAACGCTGCGGGGACGATGCGGAGATCCTGGAAGAGGTGCGATCTCTCCTGGGGCACCAGGACGAAAAGTTCCTCGCCGATCCCAGTCATCTCATGCCTCCGACCCAACAGCACGATCCGGAAACCGAGGACGACCTGGGGCCGACGATGGTGGCCCAGCCGGGCGAGACTTCACCCCACGAGCAAGCAACCCCGCTTCCGCAGTCCATCGGTAAGTACCGCATCCTCTCCAAGCTCGGCGAGGGCGGCATGGGCGTCGTCTACGAGGCCCAGCAGGAAAACCCCCGGCGCAAGGTCGCGGTCAAGGTCGTGCGCGGCGGGCAATTCGTGGACGAGAAACACGTCCGGATGTTCCAGCGTGAGGCGGACACCCTGGCGCGGCTCAAGCATCCCAACATCGGCGGTATCCACGAATCCGGGCGCACGGAGGATGGCCAGCACTTCTTCGCCATGGAACTGGTGCGCGGGCAGACACTGGACGTCTACTTGAAGAGCCGACCCACGATCGTGGACATGACCGAGTTTCGTTTTCGCCTGTCGCTGTTACGCAAGATCGCCAACGCGGTGCACTACGCCCACCAGCGCGGCGTGATCCACCGCGATCTCAAACCGTCGAACATCATCGTCACGGACGAAACCACGTCCGAGGACAGCCACGGCACGCTATCCGGCCATCGCCTCCCCGAGGTCAAGATCCTCGACTTCGGTCTGGCGCGGATCACCGAGGGCGAAATGGCGGCCTCGTCGATGGTCACCGAGATCGGAACGATCAAGGGCACGCTGCCGTACATGTCACCGGAACAGGCCCGCGGGAACCCCCAGGAGATCGATGTCCGTACCGACGTCTACTCGCTGGGCGTGATCCTCTACGAGATGCTCTCCGGGCAGCGGCCGTACGATGTGATGGCCCGATCGGTCGCCGAGGCGGTGCGCGTGATCTGCGACGAGCCGCCGCGTTCGCTGAGCGCCACGATCACCGGCATGCGCCGTCTCGACCCGGACGTGGAGACGATCGTCGGCAAGGCGCTGGAGAAAGAGGCCGACCGACGGTACCTGAGCGCCGCGGCGCTGGCGGAGGACATCGATCGGTACCTGGCCTCACAGCCGATCGTGGCGCGGCCGCCCAGCACTTTTTACCAGCTCAGGAAGTTTGCGCAGCGCAACAAAGTTCTCGTCGGAGGCGTCCTGGCGACGTTCGTCGTGCTGGTCGCCGGCATTGTGGCGTCGACGGTGCAGCGTCGAGAGGCCGTTCAGCAACGCGACAGAGCAACTCGGCAGGAGTACGTTTCCAACTTGATCGCTGCCGAGTCCAGTCTGAGGCTGGGAGAGATTGCACAAGCCAAGCGACGCCTGTCCATCTGTCCGCCGAATCTACGGAACTGGGAGTGGTTCTATCTCTGGGGGAGAACTGACCAGAGCGTGGCGACCTTGACGGGACACGAGGCGGGCGTGGAGTCCGTTGCCTTCAGCCCCGACGGCACGCGTATCGTTTCTGGTTCCGGCAACAGTGACCGGCCAACCTCCCCCGACAACACCGTGCGGATGTGGGATGCGGAGTCCGGCGAGTTACTGGCGACCCTGACCGGACACGAGGACACGGTGTGGGACGTCGCCTTCAGCCCGGACGGCACGCGCGTCGCTTCGGGCTCTGTCGACAAAACGGTGCGGCTGTGGGATGCGGCATCGGGCGAGTTACTGGCGACCCTGACGGGACACGAGGGCCAGATCTGGCACATTGCCTTCAGCCCGGACGGTACACTAATCGCCTCCAGCTCAGCCGACAGGACCGTACGAGTATGGGATACGGCATCCGGCAAGTTACTGGAGACCTTGAACGGACCCGGCGACGTTGTGGCAGCCTTTCCACTTTTTTCCCCGGACGGCATGCTCATCGCCTTTCAATTCCGAGACTTTGCCGTGCAACTGAGGGATGCGGCGTCGGGCGAGCTACTGACGACCCTCACGGGACCGGAAGAGCGAGTTCGGAACGTTGCTCTCAGCCCGGATGGCACGCGCATCGCCTTGGGAACGGAGGACCAGAGCATCCGGGTGTGGGACACGCTGTCCGGTGAACTACAGATGACGTTGACGGAACACGAGGGGGACGTGTTTTCCCTGACCTTCAGTCCCGACGGCACGCGTATCGCCTCGGGGTCCGCGAACATCCGGCTGTGGGATGCCGCTACCGGCGAGCTAGTCGCGACCCTGACCGGACACAAATCCGGCGTAAAACATATCGCCTTCAGCCCGGACGGCACGCGTATCGCTTCGGGTTCCTGGGACAAGACCATCCGGCTGTGGGATGCCGCGTCGGACGATCGACTGGCGACCCTGACGGGAAACGCTGGCCTGTGGTCCGTCGCCGTCAGCCCGGACGGCACAACGATCGCTTCGGCCTCCCAGGACGGGAACCTCCGGTTGTGGGATGCGGCGTCGGGCCAGCTGCTGGCGACCCTGGCGGGACACGACGGACCCGTGGGGTCCGTTGCCTTTAGCCCGGACGGCACGCGCATCGCTTCGGCCTCCGACGACAAGACAGTGCGGCTGTGGGATGCCGCTTCGGGCAAAGTTCTGGCGACCCTAGCGGGACACGAGGCGATTGTGGCGTCCGTTGCCTTCAGTCCCGACGGCAGGCGTATCGTTACCGGTTCTCATGACAAGACCGTGCGGTTGTGGGATCTGGTATCGGGCGAGCCGCTGATGACCCTGGCGGGACATGACAAAGGCGTGGCGTCCGTTGCCTTCAGCCCTGACGGCAAGCGCATCGTTTCCGGCTCCCACGACAAGACCGTGCGGCTGTGGGATGTGGCATCCGGCGAGTCGCTGATGACGCTGACGGGACACGACGGACTGGTGCTTGATGTCGCCCTCAGTCCCGACGGCACGCGTATCGCTTCGGCCTCCTACGACGGGACCGCGCGGCTGTGGGACGTGGCATCCGGGGAGCTACTGACGACCCTGATGGTCGATGCACCGGTGCTTTCCGCCGCCTTCAGCCCGGACGGCACGCGTATCGCTACGGGCTCCAACTACTACGTTCAGCTCTGGGACGCGGCGTCCGGTGAGTCACTGGCGACTTTACGGAAACACGGGAGCGAACAGGTGAACTCCGTCGCCTTCAGCCGGGACGGTAGCTTCATCGTTTCGGCTTCCATGGGCGGTACCGTCCGGCTGTGGCGTGGTGAGGCAGACGAACAACGCGACGAGACGAACCGGCGACGTAGCGAAGTCAATCGGCAGCGATACGTGGCCAATATCATCGCTGCCGAGTCCAGCCTGAGGCGGGGAGAAATAACGCAGGCGAGGCGATGGCTGTCCATGTGCCCGCCGAGTCACCGCGACTGGGAGTGGGTCCTTCTCGAAGAGAGGGCCGAACGGAGCCTGGCGACGCTGACGGGACACGACAAGGATGTGTACTCCGTTGACTTCAGCCCGGATGGTAGGCGCATCGTTTCCGGATCCGAGGACAGAACCGTGCGGCTGTGGGACGCGATGTCAGGTGAGATTTTATCGACTCTGACCGGACACGTGAACTGGGTGTACTCCGCCGCCTTCAGTCCCGACGGGACACGTATCGTGTCGTCCTCTGCAGACCAGACCGCGCGACTGTGGGATGCCGTCTCGGGCAAGCTTCTTACGACCCTGAGAGGCCACGCTGACGAGGTGGCCAGCGCTGCATTCAGCCCGGATGGCAGGCGCGTGGCTTCAGCCTCCGACGACACGACCGTGATGCTGTGGGACGCGGCATCGGGCGAACTACTCAAGACCCTTACCGGCCATGAAGACTGGGCCAACGCAGTTGCCTTCAGCCCGGACGGCTCCCTGATTGCTTCCGGATCCAAGGACCAGACCGTGCGACTGTGGGATGCCGTGTCGGGTGAGCCACTGGCGACCCTGACCGGACACGACGGCCTGGTGTGGTCCGTTGCCTTCAGCCCGGACGGGGCGCGCATCGCCTCGGCCTCCACCGATGGCACCGTGAGGCTGTGGGATACCGCATCTCACGAGCCACTGACAACCCTGGAGGGCCATAAGGGGGGCGTGGAGGGGGTTGCCTTCAGCACCGACGGCACGCGCATCGCTTCGGCCTCCGCCGACGGTACCGTGCGCTTGTGGGATGCGGCGTCGGGCGAGCTTCTGACAACCCTGGCGGGACACCAGGGCCAGGTGTTCGGTGTGACCTTTAGTCCTGACGGCGGTCGCATCGCCTCGGCCTCCGCGGACAACACCGTGCGATTGTGGGATGTGGCATCGAGCGAGTTACTGGCGAGGCTGACGGGACACGACGAGGCCATCGTTGCTTTCAGTCCGGACCGCACACGCATCGCGTCGGTCTCCGACGACAGAACCGTGCAACTGTGGGATGCGGCATCCGGTGAACTCGTGGCCAAACTCACGGGGCACGAGAAGGCCGTACAGTTCGTTGCCTTCAGCCCCGACGGCGTCCGCCTCGCTTCGGCCTCCGACGACGAGACGGTGAAGCTGTGGGATGCGGCATCGGGCGAGCTACAAACGACCCTGACCGGGCATGAGGGAACTGTGTCGTCGGTAACCTTCAGCCCCGACGGCACGCGTATCGCTTCGGGGTCGGAGGACAAGACGGTTAGGTTATGGGATGCGGTATCCGGCGAACTCCTGGCGACCGCGACAGGACACGAAGGCGCGGTCTCGTTCGTCGCCTTCAACCCGGACGGCACGCGCCTTGTGTCGTTCTCTGAGGACAAAACCGTGCGGCGCTGGGATGTGGCCTCCGGCGAACTACTCGAACCCTAGCGGCACGTGCTTCGCTTCGGCCACGGGCGACGCAATCATCCGGCCGTGGC
>Ga0255049_10001784_pt1 | contig 11670 bp, 9 predicted proteins | sample JV7_2_3_MG_FD_183615 | JGI IMG/M metagenome (GOLD analysis project Ga0255049, IMG submission 183615) | Seawater microbial communities from Jervis Inlet, British Columbia, Canada - JV7_2_3 | ecosystem: Environmental > Aquatic > Marine > Inlet | place: Canada: British Columbia | collected 2016-10-06
GTGTTGGCCCAGAACCGTTTTCAGGGTTGCGTGCAGCAGGTGGGTCGCCGAATGGTTACGCATGGTGTGTGCCCGCGTCTCCGCATTCACTGTGGCTGAAATACTGTCGTTTACCGCCAGGCGGGATCCTTCGGCCAGACGGCCAAAGTGCCCGACAACGCCATCGCCCAGTTTTTGGGTATCACCTACTTCGAATACGGCGTCGGCGGAGTGTAGCGAGCCAACGTCGCCGACCTGGCCTCCGCTTTCCGCATAAAAAGGTGTTTCGTCCAGCACCACGACGGCTTCGTCGCCGCCTTCTATGGACGGGACTGAACGACCCTCCACAGAAATGGCCTTGACCGATGCAGAGCCCGCCGTTAAATCGTATCCCGTAAACACCGTTAAGCCGCCACTCAATACTTCGGGGTCCACGCCCGTCCCGGATTTAAACTGACTGGCCGCTCGGGCCTGGGCACGCTGACCTTCCATGGCACGTTCGAATCCAGCCATATCAACCGTAAGGCTCCGCTCACGCCCTACATCTGCTGTCAGGTCTACCGGAAATCCATAGGTATCATACAGCCGAAACGCGAGTTCACCGGGGATTTCCGTACCCGGGATCTTGCTGATTTCCTGATCGAATATTCGCATGCCCTGTTCCAGAGTCTCGGCGAATCTTTCTTCCTCCTGTCGCAATGTATCAGTCACCCTGGCTTCGGCCTGCAGCAATTCCGGAAAAGCCGCGCCCATTTCGGCCACCAGGGGCACCACCATCCTGTAGAAAAACGGTGTTTGCCCACCCAGGCGATAGCCGTGCCGGAGCGCACGGCGGATGATTCTGCGCAGCACGTACCCCCGTCCCTCATTTGACGGAACTACACCGTCAACGATCAGAAATGCTGTCGAACGTATATGGTCCGCCAGAACACGCAGGGATTTATCCGCACGGTCTGTCGCACACGTGATCTGCTGCGCGGCATCAATCAGATTCTGGAACAGGTCAATCTCGTAATTCGAATGCACTCCCTGCAGTACAGCCGCCAGACGTTCCAGCCCCATGCCGGTATCGACAGAAGGCTTGGGGAGTTCGGTCATAACTCCCCCCGCATCGCGGTTGAACTGCATGAACACCAGGTTCCAGATTTCCACGTAACGGTCACCGTCTTCATCGGGGCTACCCGGCGGCCCACCAGCTACATCGGTTCCATGGTCATAGAATATCTCGCTGCAGGGACCGCACGGACCGGTATCACCCATTGCCCAGAAATTTGCGTGGGCCCCAATGCGGGCGAACCTCGACGCATCCACCCCGATCTCATTCAGCCAGATATCAGCCGCTGTGTCATCTTCTTCGAATACCGTCACCCACAGCCGCTCGACCGGCAGGTTGACGTGACTGGTCAGGAACTGCCATGCAAAATTGATGGCTTCACGTTTGAAGTATTCGCCGAAGCTGAAGTTGCCCAGCATCTCGAAGAACGTGTGGTGGCGTGCGGTATAGCCCACGTTTTCCAAGTCATTATGCTTGCCCCCGGCGCGCACGCAACGCTGTGAGGTTGTGGCGCGCGTATAAGGCCGCTTGTCCAGGCCCAAAAACACATCCTTGAACTGGACCATGCCGGCGTTGGTGAACAGCAGCGTCGGGTCATTAAGCGGCACCAGCGAACTGCTCGGCACACGCTGGTGTCCGTTTTTTTCAAAGTATGTTAAAAAAAGTTCTCGAATTTCCGTTGTCTTCATACGGGTTCCTGAATCGATACCACTTTTCTGATCTGCTCTGCTGTAAATCCCCGGCTCTGCAGGAACCTGGCCTGCGTGGCCCACTCTTTATAGTCGCCCGGCGCTGCCGCCCCGAATTTCCTGACCTTGATATTGCGTAGAACGATTTCCCAAAAATCATCGCTGTGATCCAGATGCAGATCGATCAACCTGCCGGATACACCTTTGCGTGCGAGCTCATGACGTATTTTGATTGGCCCGTCACCGCGCTCTATACGGCTGCGCACATAAACCTCGGTATATCGATCGTCTGACAAATAATCGTTGTCCTTCAGCTCTCCGATCACCTGCTCGATGGTTTCCGTTAAAAAGTTCCTGCCCTGAAGTTTTTTCCTGAGCTCAAATTCACTGTGCTCGCGGTGCGACAGAATATCCATGGCCCGTTTCCTGATCTCCTGATAAGGCTTGTTCTGGCTTTCCAATCTTAGGGGCTTCTTATCGTATGTCGTTGCGAGGCGGAGCAACGAGGTCATCTGCCCTAACCGTCATTGCGAGGGTGCGTCAGCACCCGTGGCAATCCAGGAAGTTATCTTACCGGATTGTTTCACTTCGTTTGCAATGACGCAGTATCGTATCAAAACGAATATCGCTTCAATCAGCGCATCCTAGCCTTCCGCCTCTTTGGCCGCCTTCTCTTCCACTTCATCGCGCTGCGAGATACCACGTGCCTCACGTATCCGCTCATCTATGTGTTCCGCAACGTCCGGGTTGGATTTTAAAAATTCACGCACGTTGTCCCTGCCCTGGCCGATACGGTCCCCGGAATAGCTGTACCAGGCGCCGGATTTTTCCACGATGCCATCCGCGACACCCAGATCGATCAATTCCCCCTCCCTGGAGATCCCCTCATTGTAGAGGATATCGAATTCACACTTCTTGAACGGCGGAGCCACTTTGTTTTTGACGACCTTGACCCGGGTTTGGTTGCCAAGGATTTCATCTCCTTTTTTGATGGCCCCGATGCGTCGAATATCCAGCCGTACCGAGGAGTAGAATTTCAGGGCATTGCCCCCGGTGGTGGTTTCCGGGTTGCCAAACATTACCCCGATCTTCATCCTGATCTGATTGATGAAAATCACCAGACTGCCAGACCGCTTTATGTTGGCCGTTAATTTGCGCAGCGCCTGGGACATCAGTCTGGCCTGTAAACCGACGTGGGTGTCCCCCATTTCGCCTTCGATTTCCGCCTTGGGCGTCAATGCCGCCACTGAGTCCACCACGACCACGTCCACGGCAGCCGAACGTACAAGCATGTCGGTAATTTCCAGCGCCTGTTCCCCGGTATCGGGTTGCGAAATTAGCAGGTCCTCCACGCTCACCCCGAGACGGGCCGCGTAGCCCGGATCCAGGGCATGCTCTGCATCAATGAATGCGGCAGTTCCGCCCAGCATTTGCGCCTGTGCAATAACAGACAACGCCAGCGTGGTCTTGCCTGAAGATTCCGGTCCGTAAATCTCAACTACCCGGCCCCGGGGCAACCCACCTATACCCAGGGAAATATCCAGGCTCAACGAACCGGTTGAGATGACCGGGATATCCGCCGCCACCTCCGCATCGCCCATGCGCATAACTGACCCTTTCCCGAATTGACGCTCGATCTGCCCAAGAGCCGCTTGCAATGCTTTCTGTTTGTTTTCGTCCACGTTTACCTATCTCCAGTTAATTCTGACTCAGACAGCCCCGCCGACCAAAAGGCAGATCCATCCACCTCCTGCACCCGCTCGATTATTTCACATCCCCCTTTATTGACCAACGTTTTAAGATGGAATAACACGATCCCCGGAGGCTGAGGTCAGAATTGGCCAACTGATACTCTTCGATACTCCATTCCATGGCGGGAAGCAAGATACGCGGACGCTTGTGCACCTTGCGCAACAGGGTGAGATGCGGAACAAACATCCTCCGATCGATTTGAAAGCCAGTGCGGCGCAACTTATGCCGCAAAGCCTCGGTAAATTTGATGAACCCCGGATCCGGCGCCCTGGTGCCGGCCCAGACTATACCGGATTTATGCCAGAAACCGATTCGATCCAGTGTCAGCACGAAGGAATCCGGTAATGGCTGACAGCAGGCTTCCACCGCACGCAATTGCGACGGCATCAGCTCGCCCAGAAACGCCAGAGTAATATGCATGTTCTGCTGCGGTGTTACCCGGCCCCCGGTTTGTTCCTGTATCCGATCAGCCAGACATTTCAATGCATGGCTTACGGAGGGGTTTGGCCAGCATGCCAGAAAGCAGCGTGTTTTGGGCCCGTCAGGCATTGCGACAATGGAATCGATGCAGCAATCTATCCCGCCGTCACCGAGGCGGCTCGCCTACGCGCGCGTTGATCCGGATTTTTCTGGATGGTTTCACATAACGTGGGCCAATTTATCGTTTGTATCAACGCTTCCCCGGGAGTTTTAGGCTACAGGCGCTGGGAGAGACCTTCGAGGGCATGCACTACCGTTGCCCACCTGATGGCCCTTCGATCCCCATCGAACACAACTGTTTCAATATCTGGGTCGACCAGGTCCGGGCTGAGCCAGCCGAACACCACTGTACCCACGGGTTTCTGTGGCGACCCGCCGTCGGGCCCGGCGATACCCGTTACCGCGACCGCGGCCTGCGCCCGGCTGTGCACAATTGCACCCGACGCCATCGCCCGGGCTACCTGCTCACTGACCGCTCCAAACCTTTGGATTACTTCCTCTTCCACCCCCAATAGACAGGACTTCGACACATCGCTGTAAGTGACGAATCCACATTCGAACCATGCGGAACTGCCGGCGACGGACGTCAGCGTCTGCGCGATCCACCCCCCGGTACAGGATTCGGCCGTGGCACAGGTCAAGTGCCGGTGAAGCAGCTTATCAGCCAGCAAATGGATTAGTGAATCGATTCCCTTGTCCATAGCGCCCGTCATCAGATCTTGCCACCCCCGATGGTTCTCTGGCGTACAACCTCGAATAACCCGATCCCGACTGCAACCGACACGTTCAGGCTACCCGTCTTGCCGGCCATCGGGATGCGCGCCAGGTGATCACAGCTCTCCTTGGTCAGACGTTTCAGACCCTTGTTTTCGGACCCGAATACCATAGCTACGGGGCCTGACAGATCTATATCGTACAGCGTGTGGTCCGCATCACCCGAGGTGCCGACGATCCAGAAACCCATCTCCATTTGCAGGCGTTTTAGCACCCTTGCCAAGTTGGAAACCTGGGCAACGGGAACGAGTTCAGCCGCCCCAGCCGACGTGTGTCGCACCACGGGAGTGATGCTACAACTGTCGTGCCGGGGTAAAACGACTCCATCCACCCCAGCCCCTTCCGCCGATCGCAGGCACGCGCCCAAATTGCCCGGATCCTGTATGTTTTCGAGGACGCACAGAAATGAGGCCACACGTCCATCTACCAGTTCGATCAGGCCAGCTTCATCCAACAGCGGTGCAACGGTCACTTCAGCCACGATTCCCTGATGGTGCCTACCTGCGGCCAGAGCTTCGATTTTTCGGGTGGAAACATGCTCCCAACTGAGCCCACACCGTTTCAGGGATAGTTTGATGTCTTGTACTCGCGAATCCCGGCGCGCCGGGTCTACAAATACACGTATTACACGGTGCGGTGCTTCCCGGGTCAGTGCCTCCAGCACGTTAAAGCCGTAGACATATTCCTTACTCATATTTTTTCCGGCCCCCGGTCTGACGGACCGTCTTACGTTTCCCGTGTCGCCGATTTCCCTTCATGTCAGATCCTGTGGGTTCCAGGTCTATTTTGGCCTGGTCCAGATCGACACGCACAACCCGGACCTGCAGTTGATCTCCGATTTCATAGCGCCGGCCGGTATGGCTTCCGACCAGTCTGTGCGCGATGGAGTCAAACCGGAAATAATCCCTTCCCAGAGCGGTGATGTGTACCAGCCCTTCGATAAGGAATTCATCGATCTCCACAAATATTCCGAAATCGGTCACGGAGATGACCGTACCGGCAAAACTATCACCGACATGATCCAGCATAAACTCTGCTTTCAACCATTGAACAACTTCCCGGGTTGCATCGTCTGCCCGCCGTTCCGTCATGGAACAATGTTCCACCACGTCCGACATCCGGCGCCGATCAATTTCATCGTAATCGTTAGGTATCGACAGCACGATGTCGCGAAGCGCCCGGTGAACAAGCAAATCGGGATAACGCCGGATAGGAGACGTGAAATGGGTGTAGTGATCGAATCCAAGCGCAAAGTGCCCTTTGTTGTCCGTAGAATAGATCGCCTGTTTCATGGATCGCAGCAGCGCTGTTTGGATGATCCGGGCGTAGGATTTGCCCCGTGAATGCTCAACCACATTGAGGTAATCCCGGGCGTCAGGCTTGACGCCACCCCCCAAAGACAATCCAAACTCTCCCAGAAACCGGCGGACATCCTCCACTTTCCCCGAATCGGGTTCGTCGTGTACGCGGAAAATCCCCGGCCCAGCGTTTTCCGTCAATAATCTTGCGGCACAGACATTGGCCGCCAGCATGCACTCCTCAATCAAGGTATGAGCTACGCTTCTGTGCACCAGTTCGATGCGCTCGATCTTGCGCTCATCATTGAAAACAATTCGGCTTTCCGGAAGATCGAAATCCACTGTGCCCCGGTGCTGACGTCGGGTGCGGAGGACCTGAGAAAGTTCCAGCAGATCCCTGAGCTTCGGGAGCAATTCCGGCAACCGGAAGTCGTTGCCCGCATCCGGCGAAGAAAGGGCAAGCGCGGTCTCAGTATAGGTTAACCGGGCCGAGGAACACATTACACCGGGCCGGAACTTGTAGCTAGTTATGTTTCCCTGAGAATCGATCGATATCTCACAGGTAAAACACTGGCGATCCACGTCTGGTTTCAGAGAACACAGGTCGTTGGACAGAGGCTCGGGTAGCATCGGGATCACGTGGTCGGGGAAGTAAATGGAATTACCACGCAGACTTGCCTCCTGATCCAGCGCACTCCCGGGGCCTACGAAATGGGACACATCGGCAATAGCCACGATCAGCCGCCATCCGTGTGCGGTCCGCTCGCAAAACACTGCATCGTCGAAGTCCCGTGCGTCCTCGCCATCGATGGTCACCAGCGGCAGAGTCCTGATATCCCAACGATCTACCGGGATTTCCCCACTCAATTCCGCCGGAAGGTCGTGCAATTCGGATTGAACGGCATCACTCCACTCGTACGGCAGATCGAACTTCCGGACCGCAATCTCGATCTCCATACCAGGCGCCAGATGCTCACCCAACAGCTCTACAATATGACCGATAGGCTGTGAACGCATGTTGGGTTGCCGCCGAATTTCAGCAACAACGATCTGGCCAGATTCCGCCCCGTGATACTGGTCCGGCGGGATGAACACATCCTGACCGATCCTCACATCATCGGGCAGCACGAATCCCAGACCTTGTTCCACAACGAAACGGCCAACCACATTGAGATTGGCACGCTCCAGCACCTCCACAACAGATACTTCTTTTCTACCCCTACTGTCGGTCCGGGCCACCCTTGCCAGCACGCGATCGCCGTGCAGCACCGTGCGCATCTCCGACACCGGAATAAATAGGTCGCTTCCGCCCGATTCCAGAGCCAGAAACCCGTAACCTTTGGCGTGGCCGATGACCCGCCCGCGCACGACGTCCATACGGTCCGGAAGGGCAAACCGTCCACGCCGGTCTTCCAGTACTAGGCCATCGCGCCGCATGCGATGCAATCTATCGATAAACGCGTCCCGATCCGAACCTTTACGCAAGGAAAACACCTGATACAAGGCGCGCTCGGATACCGGCTTATCGTGTTTGCGAAGGACAGAAAGAATGTCTGTTCTACGCGGAATTTTTCGCTTTTTGGCGGGCGGTTTCGTTGACATCAAATCAGTCGCTAGGTAGAGTTGCGCGCCTTTGTTGATAAGTAATTCTTATCCTTGCCGAGGTGGCGGAATTGGTAGACGCGCTAGCTTCAGGTGCTAGTGGGGGCAACCCCATGGAGGTTCAAGTCCTCTCCTCGGTACCATAGGAAGTCACTTCATATTTTTACACACCCTTTTGTTTCAATAACTTGCGTTGTACGTCAGGCGTATGCGTGCGTTAAGAGGTGTGCGAATTACAAACACACCTGTATTGAAATACAATTGCATTGTCGACGGTCTTGTGTTTGTGCGAGTTCCCTGTTTATCGGCTCAAACCAGTGCCGAAGTCGACCGCGTAGGGTAGACCTTGGTTCGGGGAATAAAACTTCGAAAACTGATGTCTAGACACTGATTTTCAGAACAAAATTCATTATTTTCATTTTCCAACTATTATGGAGGAAATTTTATGTCCCCTGAGTTAAAGCCCATCGCCAATCATGTTCGTACCTTACTGGTAACCGGCGCAACAACGATTGCACTCGGAGCGATGCCCGTATATGCAAATTCCGATAACCCATGTGCGGCGAAGAGCCCATATATCGTAGCCAGTACCTCCAATCCGTGCAATCCCTGCGCTGCAGTCAATCCCTGTAATCCTTGTGCAGCTGCAAAAAATCCGTGTAACCCCTGTAACCCGTGTGCCGCGGCCAACCCCTGTAACCCATGCAATCCGTGTGCAGCGGCTAAAAATCCCTGCAATCCCTGTAACCCATGCAACCCATGCGCTGCAGCCAAGAACCCTTGTAACCCGTGCAATCCGTGCGCTGCAGCCAACCCATGCAACCCGTGCAATCCCTGCGCTGCTGGCGGAAGCGTAAAAGATGAAATGGCGGAAGCCACTGCGAAAAACTATTCAGGCTGGACCAAGGTAAACAACAACCCCGTATCCAGCGCAACCCACGGTGGGCGTCTCGTATTCACTTACCTGAATGATAAGGCGGAGAGCGCCGGTATGAACGGTAATTTACCGTTTCCGGCTGGATCGATTTTAGCAAAAGAATCCTTTGTCAATAACGACGGCAGCCCAGGTGATCCGGGTCCCTTATTTATCATGGAAAAACGGGAGGCTGGTTACGACTCTACTAACGGTGACTGGAAATACGCCATGATAGTCAATGGAAAAGTTGCTCGCGTCGGTAATGGAATGGCCGGTAGTCCGGTCCAGTTCTGCTCAGCATGCCATACAGCGGTTAAGGCCACCGACTATGTATATGGTACCGGTACGAAGATGAATCTGAAGTAACCAGAGCTACCCGGTGTTACCGGGTAGCCGGGATACAATGTCGGATGGACCGAGAGGATCCATCCGACAACAGACTGACATCCGGTAAAGGCCAACGGACATGCGGTGTGTTTGGTACCGTGAGTGGCGTGTGTTGGAAGCGGCCCGGATTCGTCTGTACTTCATGGCCCCAATTTGAAGCTCAGACGGCAGGCAGACAAGTGCTCGCAAACATGAAGCGGGGCTTTGCTAGGTCGCTTTGACTAAAACCAATGTGAATGAAAAGAGGACGATACGAATGACGCCTAAACTGACCAAAATCCGTGCTGCGATTGTTGCTACTACCGCTGTCATAGCACTCGGTGGACTACCAATGTATGCGCAGGCAGCCACGGCAAACCCTTGTAATCCCTGTGCCGCAGCTGTAAATCCCTGTAATCCGTGCAACCCTTGTGCCGCAGCCAAAAATCCTTGTAATCCATGCAATCCCTGTGCGGCCGCCAAAAACCCGTGCAATCCATGCAATCCGTGTGCCGCAGCCAAAAATCCTTGTAATCCATGCAACCCCTGTGCGGCCGCCAAAAACCCGTGCAATCCATGCAATCCATGCAATCCATGTGCCGCCGTAAAAACCGACTGAAATAATCAACATAATTGAGGGTTGTACTCTGCCCCAGGTCAGCGACAAGGCCATTCGGTCTTTTCGCTGTCTTCGGGGCCGGTTTATTTCTGGTGTCGGTCAATGTCGTTGCAGCCGGAATCGCCGGACAGGACTACGGTCCGGTCGTTCCGGAATTGATACCAATACCGGCTGGAAGCTACATCAGCGGCTCAAGCCCCGAAGAACGGGAGGCGGCATACAAGCTTGACGATGCGGCCTACGGCCACGGCATAACGCGCCAACAACAGTGGTACGCTGCGGAGCAATCAATTACACGCCTGGTCACTGATGCGTACGCCATCACGCGCACACCTATCACGAATCGGCAATACGCTTCGTTCGTAGATGCAACCGGTTATGCAGCACCAGACGTAGATCGATCGACCTGGAAAGCATATGGACTGGTTCATCCTTATCCGCGTACCCGGCGCTTTGCCTGGGTGGATTCTCATCCACCGGCCAACCGGGGACGTCACCCGGTAGTGCTGGTAAGTCCGCCGGATGCCAAAGCTTATGCGGCGTGGCTGAGCGATATAACCGGGTATACTTGGCGGCTGCCAAGCGAAACGGAGTGGGAAAAAGCGGCGCGGGGAAGCGATGGCAGACGATTTCCCTGGGGCGATGTGTTCGACCCGGCGCTGTTGAACAGCCACGACGGGGGGCCGTTCGATACCCAGCCCGTAGGCTCCTATCCGCGAGGCGCCAGCCCCTACGGTATACTCGATGCGGCGGGACAGGTATACGAATGGACGGCAACCATGAAAGGTAAAGATCGTGCAATTGTAAAAGGGGGCTCCTGGGATGATAGTGGATGTGGTGTATGCCGGCCCGCTGCACGTCACAGCCGGCCGATAACACTCAAGCATATATTGATAGGCTTTCGACTGGTTCGGGAATAAAATTGCCGACAATAAACGCTAATTATTGGGCAGGTGATCTGAAAGCGGTATGAGAAATACCGATTACCAGGCTCCGGACCTTGGGAGACTACCGCGCTCACGGCTCGATTCGATGCTGCGCGGGGCAGAGGAAGTTCGCGAGTGCTACCGGGTGCTGAAAAAAGGCGGGCTAAACATTGTCGGAGAAGTCCTTCGCGGGCAAGGCAAATTCTACCAGATGAACCACTATCCAGATGGCGATGTTTATGATCCGGATACCCACGCGCAGTATTACTACCACTCGCATCGATCCAATAAATATGAACATGGACATTTCCACACTTTTTTGCGTTATGCCGGTATGCCGCAAGACGCCCGTCCCGTACCCTACGAGGGTGACGAGCCATGGCCTGAGGGCGACGAAGCCTTGTCTCATCTGATTGGCATTTCCATGGACAAGCAGGGTTTTCCAATTGGATTATTTGCGGTAAACCGCTGGGTTACCGGAGATACCTGGTATCAGGCAGCTGATGTGATCCAAATGCTCGACTATTTTGTCGTCGACCACGCTTATCCATCCTGGCCGACCAATCGCTGGATCAGCGCCATGATCAGCTTCTACTACCCTCAAATCGTCGAGTTGATAAAACAACGTGACAATGTTGTGGCGGCATGGGCGGAAAAATATCCCAACGTGGACGTGTATGAAGATCGCAAGCTTGAGATTACGGGTTTCGTCAATATCTCCGATGATGAACAAATCAATGTAATAAAAACCACTCTGCAACAGGTCTCATAATAGGAATGAATTATCAGATGACTCTGATTTACGAGTCACCGACAAGCGGAGAAACCAGCACGGAGTTGAGTATGAACAATCAGATCAGGTCCAAGGTCATCTTACCGACTGTAGCGATCGCTGTCTTCTCAGCAGCTTTCACAACAGTACAAGCGGCTCAAGACGCCCGTGTAATCGATTTGACGCAAACGGCGTGTCAATTCGTCGAAAGCGAAGGCGGTATTGAGCGGGGGTATAGCACCACAAAGAAAGCCGACTGTGATGCGATCAACGCAAAAAACGGTGTGCAACGGGTTGCCAACACCGAACCCCTGGTATTGAAAACGGGTAGTTATATATTTCGGGTGACCAATCGCGACGTGCCCTATGAATTGGGATTCTGGCTGCGCTCCGAGGGCTTGCTCGACCGCCTAATATTACCCAGCGTATCGGGGGGCGGGATG
>Ga0255049_10001785_pt1 | contig 11666 bp, 9 predicted proteins | sample JV7_2_3_MG_FD_183615 | JGI IMG/M metagenome (GOLD analysis project Ga0255049, IMG submission 183615) | Seawater microbial communities from Jervis Inlet, British Columbia, Canada - JV7_2_3 | ecosystem: Environmental > Aquatic > Marine > Inlet | place: Canada: British Columbia | collected 2016-10-06
CGACGGCGACACCGTACGACCGCCCCAACACGACCATGGCCGCGTTCGCCCTCTGTCCGGCATGCGCCGCCGAGTACGGAGATCCGCAGGACCGCCGGTTCCACGCCCAACCCGTTGCCTGTCCCGAGTGTGGTCCGCGGGTGTCCCTGACCGACGCCGCTGGGCGGGCCCTACCTGGTGATCCCATTGCCGAGACCCGTGCCCTCATCGCTGCCGGACTGACGGTGGCTGTCAAGGGCCTCGGCGGCTACCACCTGGCCTGCGACGCCGGGAGCGACGCGGCCGTGGCCCGGCTGCGCGAGCGCAAGGGCAGACCAGACAAGCCGCTTGCGGTAATGGTGGCCGACCTGGACACGGCCAGGAGAATCGCCAGGATCGACGAGGCAGAGGCCGCGCTGCTTTCGTCTGTGCCGAGCCCGATCGTGCTGGTCGAACCCAGGGACAACGGTGGGGTCTCCGATCTGGTCGCACCCCGTCTCGCACATCTGGGGATCATGCTGGCGTACACCCCGGTGCATGACTTGCTGGTGGAGCGCGGAGCGGTGTGGGTCATGACGTCTGGCAATCGCTCCTCCGAGCCGATCGTCTGGGACGACGCAGACGCCAAGCGGCGGCTGGTACCGCTCTGCGATGCGTTCCTCAGCCATGATCGCCCGATCCACGTTCCGTGTGACGACTCCGTGATCCGGGTGCTCGACGGGGCCGAGCTTCCGATTCGGCGCTCGCGCGGGTACGCCCCGTTCCCGGTGCGCCTGCCCTTCGACGTGCCGCCGATCCTGGCGACCGGAGGCGAGCTGAAGGCCACTGCCTGTCTGGCAGAGGGTCGCAACGCGTTCATGAGCCAGCACATCGGCGACATGGAGAACCTGGAGACGCTGGAGGCGTTCAGCGCGGCGGTCACCCACCTCGAGGCGCTGTTTCGCATCCGACCCGAGGTGTTCGCCACGGACCTCCACCCCGGGTATCTGTCCGCCCGGTGGACCGAGCGCGTCGCGGATGGACGCCCCGTCGTCAAGGTGCAGCACCACCACGCCCATCTGGCATCGCTGCTCGCGGAACACAGCCGCGATGAGGACATCATCGGGGTTTGCTTCGACGGGACGGGGTACGGCTCGGACGGCACGGTTTGGGGCGGAGAAGTGCTGGTCGGCGGGTATCGCGAGGTGCGGCGAGCCGCACATCTCGTGCCGGTGCTGCTCCCCGGAGGCGACGCCGCGGTGCAGCGACCGTACCGCATGGCGCTCTCCCATCTCTCCGCCGCAGGGATCGAGTGGAGTCGCGACCTGGAACCGGTCCGAGCGGCCACGGATCATGAGCTCGCTGTGGTGGCTGCCCAACTCGAACGCGGACTCGCCTCCGTACCGACATCGAGCATGGGAAGGCTCTTCGATGCCGTGGCGTCGATCGCCGGGATCCGCCAAGACGTCACCTACGAGGCGCAGGCCGCCATCGAGATGGAGGCGGCCTCCGTTGATGTCTCCGGCGGAAGGTACGGGTTCGCCGTGGCCGAGGGGCGCATCGATGCTGGTCCGGTCATTGCAGCCGCAGCGGCCGATGCCACCGCAGGAGAACCGGTGGGGGCGATTGCGATGCGGTTCCACCGAGCCGTGGAGGCGCTGATCGTGGAGATCGCAGACCGGGAGCGGGCGAATACCGGACTGGCTACCGTCGGGCTCACCGGCGGCGTGTTCCAGAACATCCGTCTCGTGGCTGCAGCCCGCAGGGCGCTCGAGGCACGAGGATTCGAGGTGATGACGCATCGGGTGGTGCCCCCGAACGACGGGGGCCTTGCCCTCGGTCAGGCGATGGTGGCGGCGGCAAAGGCGAGGTGACGGATCGTGTGTTTGGGAATCCCCGGCAAGGTGATCGAGGTCACCGGTGAGGGCGTGACCCGCACCGGTCGAGTGGACTTCGACGGCATCGTCAAGGATGTGAACCTCGCCTACGTGCCGGAGGTCCAGGTAGGCGACTACACCATCGTCCACGTCGGCTTTGCCATTGCACAGCTCGACGAAGCGGCCGCAATGGAGACGCTGCAACTGCTCCAGCAGCTGGACGCCGTCGACACCGAGCTCGATCCGGACGCGGCGCTGGCAGCCGAGGAGCGGATCGCCGAAGGAAGCGGCCCGTGAAGTACCTCGACGAATTCCGCGACCCCGATCTCGCCAAGGTGCTCCTCGGCGAGATCGAGGAGACGATCACCCAGCCGTGGGTTCTGATGGAGGTCTGCGGTGGGCAGACCCACTCCATCATCCGCAACGGCATCGACCGGCTGATCCCAGCTGAGATCGAAATGGTGCACGGTCCTGGGTGCCCCGTGTGCGTGACCCCGCTCGACGTCATCGACAAGGCCCTTGCCATCGCAGCCAGGCCCGATGTGACCTTCTGTTCGTTCGGAGACATGCTGCGTGTTCCCGGCTCCGACGGTGACCTGTTCACCGTGAAGAGCGCAGGAGGCGACATCCGCGTCGTCTACTCACCGCTGGATGCCCTCGCCATTGCCAGGGAGAACCCAGACCGCGAGGTCGTCTTCTTCGGCATCGGCTTCGAGACCACGGCGCCTGCGAACGCCATGGCGGTGTACCAGGCGAGCCAAGAAGGCATCGCCAACTTCTCCATGCTCGTGTCCCATGTCCTGGTTCCCCCTGCCATGCGGGCGATCCTCGACTCGCCTTCGAACCGGGTGCAGGGGTTCCTCGCAGCAGGCCATGTGTGTTCGGTGATGGGGTTCGCGGAGTACGAGCCGATCGCGGAGCAGTACGACGTGCCCATCGTCGTGAGCGGCTTCGAGCCGCTGGATCTGCTCCAGGCGATCCGCGATCTGGTCCGCCAGCTCGAAGAGGGGAGGGCCGAGGTCGAGAACGCCTACCCGCGGGCAGTGTCCCGGTCCGGGAACGGTCCGGCACAGGCGATGATCGGAGACGTGTTCCGGGTCTCGGATCGTGCCTGGCGCGGGATCGGGACGATCCCTGGCTCCGGTTGGGAGCTTGCAGAGGAGTACCGCGAGTTCGATGCCGTCTCGCGCTTCACCGTCACCGGCATCGACACGATGGAATCACCCCTATGCCGGGCGGGAGACGTGCTCCGCGGGCAGCTGAAGCCAGACGAATGCCCTGCCTTCGGCAACGAGTGCACGCCGCGTTCGCCGCTCGGGGCCACGATGGTCTCGGCAGAGGGAGCTTGCGCCGCCTACTACCTCCATGGCAGGTTCCGGGAGCTGGAGGAGGCGGCGCAATGACCATCTCGATGGATGCGTGGTCGTGTCCGCTGCGGCTGCGAGACCACCCCAACATCGTGCTTGGTCATGGCGGGGGAGGCAAGCTGTCTTCCGAGCTCATCGAACATCTCTTCCTCCCCACGTTCGACAGTGATGAGTTGAGTGAGCTGGCAGACGCCGCCGTGCTCGCGCCCGCCGAAGGCAGACTCGCGGTGTCGACCGACTCGTTCGTCGTGCATCCGCTGCGGTTTCCTGGGGGAGACATCGGCGAACTGGCCGTGAACGGCACGGTGAACGACTTGGCAATGCGCGGAGCGGTGCCTGCTCACCTCACGGCAGGGTTCATCCTCGAGGAAGGACTCGCGCTGGAAGAGCTCGCCGGCATCGCGACGTCGATGGCGGCCGCCGCCAAACGGGCAGGCGTGGTCATCGTGTCCGCAGACACCAAAGTCGTGGAACGGGGTCACGGCGACGGCGTCTACATCAACACGACGGGGATCGGGTACGTGCCCACCGGGGTAGACATCCATCCCCGCCGTGCGCAGCCTGGCGATGCCGTCGTGCTGTCCGGGACGATCGGCGACCACGGCATGGCGATCATGTCGGTGCGAGAATCACTCGGCTTCGAGGCGGACATCGCCTCGGATACGGCTCCCTTGAATGGACTCGTGGCCGATCTGCTTGCCGCCGAGATCGATGTGCACGTGTTGCGCGATCCGACCAGGGGAGGCGTTGCCGCTGCGGTCAACGAGATCGCGGGCACGGCAGGTGTCGGTATCGCTCTCGACGAGCAGGCGATCCCCATTCGGCCGGTCGTCAAAGCCGCCTGCGAGCTGCTTGGCATGGACCCGCTGCACGTCGCCAACGAGGGCAAGCTGGTGGCGATCGTGTCGTCAGACGCCGCAGAGACCACCGTGGACATCCTGCGACGGTCGACCGCGGGGCGAGATGCGGCAGTGGTGGGCGAGGTGGTCTCCTCCCACCCAGGGATGGTGATCGCCCGCACCCCCTTCGGCACGTCGCGGGTCGTCGACACCATGGTGGGGGAGCAGCTTCCGAGGATCTGCTGATTCAGCCGGGTCGCGGACAGCAGTGACGCCCACCCGCCAGTCGGGAAAGTCGTGATGGCGTCCCCGGGTTTCCCGAGCATGAAGGCATTCGTTCTCACCGGTGGCGGCAGCCTCGGCGCTGTGCACGTCGGGATGCTCGAAGCGCTGTACGCGCGGCGCATCGCGCCCGACCTGATCATCGGCACGTCGGTCGGGGCCATCAACGGGTCATACATCGCCTCTCGTCCTCAGACCCCGGACACTGCTCGTTCGCTTGGCGTGATCTGGAGGGGGCTGCGCCGCTCCCATGTGTTCCCCATGGACTTCGCTGCCGGATTCCTCGGCTTTGCCGGGAGGCGTACCCACCTGGTGCCCAACCGGGCGCTGCGCCGCCTTCTCGAGAGCCACGCTGAGATCGCCGATCTGGCCGACGCCCGCATTCCGCTGCGGGTCATCGCCACGGATGCCGCCACGGGAGAGGAGGTAGCGCTGTCGAGCGGCCCCACCGTCGATGCGGTGCTCGCCTCGGCGGCTTTGCCTGGCATCTTCCCGCCGATCGAGTGGCAGGGTCGGCTGCTGATCGACGGCGGGGTCTCCAACTACGCCCCCATCACTCACGCCCTCGAGCTCGGAGCCGACACGATCTACGTGCTGACCAGCGGGACGGCGTGCGGGCTGCGCGCAGCGCCGCGAGGGGCCATCCCGCTGCTCTTGCACTCGATGAGTTTTCTCATCACCCGCCGCCTCGTAGTGGAGATGGAGCATCTGCAGGACCGGGCTCGGCTTGTGGTGTTGCCGCCACCGTGCCCGCTCAGCGTGGCACCCCACGACTTCAGCCAAGCCGCCTCACTGATCGAGGCGGCGCACGACACGGCAGCGGCGTTTCTCGATAGGCTCGACTCGGTGGCCGCTGCTCCCGTTCCTGTGCACCTGATGCGTCTCGGCGCTCACGCCTGAGGGCTCAGAAGCGCTCCAGGATCAGCGCGGCCGCGGTAGCCCCCGCTCCACAGATGCTGATCAGCCCACGCCTGGCGTCGCGTCGAGCCATCTCGTTGGCGAGCTGGGTCACGATCCGGGCGCCTGTGGCCGCGAACGGGTGGCCGATGGCGATCGAACCGCCGAGCTGGTTGAGTCGGTCCCGGTCGACCTTGCCGATCGGATCTTCCTTCCACCCGTGCTCCCAGGCGGCCAGGTTGGCAGCCACCTGGCCGCCGAACGCCTCGTGCATCTCGATGAGATCCACGTCTTCGAGCTCCAGGCCGTTGCGACGCAAGAGGCGAGGAACCGCAACTCCCGGGCCCATGAGCAGTCCATCGTCAGGGCTGATCGCGGCGAACTCGATGTCGCGCACGAACGCCAGCGGTTCGTATCCCAGTTCGGCGGCCGCGGATTCGGCCATGAGGACCACCGCCGCAGCACCGTCGGTCAGCGGGCTCGAGTTGCCAGCAGTCAGCGTTCCCTCCGGCGTCGGGTCGAAGACTGGGGGCAGCGTGGCGAGCTTGGCCATCGATGTCCCTGGGCGAATGATCGGGTCCGCGGTGATGCCGTTGAGGGGATGGACCTCTGCCGTCAGCCTGCCGTCTGCGGTTGCTGCCGCGGCGTGCATGTGGCTGCGATAGGCGATCTCGTCCTGCTCGCCACGCGAGATCCCCCACTCCTTCACCGTGATCTCCGTGTGCTCGCCCATCGAGAGGCCGGTCGATGGCTCGGTGATTCCAGGAGGATGGGGCACCAGGTCTCCTGGACGGAGTCTGGCCAGGATGCGCGCCTTGTCCTGGAGGGTCTTGGCTCCCTGGATGTCGGACAGGACACGGGTGGCATTACGGCTCCACAGCACCGACGGATTCGAGAGTGATTCGACCCCACCGGCCACTCCGACGCGAGATCGACCGGCCAGGATCGAGTCGCGAACCGACTCGACAGCCGTGATGCTGGTGATGCAGTTGTCGGTGACAGTGACGGCGCGCACGGTGTCTGGCAAGGCGCTGGCGAAGTTGACCTCGCGCGCCAGGTGCGGCACGCGAGCGTCCAGGGTCACGATGCCGAACGTGAGTTGATCGATGTGTCCGGGATCGAGGTCGAGTTTGGCGAGGGCCCCGTCGACGGCGTGGGCGCCCAGATCCAATGCGGTGTGCTCCTTGAGGTGCGTGCCCGCCTTGGCGAACGGGGTGCGAGCCCCGCCGACAACGGCGACGCGTTCGGTGGTACCCATGACGGAATCCTTTCGCGGGGAGTTCTCACCGTGGAGAACCGCGTCTGCGGCTGGGTCCATTCCGGATGGGCGGAATCGCGTCGGTTTCAGCGGGCGAGGCGCCTCGTGAAGAAGTCGATGATCGTGGCGTACGCCTTGACCTTGTTGGAGTGCTTCACCATGTCGTGCCCCTCATCGTCGAAGACCAGGTACTCGATGTCCTTGCCCTTGGCCCGCAGCTCGTCGACCAGGGCGTCGGATTCAGTGACGACGACACGCGGGTCGTTGCGGCCTTGGATCACCAAGAGGGGAGCCTCGAGTGCGTCGAGGTGGGTACGAGGTGATCGGTCGCTGAGCAGGTCACGATCCGTGTCGGGGTGACCCATCGCGAGGTACATATAGGTCTTCCATGTCTCCGGAAGCGCATCGAGGAAGGTGAAGAGGTCGTACGGCCCGAACATGTCGACGCCTGCCGACCACAGGTCGGGGTGTCTGCCGAGCAGGGTGAGGGTCATGAAGCCACCGTAGCTGCGGCCCATGACCCCGAGCCGGTCGAGATCGAGGCGGTCGTCCTTGCCCAGCACATCGAGCGCGGCGACGTGGTCGAGACGATCCGCTCCGCCCCAGTCGCGATCCACCTGCTTCATGAAGGACTGGCCGTACCCCGTCGACCCTCTGACGTTGGGGACGAACACGGCGAACCCGTTGAGGGTGAACAGCTGGATGAGCGGCATGGAGAACCACGTGAAATCGGGCCGCTCCTGGGATTGCGGGCCACCGTGGATGTAGTGGATCACCGGGAAGGGTGGCGTCGCCGAGCCCGAGGGAACGTAGAGGCGCGCAGACACTCGGCTCCCATCGTGGGACACGTAGGAGGCGTCTTCTCCTCGTGAGAGCTCGTCGGGTGAGATCCCCGCGATCCGCTCGTCCGTGTGCCTGATCACGGCATCACCCTCGAGCGAATAGAGCTGCACAGGCGACGTCGCCGTCGAAAAGGCGAGTGCCCAGTCGCCCGTGGTCGAATCGCGCGATGCCGCCTCGACGACACCGTCTGCGAGCTCACCCCTACCCCACAGCACGCGGTCCACGGTGATCGTGAGCGATGCTTCGTCGAACACACCTTCGTACCCGTACGAGCACCCATCGATGTTGTAGCCGAGGTGGTAGCGATCGCCTGCGAGGTGGTCCACATCCGTCAGCTCGCCGAAGCCTTCGTGCACCGTGCCCGCGATGGTCACTGCGAACGGGTCGCCACCGCTGAGCGGGACCCAGCCGACACCGCCGGTATCAGAGAACAAGGTCGTGCTGAGGAGCACCCCGTCGTCGCGAACGTGGCCATCGGTGAAGCCGGTGAGCGGCACCTTCTTCCCGTTCCGGTCCTCGAGGGGAACCCCGGCGAGCAGCGTGCGGTCGCCCACCGCGCGATCCCAGAGGAAGAGCACGTTGTCGCCGGCCGTGTATCCATCGACGATGGCAACCCTGTCGTAGCCGTCATTGTGTCCGATCGGAAAGTTCCCATACTGCGAGGATCCCAGAGAGGTCAGCTCCGTCGTGCGCAGGTCCGCGATGTATGACTCGAATATCGGGTCGTCGCGTGGCGAGATGATGAGCATGGCGCGCTCGGCCGTGCGATCCGCGAAGAAGAAGACCTGGCGGCCGGGGAAGCGATCCGCCCAGACGGGTTCTGGGGTGCCGCCGTCGATGGGGACGAAGTGGGGTTGGTAGTTCTCGTCGCCGTCCTGATCGATCGACACCAGGATCTTCCCGAGGTCGGGCAGCACGGCGATGACGCTGGATCCGACCAGTTTGGGGTTCGGCAGCGCAAGGTCTGCGGGGAGGAGCTGCTCGACGACACCACCGCCGCGCGGCATCCGGTAGAGGCTCATGCGGCCCGACCGGTCCGACAGGAAGTAGATGAAGTCCCCGGCGAGCTCGGGAACGAGGTTCAGCTTGGCGGCAAGCAGCGCCTCGACGGTGTCATACAGGTCGTGCATACGGCAGCGTAGGCCGCAGACTCACGCTGCGTCCCCGGCCAGCGCCCGGAGAGCGACTCGAACCATGTCGTCGAAGGTCCGTTCCCGCTCGATGGACGACGTTGCGGCCCCCGTCACGACGTGGTCCGATACCGTGAGGATCGATACGGCACGAACGCCTTCCTCGGCGGCGATCGCGTACAGGCCTGCGGCTTCCATCTCGACGGCGAGGATCCCCATGCGCTGCCACGCGGACACTGCGTCTGCCACCGGGTTGTAGAAGCTGTCTGATGAGTGCACCACGCCGACGTGGACGGTTGCCTCCGATGCCGTTGCCTCGTCGACCATGGCCCGCAGCAAGTCGTAGTCGGCAGCTGCGGCGTAGTCCCATCCGTGGTACCTCGCCCGATTCACCGCGGAATCCGTCGCCGCGGCGATGGCGACGACGAGGTCGCGGACATCGACGTTTGCGGAGATGCCGCCGCACGAACCGACGCGAACCAGGCGTTGGGCGCCGTACTCACGGATGAGCTCGGTGACGTAGATCGATGCCGACGGGATCCCCATCCCGGTTCCCATGACGGTCACCGGCATGTCCTCATGGGTTCCCGTGAACCCCACCATGTTGCGGACCGCCGTCACCTGCCTGGCATCCTGCAGAAAGGTCTCTGCGATGTAGGCAGCGCGCCGCGGGTCGCCTGGGAGCAGCACGGCCTCTGCGATGTCCCCCTGGCCGGCTTCGATGTGTGGTGTTGCCATGCCGCAACGCTACTCGCCGCACCGGCACTGCCAGACTGCGCAGATGGATCCCAGCGACCTGGAGGCGGCAGCGCCGAGTCCACCAGATGAAGAGCAAGCGCAGCCGCGTACCTTCCCGTGGAAGCGGGTGCTCCAGGTCGCCGTGATGCTGGTCGTGCTCGGCTTCATCTTCGGTGGTGTGATTCCGGCGTTCGCCGACTACCGCGAGATCTGGAAGGCCGTTTCCGCGATGAGTTGGTGGGTCATTGCCGGGTTGATGCTGCTCGCCATCGCCTACCTCGTCGAGTACTGGTTCGTCATCATGACGGCGCTTCCCGGATTGCGCTTCGGAGAAGCCGCAGTCGTGCACACCTCATCGACTGCGGTGGTGAACACGGTGCCTGCTGGCGCCGCGATCTCGTTCGGCCTCATGTATGGCCAGTACTTCTCGTGGGGGTTTCCCGCGACGACCACGACGGCTGCCCTCCTCATCACCGGGGTGTGGGACAACCTCACGAAGATCGCCATCCCCGCCATCGTCCTCGCCGCGATGGCGTGGCTCACTGGGACGACGCAGTGGTGGATCATGGCCGCCATCGCCATCATCGGAGTGCTCGTTGTGATCGGCCTCGTCGTGGTCCTGTTGCGGGCACCTGCCGCCGCCGATCGCATTGGGTTGTGGCTGTGCCGTCCGGTGAACGCCGTCATGCGCCGCTTCCACCGCGATCCGATCGACATCGTGGCCAAGATGCATTTCTTCCAGCGGGCGACGAACGTGATCATTGCGGGGCGCTGGTGGCTGCTGACGCTGCTCACGGTGGGATCCCAGGCGCTGCTGGTGCTGTTGCTCGTGGCGTCGATCCGGGCCGTCGGTGTGCCCAGCGACGTGCTGCCATTCGTGCTCATCCTGACGGCGTACGCCGTTGCCCGCGTCCTGGCCGCGGTACCCATCACACCCGGCGGGTTGGGGATCGTCGAGGTTGCCTATCTCAGCATTCTCACGCCGGGCGTTCCCGAGGAGTACCGGGTCGCGGTCGCTGCGGGTGTTCTCCTCTATCGGGCGCTCGTGTGGTTCCCTCCCGTTCTGCTGGGCATCCCGGCGCTGGTGTTCTGGCGCCTCAACAAGAGCTGGCGGCGCGATGCTGCCACCGATCCGCGCGGGCCTGAAATCGACGAGGAACCGCCGTCTGCGAGTTGTCTGGACGTCGCTCCGGCGCCGGCCTGAGCGTCAGTCGTCGTGTTCGGCGACCGGAGCCCTGCCGAGCCGCCCGGCCATGTAGTCGTCATAGGCCTGTTGGAGCTCCGCACGGGTGTTCATGACGAACGGCCCCGCCCAGGCGACCGGTTCGCGGATAGGGCGCCCTCCCAGGATGAGGATGTCGAGAAGAGGACTGCCTGGTCCAGAAACCTCATCGGCAGTGACCGTAATCGTGTCGCCTGATCCGTAGACGACGAGCTGACCCGAGTCGGCCTGCGGCCCTCCGGCGCCGAACGATGCGGTGCCATTGAGTACATAGACCAATGCATTGAAGTCGGCACGCCACGGGAGCCGGACCCGCGCACCCGGTGCCACCGTGGCGTGAACCATCGTGATCGGGGTGTGGGTGTCTCCCGGTCCCCGATGGTCACCGAGACCGCCGGCGATGAGGCGCAGCAGGGCACCGCCGTCGTGGCTGGTGAGGAGCACGACTTCCTCGCTTCGCAGATCCTGGTACCGGGGGGCGATGAACTTGTCCTGTGACGGCAGATTCACCCACAGCTGGAAGCCGTGAAACAGGCCACCGCTCATCACGAGGTGCTCTGGAGGCGTTTCGATGTGCAGCAATCCGGAACCGGCGGTCATCCACTGGGTATCGCCGTTGGTGATGACGCCGCCGCCGCCTTCGGAGTCCTGGTGCTCCATGATGCCGTCGATCATGTAGGTGACGGTCTCGAACCCGCGGTGGGGGTGCCACGGGGTGCCCTTGGGCTCGCCCGGTGCGTAGTCGACCTCGCCCATCTGATCGAGGTGGATGAACGGATCGAGATCGGCAAGGTCGACGCCGGCAAAGGCCCGTCGCACCGGAAACCCCTCGCCCTCGTACCCCTGGGGTGCTGTGGTCACCGATCTCACGGAGCGTTCTTCCGCCGCCTGCGGCTCGGCGGCGAGGACCCGGGGCAGGACCAGGGTGTCTGGGACGGTGACGGCAGGCATGGTGGCTCCTCGCGCATATAGTTGCAGATTGCAACGATATCACGGGGGCGACGTCTTCCCGCGAGCGAACTCAGCCCAGGATGCTGAGGACGAGGGCGAGCCCGCCGAGGAGTCCGATCCCGATCAGGAGCGTCGCAACGAGCGACTGCGCAATGCCCCCGGACTGGACGGAGTTGCTCACGCCGTAGCCGATCTTCGCTCTACGAATGTATGCCGTTCTCGGATGACGTAGATTCGCAGAAGCAAAGAGGGAGCTCGCGACGTGACAACCACAGCGAACCAGGCCGAGACAGAATGGTGGTCG
>Ga0255049_10001786_pt1 | contig 11657 bp, 13 predicted proteins | sample JV7_2_3_MG_FD_183615 | JGI IMG/M metagenome (GOLD analysis project Ga0255049, IMG submission 183615) | Seawater microbial communities from Jervis Inlet, British Columbia, Canada - JV7_2_3 | ecosystem: Environmental > Aquatic > Marine > Inlet | place: Canada: British Columbia | collected 2016-10-06
TGACATAAATATCCCGGACTTCGTCGGCCGTTCTGTTGCGATAAATTGCGATCGGGCCCGCAGCCGTTACAGCGATGTCTGTCTGGCAACAATCACAAACCAGATCATCGAGCAGTAATTCGTCGTGTAACCGTCCATCTGCCGCCAACGTTGCGCCGCGTAACGTCATGCCGGCATCCGGCGTGTTGCGTCCATCCAGCCAGATTAATCCCGTACCGTTATCGGTGGGAAATGAGGATACAAAGCCGTGCTCGGTTGGCGTGCCATCGTCATGTGGACTGTCGGGTGTACTCCAGGAAACGCCTCCATCCGCTGAGAAGGTCGTAAGCACCTGGTAGGCGTAGGTTGAATCGGCTGTGTAGCTCAGCCAGTAGGCCAGTAACGTCTTTGGACCGATGGCGGTGACGGCAGGAAGGTCTGCCCAGTTGACGAACATTTTCTCGTCGCTGACCGCGATTTCCTGTTCTGCCCACGAACCGTCGTAATACGTGGAGTAGCGTAAGGATGAGCCATCCTCACGACGCTCCATCCAGCTCAATATCGCATCGTCCTGGGTGCTTTGTGTCAGGCGCGGGCCGTAGGCCGGCTTGCCGGCGGGCACGCTGACAGGCACCGGAGCATCAAACTGCGGTAGTGAGTGTTCCGTGCAGGCAATAAGCAGCAGCGGAATGAGGAGGGCGGTTAGTCGGGTAGCAGGGCGCATGGCCCTATTATGCAAAGATTTCGGGTGGATTGCTGAGACAGTCGCTGTATACTCCCTCGCCTGCTGGGTGGAGCGGCTTCTGCCGCTGTTTCGCCCGATTCAGAGGCTAGGTGGCAGAGTGGTTATGCAGCGGACTGCAACTCCGTGTACGCCGGTTCGATTCCGACCCTAGCCTCCATTTTCTTGTGTCCGGCCCGGGTGGCGGAATTGGTAGACGCAACGGACTTAAAATCCGTTATTCGAAAGAGTGTGCGGGTTCAAGTCCCGCCCCGGGCACCAACCAAACGACACAGATCACATCCAAAACCACGACTGGTTAACAGTTCTGACCATAACCGTCGAGTGCGCTGGTCAATGCTGCTCGAGAATGCCAAAACAGATCATCAGATTTCGTAAAGAAACTACGGGAGAGCTGTTTTGGCCTCTACCACGAAAGACAATGTTGATTACCGTTTACTGAATCGCCTGAGTAATTTGGTGATCTGCAGCTGCTGCCTGCGGCAAGGAAAAGTCACGCCGGTCCCGCAGGTGATTTCAGATCGTCACGCATTGACGAACGAGTGCCCGGATTGTCGGCATGAGAGCGCCACCAGAAACGGCTATCGCCGTACACTCGGAAAGCTCTTTACCATCGCACGGTAGGCAAGCGCCATCGATGGTGCATCGCGCTCAAAGCGATGCCACAATAGGCCGATGGCCAAACTCTATTTCTACTATTCGTCAATGAATGCGGGCAAGTCCACCGCGTTACTGCAATCCAGCTATAACTACAAAGAACGTGGCATGAGCACGCTCATACTTGCGCCGATGCTTGACGATCGCTATGGCGCTGGAAAAGTCACGTCGCGTATCGGCCTAGATGCCGAGGCGACTGTTTTTCGGCGCGGCGACGACTTGTACGGGCTCGTCGAGGGACTGCACAGTCAGGACGCATTGCACTGTGTGTTGATCGATGAGGCACAGTTTCTAACACGCGACCAGGTCTTCGAGCTGAGTGACGTGACTGACAAGCTGAATATCCCGGTACTGGCTTACGGCCTGCGCACCGATTTTCAGGGTGAGCCGTTTGAGGGCAGCAAATATTTGCTGGCGTGGTCCGATAATCTGAAGGAACTCAAAGCCATCTGCCATTGTGGCAGCAAGGCGACGATGGTGCTGAGGATGGACGGTGACGGCAATGCCGTTACGGAAGGATCACAAGTCGAAATCGGCGGCAATGACCGCTACATTTCAATGTGTCGAAAGCATTTCAAGGAAGACTTCTACGCCTGAAGTGGCGACCTGACTCAGGTTTGGATCGTTGGCAGGTCTTCTGTCATGATCGGCAGCAGTTCGGTGTTTTCCTGCGCGAGCAACTTCCGCATATCATCCAGCGTCTTCATTATAACCGTGTCGGAAAAATCTGCGCCTTCGAACTCGTTCCGGGACGTGGCGCTCGGGTCGTGGAACTTGATGCGGTGATGTCCCAGCGTAATGACATCGTCGTGTATCAACACATGATTCGAAACACGTTTGGAATTTACGAAAGTGCCGTTACTACTATTCAGGTCCATCAGGAACGTTGCGGCCCCATGCCGCACAAGTAGTGCGTGATGGCGGCTGACAAAGCGGCTATTGATCGAAATATCATTGTGTTCGGATCGTCCAACCAATGCGCGGGTTTTATCCATTATCAGGTCGCTCATCACACTACCGTTATTGGTAACGATCAACCGCGGCGGCTCTGGCTGAATGACCTCTTCCGGTGCAAGCTCTTCGTGTGGGTGCTCTGCCCAGGTCCCCATTGGTAGTGAGGGGTGCTCAATATCCGTAAGCGCGACCGGCAACGAATCTGTTTGGGCGATGGCCAGTAGAGCGACTCGATCAACAATGCCAGGCCATCCTGCGGATGCATGCCAGATATCTCTGCAAACTACGTCCGGAAGTATAAACGCCGGATATTTGCTACCAGCGGCACTTAGCTTGGCGTGTAAATACTGCCTGGTTTCTTCCCGGTTCATCGGGCGGAGGTGGAAGTCGTGAACGACTCGCTCCGCAATCGGCGCCATTGCCGTAACCGCCATCATGGGCCGCAGCGACCGGTCACTGACCAGAACCATCTTCAATGCGCTTTCTCTGCGCACCCGCAGCTCGGCAAGTTCACACAGGGCGCGCAGAGCGCTGGGATTGAGCTCGTGAGCATTCTTGATGATCAGCAACGGTGATGCGTTCGAGGCTGCTTGTTGTAGCGCAAATACTCTCACCAGGCCCAATAGCTCGTTGGCCGAACTGAGTCCCAGGTTATAGCCGAACTGATTTAGTACCGAGATAAGGAGATTGGTTGTGTTGAGTCCCTTGCCGTCGATGACGGCCGCAGAGCGATCGTCGTGCATAGACTCAATGAAGGTGCGGACAAGCGTTGATTTGCCGGATAAGCTCGGGCCTTGTAATAAGGACAAGCCGGTTGAATGTGCGCAGGTGTCGCTCAACATTTCGATCGCAGCAACCTTTGAGGAATAGGAGACGATCGCAAGTGGCTTCCCGTGTGTCGGGAATGGTTGTTGTGACAGGCCAGCTGCGCCTAAATCCATAAGTAATAACTCGCAGGCAATTAAGTCGCGTTAAAATGGTATTGTCAGGTTTCGGTCTTTTCGTATATGAAATGTTGACCGGACCAGTCAGTCTACGGTCCGGCCGCGGTTCCTGTAAACCGAAATTCGGTAATTTGTTATTTGTCAAAAGCACACAGAGTATTTTTCGAATTGACTTCACTCTTGCACGGTAAACAGTTAATAAACAAGGAAGTTTCATTATGAATTTAGTTCCATCTGCGATTCGCGACAGAGTGTAAGGTATTGACTGCAAAGCTATCAGCCGACGCGCTCACTTTGATACGCGGTGAAACCTGCCTGTTTCAGGACTTGGGTTTTGCGCTAAATCCCGGAGAGTTGCTGTTACTCGAAGGTCAAAATGGCAGCGGCAAGACCAGTTTGATGCGCGCAATCGCTGGCATGTTAAGTCTGGAGTCGGGCGAAATATTCTGGAATGGCAACGATGTAAGCCGACAGCGACAGGAGTTTCACAGTGAACTGGTGTGGATCGCACACCGCACGGGTCTCAAAGGCGACCTGACGCTGGTCGAGAATCTACGTTTTGAGGCGTCTCTTCGTCCGCAGGCCAATATTGATCCGGCCACAGTCTACGAGAGACTCGGAATTTCCAGGCTCAAGACTCTGCCGCTGCGAGCCCTTTCAGCCGGACAACAACGACGTGTTGCTCTTGCCCGGATGTTGTTGGCGGACGTGCCGCTTTGGTTAATGGACGAACCGTTTACAAACCTCGACCGTGAGGGGCGCAAGCTGGTCGTTGAACTGGTTGAGGAGCATCTTGCCAAAGGTGGCATGTGTGTGATGGCGGCGCACCAGGATGTCGATATTAAAGCAACGATTAACCGGGTAGCTCTCTGATGGTGTCGACGAATCCGCAACAGCCCGGCATTTTTTCAGGTCTTCTGGCGATAGCCCGGCGTGATGTATTGCTTGCCTGGAAACGCCCCGGCGATGTGCTAAACCCGCTGTTCTTCTTCGCAATGGTCTGCACATTGTTCCCGCTGGCAGTGGGGCCCAGTGCCGAGCAGTTGATTTTCAGTGGTCCGGGTGTGCTTTGGGTCGCCGCCTTACTGGCGACGTTGTTGTCACTGAACTCGCTGTTCATGTCTGATCACGAGGATGGCAGTCTCGACCAGATGCTTGTCAGTCCGCAACCGTTGCCGGTACTTGTTCTCGGCAAAACGCTTGCGCACTGGTTGATCAGCGGTTTTCCGCTGGTACTTATATCGCCACTGCTGGCGATAACCTATCGCATGCCCACTGATGTGATTGGCGTCCTGATGCTGACCTTGCTGCTGGGTACCATTTGCCTGAGCCTGCTAGGCTCCATCGGTGCTGCCCTGACAGTGGGCTTGCACACGGGGACAGCGTTACTTAGCCTCCTGATCCTGCCGCTGGCGATGCCGGTATTGCTGTTGGGTGCGAACACTGTGTCATTGGCGGCCGGAAACGAGGTTTACGCAACCGGAATCTGGGCGCTTGGCGCCTATGCGATTGCTGCATTATCACTGGCACCGTATGCAACGGCTGCCGCACTTCGAATTAGTAACGAGTAAAAGATATTATGTGGAAGTTTTTTCATCACTTGACGTCGCCGCCGCATTTCTACCGCTTGGGCGCGACACTCATACCGTGGCTGGCAATACCGGGCTTGTTGCTCGTAGCCTACGGAACTTATGCAGGCTTGTTTCTGGCATCCGTGGATTACCAACAAGGTGATGCCTTCAGGATCATCTATGTCCACGTACCAGCAGCCTACTTGTCCATGCTGGCCTATGCCTTCATGGCATTCGGCGGCGGAATCGGCCTCATATGGCGAATGAAGCTGGCACATGCGGTCGGCGCTGCCGCCGCACCGCTCGGCGCTGCATTTACGTTTCTTGCGTTAGTCACCGGTTCGATCTGGGGCCGACCAATGTGGGGAACCTGGTGGGAGTGGGGTGATCCAAGGCTGACATCGGAACTGATTCTGCTGTTTCTTTATTTTGGTTATATGGCGCTGCGCTCATCCATCGACGACACAGCGAAGGCCGACAAAGCCAGTGCAGTGCTGGCGCTGGTTGGCGTGGTCAATGTTGTTATCGTTCACTACTCGGTTGAGTGGTGGAGTTCATTGCACCAGGGCCAAACGCTGTTTAAGGAAGGTGGCCCGGGCATGGACGCCGACATGTTGTACCCGTTGCTGGCAATGATTTTCGGCTTCACATTGATTTTTGGCGCGTTATTGTCGCGCCGCATCCGCACCGAAGTGCTGTTTCGCGAGCGAAGAACTCGCTGGGTTCGCGAGTTAGTACTTACACCTGAAGGAGGTAAGTAATGGACGCATTAGCGATGGGTAATTACGGGCCTTACGTATGGAGTTGTTTCGCGCTCACTCTTATCGTGGTCGTGTTCAGCGACTGGCGGTCCAGGGTGCGACACAATCGGGTTTACCGGGACATCGAAGTACGCATTAAAGCGCTTGAGGAGCGTCAATGAAACCAAGACAGCAACGCATGCTGGCCGTAGGGCTGGCGTTATTGGGTATCGCGATAGCTGCGGGACTCACATTTCGTGCGTTTGACGAAAACATGATGTTCTTCGTAGAGATTTCCGACGTCGTAGCCGGCGAATATCCGCAAGAACGTAATTTCCGAATCGGTGGACTGGTCGTCGAAGACAGCATCGCGCGTGAAGAAGGGTCACTCGCCATGACATTTCGCGTGACGGATATGCGTTGCCAGGTAGGCGTCGAATACACAGGCGTCTTGCCCGATTTGTTTCGTGAGGGGCAGGGCGTGGTCGCACATGGACGCATGGGTGATAACGGCATATTTATTGCCGATAAAATTCTCGCAAAACATGATGAGAACTACATGGCGCCCGAAGTGGCTGAATCGTTGGCTCAACACGTCGACGCCCAAATGCAGCCGCTGCAGGGCAGTAGTACGGAGTGCGAATCGGAATGATCCCGGAAATTGGACACTTTGCTTTAATCTTGGCGCTGTCGCTCGCGCTGTGCCAGGGCGTGTTGCCACTGATCGGTGCGCATCGGAATGACCCGGCAATGATGTCGGTCGCTCGAACGGCTGCGTACGGTCAGTTTGTGTTCGTTGCGATATCCTTCGGATGTCTCATTTGGGCATTTGTACAGGACGACTTCTCGGTGCTGTACGTGGCGAATCATTCGCAACTGTCATTGCCAACGGTATACAAAGTATCCGCAGCATGGAGCGCGCACGAAGGCTCGTTGCTGATGTGGATATTCATACTCGCGGCCTGGACGATGGCGGTGGCTCGTTTTAATGCCGGAATCCCGAAAGTACTTATAGCGCGAGTGATTGGTGTCCTCGGACTTCTGTCCGTCGGGTTCCTGTTATTTGCACTGCTAACTTCCAATCCGTTTGAGCGATTGATTCCGGCGGCAATCGACGGCGCAGACCTTAATCCGTTGCTGCAAGATCCCGGGCTCGCGATTCACCCACCGTTGCTATACATCGGCTATGTTGGATTCTCAGTTGCCTTTGCCTTTGCGATTGCCGCGATGATCAGCGGTGATCTCGATCAAAACTGGGCGAGATGGACGCGGCCGTGGACCATAGTCGCATGGCTGTTCCTCACGTTGGGAGTCGCGCTCGGTAGTTGGTGGGCATATTACGAACTCGGTTGGGGCGGCTGGTGGTTTTGGGACGCGGTTGAAAACGCCTCGTTCATGCCGTGGCTTATCGGTACGGCGCTAATTCACTCACTCGCGGTTACTGAGCGCAGAGGGCTGTTCAAGAGCTGGACTTTGCTGCTCTCGATTTCCGCCTTTTCATTGAGTCTTCTGGGTACTTTCCTGGTGCGTTCGGGAATCATCGTTTCCGTGCACGCATTCGCTACCGACCCAACACGTGGCTTTTTTATTCTTGGCTTCCTTGGCGTCGTGGTTATCGGGGCGCTTGCGCTTTATGCCTGGAGAGCACCGGAACTCGATTCGGACGTTGGTTTCAGCCCGCTTTCACGAGAGACTTTCTTATTGCTGAATAACGTGTTGCTGGTCGTCGCCACCACGCTGGTGTTAATGGGTACATTAGCGCCGCTAATTGTCGAGATGCTGAATGGCGGCAAAATATCCGTAGGTCCACCGTGGTTTGAAATAGCATTCATGGTGCCGATGATTCCGCTGGTGCTGTTGTTGGGCCTGGGAATGCACACGGCGTGGAGAAAACAAAGCACAGGTCCCTGGATTCGATTATTGCGAATCCCTGCAATTGTCGCCGTTCTCATCGGCATTGTATTGCCACTATTTTTCTACGGTCGCGTTAGCCTGTTGCTGGTCGTTGGCTGCGCCGCTGCTGCCTGGATTGTTATCTCATCCCTGATACTGCCGGTTCGGTCGTGGCGGCGCGAGAAGGGTGCCTCCGCTATCACACGGTCGGCGCTCGGTATGTCGATTGCACACCTGGGTGTGGGTCTGTTCGTTATCGGGGTAACAATTGTTTCTGCTTTTGGTGTCGAGTCTGATCGAGCGATGCGACAAGGTGAGACTCTCGACGTAGCCGGCTTTGAATTTGAGCTTCGTGAAGTACGCGAAGTGCAGGGACCGAACTACACAGCGATCGAAGGTGTGGTCGAGGTTCGTCGTGATGGTGAGTTCGTGGCGGTAGTACGGCCGCAGAAACGACAGTACCTGGTGCAGAAAAACTGGATGACCGAGGCGGGCATCCATCCGAACTGGAACAAAGACCTGTTCGTTGCGCTGGGTGATCAACTGGGTGATGGCGCCTGGAGTGTACGCATACAATACAAACCAATGATCCGGTTTATCTGGCTTGGTGCTTTCATCATGGCTCTTGGTGGCCTGGTATCGGTCAGTGATCGTCGTTATCGGAAATCTGCGTCATGAATAAATACCTGATACCGCTGATTGCGGTTGTCGTTCTTATTCCGATTCTCATATTGGGGTTGCAGAGTGACCCCAGGGAGTTGCCGTCACAATACATCGGCAAACCTGCGCCGGAATTTGATCTGCCTACTCTGAAAGATCCCCAAAAACGAGTTAGCACTGCTGACTTGAGGGGGCAAGTCTCACTCGTCAATATTTGGGCAACATGGTGTGCGGGTTGTCGCGCGGAACACAATTTCCTGATGCAGCTTCACCGGGAACAAGTCATTCCAATTTACGCGATTAACTGGCGCGATAACCGGCCAGGTGCCCTCGACTGGCTGGCACAGTTGGGCGATCCCTATGTTGCGTCAGGGTTTGATGAGGAAGGTCGGGTAGGGATTGATTGGGGCGTTTACGGCGCGCCGGAAACGTTTCTGGTGAATGCAGAAGGTCATGTTCTGTTTCGATACCCCGGACCTTTGAATCGTACCGTTTGGGATCAGGAATTCGCGCCGCGAATTTTGGAGCTAAAACAATGACGCAGAGATTAATCGTAGTTATTGCCTCTTTACTGTTCACCCTGTCGGCCTTCGCGATCGATACCGGCAAGGCATTTGATGACCCGGAGATGCAGGCACGATACGAACGGCTCATCGCCGAAACTCGATGCGTAACCTGTCAGAACCAGAGCATCAAGGATTCGAACGCTTTCATCGCGGCGGATTTGCGGCGTGAAATTCAACGCCTGATGAGCGAGGGTAAATCAGACGAAGAGGTCGCAGAGTTTCTCGTTACTCGTTACGGTGATTTCGTTCTGTACCGACCGCGCATGACGGGCAAAACAATGCTGCTGTGGATTGCTCCTTTTGCTTTCATTCTGTTCGCGATCTTTGCATTTATTCGCGTATTGCGTCACCGCATGGCGTTAACAATGGACGATGAGGCAGCAGACGGCGGAGCAGCACAATGACGATGTGGCTAGTATTTATTCTGCTGTGCTTCCTGGCCCTGGCGTTCCTTGTTTGGCCGATATACCGAAGTTCAGGACGACTCACGTCGGTGCTGGCGGCGGTTATAGTGGTGACCATCGGACTATCCGCAGCTATGTATCACTATATCGGGAATCCAGGCATACCGTCCGGGGCAGGCAGCACGCCCCCGGTCGACGATATGGTCGTATCACTTCATGAGCGACTGGAAGAGAACCCGGATGATGTGAATGGCTGGATTCTGCTGGGTCGCTCTTATCAATCCATGAAGCTGTATGACGAGGCCATCGCGGCCTTCGAGAAGGCGGTTGAACTGGAGCAAGGACAGAACTCCCAAACCCTGGTTGGGCTCGGAATTGTATTACTGGAGCGAAACGGTGGCGAGCCTTCAGAGCGTTCGACCAAGTTGTTCGAGAATGCCCTGGCGTTGAGTCCCGACAATCCCAACGCGCTGTTTTACGGCGGCGGTGCCGCAGCACGACGCGGCGACACGGCGCTGGCCGCGGATCGTTGGGAAAAACTGTTAGCGCAAGAAGCACCACCCGAAATTCGCGAATTGCTACAGCGCAAGATTAGCGAATGGCGTGGCTTGCCACCGCCGACTGCGCAGCAAGAATCGCCGGCAGGGTTAGTTTCAGTGAACTTGTCCATTTCCGACGCTGCGTTGTCGGACCTGCCAGCCGATGCCACCGTTTACGTAATCGCTCGCGATCCCGCGCAACCCTCGCCGCCGATCGCGGTTACGCCAAGGCGCCTCTCAGAGCTACCGATGGTCGTATCATTAAGTGACAACAATGCGATGGTAGCAGGGCGGCCTCTATCAGGATTTGCGGAGCTCGAGATAATCGCCAGAGTGTCAGTTTCGGGTAGCCCGATGGCACAATCGGGTGATTGGTCGGGTTCGTTGCTTGTCAACGCCAACGATGCTCAGGCAGTCGATCTGCTTATCGATCAGAAAGTACCCTAGTTACGGAGCCCAATATGGTGGAGCCAGTTGAAGCGGCGGATATGTGTTTCGCCTGCGGCAAAGCGAACCCGATCGGCCTCAGAATAAAATTCACGGTTGAGGGCGATACATGTACCGGAGAATTTACAGGTACGGAAAATCACGTTGGCTGGAACGACACGATTCATGGCGGAATCGTTTTCTCCGCATTGGACGATGTAACGGCGAACGTTCTTTACCATCAAGGGCGAAGGGCGCATACGGCAAAGTGCGAGATACGCTACCGCAAACCGCTTAAGATTGGCGAAACCGTCATGCTGAAAGGCTGGATTGAAAAAGAGAAAGGTCGGCTGATCGTCCTGAAAGGCGAGGCGCGACGCGTTTCGGATGGGGTCGTCGTTGCTGATTGCGAAGCAAGCTTTATAGATTCGAGATAGGAAGAACTACCCATGGCATTACCCGAGTTGCTGCAAGGCAAGCTACGAGTTCCTCTTATCGGCGCACCGATGTTTATCGTTTCAGGCCCGGAACTGGTCATCGCCCAGTGCAAAGCCGGTATTGTCGGATCATTTCCGGCACTAAATGCCAGACCACAATCTATGCTCGGCGAATGGCTCAAGCGAATAAAGGACGAGCTTGGCGAGTACGCTGAGGAAAATCCGGATGAGTCTGTCGCACCCTACGCAGTTAACCAGATCGTGCATGCGAGCAATATTCGCTTGCCAGAAGACATGGAAACCTGCGTCGAGCACCAGGTACCAATTATCATCACGAGTCTCAGACCACCGGAGGATGTCGTAAAGGCGGTGCATTCCTATGGTGGTCTCGTGTTTCACGATGTTATTAGTTTGCGGCATGCCCGCAAGGCGATTAGCCAGGGCGTTGATGGAATCATCGCCGTGTGTGCTGGTGCTGGCGGACATGCGGGACCACTAAGTCCTTTCGCTCTTGTGAAGGAAATCCGCAAAGAGTTTGACGGAACCGTCATTTTGTCGGGCTCTATCACCAGCGGCATGGACGTTCTGGCTGCCAGAGCGATGGGTGCCGATCTTGCCTACAGTGGTACTCGGTTTATTGCCAGTGATGAAGCGAACGCAGTGCCCGAGTACAAAGAAATGATCGTCGAGAGCGGTGCGTCAGATATCGTTTACTCGTCCTTGTTTACCGGCATTCATGGCAGCTATCTGAAGGGTAGTATCGCGAATACCGGTATGGACCCTGACAATCTGCCGGAAGGATCGAAGACAGACATGGACTTCGAGCAAGCGAACAAATCCGACGCGAAAGCCTGGAAAGATATTTGGGGTGCCGGGCAAGGTGTTGGCGATATAGATGAAGTTCTTTCCGCTCGCGAGATCGTGTTGAAAATTGAGCGAGAGTACATAGACACTCTCGCGAGGTTGAACGCAGCGTAATGCGCTTAGCGCTTTATTCATATTTGTTCGTCGCCGCCGGGGGTGCTATCGGCGCGATGGCCCGATTTGGGCTCAACGTCTTTCTGCAGCGCGACGTTGAGTTTCCCTGGGGAACACTTGCAGCGAATCTGCTCGGTTGTTTGGCGATGGGCATAATCGCTCAGCTT
>Ga0255049_10001790_pt1 | contig 11643 bp, 9 predicted proteins | sample JV7_2_3_MG_FD_183615 | JGI IMG/M metagenome (GOLD analysis project Ga0255049, IMG submission 183615) | Seawater microbial communities from Jervis Inlet, British Columbia, Canada - JV7_2_3 | ecosystem: Environmental > Aquatic > Marine > Inlet | place: Canada: British Columbia | collected 2016-10-06
TACGGTACCCAAGGTTCGCGATGCCAGGCTGTCGGCCGGCTACGCACTGCTGTTTATCGCCATCCTTTACACGACGGCACCTGCGGTCGGCTCAATGGCACGTTACAACCTGATCAATACCATGCAACCGGGCGAGGTAGGCACGGTCGATGGCAGTCTGGCCGTGGACGAGCAACCCGAATGGATGCACACCTGGCAGCAAACCGGGCTGCTCAAATTTGAGGATAAGAACGGCGACGGCCGTATCCAGTATTACAACGATCGGAACGAGGAATTTGCCGCCAAAGCGGCAGTGTACGGTTGGAAGGGCAATGAACTGAGCGTCGATCGGGACATCATGGTGCTGGCGAATCCGGAGATCGCCGGACTGCCAAACTGGGTCATCGCGTTGGTTGCGGCTGGTGGCATTGCCGCCGCACTGTCCACGGCGGCGGGATTGTTACTGGTTATCTCCGCGGCTGTGTCGCATGACCTGATCAAAGGCGTATTCGTGCCGGCAATATCGGAGAAGCAGGAATTACTGGCTGGGCGTGTTGCGGCGGCGTTTGCGATCGTGATCGCTGGTTACCTCGGTTTCGATCCGCCGGGCTGGGTGGCGCAGGTCGTCGCATTCGCATTTGGATTGGCGGCCGCCTCGTTATTTCCGGCGATTCTGATGGGTATATTCTTCAAGCGCATTAACAAGCAGGGCGCAATCGCCGGCATGTTGACGGGCCTGATATTTACCTACGGGTATATTGAGTTTTTCAAAGGGCTGTTTCTGAAATGGGCAGGATCTCCGTGGGGAGAAAACGTCGCAGAGCAGTGGTTATTCGGCATTTCACCGGAGGGCATCGGTGTCATTGGCATGAGTCTTAATTTCGCGGTCGCGATTACCGTCAGTCACTTCACGGCACCGCCGCCCGAGCACATTCAACACATGGTGGAGAACCTGCGTGTGCCACGCGAAATGGATGAGAGCCACGTATGACAAATCGAACATCAGTTTTTGCGGCTATTTTGCTCCTGGTTTCATTGTCAGGCATTGCGTCTGCCGAGTTCACGAATGAAGAGCAACGTATGATCGCCTGGATCGATGCGCACACCGAGAACGCAATTGCGCTGCTTGAAGAGACCGTGAACATTGGCAGCGGCACGATGAATCACGAAGGCGTGCGGAGTGTAGGTGTCGTAATGGCTCGCGAGCTCGATGCCCTGGGACTCGAGACCGAGTGGGTCGACATGCCGCCGAAGATGAATCGTGCCGGGCACCTGTTTGCGCGGAATGAGGGACAAGGCAAGAGATTCCTGTTGATTGGCCATCTCGATACAGTCTTTGAAGCCGATGACGATTTTCAGTCTTATACGCGTGACGGCGATACGGCGCGAGGCCCGGGTGTCGAAGACATGAAGTCGGGCAATGTTATTATCGTGTACGCACTGAAAGCGCTCGCCGAGATCGGGGCACTAAAGAATCTGGCCGTTGTCGTGGCCTATACCGGTGACGAGGAAAGCGCGGGATATCCACTGTCCATTTCGCGCAAGGATCTGATCGAGGCCGGTATATGGGCTGATATCGCGTTTGGTTTCGAATCGGCCGTCACGTATGACAATACCGATTGGGCCACGATCGCCCGGCGCAGCTCGAGCGAATGGAAACTCGAGGTGACGGGGAAGCAAGCTCATTCGTCCGGTATCTTCAGCGACGATACCGGCGCTGGTGCGATTTTTGAGGCTGCAAGAATACTGAATGCCTTCTACGACGAGGTGCGAGGTGAGGAGCACTTGACGTTCAATGCCGGCACTATTCAGGGCGGCACGGACGTCGATTACGACGATCAGCAAACTCGCGGGCGGACATTTGGCAAGAAGAATATCGTTCCGCGAAAAGTTGTCGTGCATGGAGGAATTCGCACGATTTCCCAGGATCAGCTCGAACGTGCGCGCGAAAAAATGCGCGCCGTCGTTGCACAGAGCTTGCCGCTTACCTCGGCAACGATAATCTTCAAAGATCGCTATCCGCCGATGAGCCCGACGGATGGCAATCGTCGCCTGCAGGCTCAGTTCTCGGAAATTAACGAGACGCTGGGGCGCGGGCCTATGCCGGCGCTGGACCCATCGAAGCGCGGCGCGGCTGATATATCATTTGTTGCGCCCTACACAGATGGACTAGCGGGTCTCGGCGCGGTGGGTAGCGGCGGGCACACCCCTAACGAGAGCCTCGATTTGACGACGATGTCCCTGGCCATCAAACGCGCGGCCATACTGATCCATCGACTCAGGCAGGAATGAACCACTCACACATCCAGGACAATATGCGGCGCGTCGTGATCGCGTTGCTACTCACGGGTACGTTTATGGTCGTCGAAGTGATTGGCGGCATCTTGTCGGGTTCGCTTGCTCTGCTGGCCGATGCGGGGCACATGCTGACCGACACGATGGCACTCGGACTCGCTGCCGTCGCGTTCCAGGTCTGCAAACGCCCCGCCGATACAAAACTTACTTACGGTTATCAGCGTTTTCAGATTCTGGCGGCGTTTGTCAATGGATTGAGTTTGTTGTTCATTGTTGGCTGGATTCTGTTTGAGGCCGTCAATCGGTTTCTAGAACCTACGGAGGTGCTCGGTAAGACGATGCTAATCGTCGCGGCCGCCGGACTGGTCGTAAATCTGATCGCGTTCGCCGTGCTCCACGGCGGTGACCGGAATAACCTCAATATCAGCGGAGCGGTAATTCACGTGGCCGGGGATTTGCTTGGGTCTGTGGCGGCAATAGTTGCGGCGCTAGTCATCATCTACACAGGGTGGACCCCCATCGATCCGATATTGTCGGTTGCGGTCGCGATACTCATACTGCGAAGCGCCTGGATTCTCGTCAAGCGCAGTTCGCATGTTTTACTCGAGGGTGCCCCAGAGTGGTTGGATACGCAGACAATGCAGGACAAGATTATCGGCCAGGTACCGTCGGTTTGCGGCGTTCACCACGTGCATGTGTGGGGTATGACGCCCCAGGACCTGATGTTGACGATGCACGTGCGACTCGAGGCAGAGCCTGGCAATCCAACTGAGTGTATTCGTCAGATCAAAAATGTTCTTCGAGCAGAATACGGTATCGGGCACTCGACCATTGAGATTGAGACCGACGATTGCGCCGATCATTAGTCGTCGGGATTGATTGTCCCAATATACGGCAATGTCCGATCACGCTCCGCGTAGTCGAGGCCGTAGCCTACGACCCATTCATTCCCTATGTCGAACCCGACGTAGTCAATTTCCACGTCGACTTCCACACTTTCTGCCTTGTGCAATAGCGCGCAAGTGCGAATGGTTGCGGGTCCGTGTGATTCCAACATGCCGATCAGGTACGCGAGTGTATGCCCCGTATCGACAATATCTTCGACGATCAGTACATGACGGTTTTCAATATTGCCGCGTACGTCCATGACCAAACGTACGGCGCCGCTCGCAACATTGCCATTGTTGTAACTTGATACGGCGATAAATTCGATGGTGCGCGGGATTGTCAGGCGTCGCGACAAATCGGCGAGAAAAATAAACGAGCCTTTGAGGACGCCAACTAGAATGACATTTCCCTTGTCAGCATAGTCGGAGGATATCTGTGCGGCCAATTCGCCGACGCGGTTTTCGATTTCGGATTCGCTGAGCAGAACGGCCGGGGGTGACTGGCTCACGCTGGTTTCCTGGGATCGCGAATAAGGTAAGGTAGCATACTGATGAAACGCTCAATTGCAATCGCCGGAAACATGGGTTCGGGCAAGTCGACGCTGGTTGAATTCCTTTCGAGTAACTACGATGTTGCGCCGTTCTACGAGCCCAATGACGAGAATCCGTATCTCGCCGATTTCTACGGTGACATGGAGCGTTGGGCATTCCAGTCGCAACTCTATTTCCTGAGTAATAAATTTCGTCTGCACCAGGTACTCGATCGCCAAACGGGTGTCGTGGCGCTCGATCGGACCATATTCGAGGATGCGGAGATATTTGCGACGGCGCTCTACCAGATGCGCAAGATCTCAAAACGCGACTGGGATACCTACCAGGGATTTTACACTTCGATTCTGGACGCTATTCGGCCGCCCGATTTGCTGATCTACTTGCGCTGTTCGATGCGCACGTTACGGCAACGTATCAAGCTGCGTGGCCGGGAGATGGAGCAGGATGTACCGCTCGCGTACTTGAAACGCCTCGATCGGCTGTACGAGAACTGGATTTCGTCCTATAAGATGAGCGACGTGCTCGTGCTCGAGACGGACAAGCTCGACTACATCAATGATTTGATCCACCGGCTCGATGTTATGCAACGAATCGAGGCTGTGCTACCCGAGGAGATCGGTAAACCCAATTGCTAGTGGGCATTGGGTACGTTGGATTGTATTCTTAGAACGTTGTCGGCGGGAGATACATAGATGGACTCTGCCAAACTGAATGATTGGATGCAGGTCATCGGAATATTTGCAGTCGTCGTGTCTCTGGTATTTGTCGGTTTTCAATTGAAGCAGTCGCAAGACATCGCAATCGCCGGGCAGAACCAGGAACGCCAATCGGTGGCGTTTGATTACTATTCCTGGCAGGGCCAAATTGATGAATTGGTTGACCATTATGGAGCCAGGCATCGCGAGCACTTGAATGACAGCATTGGTACAGAAAACAGTCGGTCTGACCGATCAATTGGTTTCTCCTATATCAAGTCGCGTATGCGTCTTTCAATATATGACAACAATCACTTTCAATTTGAGTCGGGGTTTATGACGGAGGAATCTTGGCGGCCATATTTGTATCTCACCAAGAGCGTGTGTTCCAAAAGCCGAGACGAGGGAAAAATCATGCTAAATCATGGCGATCAGTATCGTGATGGATTTCGTGAATTGTGTATGAAATTTATTAACGAATCTGGAGTAGTCCCTGAATAATTCGGCATTTTGTACTACGCTTAATAAATAACAACTAAGCCACGGGTCCTCGCTTCCTCCGAGAAGCCATGGATGACTCCCCGAAGGACCCTAAGACCGCCGAGTTTCAGTCATGACCCTGCATCGCGGGAGGTCGATGATGAAAAAATGTATTTATTGCTTTCTACTTGTCCTCGCAGCCTGCAGCGGCGGCAGCAAAGGCGGTGGCTCATCGGGTGAGATGCCCGATTCCTGCTTCAATGGTCCATCTGGCGTGGTGAACTGGTGGCCAGGTAATGGGAATGCGAACGATATTGTTGGTAGCAACGACGGCACATTGCAGGGCGGCGCAATGTTCAGCACAGAAGGGCAGGTGGGATCGGCATTTCTTCTGGACGGGATAGACGGTTTTGTTGATTTCGGTACAGGGGTGGGAGATTTTGGAACAGCAGATTTTACGGTCGACCTGTGGGTGAAATTCGACGCCCTTGCCGGTGAGCAGGTGCTAATTGAGAAATTTGTTGAAACATTCGATCTGTCGAAGACCGGTTGGGGAATTACCAAATTACCGTCAGACCAACTGCGACTTTATGGGACAGGTTCAGAAGATATCGCGACCGTCACACCACCGGGAGGGCTTGCGGTAAACACCTGGTACCATATTGCCGCGACACGGCAAGGGGACACGTTTCGCTTGTACTTCAACGGTGACGAGATCGCATCAGCCATGTTTTCGCCTAGCGTGGATTCCACCGCCTCTCTAAAAATTGGGCACAGGGCGCTTCCCGACCCGAGAGGTTTCTTTCTCGACGGGCTGATTGATGAGGTCGAAATTTATAACCGGGCCCTCTCGCAGTCTGAAATCGCGGACGTCTTCAACGCCGGCAGCGCGAACAGGTGCGGATCCACCACCGCTACGATCTATGTCTTCGGCACCGAACCACACACAATCAACTTCGATAGTAATGCCGACATTTCAGCAGCAGTTCTGGGATCGTCAAATTTCGACGCGACACAAGTGGATTTCATAACGGCGAGGTTTGGGCCAAGCAAGGCGTCACCAATCCACGACGGCCATGTCGAGGACGTTAATCATGATGACATTTTGGATATGTTGTTTCACTTCAATACTCAGGACACAGGCAGTGCTTGTGGTGACTATTCAGCGATTCTGTCAGGTGCAACGTTTGGCGGAGATGCGTATGCAGGCGCTGATTCAATTACCACTAAAGGGTGTAAGTGACGCATCACCTCCATCCACTTAGGTGGGGACTAAATTGAGTACGAGCGTCCGCTTTGCCGCCGAAAGCGGACCTTCAAAATCCTCTGATTTCACCCATCCGAACGTCCGCTATCGGGAAAAGCGGCCATTCTCGAATAATTGGGTCCCATATCCGTGAAATCCCCTATTGCTATCCGTAATGCGAATCATTATCATTTAGGGCATGACAGATACCAACAATACGCTCGCCTCACTGAAGCGGGGCCAGACTGGGCTAATTCAGTCGGTCGACGCCAGCGACCCACAAGTACAGCGCCTGATGGTGCTCGGGCTGGTCGAGGGCGCGGAAGTTGAACTTGCCGGCGCAGCGCTGGGTGGCGACCCAATGGAATTTCGTCTATTTGGCAGCGGCATCTCGCTGCGACGCGAGCAGGCCCGGCACTTTACCGTGACTCGTCGCGATAGCGGTGACTAAAGCCTCCGAAACCCGCGTATTTCTCGAAGACATCCCCAGGAGCCGGCAGGCCGATGCCAGCATTGCGGTCGTGGGTGGTCCGAATTCGGGGAAAAGCACCCTGTTCAATCGTCTGACGGGGTTACGGCAACGAATCGGCAACTATCCGGGCGTTACCGTAGAGCGTCATATAGGATCGCTCAAAACCGATAAACACACGATCGAACTCATCGATCTCCCCGGCACGCACGGTCTCAGTGCGCATTCTTATGAGGAACAAATTGCGGTCGACGTCATCTTCGGCCGCATGGCGGGAACGCAACCGCCAGACGGTATTCTCGCGGTGCTCGATGCGACCAATCTGTACCAGGGTCTGTACCTTCTACAACAACTCATTGAACTTGAATTACCTGTCGTCGTCGCGCTGACAATGTCCGATGCTGCGAATGTCAGCGGATTAAAAATCGACGTCGAAAAATTGTCGGCCCATCTCGGTGGAATTAAAATATGCCGCGTCGTCGCGACAACAGGGGACGGCATCAACCAATTGCGCGATGCACTCGTCACGCTTGCAGCTAAAGAGCCCCCGGAGCCGGTTTCCGCATGGCCTGAATTATCGGCGGCGGCATCGGAATTGGCAGCAACTGCAACTGTGCCGCTGCGACGAGCGGAAATAGAGCGCCTGTTAATCGACGGCGCTACGGGCGCGAACATTCCTGTTCTTGAATGTCTCGGTCCCGGCGCTGCTGACAAGGTCAATCAATACCGGGACGAATTATTTGGCATCGAGCCGACGCTCGCACGAGAAGCCCGTATTCGATACGCGTGGGTGCGCGAGGTGCTGGCTGATGTGCAACAGAAAGTACCTGCTTTTTATTCATGGCGAACGCGGCTGACCGAATTCTTAAATCAACCAATTCCCGGCACCCTTGGCCTGTTCGTCGTCATGGCGATCGTCTTCCAGGCCGTCTTTGCATGGGCAACGCCTCTCATGGACGTCATCGATCAGTCCACTGCCGTGCTCGGCAGGTTGGTGGGCAGCCAGCTCGGTGACGGTGCGTTTTCCAGCCTGATCGCGGACGGCGTAATCGCAGGCGTTGGCAGTGTGATTATTTTCCTGCCGCAGATCATCATTTTGTTCCTTTTCATAATTCTGCTCGAGGATTCGGGCTACCTCGCTCGCGCTGCATACTTGCTCGATCGCGCCATGCGCTTGGTTGGGCTATCGGGCCAGTCCATTATCCCTATGATTTCGAGTTTCGCCTGCGCTGTCCCGGGCATCATGGCAACCCGGGTCATCCCGAATCGTCGCGACCGAATCGCGACGATCATGGCCGCACCGTTCATGACTTGCTCGGCACGATTACCCGTGTACGCGCTGCTTATCGCCGCCTTCGTTCCTGCGCGTGATGTCGGGATACTTAATCTGCAGGGCCTGATCCTGTTCGGCCTTTATTTGCTCGGCATTGTTGCCGGCGTGTTGACGGCACTTCTGATGCGAAAGACGGCGTTGCGTGGACCGAAGCCACCATTCGCGTTGATGTTGCCGGAATTCCGGCGCCCCAATGCGCGCACCGTGTTGATACAGTTGCTCGGGCGAGCCCGAGTGTTCTTGCGTCGTGCGGGTACCGTTATATTCGCGGTTGCGGTGGTTGTCTGGGCGCTTGCTTACTACCCGCGAGCAACGGATTTCGATCCGACGCTTACGGAAAACGAAACAGCTGCCGCGCAGCTCGAACAAAGCTGGTTGGGGCGCGCCGGTCACGTCATCGAACCCGTGTTCAGGCCGCTCGGCTGGGACTGGCGCGTGTCGTCAGCCGTCATCGCGGGATTCCCGGCGCGCGAAGTGGTCATCGCCGTGCTGGGTACGGTGTATGCCGTGGGCGACGACGCGGATGAGGCGACGTTGTCTCAGCGGCTGCAATCTGCGAGCTGGCCGGATGGCAGCCCCGTTTACACCCTGCCCATGGTAATCGGTTTACTGATTTTTTATGCGTTCTGCCTGCAGTGTGCGGCGACCCTGGCCGTTATCCGACGAGAAACGAATAGCTGGCGCTGGCCGATATTTGCGTGGGTTTACATGACAACTATCGGTTATGTCGGCGCACTGTTGGCCTACCAACTTTTGTAGTGCTATTCGATTCGAACGCTTAGCCGGATATTGAAGCTCGGTACATTTGCGCCAACGGTTGGATTCATCACGCTGGTCGGGTTGATGCGATAGCCCGTCACGACGGGATCGAAACCCTGAGCATCCGGCACGGGAATGTAGGTGTACGGTGGACCACCACCGACCTGGTTGCTGAACGTAACATCCGTTGCGTAGGTATAACCCAGTCCGCTGGCGACAGCTCCATCTACAAATACGATCGGATCGCCACCCGAGGTATCAACATATAAAGCGGTCTCAATCGGTAGCGGATCGGTGATAACGATTGAATTATTGTCCGGTGAGCCAAGTCCCTGGTTGGATACACCGATTGTGTATCGAACCACGGCACCAGGGATGGCTTTGGGATTGCTGCCGCCATTGATGGGGTCCGTTAGTGTTTGAGCGACTTTGGAGACGAGCAAGCTCGGCGCGGCGATCTGATCAAAACAGACATCATCAACGTGCCAGAAGTCCCAGGGCGCTCCATTGCCGCCGGTCATGCGGAGTCGCAATTGGAAATTGACGTGCCGGCCGGCAGCCGGGAGGTTGTAGCTACGCACGAATGTCTGGCCCGGACCGCCGGCACCGTTAAAAGTCTCGAGCGTTATCCAGGCGCCCACGCCGTTCAAATACTCGACGACGAGGTTTTCGCCCCCATCTGGATCTTCGCTAAAAGAATCTGCGCCGCGTCGAATCCATACCGTCAGGTTGGAAAATGAGGGAGTGGACGTGTCGATCACGATGGAGTCGACATTGACGACTCCACCGTTGAGGTATAACGAATTGCTCGGAGACGATGACGTCGCGCCGCTGATGCCGGCAAATCCTGTGGTTGGGTTGACGGTCCAGTTCGTCAGGCCGTTTTCGAAATTGTCACAGGTCCCGACGACAAGGGGTCCCGCCGCTGCGACCTCTGTAACAATGACGTCGTCGAAATGCCAATAGTCCCAATCGAATCCGCTGCCGCCAAGTTGTCGAACGCGCAATGCGAGTGCTCCATGCAGCGCGTCTGCGGGCAGGTTGTATGCGTCGGTATATATCTGGCCAGGTGTATCCGAACCGAGATAACTCCCCAGCAGTCCCCACGAATTGTCGGCGCGTTGGTACTCAATGTAGAGATCTTCGCCTGCATCTGGGTCCTCACTAATCGCATCGCTGCCGCGGCGGATCCAGATACTCAGGCGAGCGGCTGGCACAGACGCGTTGAAGGTGGGGCTCGTGACCGTGACAGCAGCATTGCTTGTGTAGCCAGCGCGTGGGTTTGTTCCGGAGGTCTGAGGGCCCTGCAAAATGCCTGAAATCGCGGCATTGGTCGTAGTCCAAGGCGCGAGGGGTGCATCGTTGAAATTGTCGGAGAAGAGGATATCGCCCGGAGCGGCCTCGCCCGCAACAGGCAGCAACGCGAACGCTGCCGGTATTATCAGCGATCTCAGGAATCTTCGAGTTTTGCGGCCAATGCTCAATTCGAACTTTCGGCGAAAGCGCGGTTCGTATTGCGGCGATTTTCAAATGGCACGGGCTCGAATTTACCCAGCCATGACCGAAACGATTTGGATGGGATGGGCTTACTCAGGAAGTAGCCTTGCGCCTGTTCACATCCCAGTGCGCTGATGCGCCGCATTGTTTCGATGTCCTCAACGCCTTCTGCGACCACTTTGAGTCTCATGCTATGCGCGAGATTCACTGTGGCCTTCACGATAACGTCATTGTGCTCGTCCTCCGCCAATGACATTACGAATGACCGGTCGATTTTGAGTTCATGCAGAGGAATATTGCGTAGCTGTGCAAGCGAGGAATGCCCGGTGCCGAAGTCGTCCATCGAAATCTGCACGCCAATATCGCGTAAGCATTCGAGGATGGTCACGGCGTGACGCAGATCTTCCATGACTGAACTCTCGGTCACTTCCAATGTAAGACGTTCGGCCGGCAATCCATGCTCTTTGAGTACCTGCATGACGTAGTAGGGCAAGTACTCATCGAGGAGATCACGCGCGGATAAGTTCACCGAAACCTGCAGGACGCGGCCTGACTTTTCCCACTCCCGACATTCGCGTACGGCCTCAGCGATGACATACTGGGTGAGCACAACGATCGTGCCGGATCGCTCGGCTGCAGGCACGAAGTCATCCGGCTGCAAGAACCCGAGCGCGGAATGCTCCCATCGAACCAGGGCCTCGGCACCGCACACGTTTCCGTCTGGCAGCGAAACCTTCGGTTGGTACCAGACCTGAATTTCGCCGCGGCGCAAGGCAGCGGGAAGATCGTTGATGATTCGAAGGCGGCGCTGGAATTTGTCTTCACGGCCCAGCTGATAGATGCGTACGCGTTCGTTGCTCGCCTCAGCGTCGGATCGTGCGATCGCTGCCAGCCGCAACAGATCGGCGGCAGACGTTCCGTGCCGAGGAAATTCGGCGATACCCGTCTTCGTTTGCAGAATCATATTGACTTGCCCCAGCGTAACGCCGGAACCAAGCAAACTCTCGATCCGGTCAACGTAGGACATGGCAGCGTCAGCGTCCTGTCCCGGCAGCACGATGACGAATTCATTAGTGCCGGTGTGACCGAGTACCTCAAGTGCATCCAGGTTAGTCACCAAATGCCGTGCGGCCGTCCTGATTAGCTCATTGGTCACGCTGTGTCCGAGCGTCGACGATATTTCGCTCATCCGAACGAGACGAACCGACAATACGACGATAGAGGCACGATTTTGCGTCGCTTGATCGACCATCTTGGTCAGGATTTTGATTATCTTTGCCCGGTTTGGCAGGTCAGTCAGCGGGTCGTGCAGCGCATGGTGAGAAATGCGTTGTTCGCGCTCGGCGATTGCCAATTGCATGGCATTGAAACTTGAGGCGAGTTCGCCGAACTCATCGTCCGAACGGACCTCAACTTTCCGATCGTAATCACCCGAGATCATACGTCTTGCC
>Ga0255049_10001791_pt1 | contig 11639 bp, 26 predicted proteins | sample JV7_2_3_MG_FD_183615 | JGI IMG/M metagenome (GOLD analysis project Ga0255049, IMG submission 183615) | Seawater microbial communities from Jervis Inlet, British Columbia, Canada - JV7_2_3 | ecosystem: Environmental > Aquatic > Marine > Inlet | place: Canada: British Columbia | collected 2016-10-06
GTTCTGGCGTTCCCACGATCTCAGGATTTCCGCCCCCCTCCCCCGACGCCCTCGCCTCGCGTCAGCCTCGCACCTGCCGCCCGTGCTTCTTCATGTGGCACGGCCGACAGATGCTCTGCAGATTATCCCAGTCCGTCCTGAGCGGATCTGACGGACCACGGAAGGGAACGAGGTGATCCACGTCATCCGCCGCCGCAACCCGGCAAACCTGGCACAACGGATCGGCCCGCCGTTTCAGTTTTGAAATCCGTTCCCACTCGCCGCCGTACCCGCGCTGCTGCTTGGTTCCACGGATGGCCGACCGATGCTTTCGGCCCTTGAAAGTCTTTGGAGACGTTGGCATTTTCTTTCCCAATCCGATGGTTTATGTGTTGCAACAATGCCGATACTTGTAATAATACAGTTGTCGGAAACAACAATCAACCGGGAGACGATGACGATGACTGCAGCACAAACAATCAGCCACCAAATCCTGACCCTGATTGCCAACGGAATGAACGTCATTCAGGCATGTGAAGAAGTCCTGGGGAAAGACAAAGTCGACAACATGATCACCGACATCTACACAACCTTGCGAGCACGAACCACCGCCTGAACACCACCACCAACCGGGAGACGATGACAATGGCTGGCACATCACGAATCTACTTTTCACGGAACGGCCAAGAGTTGGTCGACCATCCTGCCAACGGCATGAGTTACAGCGGCCTGAGCTGCTCGGTTGCCTACATCGGCAAAACGATGTGCCGACGTTGTGTGTTCGTCTGTTCTGGATACGGCGAGTCATACCAATCGTTCCTGTTGACCGAGGACGATTTCGACGGTCCTGTCATGGTCAACACCTGGCACCCAGCCACCGAGTACAACGAAACGTTTGCTCTGTGCAACCCAGCCACGGCCGTTGCTGCCGGTGGCAAACTGACCGGCCACACTGATGACCACATCGGAAACGATGGCCGTGGAGTTGCGTTCCAGGGACATGCACCATTTGCTGAGTATGCAGCGTAACCACCACCAACCGGGAGCCACGACGATGAAACACCAGACCCAAACAGCCACCCGACCTGCACTGCATCTCCCACGGTTCCGAGTTGTCACGGCCGACGAGGTGCTCAACTACTACCACAGCCGCACCGACGCCATCCGATACGCCGCCGACGTTCATGCCTACAACCCGTTCATCAGCCTGTTCATCGAAGAATACGACGAAGAATCAGGAGACTACCGATGACCACCGTCCACCCGCTCAAAGTCCTCGATACGACATCCATCAAATACCGGAAACGAATCGACAGCGTTACCCTGTCAGCCGATGGCCTGCACCTGGTCCCGTTTGCCTGCCCCGAAATGTCCGCCGACCTGCCGGCCATCATCCAGCCACGCCACTGCCAAGTGCCTGAACTCCACGCCGTTGTTCTTCACAAACTTCAGACCCTCAGCCGAAAGCCACAACGATGACAACTACACTCGAAGAAATGAATCGCAGAATTGAAATCGCCGAACAATTCCAACGGGACGCCCGAGGCACGCAAGGAGGGCTACAGATCACAGATATTGACGAATGGCGAGTGATCGACGACGGACAGGATCGATGGATCTGTTGCATTGATGGCTATGACGCGGCCGTCGAAGAAATCATTTCCGACATTCTGGAAGGAGATCTCCGGTTTGACCCGGAGGTCAACGAATACGAGGTCGAATGGTACACGGCCCTTTGCAACGCCGTCGCCAGCATCCACAGCAACTACGGACGCAGCGATCTGGATGCCGTTGCAGATTTAGCAACAGGAATCCGCAACGGTGACGAGAAAGACGCGCTGTGTCGCGATCTGTTCGATGCGCTCGGTGAAGACTACGATGAATGGCTCGCTGAGTGGATGCGGTCGGCACATCCCAATGGTTGCTCGTGCGGATCACCTGACTGCCCAGAATGGATTGACTCACAAGAGGTGAAATCATGACCACGAAAGCCACAACGATGAACCGACCAGCAACCGAGATCACCTGGGTTGAAGCCAAAACGGCCGAACTGCTGACCGCCGCCAGGCGATCCGCATACTTCTCCGATGTCATTCTCGACGCCAAACACCTGCAACACACCGACGGTTATGCTTGGGATGTTGCCCTGAAAATCTCCTGCGACTACTGGTGCAACTGAACACCCCACACCGCGGATCCCCGACCATGCCCAAACCCAAACGCCAGGAATTCCACAGCGCCCCGCGCTCATTCACTCAGCCTGCCAACCGAACCCAAGTCCTGTCGAAAGCTGGCATAGCCTGGGAAGCCATCGGCACCATCCAGAAAAACACCGATACCTACGTCCTGACCTTCGGCCAATTCAACCTGATCGATGTCCTTTGCGTCCTACTCGATCAGACCGGCCCCGCGTCCGTCGATATCAGCACCTGGACCGCTGCCGACGCCCACTTGGCACAAACCGCCGAGTTGATCGAATCCTGCGACATCACAGATTTCCGCATGGTGATTGATTATAGCTTCAAGAACCGCCAGCCCGAGTACCTGGAGCACATGCGAAAGCTATTCGGCCCCGACTGCATTCGTGAACTCAAATCACACGCCAAATTCCTGATCATTCGCAGCGCGTCCCACGATATCGTCGTCCGAACATCGATGAACCTGAACGGAAATCCCCGACTGGAGAACGTCGAAATCAGCGAATCGGCCGATTTTGCCAATTGGATGACCAACATCGTAGATCAGATATTCGGCGAATTGGAACCGATGAAAAACTACAGCAACCCGCCCGTGATGTCCGACATCCCCGACACATCCCCCTGGATCGAAGTAACCGCCGAGCCCCTCAAACGGAAAACCCTCAATGAAGCCAGCGCAACCCACACCCTCAAGAAACTATGAATCAGCAGCCGCCCAGGTCAAAGACAACACCCCGCCGACGATCGTGGAATTGATCGCCCGGCAGATGGACCGCCCCGATAACGCACACGAACGGATCACCACGGAAGGCGAAGTTGTGCGCGATGTCCGTGGCGTTGTCGTTCCACATCCGGCCATTGCCATTGAATCGGCAGCCACAAAGCTAATCGCCGACTTGATCAGCAAACATAAGACCCAAGCGACCAACAGCACAAAAACGGCCGCCCGCCGGATCGTCTAACCGGGAGAAAACAGCCAGTCTTCCAACAGCGACCGCAAAAACGGCATGATGATCCAGGACCACAGAATCGAGATAATAACACCGGACGGAATCAGTTTCACGGCCTGCAGATCGAGAAAAGCCAACTTTGCCGACCGCTCTATAGCACTGTCACGAGATTCGCCCGAATGCTCCCCGGAACAGATCCGTTTCTGCCGTTCCAGAAACCCGGAGTTGTAGAGATACGACGCGCAGCGACTGGCCCGCGCGTAATGCTTGTGCCTCAACTCGGATTGTTGACACGCCCGACGCACAAAGTCCCCTAACAAATAAACGTGCACGTGACTGACCCCGGCTTCCGCCAGATCGAACAACACTGGTTCCTCATCGATCGGCCCGTTCATTCCTTCGGCTCCAGTGTCAGCGTAATATCTGGCCCGGTGATCGACACGACAACCGTTCGGCCACCGTCCATAATTTCCAAATGGTGCAATTCCGTGTTGATCGTGACGCCCAGCCATTGAGCGACAATCGTTGCCGGCGGATTGAACCGGATTCTATCCGACATCACGACGACATGGCGGAGCTCCCCCGGCCACTGCAGCGAAACACTATCCGGCACCAGTTCCACGAGCCCGCCGGCCATCAGCTCCCCGAGGATCCGCGGCACGTCTTTCGCAACTTCGATCGTTCGATCCGTCAGTCCCATCATTCACCCCAGGATTTTGGCATGTGCTTCTGCATCATGAGTAAAGCCAAACGCCGTACAACTCCTTCCCGGCCATCCCGGGGATTTCATGAAATATGGAGACGACCGGCAGCCCGGCCAACGACGGCCGCAACCGTTCCAGCAGATCCGGAAATAGATACACATAAACAGCCGTGACCCCGGCTTCCGCCAGATCGAACGTCAGCGCGTCCCCTGTGATAATTCTGATTCGATCAGACAACCCAGCACGGCGGACGCGCGATCTAGCTACTTCTGCGCGTCCTTCGTTGATTTCAACGCCGATCCCACGGCAGCCTGCGCTACTAACAGCCGCGACCAACGCCCGTCCATCACCACATCCAAGATCCGCGATTGTGTCGTTTTCGTCCAGTTCCAGCGATTGAATAGCATGATTGACCACCCTCATCGGCGCGGGATGCTGCCCCGGAGGCAGCACGGCCGCCGGCTTCTTCGCTTCCACCCTTGTCTGCTGATATTGCCGCCGCGCGGCTGCTCTGCTGTTGCACATCCGGCAATTTCCACGCCCGCAGTGATACGGCCGCCGCAAATCGAACGTCCCGTAGCGATCCCGCCGGATCGGCGAAGTTAAACACCGCACGGCCACCCGCCCGGCTTGTTTCTTCACACTCGTCTGAAGTTGCTCCGATGTCCGAAAACCCACAATCCTCAGCCGACTCGTACCATTCGGCCCAACAACCTCAAATGTCGGCAACGTCTTGATCCCCAACCTGTCCGCGTCAGTTTTTCTTGCGTCATAGTCTACCAGCAGAACCTCACCGGCAGCAAATTTCGGCAATTCTTCAGCTTTGAACCGCACACACGACGTACACCATTCGGCCGACCACATATTCAGCGTCCAGCCTTCCGGCAGCAGCGGCTCCGACGCCACCGGCTGCGGCATTTCCGGCACGACTTCCGGGATGTCCGGCACCACCAGCTGATCTGGGGGATTTTCCGAGATCACCACCCCCTCAGACACCGCCGTTTCAATCCGGCTCAACCTGTTCGTGTGATCCTGCAGCGTTCCGACCGCTTCCGTCAGCAAATCCCGGATCGCCAGAAGCTCCATCGGTTCAGATTCCAGCTCCGCCGAGACGACCGGCACGATGTCCGCCGGTTTCTCCACCTCAACGGACAACATGCCGGTACCAACCAGTGCCAACACCACTCCACTCACTATTGTATTTGTGTTCACGGCTTCAGCGCCTCCTGCCAATCTTCCAGCGAAAACTCCCGCGGCTGCAGTCCAGGCATATCCGACACCCCGACGGCCACGGTGAAATTGTGCCCCATCATCTGCCGGATCGCCGACGGACTCCACTCGGACCAGCCCGGCACACTGGCCCCCGAGCCCGGCCAGCCATCGCCCCAGGAATTCAACATCCAGACATACGGATTTCCGGCCGAATCCTGCCTCTCACTGAGACTCAGCAGCGCTATAGCGTGGCCGCCGCCGCCTGCACTGAACCGCTCGACCACCGGCCGAGACATCCCGGAACCCCACGAGATTCCGATAGAAATTGCCCCCTGCCCCGCGCCCAAAAACGTCCGAATCCCGTCGTAGCTGCTCATTCTGTACGTCGACCCGATCTTGTGCTTCCCCGCGTCCACCATCAAAGCGTCCCAGCCCGACGGACGGGAGTTATTGTAGCCCGGTGGATACGGCCAGAAATGTTCCTCCGGAATCCCGTGCTCGTGCGCGAGACGGATTCCCCCCGAGATTGTGGATCCCACGTCCGACCCATCCAAATTGTCGATCCGCTGCGTTTCGTAGTAACCATAAGCTCGCGATAGCTGCGTACCGGTTTTCCCACTGACCAGGCAATGAATCCATTCAAGGCAGCTTGAGATTGCGTGTCCCTGACACGCCCCCTGGTTCCCCTGCTGCTCAACTGTGATGACTTCCCGAGGATCCAGTGCCACCTCCGTGTAAGTCCCGCGCATGGCAAGAATCCCGGCCTCCCGTGGCAATGTGCGCAAGAGCGGCCAGCTTTCCTTATCCTGCCGCCACCCGCCTATAAATCCGTCAGTCATCCTCACATTCCGAATTTCAAAACATATTCCTTAACCAAAGTGATTCGGCGGCTGCACGGCGGTGGTTCTCCTTAACCTAACTTCCCGGCTCCAGTCCGTCCGCCAGTTCCAGAACCGCCCGGGATTCAGGATCCTGCCTATCCGCGTAAATCGCCGCCGCCACGGCATCAACATAAGGCCCGTATCCTTCAGCCCGGATTTCTTCACCCTGCGAATTATGCCAATCGGCCTGTTCGGCATCGTTGGCGAAGTCCCCGGCCCGCTGTTTCGCGTCCATCTGCCGCAGCATGACCACCCGGGACACCCGATCGTGATCATGTGCGACCGCCAACACGTCCCCAACTGGGGGATTTTCTCCGCCGCCGCCTTCCGGCAGTCCGAAATACAGCAGCCACCCGCCGGCAGCGATCATCAACCCGCCGAGCAGTTTCATACGGCCCCCGTGTCCGATAGCCGCTTGACCTCAGCCCGGAGGACATCCGCTTCCGTTTTGCCTTCGGATAAATACCCGATTTTCAACGGCTCCGGTGCGTCCGGACAGCACTTGAGAATCAGATTGACGTGACGGCCGAAACCAGCCGGTGCTGCTTTGTCGGTATCGTGCGAGCCCTCAATCTCAATCGGATCCAAAGAATCGCCCTCCGTCTGCTGCGACTCATCGAGCCATTGATTGAGCTGCCCGATCGCCGACGGCCCGGCCACCAGTGCCCCACCAATCAACAGCGCCACGCCGACCAGAGTTGCGAGCATATCTGGGGGAATTTCGATGCCCATCAAGCGTACTTTCCGATGTCCGCCACACCCTGCGATAGTATGTACGAAATCAACGGACTCAGCACGGCCAGCACCGTTTCAGACGAAACGTCCCAACCGTATTTCAGCAGTGCCGCCGCGATAGTGCCCGCCAACGCCGTCACGAATTTTTTGGACGTTAAAAGTGATCGAATCAGCTGTCCCATGATTGCCCCCGGTATTGTTGTATTTGCCAACTGTAGCAAAACGGCCAGCCGAAAAACAGAATCAATAACTATCCTACCCGCTTCCGGTACTGTCACGCTTCGTCGCCTCGATGTAGTCGTCGATCACGCCCGCCCACCAGCTCTTGGGTTTGTCTGCGAACGGGGCACACAGCGGCAGCTCGTAGTCTATCGCGCGCTCACGTACTCGCTTGGTTCGCTCTGCTCTGCTCTGTCTCTTGCGCTTGTATTTCATAATCTGTTGCGCTCGCTTGACTGTCTGTGTGCGCTGTAGGCTGTTTGATTCCCGAGGGGTTTGAAGGCGTACCGACCCCCATGCGCGAACGGTATAAACCAGACGCGATTAGGGGGCTCGATACGACTGTTCGACACCTGTCGGAGTCATCGACGCACCGGGGCAGTCCCATGACCTCTGCCCAACAGACTGCACTTTGCAGCCTGTCCCCATCCACTCAGATCGTTGTCTCTATCTTCAGTTGTTCTTGAGTCTCAGAGCCTTCGCCACCACAGCGATCGTTCGAGCGTCTGGGGTTGAGTACCCGTCCAGCGGCACAGTGCGTCCATCTCGCTTGTCATTCAGCCGTCGGCACGCTGCCACGATTGATCCTAAGTTCGGAAACGGGCACTCGGATAGCCCAATCTCCAGAATCGCGTCTCGCAGAACCTCAGAAGGGAACAGAGCGAGAATCGATATCCATGTGCTCGACTCCTCCTTGGTCAGTGATGTTGCCTGTTTCATCTGGCAGAGCGTGTCGAGCAGCTGTGCTGTTGCTGTCGATGATCCCTGCCACTGCGGCATGACCTGCTGAGATCGCTGCTCTGTTGCTGTCCTGCCGTTGCTGTGCTCGATTCGGCTTCCCATTGATCTTCTCCTGTTCTCGGTTTTCCCAGTTCCTCACCGCTGCTCGCCAGTCAATCATCTTGTTCCCGTTCGACAGCTTCCATCCGTTCATGGCATAGAAGTCGACGAACGCCGCTGCCTCGATTCTGTTGCCCCGCTCTCGACAATACGACTGAACCTCATCGACGGTCGGGGCGACGAACTTGCCCACGCGCTGCGGCGGGTCCAGCTCGTCTGCCAGCTTTCTCAGCTGTCTGGCTGCTGACTGCATCTCTGCGAGCGACGCACCCTCTGACAGAGTCTTGAGAGCCTTGACAGCGTCCCTCGCTGCCTTCTTCAGACTGGTCGGAGAAACTGTCGCAGGCTGTGAAGCGTCGCTGTGGGTCGATGTGGGGCGTTGCGGGTCAGCTGGCCTGCAGATCGGCTCGTCAGGCTCGGCAGCTGCCACCGCGGGAGGCGTGACGGGCGTCTGAGATGGGATGCACCGCAGATTACGGTGGGCGACCGTCTCGCGAAACGTAGCATTCGTTGAAGCGGCCCACTCGACCATGTCCCCCGCATCTGCCCATTTCACCACCTCTCGCCACTCTACCCAAGAGAACAGGAGTTTAGCACGCGGTGCTAAACTCCCGAACCGGTCAGCAACTCGTCTGGCATCATTAACGGTGCGCTGGCTCGACCCAATCAGTTCCGCGAAGTCCGCGTCAGTCCGGCCCGACGCGTACCGTTTTGTCCACTTGCCGGCCGCTTCTCCGATGATCCAGTTCGACTGGCGAACGGCAGCAGCCGCCCTGTCGATCAGCTGTTTCTCGGTTTCTTCTGCTTCAGCAACGACTTGAGTCTGTGGGATCGGCATCAATTGTGATCCTGTGAATTAGTTTCGTTCCGTGAGTCTGTCGCCTTCGTGTTCGTATTCGTCCAGATCTTCTACGTCAATACCCCACAGCTTGGCAATTTGCTCGTCAGTGTGACCAGCCGACCGCAGCGTCGCGAGATGCCCCCGCAGCTTTCGCACACCAGCGTTTGATTGTGCGACGATTCGATTCCCCTCCGCGAGCATTGCATCAACTGCCGCCTGATTGCTCTCATGCGTCATCAGTATCGCTTTCGTCAGTACGTGAAAAAGCCCGCTGCTTAGCTTGATGGTGTGACGACCAAACCAACGACAGCGGGCTGAGCACGAGCGAACTCGTGTGTTTGCTTTTCGATTGTTGCTTTGGTCGTCACGTCTGCAACCTTAACTACGATCGGTCAGTCCTGCAAGCCCTGTTTTAGATCGAATCGATACGTCGCCCCGACATCAATTGGAAGATTTTGCCACGCATGGACCTGAACCAGTGAACCTTGTTTCATCACGTACGTCCATTTCACACGTTTGAAGAAATCCACACAGATCAGCCAGCATGGAATATCATTTCCTTCACGGAGCAGGTTGAATCGCTCTTCCAATTCCAGAACATAGTCCGAGCTTACGTCGGTCGGCTTGTACTCAACCAGCATACGCGCCCGTTCGCATACACCGCTCAGGTTGTTGTGGGCAAGGTGCCGCACTTCAAAGTCGGGTCGCCATTTGTGCACACGCCATTGGGTTGGTTCATAGATCCAACCAGTCACGCTTGCGTGTGCGAATAATGTCGCAGCGAATCTCGCTTCTGAACGTGAGCGAAAACGAACATCTCTGTACAAAGTCGGCTTCGCTTCAAGAACGGCCATTGTGTTTTCTCCGAAGATGTTTTCGCCCGAAGTTGTCCGGCAGACTCAGCATCTGTCGACCTTGTCGCCCTGGCACCCACGCCTGATTGGCAGTGATACGAAATAGTCCCTCGCGTTCCGCCAGCAGCAACTCGTCGCGAGATCGAGGCGGTAACGGCCTGTCGCCCCTGCTGATGCACTGTGAGTAATACTCGAACCACTGCTGAGCATTCGCAAACACTATCTCGTCGTCCGTCTGACATGCAAGATTTTTCACGCCGTCTCTGTCATCACCTGTCATTGCCAGTCACTCCCTGCTCATGGTTTCTTGAGTTGTTCCTGAATCTCATCGAAGTGCTTCGGCCTCCACACGAACGAGTTCGGCAGAATATCCAGCCAGCCCTGCTGCAGACACGAGACGCGACCCGTGTCTGTCTTCAGCTCCGCGAAGATCACAACGCGATCACGAGCCAGCGTCAGATCGGGATACCCTGCCCCCTCGTACTGCACCGCCGTGCGCCACCCGCGACGAGTGCCCGCTGCCATGAAGTGAGCAACGTGCCACCCGTGCAGGTGTGCCAGATCAACGACGATCTTCTGCCACTCGCGTTCGCTCACGACTGTGTCTGTAGCCAGTTGCTGTAACGTCTGCACAGATCGATCCCACGCTGATCGACCGCTCCTGACTTCTGCATCTTGATCGCTCGCTCGATCGTCGTCACGTGCGTGTCGAAGCCTCCCAGTGCCAGTTCGTTCATCACTTCGCGAATGTGATCCTGCCCGACTTTGATCAGCTCCAGCTCGGGCTTCCAGTCCGAGTCAGTCATGATCTTGTCGAGCCGCTCGCTGACAGATTCTTTGTCTGCGTCTGACAGCGACTCTCGATCGAATCGACCCTGCGAGCGATGATCGAGCAACGTCGGGTCGACGTCGATCGACTCAAGAACTGGATCTTCATCGGTGATCGTCACGCCCGCGATTCGTTCGTACAGCCGCTGCGCGAGACGCTTCTTCGCTTTGCCCTGTGCTTGGTCAATGTCACCCTTGTGAGCTGTCACGGCAATTCTGCTGTCGCCGAACTTGTCCGACTTGCGAGCGAAGACTTCGACACGCTTGCCGCCCTTGCGGCAGCGAGCGTACCCGCCACAAACCAGCAGCGTCGGCGTCAGTGCTTCGGGCAGGTCAATGGTGATCTCCACATCCGTGACGCCCGGATACTCGCGGATCTTCCGCATGAAATACTTCTGGCCAAGATAACACTGCCCCGCGATGATCTGCCACTCATCGTCGACCAGATACGCCCCCGACAGCAACGCCGAGATCGCACACGCTTTGACGACTTCCGGCGGGTAGATTTTGTCAGAACGGAACCCCATCGGGTTGCCCTGCAGCGACATCAGAACCGATACGACATCGTCAGACATCGCCTCTTGCAACTCCACCAGCCCGCACGCCATCGCGACGGCTCGTGACATCCCCTCTGCCTTCGTCAGTTCAGCCTGGACGTGTTCGGCTTTGTCCAGAATCGCCATCATCCCTGTGGCCGCTATCGTCGTCGTCAGTGCTTTGCTCATGATATCTCTTTCTCATCAGTGAAATGATTGCCGCCAGTTCAGGTCCGCCCGGCTGGTGACTGGCGACGTATTCAGCCAACCGGGTTTCTTCGGTGATTCTCTCAATGTCTCGTTTAGCCTTGTTGATCAATCGATCCCATCCCTGCTGCATGCTCGCTGCCTGTTCGTCTGTCGCGAGCTGCTGCGGATACGGTCTGGCCCCGTCTGGCCCCCATCCGCGATCATGCCATTCCGCCCGCACCTCTGCTGTAGGCTGGTCGTCGTACTGCACGGCCGAAGCGAGCCACTGTTCCGGGATTCCTTCGGCCTGTTGTGCCCATTGCAGGTGTTCGTTGTGGCTCGTCATCAGTCCAATGCCTCAGCGCGTTCTCGTGCTTCGCGGATGTACCAGGAGGCTGAAGCCCCTTCGTTTCCGCCGTCTCGCAGTTGCTTCGCCAGCCAGATCACCATGTCACCTCTGACCCGCAGCTCGTGCTTGTGTCGGGTCGCATCCCCCGCAGTGATCACCGTTGTGGCGATCGGCTTCACGTCGTCCATGTGCCTATCGGTCATCGTGTGGCCTCCCGACAATGATCACCAAGAATGTCCCGGCTGTTACAACAGCCAGACAAATCGCCGCCAGAAACGTATTCAGTCCGTTTTCCATCAGTTCTCTCCCTGAGTGATGTCACTC
>Ga0255049_10001792_pt1 | contig 11639 bp, 9 predicted proteins | sample JV7_2_3_MG_FD_183615 | JGI IMG/M metagenome (GOLD analysis project Ga0255049, IMG submission 183615) | Seawater microbial communities from Jervis Inlet, British Columbia, Canada - JV7_2_3 | ecosystem: Environmental > Aquatic > Marine > Inlet | place: Canada: British Columbia | collected 2016-10-06
AGCCTCGATCGCCTGATCAAGAAGGAAAAAATCAGCGCTGATGACAAACAATCTGCACTCGCCAACATTAGCACCACGACTTCTCTCGACGCACTCGCCGAGGTCGACATTGTGATCGAAGCCGCGACCGAAAACGAAGCGCTCAAGCTCGGTATCTTCGAGCAACTTGACACGATCTGTAAAGCCGACGCCATCCTGGCGAGCAATACGTCATCAATTTCGCTGACGCGCATCGCCGGCGCGACGCAGCGTGCAGATCGAGTGATCGGCATGCATTTCATGAACCCGGTTCCGATGATGGCGCTGGTCGAAGTTATTCGCGCGTTGCAAACCACCGATGGGACTTACCAGGCAGTGCACGAACTCAGCGAATTCATCGGCAAGATTCCGATCGAGGCCAAGGACAGCCCTGGCTTCGTTGCCAATCGCATCCTGATACCGATGCTCAACGAAGCAGCCTACGTATATTACGAAGGGCTTGCCAGCGCCGAGGGTATCGATGAAATCATGAAACTTGGCATGTCGCATCCGATGGGACCCCTGATGCTGGCCGATCTGATCGGGCTTGATACCTGCCTGTCGGTGATCAAAGTGTTACATGAGGGTTTTGGTGATTCCAAGTATCGCCCTTGTCCGATCTGGCAACAGATGGTCGACGCCGGTTACCTTGGACGCAAAACCGGTCGTGGTTTTTACGTTTACGATGAGCGCTAGACCAGGTCTGCGGTAGTCATGGAGTTACCTGTAAAAGGCAAAGCTGGTCAAACTGAAGGTCTTTAATTTTAATTAAATCAACCGGTTGCTTTACAGTTACCGACGAGTGACCGATCATCATCCCGACTGTCGGTTTTAGCGGTTGTTGCAGGGAAGACCCTGCTGATGTTTTTTGTTAAGGTATTAATAACCGCTTTCTTAATCGACTTTCGCATGCATTTGACCCATGATCTGCATTTCGAAACCGATCGACAATAAGAACTGCTTCGAGTAACACGCAACCAATGGAACACGACACAGCGCTAGATACTTTTCCCAAGCTATTGCACAGCCACGTAAAGCTGCGCCCTGATCAGGATGCTATCCGCGAGAAAGATCTCGGAATTTGGCAATCCTGGAGTTGGACCGAGGCGGCTACAGAAATTCGCGCCCTCGCCTGCGGGCTGGCCAGCCTGGGATTGAAACGCGGTGAAAAGCTGGCGATCATTGGCGACAATCGGCCACGCCTGTACTGGGGTATGACCGCGGCGCAAGCGTTGGGGGCAGTTCCCGTGCCGTTGTACCAGGATGCGGTTGCCGATGAAATGGCTTACGTGCTGGATAATGCCGACGTCAAGATAGCGCTGGTGGAAGACCAGGAACAGGTCGACAAGATGCTCGAGATACGCGACCGTTGTCCCAGGCTCGAGCAAATCATATTCGACGACACGCGCGGTTTGCGCCATTACGAGCAGGATTTCCTGCACGACTACGAAAAAATCCAGCAGGCTGGCGTCGAGTTCGACCACGACCACCCCGACTTCTATGAGCAGGAAGTGGCCGCGGGCAGCGGTGACGAAATATCGATCATGCTTTATACCTCCGGCACCACGGGAAATCCCAAGGGTGTCATGCTAAGCAATGACAACGTCATCATCACCGCGCGTAACGGTATTGTTCGCGAAGGTCTGACGTCGAATGAAGAAGTGCTCGCCTATCTACCGATGGCCTGGGTTGGAGACAACCTGTTTTCTTATGCGCAATCCTATGTCGCCGGGTTCTGCGTCAGTTGCCCGGAGGACGCGACCACGGTTGCCAGCGACTTACGCGAAATTGGCCCAACCTACTATTTCGCCCCGCCCCGCGTCTACGAAAACATGCTGACCCAGGTAATGATTCGCATGGAAGACGCTGCCAAACTTAAACGCGATATCTTTAACTATTTCATGGGCCATGCACGCAAGGTCGGGGTTAAAATCCTGAACCGTGAACCAGTATCACTAAAAGATTCACTCCTCTACAAGCTCGGAAACATTTTCGTATACGGCCCGCTTAAAGATGTACTGGGCCTGCGCCGCACCAGGCTCGCTTATACCGCAGGCGAGGCCATAGGCCCCGAAATCTTCGATTTTTATCGTTCGCTGGGTATCAATATCAAGCAATTGTATGGCCAGACCGAATGCATGGTTTTCATCTGTGTGCAACCTGACGGGGAAGTGTTTGCCGACACCGTCGGCACACCCGCAATCGATGTCGAAATCAAGATCGATGACAATGGTGAAATCATGTATCGCAGCCCAGGCGTGTTCCAGTCTTATTACAAGAACCCGGAATCTACCGCGAGCACCAAGACCGAAGATGGCTGGGTGCATACCGGCGATGCGGGATTTTTCGATGACAACAACGGCCACTTGAAAATCATCGACCGTGCCAAGGATGTCGGCAAACTCAATGACGGCACGCTGTTTGCGCCCAAATACCTCGAAAATAAGCTCAAGTTCTTTTCCTTTATCACGGAGGCGGTGGTTTACGGGAACGAGCGTGAATTCAGCACCGCTTTCATCAATATCGATCTCGATGCAGTCGGCAACTGGGCCGAGCGTCGCAACATGGCCTACTCGGGGTATATCGACCTCGCCGGGCAAGACGAGGTATACCAGTTGATCAAGGAATGTATCGACAAGGTCAACCAGGACCTGTCGCAGGATAGCCGCCTCGGTAATTCGCAGATCCGACGCTTCCTGATCCTGCATAAAGAGCTCGATGCCGACGACGGAGAATTAACCCGTACCCGCAAGGTGCGCCGAAACTTCGTCGGTGATCGCTACGATATCCTGGTAAACGCACTTTATTCTGACCGTGAGCAATGCCACGTCGAGACCCAGGTGACTTTCGAAGATGGACGCATAGGTATGCTCGAAGCCGATATCAAGATATGGGACGCCGCGGTGTACCCGGTTAAAACCATGACCCAGGATGCCGCTGCATGAACCAACACAGCATCGGTGGCGAAATTCTCAAGGTCGATAATATCAGCCTCTCCTTCGGAATTATGAAGGTGCTGGACGACATCAGCTTTGACATCAAGCAAGGCGAAATTCGCTCGATTATCGGTCCTAACGGCGCCGGCAAGAGTTCGATGCTCAATGTCATCAACGGCTTTTATCATCCCCAGCAGGGTTCGATCACTTTCAAGGGAGAAACCCGCAAGCAAATGGCGCCACACGTCGCCGCGAGCCACGGCATTGCGCGTACTTTTCAAAACATTGCGCTGTTCAAAGGTATGAGCACGCTCGATAACATTATGACCGGGCGCAACCTGAAGATGAAAACCAACCTGTTCTGGCAGGCTTTGCATATTGGCCCGGCACGCACCGAGGAACTCGAAAACCGCGAGGCGGCCGAACGTATCATCGACTTTCTCGGCATCCAGGCAATTCGAAAGATACCGGTCGGCAAACTGCCTTACGGCCTGCAAAAGCGGGTCGAACTGGGACGCGCGCTCGCCGCCGAACCCGAGCTGCTGTTACTCGACGAACCCATGGCCGGCATGAACAGCGAAGAAAAGGAAGACATGTGCCGCTTCGTCCTCGACGTCAATTCCGAGTTTGGCACCACCATAGCCTTGATCGAACACGATATGGGTGTTGTCATGGACTTATCCGACCGGGTGCTGGTGCTCGATTACGGCAAGCAACTCGCCGATGGCCTGCCCGACGAAGTCCGCAATAACCAGGATGTCATCGACGCTTACCTGGGGATTCCGCATGAACAGGCTTAGATCCTGATGTTATTTTTTATCGAAGTTGCGCTGAGCGGCCTGATGGCTGGCGTCATGTACTCACTGGTGGCGCTCGGTTTCGTACTAATATTCAAGGCTTCGGGGATATTCAACTTTGCCCAGGGAGTTATGGCGCTGTTTGCAGCATTGACGCTGGTCGGGTTCATGGAAAAATTTGGTATGCCGGTATGGCTCGCGATCATCGGTACCATTGCGGTCATGATCGCGCTTGCCTGGTTAATCGAAAGAGTGATGCTGCGTCAGCTGGTCAACCAGGAACCCATCATCCTGTTCATGGCAACCATCGGGCTCGCTTATGTACTAGAAGGTATGGGCGATATTTTATGGGGTTCAGACGTCAAGGTGCTCGATATCGGAATCCCGCAGGGTGCTTGGGACTGGTTGTGGGACCAGGGTATCTACATCGAGAAGCTGGAAATTTTTGCCGCGGGGACCGCAGCAATCCTGGTGACTTTCCTTGCAATATTTTTTCAGAAAACGCGCATCGGACGAGCGTTGCGGGCGGTTGCCGATGATCACCAGGCAGCACTTTCGGTCGGCATTTCGCTACATACAATCTGGGTCATTGTCTGGTCGGTCGCTGGCATCGTTGCGCTGGTGGCCGGGATCATGTGGGGCGCCAAATCCGGAGTTCAGTTTTCGCTTTCACTGATTGCACTCAAAGCACTGCCGGTTTTAATCCTCGGTGGTTTTACCTCGGTGCCGGGCGCAATCATCGGTGGCATGATTATCGGGGTTGGTGAAAAACTCGCCGAAGTCTATTTCGGGCCGATGGTCGGCGGTGCGATCGAAAACTGGTTTGCGTACATGCTGGCGTTGGCGTTTCTGTTGTTTCGGCCACAGGGATTGTTTGGCGAACGAATCATTGAGCGAGTGTAAAGATGATTTATCGAGAAACCGGGCAGTTTAAGGCGAACTACCAGGACGACCAGGCGCTGTTCCCAATCGCCCAGGATCGTTATGTCATTCTCGCCGTGCTGTTGGTAACCTTTGCGGTTGTTCCATTCCTGCTGAACCAGTACTGGTTGAATGCAATCCTGCTACCGTTCCTGATTTATGCCCTGGCAGCACTGGGTTTAAACATTCTAACTGGATATTGTGGCCAGCTGTCACTTGGAACCGGGGGTTTCATGGCGGTGGGCGCCTTTTCGGTTTTCAAGCTGATGACCTCCTTTCCCGAACTCGGATTTATTCCACTGGTGATTCTTTCCGGTTTAATAACTGCTGCCGTCGGCACCCTGTTTGGCTTACCCTCGTTGCGCATCAAGGGATTTTATCTCGCGGTGGCGACACTGGCCGCACAGTTCTTCCTGATCTGGCTGTTTAACAAGGTCGGCTGGTTTTTCAACTATAACGCGACCGGAATGATCACCTCGCCACCGATGACACTATTCGGTGTAATCGTGACCGGTCCTTCGGCTGATCCGGTAGCAAAATATTACCTGGTCGCCGGATTCGTCGCCGTGTTTGCACTGTTTGCGAAAAATATCGCGCGCGGCCGTATCGGGCGTAACTGGATGGCGATTCGTGACATGGACATCGCCGCCGAGCTGATCGGCGTGCGCCCCTTAGTCGCTAAGCTGTCGGCGTTCGCCGTATCATCTTTTTACATTGGCATGGCAGGGGCCCTGTATTTCGCAGTCTGGCTGGGTTCCGCCGAACCGACCGAGGCCTTCGATATCAACCAATCCTTCCTGGTATTGTTCATGATAATTATCGGGGGGCTGGGCTCGGTGCTCGGATCATTCCTGGGCGCTGCATTCTTGATTATGATGCCGATATTACTGAAGAATATTATGGTCGACGGATTGGGCACCAATGCCGCACTTGCCGCCCATATCGAAATCATCACTGTCGGGGTGCTGATTATTGGATTTCTGATTGTCGAACCCCATGGGCTAGCGCGTCTGTGGCGGATCGCCAAGGAAAAAATGCGCCTGTGGCCATTTCCACACTAACTGAACCATCAAACCAGTGGAATGTTTGCACACGCTTTCATTAAAATGTCGATTCGACATAAAAACCGGAGGAAGTAATGAAAACCAGAAGTTTAACTAAAACCATAGTGGCAACCCTGTTGGCGGTTCCACTTTTATGCGGCACGGTCAGCGCATACGAACTGACGATTCCGTCGTTCGATTATCGTACCGGGCCCTATGCACCCAATGGTATTCCGTTTGCAAACGGCTATGGCGATTACATGCTGATGTTGAACCAGCGCGATGGCGGCATTAACGGTACCAAGCTCAAGCTTACGCCCTGTGAAACGGCATATAACACTAAGCGTGGTGTCGAGTGCTACGAAAACGTCAAGAATGAAGGCGAGTCCGGCGCAATTGCAATCCAGCCATTGTCTACCGGAATCACCTACCAGCTGATCCCCAAGTCCAGTGTCGATCGCATCCCGATATTTTCGATGGGCTATGGTCGGACCTCGGCCGCTAACGGCAAGATATTTCCATGGGTATTCAACTTCCCGGCAACTTACTGGAGCCAGGCAACCGTGTTCGTACGATACATTGCTGAGAAAGAAGGTGGTATGGATAATTTGAAGGGCAAAAAGATTGCTCTCGTTTATCACAACTCTGCCTACGGCAAGGAACCGATCCGTACCCTCGAGAGTGCAGCCAAAAAGTTTGGTTTTGAATTCATGGCATTGCCGGTCGACCATCCCGGCCAGGAACAAAAAGCGACCTGGCTGCAAATCCGCAAGGAGCGTCCTGACTGGGTCATGATGTGGGGCTGGGGTGTTATGAACCAGGTTGCCATCAAGGAAGCCGCGTCGATTCGTTACCCGATGGATCATTTTATCGGGGTCTGGTGGTCAGGTTCTGAAAACGATGTGCTGCCAGCCGGTGATGGCGCCGACGGTTATCTGTCGGGCGCCTTCCACCAACCAGGTGACAACTTTCCCGCACACGATGACATCAAGAAACATGTCTACGACAAGGGCATGGGCCTGGGTGATCGTGACCGCATCGGTGAAGTGCTCTACAACCGGGGCCTGGTTGCGGCAATGTGGACTTCGGAAGCAATTCGCAAAGCGATGGAAATCCATGGCACCAATAAAGTCAAAGGTGTACACGTGCGTGATGGTTTCGAAGCACTCGACGTCGACGAAGCGCGGTTGAAGGAACTGGGTCTGCCCGGATTTACCATCCCGGTCAAGATAACTTGTGAAAACCACGAGGGCCCTGGAAAGGTCGCATTGCAGCAATGGGATGCCAAGGCCAAAAAATGGAGCCTGGTAAGCGGCTTCTATGATCCCTTGCGTGATATTACAGGTCCTCTGATTGCCGAGGATTCAGCCCAGTACGCCAAGGAAAACAGCGTTGTACCGCGTATCTGTAATTAGTAAAGCGTCGTGACCGAAACTGCCGCCGCAGTTGGTACCAGGCCGATGTTGTCGGTGAACAACATCGAGGTCATTTATGATCATGTCATCCTGGTATTGAAAGGCGTCTCGCTCGAGGTTCCCGAGCAGGGCATCGTCGCTCTGCTCGGCGCCAACGGCGCAGGTAAAACCACCACGCTGAAAGCAGTTTCCAACTTGCTGCGCGCCGAGCGTGGCGATATCACCAAGGGCAGTATAGAGTTCCAGGGTGAGCGCATCGATGCGCTCACCCCGGCCCAATTGGTACAACAGGGCGTTATCCAGGTCATGGAAGGACGCCACTGTTTCGAACACCTCACGGTCGAGGAAAATTTGCTAACCGGCGCCTACACGCGTCGTGATGGCAGTGGCGCGATTCAGCGTGATCTCGAACTGGTATACAGTTATTTTCCCCGCCTGAAGAATCGTAGCCGGGCGCAAGCGGGCTACACATCCGGTGGCGAACAGCAGATGATTGCCTTAGGACGTGCACTGATGTCACGCCCGAAAATGATCCTGCTCGATGAACCATCGATGGGGCTCGCCCCACAACTGGTGGAAGAAATTTTCGAAAACGTCGAGCGCCTGAATAAAGAAGAAGGCGTTACTTTTCTGCTTGCCGAGCAAAATACCAATATCGCGCTGCGTTATGCAGACCATGGCTATATTCTTGAAAATGGCCGCGTGGTGCTCGATGGCACCGCGGCGGAGTTGCGTGAAAATACCGACGTCAAGGAATTTTACCTCGGCATCAGTGAAGGCGAACGGATTAATTTCCGCGATGTAAAACACTATCGACGCCGCAAGAGATGGTTGACCTGACGATAGCATGAGCGAGTTTTACGACAGCCTCGAAACGCGCAGTAGCGAGGAACGCAACCGGGCGCAACTCGAAGCGATTCGGGAACAGATAAGACATGTGCAGAACAATACCGTGGCTTACTCGGAGTCGCTTAAGGATATCGATGCCAATGAAATCACCGATACCAAGTCATTCAGCGAACTACCGCTGACCCGAAAATCAGAACTCATCGAATTACAGCAGGCGCAACGTCCCTTCGGCGGCTACACCGCGAACAATGTCGCGCCCCATTCCCATGTATTTGCATCTCCCGGACCAATTTATGAACCTGGTTTTGAAGTCTCCGACTTCTGGCGTTTTGCACGCTCGCTCTACGCCAGTGGATTTCGCCCGGGCGACCTGGTGCACAATTGCTTCAGTTACCACTTTACCCCTGCAGGACTGATGTTTGATAGCGCGGCCCTTGCACTGGGTTGTAGCGTCATTCCTGCCGGAGTCGGACAAACCGAATTACAGGTGCAAACGATTGGCGACCTGTCTCCTAATGGTTACGTCGGTACGCCTTCTTTTCTTAAAATCATTCTCGAACAGGCCGACGAACTCGGCAGCGACGTCAGCTCGATCACCAAGGCAATGATGAGCGGTGAAGCCCTGCCGCCACCACTGCGCGACGGCTTTGTCGAGCGTGGAATACGCGTACAGCAATGTTATGGCACAGCCGACCTCGGCCTGATCGCTTACGAATCCAGTGCCCAGGAGGGCTTGATTATCGACGAGGGCGTGTACCTGGAAATCGTGCGCCCGGGAACCGGAGAACTGGTCAACGAGGGTGAAGTTGGAGAGGTCGTGGTGACCAACCTGGGCCAGCAATATCCGTTGATCCGCTTTGCGACCGGCGATTTATCGGCCTACCTGCCCGGAATCAGTCCCTGCGGACGCACCAATCAGCGCATCAAGGGTTGGATGGGGCGTGCCGACCAAACTGCAAAGGTGCGTGGCATGTTCATTCACCCCGAACAGGTCGACAAGGTCGTCAAACGCCACGCGGAAATATCCAGGGCACGGTTGGTCATCGACTGGGTCGAACAGGCCGACCAGATAACCCTGCAATGCGAATCTGAAACCACGGACGCATCCCTGTCAGACGCAATTTCCGAAAGCATCCGATCGATTTGCAAACTTCGCGGTGAAGTCGATATTGTCGCCCCGGGCACGCTGCCGAACGATGGCAAGGTTATCGACGATATCCGCCAGTACGAATAATCGAGCACGCTGCAAATCAATGAAGGCAAATCGTTTCCTGGAAAACGTTCGTATTATCGATTTGTCACAATATATTCCCGGTCCATTTGCGACCCGCCAGCTTGCCGACCTCGGCGCCGAGGTGATAAAGATCGAGCCCCCGGGTGGCGACCCCATGCGACTTTTCATGCACACCGATGTGAACGAGGTATCGCCGATTTATCGACACCTGAACCGTGGCAAGCGTATCTGCCGACTGGACCTGAAAAGCGATCCCGACCGGCAGGCGTTATGCCTGCTGATCGCCGATGCTGATATTCTGCTTGAATCGTTTAGACCGGGAGTGCTGGCGCGGCTCGGCCTTGATCGTGACACGCTTGATCAAATCAACCCGAAGCTGATTCACTGTGCACTTTCGGGTTATGGCCAGACAGGTCCTTATGCGCAGCGCGCCGGTCACGATATCAACTATAGCGCCCTGAGCTCACAATCGATAATCAGCGGCACCACGGAACGACCGGTTATCGGCTACCCTCCTATCGCGGATCACACAGCCGCGATGCAGGCGAGTATTGCCATGCTCGCTGGCCTGCACGCAAGAGATAGCAGCCCCGGCAGTATCTATCTCGATATCAGCATGGCCGAATCGATCCTGTCCTGGCAATACATGCCAATGTTGTCCAACGCAGACGAACGCGCCGCGTCGATACTCAACGGTGGTGCCGCCTGCTACAACCTTTATCAATGTGCCGACGAACGCTTCATCAGTCTCGGTGCTATCGAAACCGCGTTCTGGAAAAACTTTTGCGACGCATTGCAGAAAACCGAATGGATATCGCGACAGTTTGAAACCATGCCACAGCAAGACCTGATTGCCGAGGTCGCAGAAATCATCTCGCAGCATCCCCAATCACATTGGCGAGGGTTGCTCGATAATGTCGATTGTTGCTTTGAGATCCTGTTTACCGTTGATGAACTAGCACGGCATGCACAATTCGAATCTCGACAGGCAATAACGGAAAACGGCCCAACCTACCCTGCCTGGATCAATCAGCAACCAGTCAAAATCTCAGCTGACTTTGAACAAATCAATTCGAGCGATCAACTGCACTGGATTTCGACGAGCTCTTGAATTAATAGCAGTACCGCCTCTGGTAAACATTGTCCAAGTGGAGAATTCTCGAAATTCAGTCAAAAACAGACACTCTACTTACGAACATGCTCCACACTTTGATGCGGTTGCGCGGTGATCACCGACTTTGTCATCAATTCCTCAACTTAAATGTTCATCTAACCTCCTGGATTCTCGTGCCGATTAAACAGGAGACAGCTACTTGGTCTCGTTTATACAAATTATTTTAAAGCCAGTTATGACGTAAGCTACCATCAACATGTTTGTCAACGGATCTCCACGACACCCAACGGCTGGAACGATTAGCCGCGTCCGATATATGGCATTTTGGTCGCCATGATAGTCATGAACTGAACGTTCGTTTCAAGCGGTAATGAAACCATTTGCAGCACCGCCTGGGCCACATGTTCGACATCCATGACTGGCTCGGCAACGCGTTCACCATTGGCCTGGGGTACTCCTTTCGGCATGGCTTTGGTCATGGGAGTCGCGGCATTACCGATGTCGATCTGGCCGCAGGCGATATTATCGTTACGGCAATCGAGCGAGATCGATTTGGTCAGACCGGTTATCGCGTGCTTGGTCGAGGTGTAGGGCGCCGAAAAAGGTCGCGGCGCATGCGCCGAAATCGAACCGTTATTGATTATGCGCCCACCCTTGGGGGTTTGTGCCTTCATGATTCGAATTGCCTGCTGGGCACACAGGAACGGTCCCGTTAAATTAACGTCGACGGTGCTCTGCCATTGTTCGTAACTCAATTCCTCCATGGGTATACCCGGCGTAAAGCTGCCCGCGTTGTTGAATAGTAAATCGAGTCGGTCGAAGGCTTGCTCGGCTTGCGCGAACAGGTCTTTAACCTGGTCGGGTTTACCCACATCGGTGGGCATACACAAGGTACGTGCAGGATCAACCCTGGCGAGTTCAACGGTTTCCTGCAGCGGCTCGAGTCGCCTGCCAGCCAGCACTACTGAATAGCCGTCATTAAACAAGACGTGGCAAACCGCCCGGCCGATGCCGCTTCCGGCTCCAGTCACCAGCGCAACCTTTGTTTGTGAATTCATATTCTCGTCCTCAGTACTCAATCGGAATACTGAACGCAGGATCATCGTGCAGAGACCAGTAAGCGGCATTCAGTTTCGCCGTTAATGCACACGGCTTGCCGTCGCCAACCGGTTGCCCCGAGATTCGGGTAACCGGCATGACACCGCCCGCGGTACTGGTGATAAACACCTCGTCGGCAGTTCGTGCCGTAGCCGCAGGTAACAGATCCTGCGTCACCTCCAGGTTCTCGCGGGCCAGCAATTCCAGAATCGTT
>Ga0255049_10001796_pt1 | contig 11628 bp, 11 predicted proteins | sample JV7_2_3_MG_FD_183615 | JGI IMG/M metagenome (GOLD analysis project Ga0255049, IMG submission 183615) | Seawater microbial communities from Jervis Inlet, British Columbia, Canada - JV7_2_3 | ecosystem: Environmental > Aquatic > Marine > Inlet | place: Canada: British Columbia | collected 2016-10-06
AAGACCTGGCTCGATCGCCGCGGAGTGCCGCACAGTGAGGAGTTAAGGGTAGTTGAGCGTATCCGACGCACGGATCAGGACAGCCTGGAGATTGAGATCACCGTCGAAGATCCCATCGCGTTCACCGAAACCTGGACGGCCCGGCGCTACTATCAAACCGTCGATTGGGACATCGAAGAGTTCATCTGTATGGATAACGCGTCGTTCGATGCCTTCGAAAGCACGTTGTTGGACTACGGGGAAGATCAACTCGCCGACTGATCGCACGACAGCACTGGGAGAGGAGACGGCGATGAAATCAAGTTGGGCCTGCTCAGCGACAGCCGGACTGCTCTGCCTGCCGTCTATCTCAATCTCTCATCACTCCACGGCTCCGCATTACGATCGCGAACAACCAGTCACTTTCTCCGGCGTCGTCGCAGAGTTCGAGTTCATCAACCCGCATGTTGTGTTGCACGTCGATGTTACCGGTGAAAACGATACAACTGACACGTGGGTTTGCATATCGACTGCTGCAAATATGCTGAGACGACAGGGCTGGACTGCCACACAGTTTGTGCCGGGCCAGATCGTTACGGTTTCAGGCATCGCCGCTCGACGGGACCCGCTCGGTTGTGCGTTTACAGCCGTTGAGTCTGGTGGTACCACCATCGAGGGGAGGGGCGCCGTGGAACCGGCCGCGCCAGAGCCGGCGATCGAGGCCCCAGTATTGGCCGGGACCTGGATGCGCGACCGGACCCGGCGTACCGACGCCCGCTCAACGACTACGGCGGGCGACCCAGATACGTTCACAGCGGCCGGATTAGCCGCGCAAGCGGGCTACGATCAGCGCTTCGACGACCCGTCGTTCGAATGTAGCGCCGCCAGCATCACTCGGGTATGGGGTGAACCAGGCACGCCAACGGAGATCGAGCAAACCGATCAGCAGGTGATCATCAGGCACGAGTACATGGATACGGTGCGAACTATCCCACTTGGCAATGTCGCGCGTCCGGCAGACCCTGAGCCGCGCCCATACGGTTATTCGATCGGTTGGTACGAAGGCTCGACGCTGGTCATCGATTCGGTGGGGTTTGGTGCCGGCGTTTTGACGCCTCATCCCGGCGTGCTTCACAGCGATAGGCTCCATGTTGTCGAGCGCATCAGCGTCAACTCTCAGGACGGCACGATGGAACTCGAGTGGACCGCGGAGGATCCGCTCTTTTTCAGGCAACCGTTATCCGGTTCGAACCGCTACATCGCGTCGCCGTTCTCAGTCGAGCCCTACGGCTGCGTTCCAGAGAAGGCGCAACGCTGATTAGTACCCGATCCAAATGGTGAGTCGACCATTCTAGAACGTGGGCCTGATCATCGCACTGGGGGCGATGACAGCCTGCTCTCCCGCTCCACAGGAGGAGGCTGCCAAACGAGCAGCCAGGCCCAGCAGCGGGCCCTCTGGCTCATCTGGGAGACCTGACTGGCGTCTGGGAAGCGAAGCCGACCGAGCGCATGGCTTCCTATGAGAACTTCGCAACAGCGATGAGTTGCGTGTGGTGGAGTTCCAGGCCGGCATGCCCGAGTAGACATCACCGAACGCACACGCATATCGCGACTATTCTCCCCATACGATTTTCGCACCGGGTCACGCCGTCAGAGAGACTGATGGCATTGGTACGATGAGTCTGGCTCAGTTAAGTCGGGGCATCGCGGATAATCTCCCCGATTTCTCTCCTCACCCTGATATGTACCGAGTGATCGGAGTTGGGGAATCCATCGTACGCACGGACGTCGAGGCGCTTCGAATGTACACCATCGGTAGCGCGTGGTTCTCGTTCGACGAAGACAAACTAGGGTCGCTGCAGGCCGGTAAGTTCGCGGATCTAGCCGTGCTATTCGACGACATCCTTGAGCTTGAAGCCGCGGGCCGTTTGGACGATCTGCGCCATGTTTCGTCGATCCTGACGATCGTCGATGGTGACATCGTTTACTCTGACGGCAATCTCCTGGCGTCCGCTCAGTCTTGGTGCGCCCAATTCGGCGAGCCCCTCTCCCGCCGCGAGCCCCTGCGCCTGCAAGCCGTGGCAAAGCGCACAATTCGCAAAGAGCCGTTCAGTAATGAGAAAACTAGAATCGCCGTGACCAGAGATCGCGTGATTGCTGTCGCCACGGTACCGTTCTCGTAGTTAATGCACACACTCTAGCCGTGTCCTAATCAACCGGATGACTGCTGACTGAAGAATAAATCCCACCACTACCAAAGTCTCGATACAACCAAATATCTTCGTAAGTCTGTTCACTATCAGGTTTTCGATAGGAAATCTGGCAATAGACATCCCCACCATCTGGCGCAACACTCACGTCGCCCGAATCTCTTTCCTCATAACCAAAAGATAGAATTTCATAACCTGGATACTTACTGGAAAAATCTGCTCTAAATCTATTATTGCAAGGGTCCTCAAGATAACTATAGGAGAGAACTGCTACCGCAACTAGAAACAGGAGAATATAATATTTCAACATTAGTCAATGTTCCCTTGTTGGACAGTGCGGTAGCAGATTAGGCGTGGCACCCGCAGCTCACGGCTATTAGCAAGAATATATCAGGGATCGACAAGTTAAGTAGCGTCAAACTGACCGTACGCCGGTCATTCGATCAATACGCCCGGTTCGTCGTTGAGTTCAAGCGTCAATGCGCTCTGGCAAGGCAGTTGCGCAGCCTCTGGAAGGTCTGTGCGCGGTCAACGCGGAGGGTCTAGATGGGAAGCTGGGCAGAAGGGTGCCAGCTATCGGGGCATCATACTGGCGGATTGGTGAGAACAGGATGGGCGAACTTTAGGAAGAGATGCGGTAGGAACAAGGCAATAGATTCGAATGAAGCGGGCGGCGTTGAAAGTTATCGGCTTGATACCAAACCCCCGGCCGGAGCCGGGGGCAGGTATCTACTCTATTGTGATCTTCTTCTATCCTCCATGTGCCGGGTCTTCCTGAGCTGCCCAGCCCTTCTCGTAGACTTCGAATTCGTCCGCGACGTCTACCACATTGGTCCTCATTCGGCTTCCTCTCGACAGAATGAACCAGAGGAGAGGCAATACGCCACCGAGGAAGAAGAGAGCTCCTCCGGGCATGCGGGCGTAAGTCAATGCCTGGAACACCGGTCCTGCTGTGACTTCCTGTAATCTGGCGGCCCATAGCCCGTCCTGGAGGACAATCCAGACCTGGTACAGTCCTGCCGGGAACAGATCCAAGAACATCATCATCAGTACGCCGATCTGGAACGACCAGAAGATTGACCGAATCAGCGACGGATTCCAAGCGGATCTGTGGAACAGATGCTGGCAGCAATACAACATTCCGCCGATCGCAACGTTTCCTTTTACTCCAAACATGGCGGCATGCGCATGATGACCAGTGAGGAAGGTCGCATGCTCAAAGTAGTTCACGATTGGAAGGTTGATCAGCGAGCCGAATACTCCCGCTCCAAAAACATTCCAAAAGTTGACTGCAAGGACAAACAACCAGACACCGTCCATCACGAACTTCTGTTTCCCCTGGATAAGGTGTTCGTTGGCCGTGTCCTGTTCCCGTCGCATCTTCCATGCATCCAGGGTAAGCAGGAGCAGGGGTAAGACCTGAATGGTAGAGAACACGCTTCCGAGCGCGATGATCCCGGTCGGCTTGGCGATCCAGTAGAAGTTGTGGGAAATGCCGATCAGCGCGGTGACACAAAACATCATGACGGCAAGAAAGATAACCCGTTCTGCCATCAGCCGCGTAACAAGACCCATCTGGACGAGCATGTACCCGACTATGACGGTTGTGAACACCTCGAAGGTTACTTCAACCCACATGTGTACGACCATCCAACGCCAATAGTCCGAGAGGGCGAAATTCAACTCCGGGGACACCTTGAGTCCGAAGAACAAGAACGCAACCATTGTCGCGCTGCCGTAGAGAAGCCACGCGGGGACGGACCACAGGTTCTTCTTCGTCAGCCACGGTTTAATTCCGCGGTAGATAATAAATATCCACAGGCAGAACGTGGCCAGCAGAAGAAGGAAGTAGGCTCGACCGATCTCCATGAACTCCCAGCCCTGAGCCCCGAACCAGTACGCAACGTTGTCGGGCATCATGCTCAAGAATCCGGCAGGCATTCCGATCAGCACTCCTGCGCCTACGGTAACCAGCATAACAAATAGCAGGTTAATCAGACCCTGCTGCCCGGGTGGGGTTTTCGCGAGTCTGGGCAGGAAAAAGATCGTGTAGCCGACCCACATCGTAAAGAACCAGAATATCTGCAGCTGCGCATGAAAGCCCCTGGAGACGGTGTAAGGGACGATCTGGGCTAGATTAAGTCCGAAAGGACGGATGAAGTCCGTTGCGCTCATCATCCCCATCACAATCTGAATCGTGAATACGATCATCGCGAACGCGAAAAATTTGTACGTGGACTTCTGGGTGGGGCGAACGTATTCGTGTTCGAGGTCGTGCGTGGTAATCGCGTACGCTCCCCCGCCCCCGTTCCCGTTTCCGTTCCCGTTCCCGTTCCCGTTCCCGTCAATACCACCGAACGGATCACCGGGCAGTGCCTTCATCTGACCGTAGACGTACAGGACACCCCCGATACCTATGAATAGTGCGACTATCGACAGAAGGCTCCAGAGAACAGTCGCGGAGGTCGCGTAGTTACCGACATCCGGATCGTACGGCCAGTTATGCGTATAACTGTAGTCCTCACCCGGTCGATTTGCCGCGGAGACCCAAGATCCCCAGAAGAAAAATGCCGTTAAATCCCGCAGGTCGTCTGGACTCGTGATATAGGCAGGAGTAGGAAATCCTTCTGAATAGACAGGCCCACTGAACAGCGACCCTTCTTGATATCGGGGATCGTTGAACATCAGCGTGTAATGCTCTTCCAACCCCGGGAGCGCGGCGACCTGGCCGTCGGTCAGGGTAATCTGGCTGGCCTGCTCGTCTAATGTGTTTGTATGGAGCTCCCGTCGAATCCTCGCCGCAATCGCATCCTCGTCGTATTGGGTTAGGGATCCGGCCTCAGCCAAAATCTCATCTCCATAGGTGGATTGCATGGATACGAAAGTTCGGTGCAGAGAATCGGCGGTGAAATCCGGCCCGCGTTCCGATCCGTCGCCCATGAAGGTACCCCAATCCATCAGGCCCCTTAGGTGGAAAATTTCCTCGCCACGACTGATTTGTTCAGCGGAAATCACCGTTTGCCCAGTGGATGAGACGAAATCGACCACCGGTGGAGATCCCGTATAGGTCACCCTGCCGAGATAAAGTAATCCGGCGAGGCTTATACCTGCGACGATCATGAAATGCACCCACCAATATCTCTTGTTAATTAGTAGTAGTGCAAAGTTGCTCCCGCCGCCTTGGCTCGCAAGCTCGCGGGCTGTTATATCGCTGCCACTTGTACTCATCTTCGGCTCCTTAGAGGTATTAACGTGCTACCAAACTTCGCTTAGCCTGCTAGCTGTTCCATCTAACCACTCCATCCTATACGGGACTCGGTAGACACCGCATCCGTCAAATGACGGATACCAATCACTGTTTTTGCATCGTGTAATAGGGATTAAGTTGCATCGTGTAATAGGGATAAATCGAGGAATTAGGAATGCGGGAGGGTATGACGTTATTCGTAACCATGATCTTTGGAGGAACATCAGCCCAGGTACCCGACTCTGAAACCTTCTGCGACCACTGCCGCACGTGTGTTGACGCTAAATTTAGTCCGCATTTTCTCAACATGCGTTCGGATCGTGGACTCACAAACGCCCAAACGGGCCGCCGCAGAAGCGGAGGTCTCGCCGTCGGCGAGCAACTGAAGTACCTCTCGTTCCCGGCGGCTCAGCGATTGCCAGGCGTTCAGCGACTCGCTGCTCTTGGGATCAAGCGTGCAGACCACCAGCCCGTTTACGGGGACGCAGCTGATGTGATGACGTTGACCACGCAGCTTAAACGGAGTTTGCCGGGAGCAATCCATGCCGGCTGCTAATAGCGTGATTACGCACCCCTGGCGACACGGTAACTGTTCGGCACCATCGAGTTTGCCGACGACATCCCAGCAATATTTTCCCGTGCCGCGCCCCATCATGCGTCGGGCCGCTTTGTTCTGGGAGACGACAACACCGTCTCCATCGGCGACTACTACGGGAGGTGTGTGATCAGACATGTCACACCCATTTCTTGTTCTTGCACATGGCGAGATAGTCCCCTCTATACTCTGTGAAAATGAGGCTACAGAACGCTCGAATTTGCGCAATAAGTGTTAGCACGTATAGCCGTTTCGGTAATATTTAGTGTCGGCTGAAGGGCTATAAGGTACTGATAATATGACAGTTAAATTTGACAATTTCCTATGAATGAGGGACGAAATAGAGCCAACTCGATCGATACCGTGCACCGAAGGTCCCCGGCTTGTGCGTTGCGCGGTAATTATCGAGCGCATGACAACCATGTCGGGCCGGATCGATCACTCGGCAAAAGACCGCCTGCCGTGTTCGTGCGTATACTTAGCGACTGAAGCGCAGGGCGACAGAAAAAAGATGGGTATTAATATCTTTTCGTGGTTCAAATCTCAAAGGGAAGACATCCCCGCAGATGGCCCATACGAGTTGCACCACAAGAACGGTCAATTGAGATGTAAAGCGGTCAACAAAGACAGTCAACGAGACGGCCCCTATGAGTCTTACTACGAAGACGGCCAATTGGAATCCGAAGGGAGCTTCAAAGATGGCAGAGAAGACGGCTTATGGGAGAGCCATTTCGAAACCGGTCAGTTGAAATTCAACGGCAACTTTAAAGAGGGTAACCTGGATGGCCGTCAGGAGTGGTTTCACAAAAACGGTCAATTGCGGGAAAGACAGCCCTATAAAGACGGAAAAAAGAATGGCTTATGGGAGTTCTTCTATGAAAACGGCCAGTCCAAATCTAAAGGGAACTATATAGACGGTCGACGGGATGGCTCCTTCGAGGTCTTCTACATCGATGGTCAACCGAGATCCAAAGGAACTCACCAGGACGATAGACGAGATGGCCCGTACGAGTCGTATTATGAGAACGGTCAATTGGAAGCAAATGGGACGTTCAAGAACGGGAGAAAGCATGGTCAATGGGAGAGTTACCATGACAACGGTCAGCTGGAACAAAGAGGAACCTACGAAAACGATCTAGCGAATGGTTTGCTGGAGTGGTTCCACGAAAATGGTCAGCTTAGATCCGAAGGGAACTACAGGGACAATAAACGAGATGGCCCCTTTGAGGAGTACCGTGAAAACGGTCAAACGAAAGTCAAAGAAAACTACAAATACGGTAAACAAGACGGGCCGTACGAATCGTACGATGAAAACGGTCAACTGAACACCAAAGGGACCTTCAAAGACGGCGTACTGGATGGTCCATTCGAGATATACGAAGACAATGGCCAATTAAAAGAAAAGGGGGTGTACAAAGCGGGAGTCCTTCAATAGAGAAAGAGAGGATGACATGATGAAACTCATCTTTACATTTTTGAAGACGAAATTTCTATTGTGCTATTACCGTTTTAGAAAATTTCTGAGATGGCTACATAGAGACGACAAGCAATTGAGATTCAAGGGAGCCTACAAAGATGGACAAGAACATGGTCCATGGGAGATGTTCCATGAAAACGGTCAATTAGAATTCAAAGGGACTTACAAAGCCGGGAGACGAGATGGTCCCTGGGAGATGTTCTTTGAGAGCGGTCGACTAAAAATGAAAGGGAGTTCCAAAGACGGTATCCCCGATGGTCCTTGCGAGAGATACTTCGAAGGCGGACAGTTATGGGAAAGATTGACGTATAGAGGCGGGGAACGAGTTGATCTTTTCGAGAGATTCCACCAATCCGGTCAGTTGAGAGCCAAAGGTAACTACAGAAACGATAGAAGTTTCGGTTACTGGGAGTTCTTCTACGAGAACGGCCAACTAAAAAAAAGAGGGCACTACAAACGCGGCGAATTAGATGGTCTCTGGGAGTTCTACTACCAGAACGGTCAGTTGAAAAAAAGTGGGCACTGCAAACGTAGTTTTGAGACTGGCCTATGGGAGTACTTCGATGAGAGCGCTGAGTTGAAGGAAAGAAGACACTACGAAGAAGGGCGCTGTACGTCGTCTGAATATTTTGGGCAGCGAGTGGCTTGATTCAAGAGAGCACCCGGCTCATCTGGCCCGAGGAGGTCAACCGCAGCCCTGCGGTGCTAGCGTTCTAGCAGTTTCAGTTTATTTGGCACCCCTTCCCATTCTTCGGTGTCGGGCGGCGGTGCCTTTGACTTGGAGATCCGGGGCCACACGGCGCTCAGCTCGGCATTTAACTGAATGAACACCCGCTGCTCGGCCGGAACATTCCTGTCCTCCATGATGGCGCCCGATGGGCATTCGGGCAAGCAGAGTGCGCAGGAGATACACTCGTCCGGATGGATTACCAAAAAATTGGGGCCTTCGCGGAAGCAAGATACCGGACAGACATCCGCACACTCCGTGTGCTTGCAGTTGATACAGTTCTCGGTTACGACAAAGGGCATTGACGTGCTCGCATTAACTGGGCGGAGTTTAGATTTAGCTTACGCAGCTTTCCGGTCGGCACTCTATATGCAGAAAGGATGGAAATGGAAGTGGCCGCCGCAAATCAGGAAGTGTTGTAAGATCCTCTGATACTTGGAGGTATGAGAAACGGCGTTGTCGAGAGCTGGATATCTTGATAGCATTTAAATAGAGATAATTCTAGGCATTCAATACAGAGATACTGCGATGAGTTCGTTTGATCCGGTGACATTGAAATATCTCAGTCTTGCTGTCAAGCTCGAGCAGAACACAAACAAATTCTACGAGACCGCGAAGAACAAAGTTACGGATCCCAACATGAAGGCGGTTCTTGGTGCTTTGATGGACCACGAGACTGGCCATATGGATAGTGCTGTCAAGGTGAGGGATCTTTACGCTGCGAAGCAGACAGGGCGGGCCAGGGCAGTTGCTGCACTGATCAAGGTGCACAGGCCCGAGAACCCTTTCAGCGGTATGAAGCAGATAGAGAAATTGACAAAGCCTGGTGCAGACATCTTGGATGTCCTCACTGAAGCCGCTGCGCTGGAGCAGAAGGCCAATGAATTCTATCTGGAGGCTGCAGAGCATGCTCAGGGGGCTTTCATTAAGGCCTATCTGAGGAAGCTTGCCCAGGAAGAGATCTACCACAAGGAGTTCATTGAGGCTCAGAAGGAAGCTATCTGTAACAAGGGTTATTGGCTGGGCATGGATCATGTCGCGCTAGAACCATAGGATTTCTTGTCAATAACCTTTGCAAAGAATTCCCGCTATCAATTCACTTACACCGACACCACATTTCCTAAGCGCGACTATCGCGAACGCCGATTACTACGTACATCTCCCGATAGGCGCGACGGCGTCATCCGGTACCCAATAGCAAAGGCAAGGGAGAAATCATGACTATTTGGTTCGCAGGCTTTGTCACACTCGTTGGAGCGATCGCAATTTTTGTGATCACCATGTGGCTGATTTCGAGTGCCGAACCGACCCAGTCGATGGAATCGGTTGCTCCGGGCTTCTACAAGATCCGAAGTCGATATTTTCTGCTATTGACGGCTGTCCTCGTTGTTCTGCTGGGGGTGACGTTCTCTATTTTGCCGTATAAGAGCATGGCGCCCGCCGAGCCGGAATACGTTGTGCCTGTGATCGGACGGATATGGTCCTGGCAGATCGGGCCACTCCAGAATCGTGATGGAAACCCGGTGCAGGCCGAGGGCAGCGCGCTGGTGCTCCCGGTCGGGGAGCCCTTAGAGTTTGTGGTGACGGCGGAGGATGTTAACCACGGCTTCGGTATCTACACTCAGGCCGGCGAATTACTCACCCAGACGCAGGCGATGCCGGGGTATCCGAATAGCTTGGTGCACACGTTCACGGAGCCGGGCACCTATCATGTGCTGTGCATGGAATATTGCGGTATTGCGCATCACGTCATGACCACGACCATCACGGTCGAATAACCCGGACGGCAGGGAAGATTAAATGGAAAGCGACACCGGACAGAACAGAAGTGTAAGACTTTGGGCGGGGGCCTATTCGATCACTGTGTTGATCGTGTTTGTGGTCTTGGTGCTGCTCGGCTTGGTCATGCGGCTGGCCCAATCCGGAGCCGTCGAAGTTAGACCGGACTACTTCTACGCCATCATGACCCTGCATGGGTTGGGTATGGCGGGCGTCCTTTACACCGCCGGCTATGCTGCGGTCTGGTATTTAGTGTCCAAATACGTGCAGCCCAGTGTGGGGTTAATGCGATTCAACTTTGTGCTGATACTGCTCGGTGTAGTGGGGCTAATCGTGGCCACGCTAATCGGGCGGTTCGGCCCGGGATGGTACATGTTGTACCCATTGCCGTTCATGATCACCTGGCCCGGATGGTCAATAGGCATGGCCGTCATCTCTGTCATGCTGCTGGGGACCGCCTGGCTGCTGGGTCAACTCGATCTGCTGCGGGCGATCGTGGGCAGATATGGATTGAGCGGCATGCTGGGCTGGCAGTATTTCAGAAAAAACCAACCGACTCAGGAATTGCCGCCAATGGTATTGATCGTCGCGATCAGCATGATCGCGGGCGCCGTCACGACCATCGTCGGAGCGCTCATGCTGATGCTGTATCTCGCTCAATGGCTGGCGCCGGACCTCCAGTTTGACGCGCTCCTGATGAAGAATGCGGTGTTCCTGTTTGGTCACACGCTGGTGAACATCACAATGTACTGCGGTATCGCCGTGGTCTATGAACTGCTGCCGGATTTTTCCGGGCGACCCTGGAAATCCAATTCCATCGTGGTGCTGTCGTGGAATGCCGTTTTGCTGCTGGTGCTGGTGGCCTTCTTCCATCACCTCTATATGGACTTCGCTCAGCCGGTCGCCGTCCAGTACTTTGGGCAGATTGCTTCGTACTTGAGCGCCATTCCAGCCACGGTGGTGACGATCTTCGGTGTGATGACCCAGGTTTACCGTTCCGGCATCCGCTGGACCTTCGTGCCTCTGACTATGATCCTCGGCTTGATGGGCTGGATTGTGGGCGGGCTGGCCGCCGTCGTGGACTCCACCATCGCGGTCAACGTGTTCTTCCACAATACGCTGTGGGTACCGGCCCATTTCCACACTTACTTCCTGGTCGGGTTCGTATTCATACTATTCGGCTTTATCTATCATCTCGTGGGCTCTCAGGCGGAGAAGATCGCCAAGCTTAGTTTGGGGACGATGATGTTCGGTGGCTATGGGTTCCTCTTGATGTTCTATATGGCCGGCCTCGAGTCCGTTCCGCGGCGTTTTGCCAGCTATGTCTCCCTCCGTATTCCCTCCATCGTGGAGTCTGGCCAGACGAGCGCATCTGTCGCCGCGGTATGTGTTGCGATTTTCGTTGTCGGGCTGTTGCTGTACTACCTGACGGTATTCCGCAGCCTGGGCACATGGTCTGCGACGATCCGGGCAGAAAACTGAAGTCTCTGGTGAGGAGGCTCGTTCCGCCGCTACTCGTTGTGGCGGTATGGGTGGGAGTGCTGTCGTGGTGGACTTCCGGCTTCTCGGCTTTCACAACGTACTCTCACACGCTGCGTGCCGCGGGGCCTCTGC
>Ga0255049_10001800_pt1 | contig 11618 bp, 8 predicted proteins | sample JV7_2_3_MG_FD_183615 | JGI IMG/M metagenome (GOLD analysis project Ga0255049, IMG submission 183615) | Seawater microbial communities from Jervis Inlet, British Columbia, Canada - JV7_2_3 | ecosystem: Environmental > Aquatic > Marine > Inlet | place: Canada: British Columbia | collected 2016-10-06
GTACGCAGTACCGCTCGGCCATCTACACATATGATGACGAGCAGGTCGCGGTCGCGCAGCAGTCAACGCGTGACTACCGGGCCGAGCTGACCAAGGCCGGCTACGGCGACATCACCACCGAGATCAGACCACTCGACACGTTTTACTATGCCGAGGATTACCACCAGCAATACCTCGCCAAGAATCCTGACGGTTATTGCGGACTTGGCGGCACCGGTGTCAGCTGCCCTATCGGCCTGGGAGAATAGACTTGGCAAAGAAAACCAGAAAAGTGCGGAGACCGAGCCGCAAGAAGGCCGAGGAAGCCATTCACACACTGCTGTTGTGGGCCGGTGACGATCCGTGGCGCGAAGGCCTTGTCGATACGCCCGCACGAGTAGCAAGAGCCTACGAGGATTGGTTCAGCGGTTACAAGCAGGATCCGGTTGACTACCTCAAGCGCACGTTCGAGGAAGTCGAGGGCTATGACGAGATGATCATTCTGCGCGACATCGGCTTTGAATCGCATTGCGAGCATCATATGGCGCCAATCATCGGCAAAGCACATGTGGGTTATCTGCCCAGGAACAAGGTTGTTGGCATCAGCAAGTTGGCGCGAGTGGTCGAAGCATTCGCCCGGCGCTTCCAGGTACAGGAAAAAATGACCGCCCAGATCGCCAACTGCATCGAAGACGTACTGAAGCCAAAAGGCGTCGGCGTCATCATCGAAGCAGTACACCAGTGCATGACGACACGCGGCATCCACAAGACCGATGTGTCAATGGTCACCAGCCAGATGCTCGGCACTTTTCGTAAGGACGCGCGAACACGCGCCGAGTTCTTGCGCATGATTGACGGCGGTCGCTAAGTCTGCGCGAGCCATGAAACGTCTTATTATTGTCTGCGGGTCACTACTCGCTGCTGCGGCTCTCTACCTGCTGGCCTGGCCAGTACCTGTCGATCCTGTTGCGTGGGACGCGCCAACGGACCAGGGACTGGTTGATCCGTTCGGGCCTGACGACCGTCTCGGACGGGCCAGCGCCATTGATCTCGGACCTCACGATGGTCCCGAAGACGTAACCTCCGGCCACGACGGTCTCCTCTACGCGACGACCAAGGCCGGGCTGATCCTGCAAATCGACGGCTACGGCAAGGTTCGTGAATTTGCCGACGTCGGAGGCCGCGCACTCGGCATTGAAACCGACAGCGACGGCACATTCGTGGTCGCCAACGCCTACACAGGGCTGCAACGCATATCCCGAGACGGTCGCGTCGAGTCCCTGCTCAGTGACGTTGACGGTCGTCCACTGGTGTATGCCGACGACCTCGCCATCGCGAACGACGGCACGATCTACTTTTCCGAAGCGAGTACGAAATTCGGGGCACAGGGATCCGCCGGAACCTATGAAGGCAGCTTGCTCGATATCATGGAGCACGGCGGGCACGGGCAGATCATTGCATTTCACCCGGATGAGGGTCAGGCACGCATCGTCATCGACGGACTGCAATTTGCGAACGGTGTCGCCATTAGTGACGACCAGTCCTATCTGCTCGTCGCCGAAACCGGCTCATACCGAATACTGAAGCACTGGCTATTGGGGCCGAGAGCCGGCGAGACCGATGTCCTTATCGACAACCTGCCCGCCTTTCCGGACAACATCAACAACGGACTGAACGGCAATTTCTGGGTCGGCCTGGTCGCGCCACGGGTCGAGGTACTCGACGCACTTTCCGACAAACCATTCCTGCGCAAGATCGTGCAACGCCTGCCAGCCAGCGTGCGACCGAAGGCCGAACCCTACTCGCACGTATTCCTGATCGACGGCAACGGCGTGGTCCTGATGAATTTGCAGGACCCCGCGGCGAGGTATCCCGCGATAACGGGTGTTTACGAGACGAGCAATTCGTTGTTCATGACACGGCTGTTCGGCAACGAACTGCCCGTTCTCGATAAAGACGATCTGTAGGAGGGCCTTTAGGCCCGAATGTTCGGCCCTGAAGGGCCTCCTACCTCGGCAGTATCGACTCGTCGCCTTCGTAGTCCTCGCCCAGCATCTGCTCGCGAATCAGGGGAATGGGCGGCACCCCGTAGCTCAGAAACTGGTCGTGAAACTTACCCCACGCCTCACGGCCTCCACGCCCGTCGGTCCAGTCGTCGCGCAGTTTGTTGATCATGAGTTTGCCCAGCGTGTAATTCAGGTAGCCCGGATCATAAGTCCCACGATAGGCCTGCTGGCTCGCGTTGCCGAAGTCCTGAAACGCCATCTCCTCGAACATCTTCTGGCTTTCCTCGACGGTCATGCCTTCGGTGTGCAGGCCAATCGCCGACATATAGCGAACATTACGCAATAGCGCGTTGAGTAACTGGCCAATACGCACTTCCGGGTCGCCGTCACCGAGGCCCGCGTCCACCATCATCTGCTCGGTGTAGTGCGCCCAGCCCTCACTGAACGTGTACGTGCCGAAATGCTGTCCGACGTTGTTCTCAGTGCGATTTGAGTGCAGGAACTGAAGGAAATGTCCCGGCCAGACTTCGTGAACCGATGTCGCCAGCAGGTCGGTTTCGCCCGGAATATAGGCCAGCTGATCTTCCTCGGACCAGTTCGGATCAGGCGGCGCAATGTAGTAGGTCGAAGGCATGCCGGTCTCGAACGGGCCTGGAATATTGATGTAGGCGAAGTTGAATCGGCGGTGCGGCGGTGCCTCATCAACCAGTGCGTCTTCAGTTCCCGGGATGGAAGCGATGTTGTTGTCGACGACGAATTTCTTGATCATCGGCAATTGCGCCCTGGCGCCAGCCACTGCCCCGCCCTCGGGTTTGTTGGCACCCACCTTCGTTATGCAGGCCTCAGTGCTCTCTCCCGGTGCGAACTCAGCACAGGCCTCATACAGCATCGCGAGATTGTCATCGAGGTTTTTTTGTCCTGCCGCCTTAAGTTCGGCCAGCGTCACATCCACGCCCTGGCCCGATCGCAGCATTTTCAGGAATCGCTCTTCGCCAAGCGCGAAGTCATCCGTTGCGGTCGCTTTCTGCCCCTCGAGCCAGATTACGGATTGCTGAATCGCTTCGATAACGGCGTTGTTAGCTGCAGCGAACTGTCGCTGCAGTTGCTCGTCCTCGACCGGCGCGAAAATCTCGGGAACCGTTGTCGAGAGATACTCTACAAAGCCGGAGAATATGCGATGCCCCATTTCCACATACGGCGCGGGCAACGGTGGCTGCAGATTTTTCTTCATCTGCCCGAGCATGGCCGGCACTTGTTCCATGTACCGTGTGTATGCCGCCAGTCGCTGCTCGAGCGGTGCATATTCACGATCAACATAGACGCTGATACCTATCGCACGGGAGTAAACCAGCGGATTCTTTGTAAGGAATCCCGAATCACGAATGAAGAACAGATCACCACTCAGAGAGGCCGTCAGGTAATCGCGTTCGAAAGCCTCAATGCCTTCCAGGTCAGTGTAGGAGTTTGCCTCGGCAATCACTGCTTCGAGCCAGTCACCATAGGCGGCGATGGATTCAGCACTGAGGTCTGACATCTGCCCGTCGTATTGATGCAGCCCCGCATCAACGGCGTTTTCCGGATTCTGGCGGTAGTACTCGTCAATGACGGTTGCCACGTACTCTGCCCAGGGCTGCTTCGCTTCGGCGACCGGCTCGTCCGCGGACTTGCCACAGGCCACGAGTACGAAGCTTGCAGTCAATGCAAGAAGAATGGATTTTTTCATCGGTGATTCCTTTTTTGTTCGTTCTTGTTCGTTACTCGAGCCCCAACTCGGCAACACCCTGGTTAAACGTGATGTCGACCGGGATACTGGCTCTCGTCAGCCGGTCGAGGTCGGCCTGCAACTGCTCGCCGATGACGCCTTTCGTGTTAGTCAATTCGAGGGCGCCCTCATAGTCGCCATCACCCTGCAGGGTCAACAGCAGGCGCGAAAGATCGGCCATCGCCTCTCTCATGCGTTCGAGATCAACGGAATATCGTCCGCTTTCGGCATCCCGGACGAATGCGCCATGCTCAACAAAGAAATTGAAACGCACCATGTTTGCTTTGCCGTGCGCGCTACTGGCACCAAAGCGAATCGAGCGGAACACACTCGTCATGAACGTCACGTAGTAATCACGCAGATCAACTTCTCCGAGCTCACCGGCGTTGAACAGCGACGTGACCATGTAGAGTCCGAGCACATCCGCCTTGCCCTCCTCCATGCTCGATGCAACGTCGAGAAGCGCCTCGCTGACCGTACTGCTGCCATCTATCGTGTACTTGATGCCCAGGCCGTGGGCGACCTCGTGAAACATCGTGTTTGCGAAGAACGCATCAAATGTAATGTGTTGGCGCTGCGACTCAGCCACGAGCACATCCGCGATAGGCTCGAGAATTTTGTCGAACTTCGCCCGCATCGCATTCTTGAGCTGTAGCCGACGGGTACCTCTTTGCAACTGGACGTCTTCGTCGTTCGGCAAATTGATCGCGATGGTCTTGCCTCCTGCGTTGCTGTGGCCTGCGTAGTAGATGACGTCGTAGGCATTCAGATCAGAATCCGAACCCGGGGTCTCGAATTTATACTCGTCGGCCACCGGCAGTCCTTCCTGCAGTTCGGGCAGGAATGTCGCGAACCTTGCGAGCTCCGCGCTCCAGTCAAGATCCTTGATCAGCACATACGATTCGTAGGCTGCGCGATACCCGAACAAGCGGTCTTCGTACGATTCGATGGGGCCAATGACCACATCGATCTCGTTGTCCCTGACGTCCATCCAGTAAAGATCGCTCACCTGAAACTCGTCACTGATCAGAGCCGCGGCGCGCAACTTGAGGTAATTGGCAAAATCCTGACTGTCGGCCAGGCCCGCCGCTTCACGGAGCAAATCAGCTGTGGCCTTGAGCTCGTCTGCGTAGGCAACGTGATACGGGACCAACTTCAAATCGCCATTCTCATCACGCCGCACGAAAGAGTAGAGCCCTTTCTTGCCCGGCAGGTAGGCAGCCTCAAATTCCTCTTTCGACATGTCGACCGGGTAGAAATTGGCACCCAGTGGCTTCGGCCCTACGCCTTCAATGAATGGTCGCTCATCATCGAGGCGATCCCAGGGACCGTAGTTAATTTCCGCGAAGCGTCCCTCGTCGCCGACGCCGACAGATTCGAGCCACTCTTTGTAGTCGTCACCGTAGGCCTGTCGCCAGAACAGGTCATCCATGATCTCGGATGCCTCGATGAGTACACCGATCATCTCGCGCTGGTTGTCCGTGAGCAGACTCAGGTCCGCTTGCAGCGTAAATTCGGCGTAGATTTCGGGCCGTGGCTCGCCTTTGGTCAGGGGCTCGACCGTCACTTCCGGTGGCGCCTCAGTGCTGCAGGAAGCAATCGTCAGGGTAGCTAGAATGGCGAATATCGTTCGATGAGTCACGGGATCACCTTTGAGGAAAGAGGCCGATTATGGCCTTACAGGTCAACAACTTCTATATCGTCATGGCCGAGGTCGTGGCCAAGAAACTGGCCGCCCACGCGCGCAAATCGTGAGGCACCGTCGGTGGCGAGCAGAGCCAGTCCGCCGGTGTTGTTTTCGTCATTGGCCAGCGACAGCTCGGCCAGCAGCTGATTAGCGGCAATGGCCGTCGTGCTTGCCGAGTCTACAATCGAGATCCCATCGTCAAATACCGCCGCAAAAGTGTCCCTGAGCAGCGGAAAATGCGTGCAGCCAAGGATGACACTCTCCGGGTGACGCGCATCATTGCTAAGTTCGGACAGGTAGCGCTGCACAATCAATTCAGCGATTGAGCCGTCGTTCCAGCCTTCTTCCGCAAGGGAAACGAGTAACTCACAGGCGAGCTCGGTCACGGTCGCGCCAGCATCCAGGCTCAACAAGGCCTCCCGATACGCGCCCAGCCGAACGGTCGCCTCAGTGGCGAGAACAAGGTGTCGCCCGCCCGGCCGGGCTGCCACCGCGGCGCACGCACCGGGCTCGACTACCCCAATGACGGGTAGAGGGTCCATCTGCTCGCGAAGCGCCTGCAGCGCGACCGCGGAGGCCGTGTTGCATGCTACGACCAGCAGCTTGATGTTGCGCTGCTGCAGCAGGGCCGTTGCCTGGCACGCATAGCGGGAAATCGATGCGGGGCTTTTGGTTCCGTAAGGCAGTCGGGCCGTATCACCCAGGTAGACCAGATCCTCGTGTGGCATCGCCTCACGCAGCGCTTTGAGCACTGTCAGGCCGCCCACACCGGAATCAAACACGCCAATTGGCAATACTCTGGCATCGGATGCATTCATCTCAGCATTGTACTGTGGACGCGCGGCGCAATTGAATACAATGCCGATATGCAGAAAATAATTTATGGAACCGGTGGGTTAATTGCCTCGCTGATCCTCATCGGGTTGGCGCTGCCGCGCCACGCCCGAGTCGAGGTCGAGACGCAGATAGAAGCGCACCCTGCCTCGGTATTCGCACTCGTCGATGATTTTCGTCGCGTCGCCCTGTGGTCGCCGTGGCTGGACACCGACTCGAACGCCCGCATCGTTTACTCAGGCCCCCCGCGTGGCGTCGGTGCAACGATGACCTGGGATGGCACGATCATGGGTACCGGCACCCAGACGATCACCGAGAGCCGCGCACACGAACACGTAGCGACGTCGATCAACCCCGGTGAGGCCGGCGAGGCACGGACGTGGTTTGACCTGTCAGGCAGTGGCGGCACGACCATGGTCACCTGGCGTTTCGAAACCGACTACGGTTTCAATGTTGTGGGGCGCTATTTCGGGCTCGTGTTTGCCGGCGTGGTGCGACGTGATTACACGGCGGGTCTTGCCAAGCTAAAGGAATTTGCCGAAACCCTGCCCAGCGCCGATTTCAGTGACCTCGCGATCGAACAACTCGTCGTGCAGGCGGCCGAAATCGCGTACCTGCCGACCACATCCATTCCGGAGCCCGCGGCGATTTCCGAGGCCATGGGCGACGCCTATTTCGAAATCCTGAGCTTTATCGATGAGAACGGGCTCAACGAGGCCGGTGCTCCGCTCTCAATTACGCGCTCATTCAGTGGCTCGGAGCTGTTGTTCGACGCCGCCATTCCTGTGCGGGGTGTCGTTGATTCAACGCCGCGGGACGGTGCATTGGTCAAAATCGGGCAGACCTACGCCGGTGACGTCATTCGGGTGCGACATACTGGCTCCTACCGCACGTTGGGCACGACGCACCGGAAAATTGCCGCCTACCTGGCCGCGCTCGGGATTGAGCGGGCGGGAGATGCCTGGGAATCCTACGTCAGTGACCCGACCAGGGTGCCGGAATCGGAACTACTGACCTACGTTTATTATCCGGTCAATTCGACTTAACAAGAAACGGCGGAACGACCTTCGGCTCTTTGCCGTCAAGCGGCAGCAATTCCTGGCCGCTGTCGCCGAGTCGGGAGATCTCGCCGTAGAGAGAAACAACCGAGGTTGCGCACTCGGCGGCCTCTTCGACCGACATCTTGCGCACCGATGCACAGATCGGCCCTTCGCCATTGAGTGGCGTGACCCGGTTCATCTGGTGTCTGAGATCTGAAAACGGCTGTTTAAGCGCGATGGGCAACTCGTCTTCACTGATGGCCCCGAGATTTTCTTCGTAAGCTCTGATAAGTCTTTGTTTTATATGGCCATGGCCAGACAGCACCGAGACTGCGGCGTAAAAGCGGTCCACGTGGTACGACATTTCCACTCCAGCGTTTTCGTTATTGTTAGACCGCTTTTTTTTTCAAACTGAGCGGCTTCATTACGCTTTAGAGAAAAACTTCCTGTTTTACCGGTCCTCTAAGCCGGCGAATCCCTTCTTACTCTCGATCTTTCAATTACCTGCGTCTGGTTTTTATAGCAGACATCGCAAAGCGCGCGCAAGTGGGGGAAATTCCCTATACCTTTTTAAATTCCACGGTCCAGTTTTCCTCGCCGAGCTCGCGATCGATCGAGAACAGGGCATCTGACTGGCCAACCGCCCACTCGGTGGCGAGCGTTTCGGTCATGACATAGTCGCGGTGTGCGGCGAGTGCCTTGCTGACGCCCTCAGAGCCTGACACACCGAGCAGTATGCGATCGGAGACCTCGAGACCAGCCTGCTTGCGGGCGTCCTGTACAGAGCGCACGATCTCCCTGGCAATGCCCTCGTCAACCAGCTCGTCCGTCAAGCTTGTGTCGAGCTCGGTCAGGTAGCCCGAGTCCTCGGCACAGGCAAAGCCTTCAGCCGCCTCGGTTTCGACGAGAAAGTCCTCAGGCTCCAGGGGCTCATCAATCATCGGCACCGCGAAGCGCTCGCCTCGTGTCGTAGCCTTGGCAATCTCAGCGCCATCTGCCTCGGTCTCGAGCCATTTCTTGAGCGCCGGGATCTGCTTGCCGTAGCCGCGCTTGCCAAGCGCGGGCATATTGGGACGAATTCGGTAGGTCATATGGCTCGCGTCACGCGCAATGAACTCGATCGCCTTTACGTTGAGCTCCTCGAGTATCTGCGGTTGGTGTGCCTCCAGTGCAGCGCGCGCCTCGTCAGTCGGCGCACGCACCAGCAAGCGCGACATTGGTTGACGCGTTCGGACACCGGACTGTCCTCTGGCCGCCCGACCCAGATCGACGACTTTCTGCACGACGCCTACATCGTGCAACAGGTCATCATCTCGCCATGCAGGGGGTGCCTCGGGCCAACGTGACATGTGCACACTCTCTGGCGCGTCCGCGTCCACTTCGCGGACCAGGTTCTGATAGACGTTCTCGGCGAGGAACGGTACGAAAGGTGCCATGAGCTCGGTCACGCCGGTGAGGCACTCGTACAGTGTCAGGTACGCAATGTGCTTGTCTTCCGGGTCCGTCGATTTCCAGAAGCGACGCCGATTCCGGCGCACGTACCAGTTGCTGAGCTGGTCGACGAACGATTCGATTGCCTCACCCGCCCGCTTGGCATCGTAGTCGTCCATCGCCTCTGTACAGCTGGTGATTGTCTTGTGCAGCAGCGCCAGCGCCCAGCGATCGATTTCGGGCCGCTCATTAGCCGGCACATGCCGTTGCAGGTCAACATCGTCGAGACGCGCGTACAGCACGAAGAAGCCATACGTATTCCAGAACGTATTGATGAACGAACTCGCAACATCGGCAACGATGTCGACCGAGATGCGTTTTTGCACGTCGGGCGACAGCCGCGCGAGAAAATACCAGCGCAGCGCATCAGCGCCGACCGTGTTGAAGACGTCGTACGGGTCAACAATGTTGCCGAGTGACTTCGACATTTTCTTGCCGTCTTTGTCGACAATGTGGCTCAGGCAAATGCAGTTCTTGTAAGCAACGTTGTCGGACACGAGCGTTGCGATCGCGTGCAACGAGTAGAACCAGCCACGCGTCTGGTCGATGGCTTCGCAAATAAAATCTGCCGGGAAGTGCGTATCAAAAGTGTCCTTGTTGTCGAACGGGTAATGCCACTGCGCATAGGACATGGCACCGGAGTCGAACCAACAGTCGATCACCTCTGGAACGCGCCGCCAGGTCTTGCCGTCCTTCTCGAACGTGATGTCGTCGATCGCAGGTCGATGCAGGTCCAGCTCGCTGAGCGGTTCGCCCGCCAGTTGTTCAAGCTCTCCGACGCTGCCGATACATTCGTACGCGCCTTCGCCGTCGGTCCACACTGGCAACGGTGTACCCCAGAAGCGCTCACGCGACAGCGCCCAGTCAACGTTGTTTTCCAGCCAGTTGCCGAAGCGACCTTCGCGAATATGTTCGGGTACCCATTTGATCGTGTTGTTGAGTTCGACCATACGCTCGCGGAATTTCGACGTGCGAATGTACCAGGCGTTCTTGGCGTAGTAGATGATCGGGTCTTTGGTGCGCCAGCCAAACGGATAGCTGTGAGTGATTCGCTCGGAGCGAAACATCAGGCCGCGGTCTTTGAGGATCCGGATCAGTGGTTTGTCGGCATCCTTGAAGAACATGCCTGCAACCGGCTCGACGTCGGCAATAAAATGTCCGTCGAGGCCGACACCGTGCACGACAGGCAATCCGTGCTGCTGCCCGAAGGCGAGATCGTCGACGCCATATGCAGGCGCGGTATGCACGATGCCGGTACCACTTTCGGTGCTGACAAAATCTGCTGCATACACCTGGAATGCGGCATCAGAATCAACATCGAGGTAATCAAACAGGCGCTCGTAGCGAGTGCCAAGCAGTTCGCTGCCTTTGACGGTCTTGACGACGGTGTGTTCCAGATCGTGCATGACAGACTCGCGCAATGCTTCGGCAACGATCAGTGTCTCGCCGTCAACGGCGCAGTAGCTGTAGTCGATATCTTTGCCCACGGCGAGCGCGAGGTTTGACGGCAATGTCCAGGGGGTTGTCGTCCAGACGAGGATAGACGTGTTGTCCTCACCCACGACCTGGAATCGAACAGTAATCGAGGGGTCCTCGGTATCCTGGTAGCCCTGTGCGAGTTCGTGCGACGACAGCGTCGCGCCGATACGGGGATCGTACGGCACAACCTTGTAGCCGCGGTAAATGAGGTCCTTGTCCCAGATGTCCCTCAGGAGGTACCAGACCGACTCGATGTAGGAGTTGTTGAGAGTGTAGTAGGCCTCGTCGAGGTTGACCCAGAAGCCCATGCGCTCGGTCATTTTCTCCCAGTCGCCGATGTAGCGCATGACCGAGTCGCGGCAGCGCTTGTTGAACTCCGCGATGCCGACCTTCTCCTCGATTTCCTTCTTGTCGAAAATGCCGAGTTCTTTTTCGATCTCGTGCTCAACGGGCAAGCCATGCGTATCCCAACCGGCTTTTCTCGGCACGTAATAGCCGCGCATCGTTTTGTAACGCGGGAACGCGTCCTTAAAGCTTCGTGCGAGCACGTGGTGAATACCCGGCTTGCCGTTCGCTGTCGGCGGACCTTCATTGAAACTGAATTGCGGGCCACCTTCGTTCTGGTGCAGCGTCTTCGCGAATGTATCGTGCTCGCGCCAGAACTCCAGCACCTCGTTCTCGAGCGCCGGCCCGTCGTAGCGGCCCTGAACTTCCTTGAACAATACTTCTTTAGAACTCAAAACTAGATCTCCAAAACAAAAACGCCCCGGACGCACTATTTGCGTCCGGGGCGATTCTTGAAATTCGCGGTACCACCCGGTTTTACGACACCCTCGCGGCTGTCGCCTTATGGGTCTTGTGACCCGTCGCCCGTCTCGGGGGCCAGCCGGCTACGCCTACTCGTAATCTTTCGGGCAGCGACTCCGGGGTGATATTCAGCGGATTCCGGCCCGGGGCTCGCACCATTTCCCGGTCGCTTTGGCCTGATTCGCCCGCCTGTTTGTCCCCATCAGTGTCTTGCGAGGGAAATTAGCCGTAAGTGACCGTAATTACAAGCGAATTCTATGAACCCTCGCGTTTGCTCTCGCACTCGATGCAACGCAGAGCTGTAGGGTCAAACTCAAGCCGCTTGGGATTAATGGGCTCGTCGCACGCCCGGCACAGGCCATACTCACCATCGTCGATTCGCTTCAGCGCCGCCTCGATGTTTCGGAGCATCGCCTCACGCCGCTGCCCGGACGCTTTCGCCATGGCCTGCGCCTGCATGGCATCCATGCGCGACAGCCGGCCGACTTTGGACTGGTCCAGCTCGACCACCGCCGCCGATTCCGCGCTGGTCG
>Ga0255049_10001801_pt1 | contig 11615 bp, 6 predicted proteins | sample JV7_2_3_MG_FD_183615 | JGI IMG/M metagenome (GOLD analysis project Ga0255049, IMG submission 183615) | Seawater microbial communities from Jervis Inlet, British Columbia, Canada - JV7_2_3 | ecosystem: Environmental > Aquatic > Marine > Inlet | place: Canada: British Columbia | collected 2016-10-06
TGCGCGAGGGCGGCCCTCCCAAGCTCTTCGTCAATGCCGGGCCCGGGGCTATTCTGAGGGGAGCGCAGCGCGAGTTCTGCCGCGGCTGGCCCGATCAGACGGAGGTCACCGTAGCGGGCACCCACTTCATCCAGGAGGACTCGCCTGACGAGATCGGTCAGGCAATCGCGAGCTGGCTCGGCGGGCTCGGCTAGCGTTCTTCTAGAACCCAGGGAAGCGCTGCACGCGCAGGTTGTGGTGGGTAAAGACGCTGTTGGGCAGCACGGGATCCAACATCAGATTGCGCAGGATGAGCTCGGTGACTTCGTCGTCGGGGGGAGACGTGATGCGGCGCCGCACCGGAAGCAGGCGACCCTGATAGTCGCGGATATCCTCCGGTGACACCAGAATACGTCGAATCAGGTTTGATCCCTTAAAGAACAGGCTCTGCAGCGCGAGTCCGCTGATGGGGGAGATGGCCAGCTCCACTCGGTCGAAGCCGAGACCGCGATGCTGGGGGCGGCCCTCGACGACCTGGCATGCCTGGCCCTCGATTTCGGCGTCGGGGAGGCGGACGTACTCGAGCTCGCCTCGAGCGATGGGCCGAATCTCGCCCAGCGAAAGCAGCTGGAAGATGACCTGCACCTCGAGGTCGATCGCCGAGAGCCGGTGGACCCGGCGCCAGGCGGGGATGTAGGCAAAGAGGTCATCGGAACGATTGCGATTGTGAAGCATCAGCAACGCCCACTTGGAGAAGGAATCCGGGGCCTGAACGTCGATCAGGATCTTGGCGCGCCCCTCACGCCAGCGACGGGCGACCGCGAAGACCGCGCTGGCGGAACCCCGGCGGCTCTCGTAGGCCTCGAGCGCGTCGAACCCGTAGAGCTGGTCGAAGTAGGCGTCCGCGAGTGCGGCGGAGACCCGCGCACCCTCCGGCCGGTGCCGGAGGGTGCGCGGCGTCGCCTTACTGGCAGACCTGAATGGTCCGGGTCGCCGAGTCGCCGAGATCCCCGTCGTAGCTCGTCTGGTTCCCGGCCGCCGCGAGCCCGCTCAGGTTGCCACCGAAGAGATCCCCGCAGCTGATCCGGCTGCCAGAATCGGACTGGTTGATCGTCAGGCTCTCGTCATCGTCGGCGAAGAGGACCGTGTTGGTGATGGTCTCCGTCGTGCGCGGCACGCACTGCTGGCCGATGATCTGGATGATGTCCAGCTGATCGCAGGGAGACGCGCTCTCGAGCACGGTCCGGATGCCGACCTGACACCAGAACGAACCGGCGGGACTCGGGTCCCCGCTGCCGACCTTGATGCAGTCGCAGGTGCACTCCCCCTGGTGGGCCACGGGGTTTCCACCCAGGCACTCGCCGCTGTTCTCGACGCCGGCGCCCTCACAGTTAACGTCGTTGAGGCAGAGCTCGTTATCGTGGTCGCCGCCTCGACAGAACCCCTCACAGCCGCTCGTGAAGACCTCGTAGCCCGCGCCGAGCGTGGGGCAGTAGAGGTCGCACATGTCGGCGCAGGTCGCGTGAGCCGTGCAGCTCGGATCGCCCGCGATGAAGCAGGCCGGATCCGTTCCGCGACAGTCGGCGGTGAGGAAGCCGGGTTCGAGACCGAGGGCGATCGGACCGATGTCGTGATGGTGGACCATGTCCAGATCCAGCGCCGTTCCGCCGTCGCAGTCGATCAGGCCGTCGGCGCAGCCGCCGACTTCCTGCAGGCAGGCCGTGCCGATGGTCGGGATCTCAAGCCCGATGGGGTCGGTGAGCCCACAGGTGAACGTGCCCGTACCGTCGTTGGGGTCGATGGGTCCGGCGCTGTATGTGTCACCCCCGATCAGCTCGAAGAGGATCCCCCCAATCACAGACGGTAGCCCCGTCGCGGAGTCCAGCCGGGCGTGGCTGGTGGGGACGCAGCGTACAGTGGGCGCCCCAGGCGCGCCGCAGTCGGCGACGTCATTGCCGGAGAAGGGGCACGGGTCTCCATTGTTCGAACCGCCCACACAGAAGGCCTCGATATTGTGCTGACAGGACTGCGAGAAGCTGGGGCAGCTCCCGTTCGCGAGCCCGTCATCGAAGAGATCGCAATCCCGGAACAGACCGTCGAGCGAGTTCAAGGCTCCGCAGACTCGACACTCGATCACGGCATCGATCGCGCCCGCGCCCGCATTGGGAGCGAGGCCGGGGAGGAGGGCGTTCAAGTCTTGCCCGCCACACTTCTTGCCGATACCGAAATCACCGCCGCACGCCTTGGAGATCTTGCCCTTGCCGTCCGGGATGCCACCCGTGCCGGTACCCAGACAGGCCTGAATGTCGGTGTCGCCCGCCTTGAGCTTGTCCTTCTTACAGCTGTTGAAGGAACCGAGCTTCGCGCTCTGGCACTTGCCCACCGCCTTGGCGATCGCGGCCTGGCACTTGCCTGCGGCCTTATCCGCGGAGATCGACAGATCGAGATCGGTGCCGAAGATGTCATGGATCAGATTGAGATCCTTGTTCTTCATGGTGTCGCCGATCGCGCCCGAGTTGGTCTTGAGCCCCGGCAGGAAAGAAGGAGGCGAGCCGCCCGAGCAGTCGCCGGTCTTGATCTTGCTGATGGCCTTGGCGACTTTGCCCTTTACATCTCCTGTGAGACACGCCTCGATCGAAGTCGTAAGTTTGCCTTTACTCCCGTTCTTGATGCATGCGGCGTTGTCGCCGGCCTGGGCCTTGGCGACCTTGGCCGCACCCTTGTTGATCGAGTTCGCGCACTTCTGTTCTTGCTTGTCCAGCTGCGCGCTCGCGGGTCCGGTGAGTAGTAACGGGGCCACAAACAACGCCGTCCAAAGGACAGGCATGCGAAGACTGTGCTCTTGCATCGCGGGGTCCTCCCGATCTACGGATTCGCGGCCAGGCGACCGTCGGGAGCGGACCCAAAAAGGGAACCAACCCGCCCCGGGGCCAGACCTCGAGCGCAGAACAATCGTAGGGTGATCAACTCCTTCTCCTATCCTACTACGCAGGTGGGCCTCGCTGTCAATCGAATTCTGGGAAGTGGACTGGCAGCAGAAAAGCGAGACATACCCGGTGCTTAGGGGGCTTGCCCGGCAAGCCCCCTGAATAATTCTCTTGAACAATCCTGCGTAACCACGGTAGGCTCGTCCTCTGGGCCAGACGACCCGACGGGCTCGGGGCGAGCCGTTTTGTCCCGTATGACCCTCGTCATACCGCACGACCCGGGTCCGGGAGTTTTATGGAAGCTGCGCCCGAGAGGTTTTCCCGAGGACTAACGGAGGGATTCCCGGATCGGACTTATGCGGACAGGAGACCAGGAATGGCGATCCGTCGGCGATGCCGAGGCTGGCTTTCGCGCCTGCTCGCGACGGGAATCACGCTGGCTCTGGCTCAGGGGGCCGTTGCACAGCCACCGGCCTCTGCGACGGAGGACGAGGTGCGGGCTGACCCACAGGCTGCGCCGATCCAGGAGAGTACGGTGATGTCTCCGCCGCCCGAGCCGACGGACCCGAATGCGGCGACCGCCTCACCGCAGCGAGAGGCACCGGAGGCTGAGCGCCCGGCGCCGTCGGCCATCGAGGAGATCCTGATCAAAGGGACGCGCATAGACGCTACGGATGTGCAGGATAAAGCCGAGGCGATCACGGCATTCAGCATGGAAGACCTGGATCGGGCGGACATCGTCAACGTCGACAACCTGGCCTTCGCCGTGCCCAATCTCCACGTCGGCCAGCAGGGCCAGCAAGCCATCATCACTCTGCGCGGGATCGGCACCGAGAACGCCACGGTCACCGGTGAGCCGGGTGTCGCCTTCCACGTGGACGGCGTGAACTACGGGCGTCCGGCCGCGGCACGCGTGTCCTTCTTCGATCTCGAGGCCCTGCAGGTACTGCGCGGTCCGCAGGGGACCAAGGGTGGCAAGAACTCGACCGCGGGCTGGATCAACGTCATCAGCCGCAAGCCCCACGACGAGTACGAGGTGCAGAGCGAGGTCTTGTACGGCAACTACGGCCGGGTGCTGGCGCGCGGGGCGCTGAACCTCCCGCTCGGCGAGTATGCGGCGGCCCGGGGGGCGTTCGTGTACGAGAATCGGGATGGGTATCTGGAGGACCTGACGTTCGAGAGTGACGACCGGGACGCGTTCGATGCCGACACGTTCGGGTTCCGCAACCACCTGCGGCTCAATCCGACCGACACCACCGAGCTGCTCTTCACCTACCACCACTATCGAGAGAAGGGCAACGGGCCGCAGGCGGACCTGGTCCCGCTCGATACGCGCTGCCTGGGCAATCCGTTCGGCGCTCGGCCAACCCCAGACTTCTCCACCACGCTCCCAAGATTGGCCGGATGCCGCTGGAAGCCGGATGGCACGCCGGATCCGGCGTTCGCGGAGACCGATCCCCGCAAGATCGCGACGACGGACGGCAGCGCTCAGGACAATCGCTACTGGGGTTTCAACACGACGGCGACCTGGGATGCGCCGGCACTGTCTCACCTGGGCGAGACCCAGCTCAAGTGGATCGGGGGGTTTCAGTCCACCGAGCTCGACTTTCGTCAGGACTTCGACGGGATACCCCTGGATATCACGCCCGTGTTTACGGACTCAGAGACCCGCCTGCACTCCCATGAGCTGCAGTGGATCGGTGCGGCGGGCGAGTGGCTCGACTGGCAGCTGAGCGGCCTGTTCCAGCGGGAGAAGAGCCAGGCCAACGCACGGGTGGATTTCAGACTTGTCGCGAGGCCTACGCCCGTCACAACGGACCAGGAAACCGAGAACAAGGCCTACGGCGCAGCGCTCCACACCGACTGGCACCTGAGTGAGGACGTGACGTTGACACTCGGTGGGCGCTACACGAAGGACAAGAAGAGCTCCACCCTGCTCCGGGACAACACCATCTCGTCGGCATTCGCCGCCGAGCTCGTGAGCTGCGAGGGGGGTGTGACCAATGTGGACTCCAGGGGCGAGCCCCTCGGCCCCCCCCCGACCTGCTCGCGGGTCGATCGAGAGGTCACCGGAGGTGCGACACTCGAGTGGTGGCCGACCCAGGAGAATCTCGCGTACACGAGTGTGAACTACGGCTTCAAGTCCGGGGGATTCAACATCGGAACGCCGGGCGATTATGAGCCCGAGCTGAACTGGGCCTATGCGCTCGGAACGAAGAATCGGTTCTTCGACGACCGACTGATCGCGAACATCGAGGGGTTCTACTACGACTACAGCGACCTGCAGCTGGTGAGCCTCGACGGGGTGAGTTTCCGCACGGAGAACGCCGACGCCCGCGTATGGGGCGCCGAGCTCGAGCTCGTGGCGACGCCCATCGAGGGGCTTCGGCTGAACGCCAACGTCTCGTACCTCAATACAGAAATCCTGGACTTCGAGACGCTCGACCCGGCGGCGCTCAACGTCGCCGAGCAGTTTAATCTCAGGGAGCGCGACATCGCAGAGCTTAATGGCGAACCCTTCGAGGATCACGAGTGTCGGGCCAAAGAGGACCCCCGGCGGATAGTCCCTTGCAGGTTCGAGGACTTCAGCGGGAACGTGCTTCCGCGCTCGCCGGAGTGGAGCGTCACGCTGGCGGCCGAGTATGCGATTTCGCTCGGCGACCGGGGCACGCTTACCCCCCGGGTCCAGTACTACTGGCAGGACGACACCTACTTTCGGCCCTTCAACCGCGACTTCGATCTGCAGGAGGCCTTTCACAAGACAGATCTGAAGCTGATCTGGACCAGTCCCTCCGAGACGTGGCAGGCGGAGGTCTTCATCAACAATATCGAGGACGAGGCTGTGATTCAGAACCTGCTGATCGGATCGCGCGGCTTCGGCTCACCGCCCTTTGCCTGGTACGGCGAGCCGCGCTTCTACGGAGCCAAGGTGTCGCTTCGGTATTAGCTTAGCCAGAGGGCCGCAGGCTGGCCCTCTATCGACGAGGAGAAACAACCATGACCAGAATCATAACAGTGGGCCTGGTGCTGCTCGTGCTTGGCGTTGCAGGCGCAGTGCAGGCTCAGATCATCGATTGCAGCGGAGGCTGTACCGAGACCAAGTACGGCCTCGGGGCCGGCGCGAACGACTTCGATGTTCTGAACTTCCGCGAGGATCAGGTTCCGTTTCAGTTCAACTCGAGTCAGTTCACAGGGAGCGTCCAGCCGATCGTTTCGGACCCGAATACGGCCATCGCACCCGCCTGCAGGCCGGAGCGACTCGTCTGGCCGCTCTACGGTCAGATCATCTTGCGCGAGCAGGACAGCTGCGTGATGGATTCGGTGGCCGATGGCGACGGATGCATGGTCGAGATTCCGGACGATCTCACCTCCGCCCCCGCCGATCGCTCCGGCGTCGTCACGAACACCGTCGTCGAGGCCGACCTGGGTGGCGTCCTGTTCCAGCTTCGGACCGCCGGATTCAGCAATCTCGAGGGCTCGGTTGGCGAGCGTGTTCTGATCGGAGGGGGGCCGGCTACGAAGATCGTGTGGGATGACAAGGGTCCGACGGATCCGCAGCCCATCATCTATCGTGTCGATGAGGGCCTTACCTGCTGCACGAGTAGCAACCAGGTGTTCTGCGGGCTGTTCAATTTCGCCGAGTATCCGATCCTCGCGTCCGTACTTGGGGGGGTCGACGTACGGCGCGGCACGCCAGACTGGATCTTCACCGGCGGTGCCGGGACCGATTGGGAGATGGATCCCAATCACCAGGTGCCCGGGCAGGAGCAGGGCCTGTGCCGGATCGCTAACGTCCAGTGCGACACGATCAGCAGACCCTGTCTGGGCGTGGGGGATTCGTGTGACCTCCGCTCCCGGGGTCTTACCGCGACGCAGATCGACGTGATTCCGGACGGACACCACAACCCTACACTCTGCAACCGCGCTCCCTATGCCCTGCGGGGCTTCGTGAACCGGAACTGCTGGCTCAAGGAGTTTTACGACAATCCCATAGATCCGCTCCAGGGATGCCTGCTCGGGGGCTTCGGTAACAACCCGCGGCCGGACCTTGACTGCGATGGCGTCGATGACGTGGCCCCGGACCTGTGCCCGCTGCATAGCGAGCGGAACCCGCTCCTCGACACGAACGAAGACGGGATTGGGGACGAGTGCCAGTGCGGCGACACCAACACCATGTTCGACCAGAACGGTGAGCTCGAATTCGTGGATGCGCTCAGAATCGTGCAGACCGTACAGGGAACGGGGTCTGCCGACTTCAGGCTGGCAGACACCGACGGTAACAAGCTCCTCTCATTCGGGGATGCGTTCAACGTGGTGCAGGGGGTTCAGCTCGTGAAGGACCCGACCACTTTCACCTGCGGGCGCAATCCGTAGTCGAGGTGTCAGATGATTACCGTTCTATCGGAATACAGTTCGAGCGAGGAGAGAACGATGATGACTCTTAGTAAATGCTTCCTGGCCGTGGGGCTGGTGGTGTTCTGGGCGGGCTCCGCCCTGGCGGCCAGTGTCACGCTTCAGAAGACGGCGGGCGCCGGTGCCGGCGTTCACACCTGGGATGTGGTCTACGATCCAGCTGGCACTGCGAATGTCGGCTCGCTGCAGCAGAAGATCAAGGTGAGCGACCTTGGTGGCGTTACTAACGGAGACGCGGGCGTCACGGGATCGGACAGTGGTGCCCCCGACTGGATCAGTTTCGGCATAGTCGGCTTCGCGGATCTGCCCAACGGCGAGATCCTCTACGGCGGGCTCACGTTCACGGAGGGAGGGATCGCGACGCCGGCTCCGGTCACGCTCGGGACGTTCAGCGTCGACTGGGATGGGGCGACGCCGGTCCACGTCACCAACGGGTTCGGTGAGTTCAAGGATGGCGGCGGGGCGGACGTAACGAACGCATCGGCCCACATCCTGGCGACGCTGGCAGTGGCGGACCCGACGAGCAAGGATGAGGCCGGCTGCCTCAACACGATGAACAAGAACGGCATCAAGCTCGCATCGGCTTGGAATAAGGATGCGACGGCCTGCGTCAAGAACGCGACCAAGGGCAAACTGGAGGTGTCGATCGATGAATGCCTGATCGCCGATGGCAAGGGCAAGGTGGCCAAGGGCGAGGGGAAGGTAGACAGTGGAGAGAGCGGCAAGTGCGGATCGCCTCCCAGCTTCGGCTTTGCGGGCTCGAGCGCCATCAAGGCTGGAGCCAGTGCGTCCGCGCTGGCGCTGTTCCAGGACCTGTACGGTGCCAACCCGGGCGCCCTGGTGGTCGGTCCCGAGGACAAGGCTGGAGGGAAGTGCCAGACCAACGTGCACAAGAACGCGGCGAAGCTCTACGGCACCAAGATGAAGGAGTTCGTGGGGTGCAAGAAGGGCGCTCTCAAGGCAGCGCCCCCCGACGACCTCGGGGCTCTGCAGGCTGCCATTTTTGCCTGTCTGGCTGCCGATGCGAAGGGCAAGATCGCCGGGGGCGTTTCGAAGCTGTCGGACAAGATCAAGGGCTCGTGCAGCGACGCGCAGATTAGTTTGTTCTCGGGGCTGCTGACGCTCTGCGGCGGGTCTGCGAACCTGGATGAGTTTGTGAGCTGCGTGGATCGCGCGGTCGAGTGCCGTTTCTGCGAGGCGATCGCCGCCTACGATGGCCTGCTGCTCAACTGCGACGTGTTCGACGACGGCCTGAACAACAACAGCTGCTCGTTCTAGGATGTGAGCGGGTTCGGCGCGTGTGTGCCGAACCCGCTCACGATCGGGCGACCGATGGCGAGGTGGACTGAGCGCACGCCCCCGGGAACCGGAACCGATGAGAGGCCACTTATCCATGGCGATATGATGACGGTCATATCCCGGCTGACGCGGAGCTGAGATCATGGCCGCGGCCTGCTAAACGGGGCTACCGGAACAAGGAGGCCGGGGATGGCGAAACGTCGGCGATTCAGAGCCGGCCGCCCGAGCCTCCTGGCGGCCGCCATTGCGCTTGCACTAGCTCAGGGGGCCGCCGCACAGCCGCAGGTCTCTGCCAGAGAGGGCGAAGCCGCGGCCGACCCAAATTCGGCCGCGCCCTCCAGATCGCAGGAGCCGGAGCCGGCCGAAGCGCCGCAGGCTGAGCGTCCCGCGCCGGCGGCCATTGAGGAGATCCTGATCAAGGGGACGCGCGTGGACGCCACAGACGTGCAGGACCAAGCCGAGGCGATTACGGCGTTCAGCATGGAAGACCTCGATCGGGCGGACATCATCAACGTCGACAACCTGGCCTTCGCCGTGCCGAATCTCCACGTCGGCCAGCAGGGCCAGCAGGCCATCATCACTCTGCGCGGGATCGGCACCGAGAACGCAACGGTTACCGGTGAGCCCGGTGTCGCCTTCCACGTGGATGGCGTGAACTACGGGCGCCCGGCTGCGGCGCGCGTGTCTTTCTTCGATCTCGAGGCTTTGCAGGTGCTGCGTGGTCCGCAGGGGACCAAAGGCGGCAAGAACTCGACCGCGGGCTGGATCAACGTCATCACCCGCAAGCCCCACGATGAGTACGAGGCGCAGAGTGAGATCTTGTACGGCAGCTATGGCCGGGTGCTCGCGCGCGGGGCTCTGAACCTCCCACTCGGCGAGTATGCCGCGGCGCGGGGGGCGTTCGTGTACGAGAATCGGGACGGGTATCTGGAGGACCTGACGTTCGAGAGCGACGACCGAGATGGGTTCGACGCCGATACGTTCGGGTTCCGCAACCACTTGCGGCTCAACCCGACCGATACCGTCGAGCTGCTCTTCACCTACCATCACTATAGAGAGAAGGGGAACGGGCCGCAGGCGGATCTGGTCCCGCTCGACACATTCTGCAATGGTGGCTTCCGCTTTCCGCCCTTCGAATCGTTCCACACGAGCTTGCCTCGTGGCGTCGGCTGCCGCTGGATTACCACTCTCGGTGACCCCGACCGCGGCAAGCGGGATCCGGCGACTCTGGAGACCGAGGACACCGACCCCCGCGAGATCTTCACGACGGACGGTAGCGCTCAGGATAATCGCTACTGGGGCTTCAACACGACGGCGATCTGGGACGTGCCCAGGCTACCCCGTCTGGGCGAGACCCAGCTCAAGTGGATCGCGGGGTTTCAGTCCACCGAGCTCGGCTTTCGTCAGGACTTCGACGGGACGGCCCTGGACCTCGTGCCCGTAGACACGGACTCAGAGACCCTCCTGCACGCCCACGAGCTGCAGTGGACCGGCGCAGCGGGCGAGTGGCTCGACTGGCAGCTGAGCCTCCTGTTCCAGCGCGAGACGAGCGAGGCCCACGCCGACGTAGACGCACAACTCCTTTCGCCCATCACGACTGATAATTCGACCGAGAATAAGGCGTACGGCGCGGCGCTCCACACCGACTGGCACCTCGGCCAGGATCTCACGCTGTCGCTCGGTGCGCGCTATACGAAGGACAAGAAGAGCACCACCCTGCTCCGAGACAACACCATCCGGTCGGTATTCGGTGCGCAGCTCATCGGCTGTGACGGGGGTGTACGCGATGTGCGCGCGCCACTCGGCGTGCCAGACAACGGAGTTCCGACCTGCACGCGCGTCGATCGGCACGTTACGGGAGGCGCGACACTCGAATATTGGCCGACCCAGGAGAATCTCGTGTACGCGAGTGCGAACCACGGCTTCAAATCCGGCGGCTTCAACATCGCCACGGCCGGCACTTATGATCCGGAGCTGATCTGGGCGTACGCGCTCGGAACGAAGAACCGGTTCTTCGACGAGCGGCTGATTGTCAACATCGAGGGGTTCTACTACGACTACAGCGACCTGCAGCTGGTTATGCTCGACGGAGTGAGTTTCCGAATCGAGAACGCCGATGCGCGCGTGTGGGGCACTGAGCTGGAGCTCGTGGCGATGCCGGTCGAGGGACTTCGGCTCAACGCCAACCTCTCGTACTTGAACACGGAGATCCGGGACTTCCAGACGCTCGATCCGGCCGCGCTCGACGTCTTCGAGGGGAACCGTCTTCTGCAACGCTCGATTGCGGAGCTGGTGCGCGACGCCGCGCCCTTCGAGGAGCGTGACTGCCCGTTTCCCGATGAGAACGGCGTCATACGGTCTGCCCCCTGCACGGTCGACGACTTCAGTGGGAACGTGCTCCCGCGCGCGCCAGAATGGAGCCTCACCCTGGCTGCCGAGTACGCGATACCACTCGGCGACTGGGGCACGCTTACGCCGCGTGTCCAGTACTACTGGCAGGACGAGACCTACTTCCGGCCCTTCAACCGGGACTTCGATCTGCAGGAGGCCTTCCACAAGACGGACCTGAAGCTGATCTGGACCAGTCCCTCCGAGCTCTTGGAGGCGGAGGTCTTCGTCGACAATATCGAGGACGAGGCCGTGGTTCAGAACCTGCTGATCGGATCGCGTGTCTTCGGCTCGCCGCCCTTTGCCTGGTACGGAGACCCTCGGACGTACGGAGTCAGGCTGCGGTTTCACTATTAGCTCAGGCTGAGCTCGCGAGCTGCGTCGAGTGCTCTTTCCTGGCCCGTAACTCGGCGGAATTCCTCGTCTTCACGCGCCGAAGGACGACACGCACAGGCTCCGAACGAATCGATTCGCGCGGTTGTAGAGGATCGGACGGCGTGAGACGTATGACCAGCGTCATACCTCTCCCCGTGACAATAGCTTGTAGTAGTGGTTGAAGGCGTTCGACGACTTCAGCGGGGATGTGCTCCCGTGCCCACCGGAATGGAG
>Ga0255049_10001802_pt1 | contig 11615 bp, 10 predicted proteins | sample JV7_2_3_MG_FD_183615 | JGI IMG/M metagenome (GOLD analysis project Ga0255049, IMG submission 183615) | Seawater microbial communities from Jervis Inlet, British Columbia, Canada - JV7_2_3 | ecosystem: Environmental > Aquatic > Marine > Inlet | place: Canada: British Columbia | collected 2016-10-06
CGGCATTCGCTGAACCCCGCCCCGCAGCCCCGTCGTGGCGAGGCCCGCGGCTCCGATCACGCGACGGGGGACTTCGTTCTCCTCAAGTCCCAGAAAGATCACATTCTTGTGCCCGTAGTGGTCCTCCGGAGTGCGTCCGAACTGGCTCCACTCCCAGCCCAGGAACGCCGTCACGTCCGGATTCTCGACGTCGCCCGCCACGGCGTTGCACTGACGGATCATGTCCTTGGTCTCCTGCCAGCGGCGCGGAGTGCTGGCCTCGGCGTGGTCGTTGATGGACCAGAAGTCGAGCGCCGAGCAGAAGCGCGCGTAGTCGCAAGCATCTCCGACGGGATGCGCGCCCTCGCCCTGCAGCATCGGCAGACTCCAGAGGAAGGCATCCGTCGAGAACGTGGTGTGGACGTGGAGGTCGCCAAACAGGATCTGTTTCGGCTGGCGCACCTCCAACGTACCCGCGGCACGCTGCTGCGTCCGCGCGCGAGCCTCGAGGACCGCGCGGGGGACCACCACCTCGGTAACCTCACCGGGTCCTTCGTGCTCGCCGTACAGCTGCAGCCAGGCCCCCGCGAGGTAGAGCAACCCCAACGCCAGCACGATGGCAAGAACTCCAATGCTGCTCCTCACCCCCAGCTCCTTATTCCTCTGCGCGGCCCAGGTAGGCCATCACGAGGGCGCCGAGCAGGCCGACGACTGCGCCGATGGCGAGTCCGGCCGTGAGCATGAAGCGGCGTAGCCCGATCACTGGCGCCAGCACCTCACTCTCATCCATTTCGGCCATCACGGCCCAGGTCACGCCTTCGAACTCGAGCGGACCGTAGGCGGAGTAGACCGGGATCTCCCTGTAGTCGGGCGTCACGTCCACGCCTGTTTCGCCTCGCAGGGCGCGCCTCACGGTGACCGTGTCGACCGTAGTCTTGAGCGTCGTGGGCACGCGGGAGAAGCGCGAGTCGCTGCGCATCAGAAGGTCCTCACCCACCACATACGTCTCGCCCGTCTCTCCCATACCGGCCGTGAACTGCATGATGCGATTGATGCGGGCGGAGGGGAATTGGAAGGCCAGCACCCCGAGGAGTAGACCCGCGTCATCCAGCACAGGGGCAGAGATAAAGCTCGCGGGCGCGCCGTGGCTGGGACCGTAGGGAGCGAAATCGAAGAACGCCACGTAGCTTGGGAACGGGTTGTCACGCGCGGCTCGGAAGGCACGGCCCAGATCCGTATCCTTCCATTTCCCGCTCACCAGGTTCGTCGCGTAGTCCCACTCCTTGAACGACGTGTAGACGAGGTGGCCCTCGGGATCGAAGAGGAACACGTCGTAGACGCCTCGATGCAGAAGGAAGCTTCGCAGCCAGTAGTGGTAACGCGCGTGGACATCGCTGTAGTCGGACCCGTCGTCCGCAAACTCGAGGTTGTCCTTCTCCCCCGTGGGGTGGGGGTTCTCCTCGATATAGAGCTTCTGGAGGGTCTTTTCCGGATCGCCGCTGAGCTTCCTCCAGCCCGCGGAGAATTCGATCAGCGCGGACCGCATGATCCGATTCCTGACCCAGAAGCGGATCTCGTCGCGGATCGAAGCGAGATATTCCCCGAGCTCGCTCCGGCGCACCTCCATCAACGCGCTCAGCTTGTCGTGCTCGGCGGCCACGATCTGCTCGGTTGCCCGCGAATAGAGTGCCGCGCCAGCTCCAAGGGATGATAGGACGCTTAAAACAACGACGAGCACGAACCATCGTCCCGCCGCTTTGATCTCTCGACCCAGCATGAAGACCGATCATAGTATACTAGTGTCCTGATCCGGAAGTTCGCTCGCATTCTCGGTGACCGATGCATCCGCGCTCGCGGCGTTGCACTCGCTCGCCGAATCTACGGATTCGCCTCGCTCACGCGCCTTGCGAGCACGGCGCCTCGGCCGCGAGAATCGCGTCGGAACTCCCGGAACAGAACACCGCTACCTGGACCCGATCCGTTCGCAAGCAGCTTCATGGTGACTCACCCATGTCCACACGGCGGACTGGAATAGCAGGGGTGCGCTGCGCTCTGCCGTGCGCCGTGGTGTGCCTGGGCATCCTGCTGCCAGGCGCGGTCCACGCGGAGCGGATCTGGGCGGAGCTCGAGCGTCCGTTCGAGTTCGAGAGGGTCCGGGAACCGTTCGGACTGGTCGAAGTCCGCGGCTGGGCGGGCACGGGCATACGAGGCGCCCACGATGTAGTGATCGTCATCGACCGGACGGCAAGCACCTTCGCGCCCTCGGGAGTCGATCTGGACGGCGATGGCCTGATCGGCAAGACCGTCAAGGTGCCCACCCGTTACGGTCAATGGATCAGCCGGGTCACCGATCCTGACGACAGCATCGCGCGGGCCCAGATGATCGCAGCGCGGCGCCTGATCGAGCGACTGAACCCGGAATCCACCCGTATGGGGCTGGTGACCTTCGGGCGGACCGAGCGGGTCAAGGCTCGGCTCGGAAGCTCGCGCGAAGAGCTGTTGGCCGTGCTCGATCACCTCCCCAAACGCCCCGAACGAGGCGGTACCTACTTTTACGGCGCACTTATCGCATCCATCAAGGTGTTCGAGCTCGGCCAGCCGTCCGAGAACGGAGCGAGACATCGTTCCATCATCTTCCTCTCCGATGGGCGACCGAACGAGCCTCCACCGCCATCGTTCGCGGCGAAGGCCGCGGTGCGCGCCTCTCAGCACGCGGCTAAAGCCAACATCCGTATCTACGCCTTTGCGCTCGGCACCGAGGTCGCCGCGAACCCCGATGTATTTCTCGAAATGACTCGAGCCAACGGCGGCGAGCTGCTGATCGTCGAGAACCCAGGCGAGATCGTCGAGTACGTGCCCCACATGAGTTTGAGCAGGCTAGAAAAGGTCGAGATCGAGAACATTTCGACGGGTAGGACCGCGCGCGCGGTCCGGCTTTTCCCTGACGGTACGTTCGATGGCTTCGCGCCCCTGACTCCGGGAGAGAACCTGCTGCGCGTCACGATCTACGGCGAGGCTGGCACTCGCAGCCTCGAGCGTACCGTATTCTTCGAGAGGACCGCGCGGGACAGCGCGAAGGGACGCCGCCGACTCGAGCTGCTGCTCGAGCAGCTCAAGATCCGTACGCTGGAGACCCAGCTCGCGGAGCAGGCCCGGCAGAAACGCGAGCGCATCCGGAAACGCCAGCTCACGATCGAAGTGGAGCGCTAGCTCCTCCTCAGACGCGCCCTCTCGAAGGCGTGGTCGAGCGCTCAACGGCTCGGGCCGAGGGGCCGAATGGGACCACGTCATGAGACGAGCCACGCCAGCCAGGGCCGCGCTGTCGGAGAAGTCAACACTCGTCGTGATGCTTCTCTTCGGGTGCGTGTTTCTCGTGTTCGGGGCCCACGCCGGGTACACGGAGGCCTGTAAGGCGCTGGCTCAGGGCGATCGTCACGGCCTCATGCTGGCCATCCTCGGAGGGCTCGCATTCGGGGGCTTCGGCGCGCTCATTTGGGTGCTGGCCTGGGGAATAAAGCGGGTGCCGCTCGAAGCGGACGCCCGCGGCGCTCGCTGGCAGCAGAAGAAAGAGTGGGTCTCGCGCCGCATCGAGGCGCGCAGCGGGAGCCGCGCCCTGAGTGCGGGGCTGCTCGCCTTCTTCGTGACGCTTCTGTCTGCCCCGCTGCTGTGGAAGGTGCCGAAGCACGCTGCCGATGCTGGAAACCCGCTGCTCTACGGATTGCTGGCGGTCCTGCTGGTGGCTGCGGCCCTGATCGTCCGCGCTCTCTACCTGACGCGGCACTGGCAGAAGTTCGGTGGCTCGCATCTGGAGCTGGAGACTCTGCCTGGTGTGGTCGGAGGCCGGCTCCGCTGCGTGCTCCACCTGAGCATACCGATTACGCTGCCACAAGGAATGCGCTTCCGGCTCGACTGCGTCCGAGAGCGCCACACTGGTGGTGACTCATCTGCTCAAACCCGGATTCTCTGGCAGGAAGAGCTGAGAGTGGAGCAGAGCGCGTTCCGGCTCGGCCCGAAAGGCTCCTCCGTGCCGGTCGAGTTTACGATCCCTTACACGTCCGCGCCGACGGACGAGAGCGACCCTCGCGACAAGATCCTATGGCACCTGAGCGCGTCTGCCCCGGTCGCGGGCATCGACTATGGCGCGAGCTTCGAGGTGCCCGTCTTCAAGACCGAGGAGAGCTCCGAGGAGCTCAGCAACGACGGCGAGCCGGTACGCGTGCTCGATGCCAGCGCCGGAATGGGGATGGCGTTTCCGGGATCAAAGATCCGGGTACGGCCTTACGGTCCGGGAGGGTTGGAGCTCTTCTTCGGGCCCGCCCGCAACCCGCTCGGCGCCAGCCTTACCACGCTCACGACCGTCGGCTCCGGCGTTCTCGCGCGGGTGCTGGCCGAGCATGGCGCTCCTACGCCGGTTTTGGTCGGCGCCGTCCTAATCAGCGTGCTGTTGATCTGGGGTACGCTGGCACTCTGGCTGGGAGCCACGCGGGTGCGCGCCCAGCACGGACGGCTTCAGGTTCGTCGTGGTCTTCTTGGAATCGGCCGCACCCGCACCTACGCTCGCGACCAGATCGCCGACATCAAGGTGCACGTCGGGACGCAATGGATTCACAAGCTCTACTACAACATCAAGATCGAGATCGAGGTGCCCCGCAAGGGCCGCCTGGGCTCCGGGGACCCCATCGTGCACCGAAAATCAGCCGGCGATGCGATCTCGGAGCGACGCGAGGCCAGGGCCCTGGCACAGGCCATGAAGCGCGTCGTCGGGATCGACTCACTCTCGACGACCGATGCATCGGCGCCCTAGTCTGGATTTCACCCCCCAGGCTAGCCTCGCGTGGGCAGATGCAGGATGCCCGTGCCCACGGCGGAGAGCTCGCCCTGCTGGTTGCGTGCCCGCTGGGCGATCTCCACGCAGGACAGACCCTCGCGCTCGAACTTCCGCGCCACTTCGCCTTCGATGAAGAGCGTGTCGCCTTCCGGGTTGTGCCGACGGATCTCGCAGCGGTGCTGCTGCAAGAACCCATCATCACCCATCCAGTTCGTGAGCTGATGGGTCAGCCATGAACAACGCTCGGGCCCGTAGTCGTACGCCCCTGGTGCCCCGACGGCTTCCGCAAATTCGTTTTCCCAGTGGACACGCTCGGGGCAATCGGGAATGCCGAAGCGGTTGGAGATCCCCAGGCTCGGGTGCTTGCAACGCTGCTGCCAGGCCAGCTTGTTGGCCCGGATGTAGAGCCCACCCCAGCCCTGGGCGAAGGCGATGATCCCGGTCACGGTCATGGGACCCTTCGCCATGCGCGGAAGCTTCTCGCCGACACGCACGTCCTCGAAGAAGCGAGGTGTCTTGCCCCTCACTTCCTCTCTCTCGTAGAGGGCGCCGATCTCCTCGAGGTCCTCGTGCGTATACCGCGTGGGCGGCCGCTTCCTCACCTTGCTGTACTTGGTGCCCTTCTCGCGCGCGGTATCGCGCTCCGTGCGAAAGCACCAGCTGTCGCCCTCGCACAGGAGCTCGTCGTGCTGATCGAAAAAGCCAACGTGGTAGATCTGCTGGATGGCGAGTCCCGAAAACTCGGTCTCGTGGGGGACCAGATCCTTGAGCCAGGCCTCGGTACGGACCTTCGTGTTCAGTCGGATCGGACGATGCCAGATAAGCTCCGCGCCTGCCCACATGGCGTGAACGCCGGGCAGTCCTCCCACGTACCCGCTGAGGATCCGGCTCAGCGCAAAGACGAAGGACGGAGGCGCGATGAGCTCCCCGTATCTCGTGCGGCTCGCGTAGTCGGGATCACACCAAAGCGGGTTGTCGTCGCCGATCCCGTGCGCGTAATGGCGGATGTTGTCGCGGCTGGCCTCATAGCACCAGGGCTCGACGCTGTCATCGATGGGCACGCCGATCAGCTTGCGCAGGGTTTCGACTCCCTCCGCCGTGATCAACGCGAAGCGATGTTCGGTGTTCGGCTCCATTCAGCTGCAATGTCGCCCGTCTCACTCTCACCTGTCAATCGCGCTAAATCAACTCAGGCTCCCTCGAGAAGCGCCGGACTGCCGTGCCGGTGAGCGAGACGGCCAGTCCCCTCTTGCCGGATCTCTCAGCGAAGGGATCGAGCGTGAGCACGTAACCCACGATCTCGTGGGCGTTGAGGCCCCGGGCCTGGTCCTGGACCATCCCGATGACCGCGCTCTCGGCCCAGATGTAGTCCCCGAAACGGTCGGCCTTGGGCGAATCGGGCAGGAACAGGCCTGCCGCGATGGGCCCCGCATAGGTCTGGTGCTGGCTTCCCGAGAGCCACGGATTCGCGTGAAGCTTGACCTGCTCGCTCAGGATTCCGCGTTCAGGTTTCTTGTTCCGCCGTTGCTGAATACCTGACTGATCTCGCTCAGCGTGAGATCCAGAGCGAGTAGTATCTTGCGCTTGCTGAACATCCGACATCTCATGCCCTTCTCGATCGACTGAATCGTGCGAACGGCGAGCTTGGCCCTCTTCGCCAACTGCGCCTGCGTCATGAGCTTGCTCTCTCTCAGCTCCCGAACCCGGTTTCGAGGACGATACTCGCCTGGGTAAAACACGTTCTGTTGCTGCATACTCGTTTCCATCTCGTCTTCTCCAGTGAAGGCCAGCGTCCAGCCATTCCCCGGTGGGCGTCGGTCTGTCTCTCTATAGTTTGGGTGGTGATTCCGGTCGGGAAGTGTCACGGCCAGGGGTCGGGAGGGCTCTCCATCGCCAGCGCGCGAGAGAGAAATACCAGCCGATCCACCGCCTGGTCGATGCGTTTCGCGGTCGGGGTCCCGCCGCCGTGGCCCGCCCGGGTCTCCACACGGAGCAGCACAGGCGCGGGTCCCGACTGGGCCACCTGAAGCGCGGCCGCGAACTTGAAGCTGTGCGCCGGAAAGACCCGATCGTCGTGGTCGCCCGTCATGACCAGTGTCGGGGGGTAGGAGGTTCCGGCCCGAACGTTGTGATAGGGAGAGTAGGCGAGCAGAGCCTTGAACTCCTCGGGGTCATCGGGCGAGCCGTAATCCGCGGTCCAGGCCCAGCCGATCGTGAACTTGTGGAAGCGCAGCATGTCGAGCACGCCCACGCCTGGCACACAGGCACCAAACAGATCGGGGCGCTGTGTCATCACCGCGCCCACGAGGAGCCCGCCGTTGCTTCGGCCACCGATCGCGAGCTTGCGAGGTTGCGTGTATCCGCGCTCGATAAGCCACTCCGCCGCCGCAATGAAGTCGTCGAAGCCATTCTGCTTCTCGAGCTTCGTGCCGGCCTCGTGCCAGGCTCGGCCGTACTCTCCCCCACCGCGCACGTTCGCCTGCGCATAGACGCCCCCGAGCTCCATCCACACCAGATTCGCGACGGAGAAACGCGGGGTCAGGGCGGCTCGGAATCCCCCGTACCCGTACAAGTAGGTGGGGTGGGTCTTGTCGGTCTCGAGTCCCCAACGGTGCGTAACAAACATGGGGACCCGAGTACCGTCCATGCTTTCGTAAAAAATCTGCTTGGTGACGTAGGCTTCGGGCTTGAAGTCCAGGCCGGGGCGATAGACCAGCGAGCTCTCTCCGGTCTCCAGATCGTGGCGGTAGACGCTGCGTGGCCTCGTAAAGCCTTCGAAGGCATAAAAGGTCTCCCGGTCCTCCCGCCGCCCACCCAAGCCACGGACGGTCCCCAGGCCCGGTAGCCCGATCTCCCGCAGGGCCCGACCATCTCTGTCGAACACCACGACCCGGCTGTATGCGTCGTGGAGGTAGACCGCCACCAGCCGGTCGTACACGAAGCTCACACTCCGCAGCGTGTCTTGCGATTCGGGAATGATCTCCCGCCAGCTCGCGCGATCCGGTTTCTGGATGTCGATCGCGATAACCCTGGAATTCGACGCGTTCAGATCGGTTTTGAAGTAGAAGAGTGGACCATCGTTCCCGAGGAACGCATAGATGGCATCGAAGCGGGTTAAGAGCTCGACGACCTCTCCTTTCTCTGACCCGAGATGCTTGTAGAAGACAGCGTTCTTGCGCAGGCTCCCCTTCGAGACGGGGATCACCAGGTAGCGCCCGTCATCGGTCACGACCTTTCCGAAGCCCCACTCCTTCTGATCGGGTCTCTCGTAGATCAGACGGTCGGCGGATTGCGGGGTTCCGATGCGATGGTAGTAGAGCTTCTGGAAGTAGTTAGCCGCGCGATATTCCGTTCCGGCCTCGGGCGCTTCGTAACGGCTGTAGAAGAAGCCCTCGCCATCATGGGTCCAGGCGACGCCCGAGAACTTCACCCACTGGAGGCGATCCTCGAGCTCGCGTCCGCTCTCGACCTCCCGCACCCGCCACTCCTGCCAGTCCGAACCGGCGCTGGAGGTGGAATAGGCCAGAAGGCGACCATCCTCAGACACCCGCCAGCCTCGGAGCGCAACACTGCCGTCCTCCGAGAGCGGGTTGACGTCGAGAAGGACGCTGGGCTCGGTCTCGAGCGACTCCGACCAGTACAGGATCGGTTGGTTCTGAAGGCCGCGCCGGCGGGTGAAGAAGTAGCGCCCACCGCGATGCACGGGGAGCCCGTAGCGCTCGTAGTCAAGCAGCTGCGTCACCCGCTCTCGGATCGCCTTGCGCGCATGGACCCGCCCGAGGTAGTCCGACGTGAGCTTGTTCTGCGCGGCGACCCAGGACCGGGTCTGCTCCGAGTCGATGTCCTCGAGCCAGCGGTAGGGGTCCGAAACGCGCACCCCGTGGAGGACGTCGACCTGAGGGCCGCGCGGTGTCTCGGGATAGGCGAGCGCGCCCTCGCCATCGAGCGTTCTCGGCGAGAGCGTGCACCCGAGCAGCAGGAGCAGAAGCGCCCCGTAGGGAATCCTCATGCAGGCTTCCCCACCAAGCCCCGCCCGGACCCGCCGGGGCCGCGAGCCGAACCCGAGCTGACAAACAGACTCATACTGTCTGCCAGTATAGTGCTGAACCGAGCGCAAGAAACCGCCCGCAGGCCCACGAGATGACGCTCAATCGTGTCGCGGAGCCGGCCACCAAGGCCTCCAGCTGTGGAGAAGGGCGTGAAAGAGGGTACCTACGGGGCGCTCGACACCAGGTAGTCGCGTACCTCCGGTGCCAGCGCCACCGGCTGTCTGAGTTCTCCGCGACTGGTCACTCGGTTCGTGCCGTGGGCACCGGTTCGGGGGGCGGAAAGGGTGAGCTTCGGAGGGAGTTGCTAACGTCTGAATCGCATGGTTGAGTCGACCCTATCCGGTCCCGACGGCCCGGGGCAGTGGCTGACGAGATTCGCCGCCGGGGTCGATAGCCTGGCGCTCGCAGCGGCACGAACTTTGCTCGACCGCACGGTCATGCCGCGACCTCACGAGCTCGATCGTCTGAGAAGCTCGGCGGACTTCTACCTCCGCCCCGAGCTACAGGACGAGCCGCGTCGCTTCTTCGAGTTTCTCGATACTCCGCTCGAAATTCCCGAGGTTTCGCTCTCCTCGAAACGCCCTCGGGCCAAGAACTCGGAGCGGTTCTCGCTCGTCTTCCCCAGCGCCTACGAGCCGTCCCACCCCGAGTACCGCCACGAGCACGCCGCGCAAGACGAGAACCACATCGCTCGTGCGGAGCTCTGGCTGCATCCCGACAGCGAAGCGCGCGGTACGTGGATCGGTCTGCATGGCTTCGCCATGGGCAATCCCTCGTTCGACGCACCCGCGTTGATGGCATCGAGCTTCTTTGCACTCGGTCTAGACGTGGCGCTTTTCACGTTGCCCCTTCACGGACCACGCAAGCCCCGAGGCTCACGTTTCTCGGGGCAGCTCTTTACGAGCCCGAACGTGGCGCGGCTCAACGAGGCAATTGGTCAGGCGGTGCACGACCTCGCCCTGCTGATCGCCTGGCTGCGGTCGCGCAACGATCGGCCGGTGGGCCTCATGGGTTTGAGCCTGGGAGGATACGTCGCGGCCCTCATGGCTTCGCTGCTCGAGGACCTCGACTTCGTAATTCCGATGGCGGCGCCCGTTTGTTTTGGAGACCTGGCATTTCGCTTCATGTCTGCGAGCCGGCATTACCGGCGTCAACCTTCTGCAGGGATGGACGCGGAGGAGCTGCGCGACGCCTACCGCATTCACTCGCCCCTGGCCCACCCGCCTCGAGTTCCGCGTGAGCGCTTGATGATCGTCGCGGGCCGCGGTGACCGCATCGTTCCCACCGAGCACCCCAGTCGGCTATGGGACCACTGGGGCCAGCCCCGGATCCACTGGTTCGGCGGAAGCCACATCGTGCCGTTTGGCCGTCGCAGGATCTGCGAGGAGATCGCCAGATTCCTGCGCGAGATCGAAATCGTCTAGAGAGCCGGTCGCTCGACGCTTAGAGACGACAGACCGGCTCGGGCCCAGCCAGCCTGCAGTCTCGCAAAACCCGGCTCGAAACCTGGAATCCGGTCCGGCACCCGACGTACTCCCTGGTCTGGACGAATACGGCACTCATCGCCCCACCTAGAGAGGAGAAGCCGTCGAGCTCTCGATCTCGCCCCGCGCGAGCCTGGTACTTGCCGCGGGAGACCTCCTTCGAGATGCACTTGCAGCAGTCGCGGTCGTACCCCAGACCGAAGGCGTAGTAGCCGAAACCTGCGATGATCAAGAAGATCACGAGATAGCGCATCATCCATCCCAGCGCGGTTAGCCAGCTTCCTCCGCATCCTCCAGACGATCCTCGAGCAGCGCACGTACCCCGGCCTCCAGCTCGACGAACGATAGGGCCAGCTCGTGCGCATTGGAGGCGAGCTCCTCGATGCGCATGACCTTGCCCGTCACGCTCGCGTCCTCATCGCCGATCTTCAGCGACATGCGTACGAGACTTTCCACCGGAAACTCGCTGCCGGTGCCCAGGTACCGGAACCGAATGCCCCCGAGAGAGAGGTCCACCGCGTAGGCAACTACGTTGGGAGAATCCTCGCGCTCAATCGCGGCCAGTACCTCGCTCCTAAAACGTGGATACTTGCGCCGCTCCACAACGGGTTTGTTCGCCACGGATGCCTCCCTGGGCCCTCTTCGGATCCATCCGGCGTGGGCTTAAGCCCACCACCACGTTGTCGACCTCGTCCGGGAGCGTGGCCAGGATGGTGGTCATCAGATTCGTTTGGCGGACAAACCGGCTATCGCGAGCCAGCTCATCGTAGTGAATGAAGCGCTTCATGCTCGGCCTCCTTCGAAGCGAGGAGTTTCGATCGGGCTGCCCGTAGCACCTGTAAAGCTCAGATGTGCGAAAGCCGACCCAAATCTGTGGAGCCGGAGCCTTCTCAGGGCTCGGAGGTGCGCCCGATGCGAAATCTACTGTTGGTGGCATTCGCCGTGCTGGTCTGTGCGTGTACGTCATCGCCCGACAAGGCGTTCATGGAGCCGCGCCCCGGACCCCGCATCGCCGATGCGACAAGCAAGCTCAAGCTGGAGATCCAGACACCCTCGTCCGACGTGTTCCTGACCAATGGGGAGGAATGGATCGACGTGGAGGGAGCGGCCTCTGTGTTCGGTGGCGTGCGGTTCCTCGATCTCATGCTGGTACTCGACACCTCGAAGAGCCTCCAGCGCACCGACCCTCGCGACTATCGCTTGGCAGGTGCGGTCGGCCTGATCGAGAATCTGGCGTCGAGAAGCAACATCCAGATCGGCGTGGTCGACTTCGAC
>Ga0255049_10001806_pt1 | contig 11605 bp, 6 predicted proteins | sample JV7_2_3_MG_FD_183615 | JGI IMG/M metagenome (GOLD analysis project Ga0255049, IMG submission 183615) | Seawater microbial communities from Jervis Inlet, British Columbia, Canada - JV7_2_3 | ecosystem: Environmental > Aquatic > Marine > Inlet | place: Canada: British Columbia | collected 2016-10-06
TACGTCCGCCATGTTGATATTCCTCCATTGGGCAAGCAGGTTCACCTAATATTAGCACACCGTCCAGGAACAACTTTCTCACCCACCGGAGAGCCGCTATTACTCGGAAGCCGGTGATGATACCTATCGCGTACAAAAGGCGGGGTTGATCGGTCCGGTTATCCTTGAAATAGAGAGCTAAATTAATGAAGCGAAAAAATAGAAGTACAGAATCGAGATTCGCCTCTAGAAGGAAATTCCTACTTTCCAGTGCCTCTGTCATGGCTGGTGCAGTTTCTTATTCCCCGTTAGCCCACGCCGTTCAAGGTAAGTACGACAGGGATTACATCTACCAAACCAATAGAGAAATAAACTTCGATCCTTTCACATGGCCGAGCATGCCACCACCGGATTGCCCATTCGAGAATTCAACCGAAATAACGGGTTTACGCTTCAACGGCAGATGCAATGAATTCCTGACGCCCGGCAAACCGCCGGCCGATACATGGTATTTCTCCTGGGCTTCAGACGACCGATTGTATTCGCCGTTCACCGATGGCGCGGTGACCCGGCTCGGTGGCGGCGTTGACCACTCCGTATCGTGGCGCCTTCCGTTCACCACCGGACAGGCCGTCGCCGAAGGCGATGACCCTATCAATCTGAAAATATACAGTGTTGGATTGTCGGACTCTCCGCCTGAACCCTACGGTGGAAGATACCCTTGCGGATCCCTCGTTCTTGACGGTGTTTGGTATTACGGCACCTATTGCCTCGGTCCGCTGGGAGAAACGCAGTACGGTGATGATAAGTTCAACTGGCCCTGGCTTGGTCCTTTTGTCGGATTCAGAACATCTACTGATTATGGCCGAAGCTGGACGGACACCGCCCATACGCCCGAGAAACCTCTATTTGGTGAGACGGGCATGTACGGCTATCCCGTCAAGATAGGGGCGCCTCATTTTGTCGACTTCGGGAAGAACATGGAACACTCCCCGGATGGTTACGCCTACCTGGTTGGCCACGGCGCCGAAGCGACAGATGAAAAACCGCGCTTCGGAAATTTGTCGTGGATCAGCGGGGACCAGGTTTACATGCTTCGGGTAAAGCCGAGTATCGAAAATATGAATGATGCGTCGAAGTATGAATTTCTCGGCGGCCATGATGACAATGGCGATGCGATTTGGACAAATGATTTCGAATCCATCAAGCCACTGGTTGATTGGAACAACAATTGTGGCTGCGTCACGATGACCTACAACGCGCCACTACGAAAATACCTGATGTGTATTACCGACGGCTGGCCCACAGACGAAAAGATGAATTCATACATCCTGGAATCTGACAACATAACAGGCCCATGGAAGCTCGTTACGTACATGAAAGATTTTGGAGAACAAGGCTACTTCCTTAACTTTCCGTCAAAATTTATCAGTGACGATGGAAAGATCGCGTGGTTGTGTTATTCAGGCCAGTTTTCTGAAGGTGATCTGGGGCAGGTTATCGCGGACAACCCACCGGGCAGTCATTACGGAATGGTTCTGCAGGAAGTTGAATTTGAATTTAGATGAGCTGACTCTGACCCCAGCATTTTCATTAGCCAGTTGCACTATGATCTATTGAGACAACATAGGTCCTCTCAGGCATTGCAGTGAACGCAACATTAGACGCTGTATCGGTTTCGCTGTTGCATACCACAGGCTCTCCATCGCATTGGACCTTGAGCTTTTCTTTTTGACCGGGAAAAACAACATTGAATTCGCGTTGAAAAGCCGTTCTTAACTCTACCGATGTGTCCGTGGGATAGTGCACCTCCAGCTTGCCGAGCTTCAGGCGCCGCCCTTTGGCATTGGGTGGGAGCGTAATTGACCGATAATCTTCACCAATGCCGTAGATAGTATTTACCTGGATGCTCCATGTGACTACCCCCCAGCAATAATCCTTTACGCCAATACCGATGCCGTCGACACCGTTGTAACGCTCAAAGGCATGGCCGTCATATTTGTCCACAAGCTCCTGCATTTTATTAGCGATCTCGATAGCAACGTCATGATACCCATAGCGATTGAGACCAATGGCTATTAGATGATTGGTAGGTGGCCACATGTCGCCGCGCCAAAACCCGTTCGGGTCAAAGGTCGGCTCATTCATCGCTGTCGTCGTAACAGGGTATTTACTCCAAAATTGCGATGGGTCCGTTAATTGTTTGACCAGTTCTTCGGCTTGTTCCTCGCTTGCCATGCCAGCAGTCAGAGCCATGAATCCCTGGAGCGTTCGAACGGGAATTTTTTCGCCGGTGTCCCTGTTCAGGCTGTAGAAGAATTTTGTTTCCGGGTCCCACATCTTGGTGCGAAACGCCTTGGTTCGTTTCGCAAGTCTCTTCTCGTATTTTTGCTTCATTTCGAGGCGGCCGGTTATCTGGCACATCTCTATCATTGCGCGCTCGGAAATTGCCAGGAAGCAGGTTTGCTCTACACCTTCAATGTTGCCGTACCACTCGCCGCCTGAGCCGCGTGTCGGGTGTTTTGTCAGTTTCAGATCATCCAGCGTTGCATGAAAATCAAACGTTTCAAATTTGGCAGTCTGAACCATATCGCCAATGCTGATTTTCTTGTACGCCCCATATTCGATCAGTCCATCATTATCGACATCTCGTTCGGTGGCATACCAGGTAAGATAGGCATCCAGATACGGCACGCAGAGGTCCAGTAATTCCCGATCATTGGTCTGATTGAATATGTTCAGACACCCCCAGGCAAGAATCGGGATTTGAGCGAAGCCCATTTGCGGAAGGTCCGGATTTGTCACACAGGGCACCATGCCGTAGCGGTACGAGCCTTTCGGTGCTTCCGGATTATTATCGATCACATTCCAGTAATTACGAAAGACATCGCGTACCAGTTCATCATCATCCAACGGAGCCCATGCGTTAAGAACAAACATGGTATCCCACTGCAATTGGGTCTTGCCGTAACTCGTATCGCCCGCACCTGTTATTGAAATCCACTTGTAAGGCAGGCCAGGAAGCGCCGGCTCCCATATTTTATCGAAGAGGCAATCGACATATAGATTATGAACCTGCTCGGTTAATTTGGGGTCTTGGGTAAGTATTTGTCTTGGTAAGTTTTTCTTGGCGTGCTGAATATTCTCTTCAGCAAGCGTGTATGTCCTTTCCTCACCAGCAGCTGCGACTGTACCGATTGGCAGTGCCATACCCAGAGAGGCTAATCCCGCATCATGGATGAAATCTCTGCGGCGAATTTTTCCACCCATCCCCAATTCAAAGTAGTTTTTCTTCATGGCGCTCGTTCCTCCTTCACATTGCCTGACAAGCCTTCTGTCTTCATCGCTCTCCATAGTTCTGTCATTTCCACTTTCATGGAGGCGACTACGTCTGGATGTTCGTTTGAAATGTCGTTACTTTGAGACGGGTCTGTGGTGAGGTCGTACAACTCAAAGCGTACTGGATCGTTCTTTGCCATCCAGTTTTGAAGGTCAGTTGGATCATCTGTTTCTGGTAAATAGCCTAACAAGCTGTAGTCGCCAGTTCGCATCGACATCTGTGGCATCCTGAAATACGAATCTTCATGATTGGGATAGAACCAGATAGATGAAGTCTCGCGAGAAACCTCTTTATTCAGAAATGCATCAAAGGCGTCAACGCCGTCAATGGGTCTGTCTGTGGGAACTTCGGCGCCAGCCAGTTTTGCGATGGTCGGCAAGAGGTCTGTTGCGTTAAACAGCACATTACTTTCCGTGCTCGCCATTATTACTTTGGGATACCTGATAATACCGGGAACCCTGTGGCCTCCTTCATGAGGAAACCGTTTCATACCACGAAACTCTCCGGGTGTTCCAAAACTGAAGTCCCTGGAATTGTCTTCCCATAGTCCCAGAGATTCTTCCAGCGTTACCGGGGATTCCGGACCGTTGTCGCTGGTGAAGATGACGATGGTGTTTTCTTCGAGGCCAAGATCTTCCAGTTTCTGCATCAGCCGTCCGAAGGCCTCGTCCAGCTGGGTGACCGTTCCGTAATAGGCGGATTTGTTTCTTGAAATATCCTTCTCGGGACGTGCAACTACACCGTACTTGATATTTTTTTCAAGTGCATCGACGGAATCATTTTCGTAGAACTCTCTAAAACTTGCTGGAGGCGCTATTGGTGTGTGCGGTTCATGGGTGCTGACGTACATAAAGAATGGTTTGTCCTTGTCCCTCTTTTGCTCAAGCCACTGGCCAGCCTCATCGACAATGACATCGCAATACCAGCCTTCAACCTCGCCTACGGGTTCTCCATTAAGCAAGAAGTTTTTCGGATTTTCAGGACCTTCAAAAGCGTTGAGTGAGGTTCCCAGCCAATAGTCGAAGCCTTGTTCACCAGGTCCTGGCCCATTGCGCCATTCTTCTTCGAGTTCCGATAAATGCCACTTGCCCCAGAAACTGGTTTCATAGCCAGCAGTCTTTAAAAGCTCAGCAATCGTAAGCTCATCATCCTTTAGATAGGTGTTACCTGCCGCAATGTAGAAGAAGCCACTGCGGTAAGGGTTTCTACCGGTCAAAAGCGCTGCTCTGGAAGGAGAACAAACTGTTCCACCCGAATGGAAATCCGTCATGCGAACACCTTCTGCTGCAAATTGATCTATATGCGGTGTTTTTATTATGGGATTTCCATAGCTTCCTAAATCGCCATAGCCAAGGTCATCTGCCAGAAAGACAATGATGTTTGGTTGCGTGTCGTTTTTTGCGGGAATGATTTCTTTATCGTCCGCAGTGCAACCCAACAATAGACCGATCAAGCCAAGGGCTATCATTTTGTTCATGCTTCAATGAACTCCTTACACAAACACCCCGTCTACTCCAACTACCTGGCCGGCGCATTCTTCACATACCGCTCCAGCCACGTATCCGACTCCCACATCAGATGCAGGATCGACTCCCGCGCCCGGTACCCATGCGACTCACTCGGCAGCATCACCAGCCGCGCAGTCCCACCGAGTCCCTTCAATGCGCCGTAAAGCCGCTCGCTCTGCATCGGGTACGTCCCCGCGTTGTTGTCCGCATCCCCATGCACGATCAGGATCGGCTCGTCGATCTTGTCCGCATGCATGAACGGCGACATCCCGAAGTAGATCTCCGGCGCCTCCCACACGGTGCGTTCCTCGGCCTGGAAGCCGAAGGGCGTCAGGGTGCGGTTGTAGGCGCCGCTCCGTGGCAGGCCCGCCCGGAACAAATCACTGTGGGCCAGCAGGTTACCGGTCATGAAGGCGCCGTAGCTGTGGCCACCGATGGCCATGCGGTCGCGATCGCCCACACCACGGTCGACCAGCAGGTCCACCGCCGCCTGGGCGCTGCTGATCAGCTGCTCGACGAACGTGTCGTTGGGCTCGACGTCACCCTCGCCGATTATGGGCATGGTCGGGTCGTCGAAGACTGCGTAGCCCCGGGTCAGGAACATCATGGGGGACCACCAGCCGACACGCGTAAATCTATATGGGCTGTCGGTGACCTGGCCCGCGTCCTTCTTGCTCTTGAACTCGGTGGGGTAGGCCCACATCAGCACCGGCAGGGGGCCGTCCCTGTCCTTGTCATAGCCCGCGGGCAGGTACAGGGTGCCGGTCAGGTCGACGCCGTCGGCCCGCTTGTAGGTGATCATCTCCTTGGTGATGCCTTCGAGCTGCGGAGTGGGGTTGGGGAAGCCCGTTTTCTGCTCCAACTCGCCCGAATTCAGATCGCGCACAAAATAATTGGGCGGCTCGGTCTGGCTCTCGCGCCGGGTCAGCAGCATGCCCTTGTCCACGTCCAGGATTTCCACCAGGTTCTCGTAGTTGGGAGCCTCGCTGTGGAAGAGGCGCTCCTTCTCGTTGGTGGCGAAGTTCCAGCGGTCAATGAACGGCCGGTCGCCCTCGGCGCTGGCCCCCGCGCCATCCAGGTAGATGGTGTTGCCGTCGCCGGTCGTCAGGATGACCTGGAGGCCCCACAGGTTGCGTTCCATGACCGGGTTGCCCGGATCGGCGTAGCGGTCCTGGAACGAGCGATCCTGAACGATATTGGGCTCGACGCCCGGATTACCCGGTTGGAAGTGCCAGACCTTCAGGTTCCGCGTCTTCCACCACCAGGACACGGAGAAGGCCAATTCGTCGTTGCCCCACATCACCCCGCCGTAGCGCTGACCGAAAGTCATCTGGGTCACGGGATTACTGTCAAAGGGTGCTGCCAGGGAGAACAAGCGGTCCCGCTCTTCCACTTCGGCCCCGCCGTCGCCGCCGTCGAGTGCTTCGACCCAGACAACCTCGGCAGCGGCGTCATTACGCCACGCAACCGAACGGGGGCCGGTGGCCACGGAACCGAAAGCGATTGGGATCTGGTCCTGCAGGGGCTCGTCAGCCACCAGGTGGGCCAGCTCGCCGTCCCGGTTCCAGATCTCGATGCTATGGGGGAAGCGGTTCTGCTGCAATGAATAGCTGAACGGATGCTTGACGCGCTCGACCAGCAGGTACTCGCCGTCGGGTGAGGGCGTCACATCGCGGTAGATCGCGGGCTCACCCAGGATCTTCACCTTGCCTTTGAGGTCCACCCGCGCCAGTTGACTGGTCGTGTAGTAATCAAAGAGAGCCTCATCGTGGGGATTCTTGAGCAGGTCCTGCAGCGTGCGTGCCGGGGCGACCTTGCCTAGGTTCTCCTGCACCACCGGGCCGGTGGGTACGTGGGACTTAGTGGGCACTGCGCCGCGGCCGGCGGGGATGGCGTTCACCACGAAGCTCTTGCTGTCGGCCAGCCAATTATAGGGGCGGCCGTAGACACCGTTGAGCGCCATGTCCTCGGGCGTGACCTGTTTAGCCTTGCCGTTATTCAACTCGGCCGACCACAGGCCCAACTTGTTGTCTATAGTCACCACGAAGGCGATGCGTTTGCCGTCCGGCGACCAGCTCATGCCGGTGATGCGCGGTTCGCCGGGCAGGCCTGAGACCCGCACTTCCTTACCATTGCTCAGTTGCCGAAAGAGCAGGCCGTTCATGGGCCTTTCACGACTCGGTCCACTGCTGCGCGGGTTAATACGCAGTCCGGCCAGACGCAGCTCAGGCGCCGCCACTTCGCTGATGGGCGGATTGCCCGGTTGCTCCATCAGCAGAAGCCACTCGTTGTCCGGGCTGACGGCCACCCACGGCGTCGGCGGGGCGTCGATCATGTCGGCCAGCACCTGGGCCGGCATCTGGTAGCTGACCGCAGCGTCCTGGGCGTTGGTCAGGGCGGGTGCCAGCAGCAGGATAAATAGGGCGAAGTAGCAGCGTTTCATCGTGTCACCTGTCGGGATAGCTTTCGGGGTCGGGCGCCAGCAACAATTTTGAATCGACCGGGATTCGTGATCGCCAGTATACGGTGCAGCCAAGTCGCGTTCGACCACCATCACGATCAGTGCGCCCATTATCGGAAAGAGACATGCGATTTGACCGTAAACTCAATACGCGCCTCGATGGGATAGTCGTCATTGTAATGAAGCCTGGCTTGATAGCTCCCTGCCGGCATGCCATTAAAAACCAGTATTCCATGCGCCATGCCGTCGGCTGCAGCGGGCGTTTCTTCAAGGTACTGAAATTGGATGCCGTCAGAATCGGATTGGTCGGCGGTCGTGGGTGGACTGAAAATCCCTACCCAGCGCGAAGGTACGCCAGGCGAAGCAAGATAGTGCACCACGATATCCTCACCCACGGCAAAGTTCGGCTTGCTTGTCACCAGGTAAGGGCCGGAGATCGGTGCCTCGGTGGTCGCCGATAACGCTGCGGAGGTGCTGGTTTTATTACCCTGTGGGCTCTTGTCACGCGCTGTAACGGTGTAGCTGTACTTTGACGCGGGGATAAGACCGGTGTCGGTATAGGAGGCGTCATCCTGCCAGTCACTGTCGTTGCAGTCGCCGGCGGTGCAGGCAAAATAGTACTCGACGTCGCTGGGGTCAGTCACGCTCGCGGCTTGCATGTAGATAGTCGACGGGCTGCTGGCCAGCGGAGGGATCGTCATAGTCATTTGCTGGGGCAGGGGGCTGATATTGTCCATCCTGTTTGTCCGGGCTGAGGCGGGACTGGAAGGCGTGCTCGTATTCTGTGCCGGACTGAAGTCCCTGGTTTTGACGGTATAGGCGTAAGCAGTATTCGGTTTCAGTCCGGTATCTTCATAAATCCTGCTGCCCTGCCAGCCGCTGTCGTGGCCAGCACTCGCGGTGTTCGTAAAGTAGTACTGCACCCAACTGTCGTCGACAGCTTCAGTGGCGGTCATGGAAATTGAGGTTTCACCTGTCGCAGCGGGCGGCGTTGAAAACGTCGTCGGGCTGGGCAGCGGTGCTTGCGAATCGTTAATACCAATTACTTCCGGCGGCCCGTCCGGAAAGTAAAGATCGATAATGTTCTGCACGTTCGACTGCACGAGACTGGCATAGGTCTCATCGTAACTATCCCAGATTGCCGCGTACTTGCCTTTCGCCGGTTCCTCTTTCCCGTCCCACCACGACAGGGCGAAACTCTGAAACGCGGTTTTATCCTGGGGGACAAGAGATTGGTGCTTCTTCAGGGTCTTGAAGATAGCCATCGACGGTGGGAGTTGTTCCGCAATGATGGCTTCTTGCAGTGCGATTGGATTGTCAGGGTGGACACCCCAAAAGTGGAAGAGAGGTCTAACATCAACACCCACGGCTCGCGATAATCTGAGGAGAATGGGGTCGGTATTGCCGTTGTCGATCGGAGTCGTTTCCGGCTCCTCCAACATGTAGGTTCGCCAGTATTTGGCCAGCACGTCCCAACCAAAGAGCCGAACGACTTCTACATAGTTTGCATGGCCCTGGTGTTGGTAACTCTTGTCCAGGGTATGCATGGGTTTGTTGTTCCTAAAATCCTGCATCATCATCCAGAAGATGGCCGCATTGTCGACCGTGCGCGAGGCATTTCCAGAAGGCGCTGATTCTTGAAACGCCTCATCCAGGCTGAAACCCAATTTTCGATTCAGGACAGCCACGAGCAACAGGTTCACCGTGGATTCGATACCGCTTGCGAGTTTTGGGAATAGATAGCCGTGTCCCATCTCATGAAACTCAACGTAGTCCGCGTGTTTCGGGCTGATGACCAGGTAATCATCGTGAGCGCCGCCGGTCGCTTCGTTCGGGTCGTACCACGCATTCACGGCAGGATACCCGGTGGCGTGAAAGCCATAAGGAATGGCAAGGTCAACCTGGGCATACAGCGTTTCTTTTCCACGCTCGACAGGGAAACCCATCAGCTCATTGGTGGCATCCATGGCGAGGTCCCATTCGGCCAGCAATGATGCCGGGCTTTCAATTGCATAGATCCAGTCGGTGGGGACATTCATCATGAACTTTTCGATTTTCACGACGCCGTTGTCAGCAAGATACGGCACCTCGATGTATATACCGCCGCCAAGGGGGCTGGATACCTGGGTTTCGGTTTCATTGATTTCGTAGAGCAAAGAGACGCGATCAAGGCGATGTAATTCAGGCAACCTGAACAAATCTCAGGAGTGACTGCCCACCCTGACCTGGTAGCCTTTGCCAACCAGGGCCTCTGGCACGATGACGGTAGCAATCGTACCGGGTGCCAAATACGTACCGGTAGGTTTGCGCGCAGGTCTCGTCCAAAACATGGTGTCGCGGCCGAATGTTTCCAGGAAGCTCGCATTGATTGTCACGGTAGTGGTCTTTTCGGGATCTTCCGGTGCATCACAGGCGCCCGGAAACCAGGCAGATGAACCAAACTTGAATCCGGAAAAAAGATCCTCGTTCTCTACGATGTTGGAACCGGTATAGGTTTTGTCGATAATGTTCTGCATCACCGTATACACAGCCCAGTGAATTTCACTGTCGCTCATGTCCGCTCGCATAAGTTTTTCCTGCGGACTGCCCGGCACCCACAACGGCCCGACTTCAGTATCGTAGGTCGCTACCAGCTTAAAGCTCGCGGCAATGATCGCGCTGCTGGCGCCAAAGAAATCTTTGTTGGCGTAAATAGTGGTTTTGTACTCCGCAAGCTCGGACGGTGCCAAAGAAGCTTCACCGCTTAAATGAACCATAAGCGCATTGAGCGCTGAAACGAGCGCCTGCTGTCCCAGGTCCTCTCCACTTCCGGACAGCTCCGCCTTTGGTGCCAGGTTATCAACCACAGGCAACTGCTCAGGAAGAGCCGCAAAAGCAGACTGCTCGCCCGGCAAACCGAGCAGAGCAAAGACACCACAGATGCCAACCAGATTACGACTTGGTCTGTCCATTTTCCAATTAGCGCCAGCTTGGGGCTCCTGCTTCCGACAGTTCAGTTTCCAGTTCGCGCAGTTCAGCCAGGGCTGCATTCAATTCAGTCAGAAATCCAGCGAAGCCGCTTTTTGCCAGCGCCAGATCTGAACGCTGGGTCGCAGTGGGGGCATGTGTGGTGGAAATGCTGTTGGCGGCATTGTTCGCGCGTCCTGCGATTGACGGTACAGATGATTCATTCAGACCACCCCTGACGCTGTCACCGTAAAGCGTCATGTTTAATCTGCCAAAGTTGGAAACGGCTGCATCGAGCCGCGTATGTAAATCAGGCACCGCGCCCGGTGCTGCAATTGCAGCGGCTTTCATATGACGAAGTAAATCTTTACTACGGCCCAGTTCTTCACCCGCGTGTGCCACCCGTCGCAACAAGTCCGCAACCTGGTGTTGGAAGGCAGCAATCTCTGCATAATCTGTACCGTTGGCTGACGCCCTGACCGGCTTGACGTTGAAGGGCCGGGCGCTCGTCAGAACTGAAGATTCACCATTCGCGAAGGCAAATAGTTGAGCTGAGTATGAGCCGGGAGCTGCCAAAGGTCCTGTCGGTGTTTCCGCCCAGGGCGGGGTAAATTCGGGCGTGCTCAGATCGATGGCATTGGGCGCAGGTAGCCGCAGGTCCCAGGCTAGACGATGAGTGCCTTCAGTGTTGTTGGCTTCAAGCCAGCGCACCGGATTTTCGTCGCTGTCGCTGATAAGCATCAGAACTCGTGGTTCGCTTTCCAAAGATTCGTCGGTTAGTTTTTCCCATCCCGGAAACGGGACGTCTTTGGAGTTCTCTGCCAGTACTTTCTCCTCGGTTCTTCTTTGTTCTTTTCCGGTTTCAAATTTTTCATTCAGGTAATAGGTAATACCGGCTCCGAATTCCGGGTTGGGGCTTCTGAAACTGTCGCTGCCCAGGGTTGGCATGCCAGCCGCTTGAGAAGGTACAGATGGTATATACCACCAGGCATCGCGTATGGGGAATATCCGGGGCCCGTCTCCAAAACCGGAGTCGGTCATGTCGCGCAATACAGAGTAGTCATCGAGTACATAGAAGCCGCGTCCGAAAGTTGCACCGACCAGATCGTTGTCCCGCCTTTGTATCTTGATATCCCGAAAAGCAATGGTTGGCGGACCGGCGATCTTGTGCCAGTTTGTGCCACCGTTAAGCGTGAAATACGCGCCAAACTCGGTGCCCAAAAACAGGAGGTTTTCGTTTTCATGATCCTGCTGTATGGCCCAGACGATTGTGCCGTCAGGAAGGTCACCTGAAATTGATTTCCAGCTCCGGCCCTTGTTGGTGCTGGCAAAGACATAGGGTGAGAAGTCGCCCACTTTGTGGGCGTCCGC